>Ga0210096_1000755_pt1 | contig 10831 bp, 19 predicted proteins | sample China_Galinas_PW_4_FD_184864 | JGI IMG/M metagenome (GOLD analysis project Ga0210096, IMG submission 184864) | Wetland microbial communities from San Francisco Bay, California, USA, that impact long-term carbon sequestration - China_Galinas_PWA_D2... | ecosystem: Environmental > Aquatic > Marine... | reverse complement strand
CTCGCTGACCAGGTCCGTACGTTCTCGTACCAGTGGATCTGTTGGGTCAAGCCGCCAGGGCCCTCGCGAGTCCGCCCCACCATCTTGGCCCAATCGCCAGCCTCCCCGCCGTAGCTGGCGACGAGGCGGTTGATGTCATCGATCCCCCGGTTGGGAAGGCCGGCACCAGCGATAGCACGCCCCGCGACGCCGGATCGAGCCTCGTCCAAGAGTTCGTGGAAGGCGAGCTTCTTCCAAAGGCGTGGATCGCCGGCGGCCTCGCGAACGAGCGATCTTGCGGCTCTCCCGTATCCACCGCCGAAGCCCACCAGCCCTGCGGCGGCGCCAGCCGCAGTGACCGATAGCTCAGCTCCACTTGCCCGGCCGCGGAGGTAGTTGATACCGGTGACCGCCAAGTCACCTGCGTCGAGCAATGACGCCCCGGCTTCAAAGACAAGATAGCAAACCGGACACAGCCAAAAGGCATCGGTATAAGACAGACATCTATATCCGATTGACCCGACTTCGGCGGGCCTCGCCGCTGGCCTGCTGACAAGAATCTTCCGCTCATACCACAAGGCCTTTAGCTTCGACGGCGTCGATGCATGCACACCTGTGCGCGCCTCGACCGAACTTGCACAACGCAGGGACCGCACAGCGGAATCCGGAGAGCGCGCCAGCGCCCGGTACGCTGACGGCACCGTGGCTTTCCAGGGGCACCGGTCACGATGGACCGGCTCCGCTCCGGGAGTAGCCCAAAACCCCGCTCCCGGGGAGGTGCCGTATGAGGGCGGACGAGGGTATCTTTTCGCTCGGCGGTTCGCGATTCACGTCGGCGTAGACACGGGCAAGGCCTTTCACAAGGCCGTGGCGCGCGGACCCGACGGACGTCGTCGTGCACCCATCAAAGTCGTCGTCAGCCGCACAGGCTTCGAGGCTGCGCACAAGGAATTGCAGGCCCTCTTCCCCGAGCACAAGCCGACGGATTTCCTTGTCGGCCTCGAGTTCGCCGGCCATCACGGCTACACGTTCGCGCACTTCCTTGTCCAGAACGGCTACACCGTAATGGGCGTGCTGGCTGCGCATTCGAAGAAGACGAAGGAACTGGAAGACAACAGCCCGAACAAGAGCGACGACAAGGATGCGCGCGTCATCTGCAAGCTCGTCAGCGACGGCATCTTCGTTCCCTTTCCGGTGCTCGACACGCCGTACATCGAGCTGAAAGTGCTCACCGTACAGCACCACAGGCTCACGACGGAACAGACACGATTCAAGAATCGCATTCAGACCCTGCTCGACAGCGTATGGCCCGAGTTCATGGGCCACTTCTCCGCGTTCACGAAACTCACGCCGCTCGCCATCCTGGAGCGGTGGCCGGTGCCCCAGGACATCCTGAAGGCCTCGCCACGCACAGTGATGCAGTTCGTCAAGAAGGTCAGCCGCAACCACATTAAGCCGGCGACTGTGCAGAAGCTCCTGGACTCCGCGCGCAACACGGTCGGGCTGCGAGATGCTATCGACGAACGCCGCGCGGAGCTGCTCAACATCCTCGCTCGCTGGCGGCTGCTTCGACAGCAGATGCGGGAGCTCGAGAAACAGATTGCGAAATACGTGGAGGTCTGCCCCGAGACCCTGGCGCTCACGACCGTGCCTGAGATCGGAACAGTGTGTGCTGCGACGATCGTGGCGGAGCTCGGTACGCCCGACACATACGAGCACCATGCGCAGATCCTGAAGCTCGCAGGCATGAACCTCGTGGGCCGCGACAGCGGCCTGCCGGTCGGCGGTCGGCGCTGGCAGAGCAAGCGGGGCCGGCCCATGCTGCGACGGCAGCTCTTCCTGCTCGCCGGCCGCTGGTCGTCGCCACGCGGGCTGCTCCGCGATTACTACATCGCGATGAGGGCGCGCAACGGCAACTCGAAGAACAAGGCCGTGGCCGCTGTCGCACGGAAGATCGTTCCCGTGCTGTTCGAGGTGATGCGGACCGGCCAGCCGTTTGATGTCGAACGCTATCGTGGCAATCGGCGTCGCGCTGACGCCGCTGCGTAGCAACACGTAGAGCCGAGGCGTGGGAGACGCTCCAGACCACAACAGGAACGAGGCTCGACCTCCTTGGCAGAAAAGTCTTATGGAGCCGTCTTCGGACCGGAAGCGCCCATGAAGATGTGTCGCGCCACGAGCGCCAACGATCTGTGAGTGCAGCGCGAAGGTTCCGAACGCACGCTGAAGTCCTCGGCGCTGTTTGACAACTAAGGTTCCACCACGGGGCGACGCCGATCCGCAGCGTCGCCCCCGGAGTGGAGTGTGTGTATTGCGGAGCGTCGGCAAAACGATCATGCGCGCTCCGCAGGTGCGAGAGTGGACGAGGTCCGATAATCCGGAATGCCCCGGAGGCCCGATGACAGACCTGACCCGTCCCCACACGCCGTCATGCGGGACCAGGCCCCAAGAGTCGTATGCGCCACGAGCGCCCAGGCCGCAGACACGGCCGGTCCCTTCTCCACGCGAGGCCCAAGGAAGGGCGAGGCCCAACAACCCGGAGCGCCGCTGAGACACCAGGAGAGACTCGGCCCGCCCTTCCGTCATCGATCGTCTGCGTTGATGACGCACGCCGTCACCGTGAATCACCAGGTCGCGCTCTGCAACAATTCGCATTATGTGCTGGTGCGCAGACATTGCTCGTGCCACACGCCGGGAACTCCGTCGAGTTGATACAGCGCGTCACCGCCGTGATAGAACCCAACGTCTCGCACCTTCGCTGTACGGCCGGCATACTGCAGCTGATCGTCGGTGCACGGGTTGTGATACTTCCATGTGCGTCGAAATCCCTCGCGCTCATCGATCGAAGCGACCTGAACCGAATCGCCGCGCTGAAAGGCAGCCTCGTACAATCCCATGACTCGCTCCTCAGAACTCATTCGAAGACGCTACGAACATGACTCAGGACAAGGGTTCGCTTTCACGTGCACCAACTGCGTCCGCACGTTGCTCGTAGTTCTCTGAACTCTACTGACCCGTCTGAATCAGTTTCTTCGCACGCTCATCGAAGAACGAGAGATCGCTCTCATCGTAAATCGCGATCGTGACCTCGCGCTCGAAGGCGACATCAGACACATGCACATGCTGGTCGACTTCCCCATTCAGCAGGGCTTCCAGCATGTCACGCATTTCCGCAGCTTCTGAGCGAGTAAGAAATAGGGTAACACGCTCGGTAGCATGATCGCGCTTCTCGTCCAGAATTCGCATTGTCATCTCCTATCGGTGCGGCACGTCAGTGGGGTAGATGCGCTTCGTAGTCCATTTGCCATCCACCAGCTCATCAATGTGAGCGTGTGGGCTCTGGTGTGGGTAGGGCCGGTTGATGTCGAAGCGAAGCCTGCGGGTACCGTCACGAGAAACGAACACCGCATCGCCAGCGTCGTTGATCTTTAGGCTCGCACCTTCACCAAGGAAGTCCTCTGCGAAGCGGATGGCTCTCGCAGTCGATCCGGACTCGCGAGCCGCGAGTGAGACGCCACGTCCAGCACGGCCGATCCCGCCAAGAAGCACACCGACGCGCGCGCCAGCCAACCAACCTGGTCCCGTGTCTTCGTCGCCAGGCATTGCGCCGAGCCCAGCGAGGAAGTTACTTCCGAAGAGCTTGAGTCCTTCGACGAAACCGCACCGGTTGCCAGTTTTCTCTGGCGGGCACAACCCGAAAGGATCCGTAAACGTGGCACCCCTATAATCGCCTCCTCACCAATCCTGCCGGTATTCCATCGCATCACGAACCTGCCCTTGCGCACCCTTCCGACCGTGCGCACAGTTGCGTTGTCAGAGGCCACGACACGAGGCGGCTGACATTGAATCGATGATGTAGCAGCACCGACTCGCGACCTGCGATGTCCGTGTTGGGCGCGGCCCGACACCGCTGCGATCCCGCCCTCCCACAGGGGCTCACTCCGGGCTCCGGGATCAGGGCGGCTCCCTCCCAGGGAGCGTACCTGCAAACCAGGACGGTATCGCATGCCGTGTCGTTCGCATCGCACCACCCGGCGCCCATGGGCTCCGGCAGCCAGTTCCTGCGCGTCAGCTGTCTGCGCGCACCCCTCCCGCCCGCTCCTGCGCGGGAGGGCAGCATGAACGCCTACCTGAAGCGCCAGAAGGCGCAGGCGGCGCGCGCAGTGGTCGGCATCGACGCCGCCAAGCGCGTGCACACGGCGGTCGTGCGCACCGCCGACGGCCTGACAGCGTGCCGTTCCACTTCGCCGCCACCCGCGAGGGCTTCGTCCACCTGCTCGAGGAACTCGAGCGTCCTGCTACGAGCGACAGATCGCTGAGGTGCGGCAGACGATGATCACCTGCCTCCAGCGTGCTCCTGAGGCCAAGGCCTTGCTGTCGATTCCGAAGCTCGGCGAGGTGACTGCTGCAGTGTTCCTCGGCTCGATCGGCGATCCGCGCACGTACGACTCCTCGCGTCAGGCACTGCGTGTCGGCGGCCTCTCGTTGATCGTGACGACCGCGAGTGGCAAAAACCCGGGCAACCCGCGGCTCAGCAGGCGCGGACGACCGGAGCTGCGGCGCCTGATGTACATGTTCGCAGTGCGGAGCGTGACGAAGGGCGGCATCTATCGCGCGGACTACGAGCGTGGGCTTGCCCGTAATCCGAAGCTGCCCAAGAAGGTGCTCGTAGGCATCTCGCGAAAGGCACTGCGGATGATGTTTCGGGTCGCGGTTACGCGGCGTCTGTACACTGTCGTTGCGCCGAAGTAGAATGATGTAGGTGGAACCGGAGGGCGGGCAGGCGCACTGCGCACCCGCCCTCGCAAAGTGCACCAGGTGCAGGTCGGGGCACAGCGCGCGAAGATGTATCGAAGGGACCCGTGTGGTCCGCTTCCGGATGTGGCATTCGCGCACCCCGGCCCTGGACTCGCTGAAGTCTCCGAAGTAGGGGTGTTGAGGGCCCGCAGCGGCGCCTCCGATTCTTGACGCGATCGAGTTACGCGAGTTCATGCGGCCGGGGTGCGATTTGACAATTCAGGGTTTCCGTTCCCAGTGTGTAACAATGCCGCTGTGCGGCACTCGTGTACGTGCACGGTGGATCCGGAGCAGCACTTGAGGAGAGCAGCAGTCGCTCTGCCTCCGAGAAGGCCGGCGATCACGGCACACACGACGTTCATAGCATTTCCAGGGGCCGGTGCGGATCCGATAATCCGGTAGAGGCGCTCACGCGGCCTCCGAGGTGGCACTTGATCGCACCGGCCCAGCTTCATGAGACACCTGCGGCACTTCCGAGGGCAATCGCCCTCGCCATAGGCAAGTAGAACGAAAGCCGGCCTGGATTCAGTTCTGCAACGGCAGACTCGAGGTTCTCCAGCGGCGTGATCGAAACACCCTTCCAGCCTTTAGTCCTGATCAGATCGACCACGCGTTTCGTGACGAATACATATCTCGGAAGCGGCCACAGCAGGAATACATCACTACCGTCCCACTGAGACTCCGGGACGAGCTTCGCCGCGTCAGTGAACGACGAGTAAATCAGCAATCCACAGTCGGGACAACTCCTTGATCTATCCAGGATCACGCCAGCCTTTTCGGGCGCTATTCCTCCCCATCCCGTCGTGCGCATCTCGAAAAGCGATGGTACAGACTCCGTTGAGCGGCGCAGACGTACCACAACCGGATCAAGCTCGAAACCGGTGAGGCCTGCGGTGAGGAGCTCTTGAGCTACGTGTTCGCGCACCATCAATTCGCCAGCCCACGTCCAAATGAAGTCAGCGGTCTCGGCATCCGGAATAGTCACCGCGAGCGCCGAAACGCGGCGGCCTGCGCGGCGATGACCGCTGTGAGTCGGGCATACGATCGAGGCTACTTCGACCGAATCATCCCACTCCGCTAGGCGCGTCGTGCGCTCCGGTGGGCCCAGCACGAAAAAGCGTGACAATTGAGTCTACCTTTCGAGACCGAACGAGCTACGCATGGTACCGAGCTGGTTCAGTATCTGTTCTTGCGTCGCTCCTGGATTGCCGCGGAAGAAGTCCGCCCACTGCTTGTTCCAGTTGTCCGGACCAGTATGTAGACCGGACGGCTTCAGCGATGTTGACCAACCGGCAGATCGACCGTGAACTTCTCAATGTCGAGCCCTGCCGCCTCGAACTGCTGTCTGAACTGCCGTGGAAGCTGGTGGTGGCGCTCGATCTTGCCGACGCCTCGCGCTGCATCCGCGACGTCGTCGAGCCGACGTACCAAACCTGCCGATGGGATGATTGGGAGCAGACCGGCTGCGTCAAGCCCGAGGTTCTTTAAGTTCTGGCGACTCGGATTTGCGATCGCCCTCCCCGCGCTCCACAGGAAGAAACCGACGTCGGCGACATCACAAACCGGACACAGCCAAAAGGATCTGTGTAAGACTGGGTTGTTGCCTGCGTACGCGTACAGGTTTTCTCCGCCCGCGTAGCCGATGGGATCTTCCTGGGTGAATAGCCCCCTAGACGCAGTTTCCCGATTCTCTGATTGCTAAGCTGCTGCTGTTCCTTCCCTTAGCTGCTCAATTCCTTCCGATTCCTCGTAATTCGGCGAGATACCCCGAACCTGAGGTTTCAGCTGTGCGAGGGGCGTCGTACGGGGCAGCTCAGGCGTACATGAGGCGGCGGCCCTTGGGCTCCGGGATCTTCCAGCCCTTCTCCCTGGCCGTCTCGATCCACCCGTCGATCACGACCTCGACGTTGGCGACCGCCTCCTGGTAGGTGGCGCCGTCGGCCGCGCACCACTCGAGCTCGGGGACCTCGGCGATGTAGGCCTGATCCTCGTTGCTCCAGTGGATGATGATCTCGTAGCGGTGCTCAGTTTTCTTCATCGGTCGCCAGCCTCTGATCGATGATGATTCGTCGGACCTGCTTGACCTGATACGTCTTCGCCTTCGAGCCATCGGGCTGGAGGGTCAGCGCGGCCTCCTTGCCCTCGAGCGTGAAGATGTGGTGGCTGCCCCTGACCCGCTCCTCAAAGCCGAGGGCCGCCAGCAGGGTCCTCAGATCGTCGAATCGGATGTTGGCGTCCGAGGTGCCACGGAGCACCTTCTCCAGCGTCTTCTTCGGGCTCGTCACAGCTTCAAGCTACTCCTGTTCTACCCGTTTCGCACGGGTGGGACCGCCCCGCCCGAGCCCGGGCCCGAGTTGACGTAACTTGGTTACGTGCAAGCCGAGGTTTACCGAGGCCGAGTGCGGGCCGGATGCGAGGGCGAGTTCGCATAATGGCGCCATTATTCGAAGGGGAGCCGCCAAGCGACCGGCTCGCTCGGTGCCCGCAGGGCACGCAGCCGGCCCGCGCCGCTCGGGACCCGGGCACGCGAGAGGTCGGAGGGTGGGTTCCCCACTCGCTGATGGAGTGGGGTCGTCGGGGCGCCCAGGCGCGCCTCCGGGAGCCCGCGGCGCGGCGGCGCGTTCGTGCTGCGCACCGGGCCCGCGTCGCATAAGGCGCCTTATCGCCGGACACGTGCCCTCGCCCGCGCCGCCGCCCTCGCCACAGGTTCGCAAACCGAGGGTTTGCAAACGGGCTCCCTCCGGCGTGGACCTCATGGCTCGTCCCGCCGGTGCTTCATGCGGGCCGGGTGGGTCGCTCTTCCCGGTGCGCAGGGCGTGCTCGTGTGTGAGATTCCGCTCCAGCTCGAGATGCTTGCCACGGTGGAGCGGCAGATCGCAGAGGTCGAGCGGCGGATGCAGGAGTGCCTGGAGACCACGCCCGACGGCCGCGCTCTGCTGTCGATCCCGAAGCTGGGCGCGCCCGACGGCCGCGGTGTTCCTGGGCTCCATCGGTGACCCGCGCGCCTACCAGTCGTCGCGGCAGGCGCTCCGGATCGCGGGTCTCTCCCTCATCACGTCCACCGCGAGCGGCATGAAGCTCGGCCAGCCGCGACTGAGCAAGCGCGGACGCTCCGAACTGCGGCGCCTCATGTACATGTTCGCGGTGCGGAGCATCACGAAGAACGGCATCTTCCGCGCGGAGCGCGATCGTGCCCTCAAGGCGAACCCGAAGACGCCGAAGAAGAAGGTGCTGATCGCCGTGGCCCGGAAGGGTCTGCGCCTGATGTTCAACATCGCGTACGAGCGGCGACTGTACAGCACGGAGCCGCCGCGGTAGTATGGAACGGTGACATACGGAGGACCGGCTGGCGCGCGGCGCGCCGGCCTTCGACAAGTGCGCCAGGTGCAAGCCGGGGTTGAGTGCTCGAACGTGTATCGAAGGGGCCCACGAGGTCCGCTTCCGAATGAGGCAGATGCGCACCCGGTCATGAGCTCGCTCAAGTCTCCGAGGAAGGGGTGTTGAGGGCCGCTTGCGGTGCCTCCGAATCTTGACGCGATCGAGTTACGCGAGCTCGCGCGGCCTGGGCGCGGTTTGACAACTTCGGTACGAAGCGCGAGGGCGCGGTAGCGTCCCTCACTGCTGGAGTGTGCCCGGGTGTGGACCCGGAGCGCTCGATGAGGGGAGCGTCTGCTCCGCCTCCGATCAGGCACATGGTCGCATCCGGGCACTTCTCCGACCGACGTACGGCTTGAACGGCTCTTCGGGGCCGGTGTGGATCCGATAATCCGGTTGAGGCGCATTACGCGGCCTCCGAGGTGGCACATGATCGCACCGGCCCCAACCGCGTCACGAACATGAAGTGCGTGATACGTCCACTGGCCACTGCTGCGCAGCTTCATCTACCACATCAGACATGAGGGTAATGGTCCCGGCGGCGTGCACGCTGTCCCCACGGAGGAGCACGTCAGAGAACCCCAGTCGGATGGCGGTGAAGTTGGATCTCCAGATGACTTGAACCTCCCGCCTATCTTCCAGATGGACCCAGTATGAGAGGCCGTAGACAGATGCTTGCGCCCGCTTAGTGGGCTTGGCCACGCGTGCATTGGGCGTCTGCCCTTCTGCTGCCGCGTATGTCAACTCCACCTCGCGTTCGATCCCGCGGAGTTCCTCCGGGGTGTTCTGAACGAAGGCCACAGCGAAGCAATGTGGTTGCGCACTGTCATCTTGCCTCCGCAAGCTGCTTGCGCATGCGGCGGCCATAGTTGAGCTCGTTAGCAGAATCAGGATGTTGATCGTGCGGCTCACCTGCATCCGACCCTCCGATCAAGTGCGGGTGTGAGAATACGATGGCCCGGATCCGGAGTGCCCCGTGCGGAAAGGGCGAGATGCATTCCTTCATGTGCAACCACGCCGCACACTCGCAATCCGCGCGCAGGATCTACCACGGCTGTCGCCGACCGCGAGCGAATACTGCTCCAGACGTCAGACCTAAACGTTACGAACCCCGTCCCTGACGCCCCACCGGCCGTCAGTACACGTCCTCCATCCGCTGTCGTGGCGGGGTGGGAGTATGCACCACTACCAGTGAGAACGGCACTGGTGAGTGCTGCGTTGCCTTCCACGAACAAGCTCAAATCTCCAGCGCTACCCCTCATGGTGGCTTGAGCTGCGACCGCGATCAGGTCGCCGATAGCTGCGCCCGTTACTCGCACCGCCGCAACCGATTGCTGCTCGATGGAACCGTCTGGACATTGAACCGTGACACGAATCATCACCGTATCGCTTGCGGCACAGAGTCCAAATGGATCGGTGTAAGAGACGCCGGATTGTTGCCCGCATGGGCGTAGAGATTGAGGCCACCCGCAAAGCCGATGGGGTCTTCCTGGGTGATAACTCCCATCCGATGGGAGTCCGCCCTCTCCGACGCCGCAAGCGCCCGCCGCGTCTCTCTTTAGCTGCCTCCTCTATCCATCAAAATCATCGTAGTTCGACCGTCAGGCCCGGATGCGAGTTTTCAGTTGTGCTCGAGTGGCTGCACTCACTCGTACGCGTCACTTCGGTGCGAGACGCCGAGCACCTGGATGAGTTCGCGTTGCACATCGAAGACGAAGAAGACGCGCCAGTCGCCGACACGGAGACGCAGCATGCCTCCCATTCCCTTGAGCTTCTTGACGTCGCCCACACCCTCTTCAGCGAGCCGGTTCACGGCTTTGGTGACACGGTCCGCGACTGTCGGATCCAGCTTCTCGAGATCCTTGCCCGCGCCTTTCGACCAGTCCACCGTCCATGTCACGAGCCAAACTCGCGCTGGATCTCGTCGTGTGAGATGGTGTGCCCGGCTTCCGCCTCCTGCAATCTCTCCCGCAGCCGGTTCCTGGTGGCTTCGGTGAGCTCCTCCTCTTCCTCCGGTGCGTCGAGCAGAGCCTGCAGACCGGGCAGCTGACGGTAACGCAGGTACTCGAGGTAGCGCTTGGCGGCATGCGTTTCCGCCTCCGGCAGCGCGTCGACGAGTTCGTGGAGTTCGTGGCGTGCAATGCGCTTCGCTTCCATGGCCGCTCTTCCCTCGCGTGCACGTGAGCCTCTCTGCCAATCTAACATCCTCACCTCCAGGAAAGCCCGGGGGAGCCCCTCCGGGGGCGGACGGGCGCGGCCCGCGCGTCCAGGCGCCCGGAGCAGGCCGGGTTTGCATAACCCGGTTATGTAAAGGCCCCGCAGGGGCCCGGAGCGCAGGCCCCCAAGCGCAGGCGTGCCGAGGCCGAGTGCGCATAATTCCGGATTATGCGCAAGCTCGCGCAGCGAGCGTCTCGGCCGGTCCCGAGCGAGAGCGAGGGCGGCGCGCCGGAGCGCAGCCTGGGGGCGCACGACGCGATGCGGAGCTGGAATCGGTCGATCGCTTCGACCGAGTCGAGGCCGCGACGCTTCAGGTACGCGACTCCTTCCGCACTCTCCTTCAGCGTCTCGTGGTAGTATGCCACCACCTTCCGCAGCAGCTCCTGGTCAGCCGTATCCGCACGGAAGAGGGGCGCCAGCGGCTCGCGCCGCGCACCGGCGGCGGGATCGGGACCGCGCCGGA
>Ga0210096_1000753_pt1 | contig 10863 bp, 7 predicted proteins | sample China_Galinas_PW_4_FD_184864 | JGI IMG/M metagenome (GOLD analysis project Ga0210096, IMG submission 184864) | Wetland microbial communities from San Francisco Bay, California, USA, that impact long-term carbon sequestration - China_Galinas_PWA_D2... | ecosystem: Environmental > Aquatic > Marine... | reverse complement strand
GCCGAAATCGCGCCCGACGACGGTTGCGATCTGCAGGGGCGTCAGATCGGGTTTGATGCGGTAAGCATCGTTCATCAACTGTAGGGCTGTCTGCCGGTCGTCGCTCGCCAGGTGGACGGCGGCCATTGCGAGCCGGGGCAGGTAACAGCGGTCGTCGCGCTGGCAGGCCAGCTCGCCCTGTTCGCGGGCCTCGTCAAGTCGCTTTGCCAGTAGCAGTCCCATCGTCAGCATGGAACCCCAGACGGACAGGCGGCCGTCCATCGGACTGATGGATATGCCGTGCTCCAGTTCCTGGATACCGTCGTCCAGACGTCCTTGCTGCAGGTGTACGGTGCCCAGCGCCGCCCATGCCTGAGCGTTGGTGGCGTTCAGGTCGATGGCGTTCTTCAGGATCGGCTCTGCGCGTTCGAGGTATCCGATGTCGGCAAGGGCACAGCCGCTGTATCCCAGCACAGTGGAGTCCTGGCTGTCCAGTTCCAGAGACCGCTCCGCTGCTTCCAGGGCCTCGGTCTTTGCTTTCTCCCGGTCGGTCATCAGCCCGATCCGGTCTCCGAAACCCATCACGAGGGAACGAAAGGAATGCGCCAGCGCAAAGCCCGGTTCCCGGTCGCAGCTTTCCCGCAGCAGTCCTGCAGCCTCCGAAAATGCATTGAAGTGCCAACCCTTCAGGGCCATGACGCTGCTGGCCCGAACGAACAGCTGGCGTGCGTTCGGTTCGGCATAATCAGCGGAACGAACGTTCTCATACATGGCGCGGTGCAGCCGTGGCTCCAGTCTGGCGACGACGGCAATCGGCGCGTTCGTGAGAGCGTCCTCGATCGGCCCCTTGATCGTGAATAGCTCGCTCCATAGTTGAAAGCCCGTGCGGGCATCGACCAGCTGCGCATTGATGCGGAAGTCCGGGCCGATCCTCTGTAACGTACCGTCGAAAACGAAGTCGACACCCATCGTCTCGTACAGGGAGCGGGCGGTTCGGCCGATATCGTCGGTATCGGACCTTCCTGTTTGCACACTCACGCGCAGCAGGGGAATGCGGGTCAGGATGCTGCCCAGGTCGCCGGCCAGGGCGGCGGAGATTTGGGCGCTTTCGCTATCGTCCGATAGCCGCCTGAGCGGCCAGATAAGGAGGGCGGGAATGAACGATGCAGCTTGCCTCGGTGGGGGTGCCGGCAGGGCCCCCGCATCCGCGCCTGACTCACTCACCGACGCATCGAACACGAAGCCCCGTCCCCGCACGGTGCGGATCAACTGCTGCGCGCTGCCGCTGTCGCCCAGGACCTTACGGGCGTTCTTGACGGCCGTAGAAACCGTGGAATCCGAGACGTAGCGACCCTTCCACACCTGTTCGATCAGGTCCTCGTGGCTGAAGACCTGCCCGGGATGTTCGGCAAAGTGCCGGATCAGATCGAACACCCTGGGCTCCACCGCGCAGGGCCGCCCACCCTCGAGCAACTCGAAACGCTCGGTGTCCAGCTCGAAATTCGCAAAGCTCAATCGCATCCGCGCTCTCCGGGCGTGGCCATGCCGCTACATGACTCCGATTGTAACCGCTCGGACTGTGATTGACCTGCCCGCGGCCCGGTCGTCGCCGACCGATCGTCAGCGGCAGCGCGAACCGGGTCCGGGGGAAATGCCCGAACGTTGCAGCACGGGCGTGCCGAACGGTACGGCCGGGCGAGGTCGCCGGTTGAACCAGCCCGGGGTCCGGCAGTACCCCTTCATGGCTTGGCGACAGGTGAGGACCGCCTGAAACACTCAACCCGACCGGGTCTTGGGGATGACGCTGGTTACCAACCGCCAAGTTGGCAATACCGGCAGGCGGCTACGGTTTCAGGTAGGCGAAACCCTGTTGGGTCTGCAGGTGCACGATGTCGACGACACCGTCCGGCACAATCACTGCCACATCGAGGACATCCTCTTCGGGAATTTTGCGGGCCCTGAGGGTGCCGGCACAGATATGAAACTCCGCACCCCGCTCGACCAGTTTCAGCACCGCGGGGTCGTAGGGATTGCCCCCCTTGTCCACGGTATCCTCAAGCAGGAAATCGATACCCGGACCATAGGTAACGAATACGATGCGGGCCTTCGGGCGTTGATCCAGGTAGCCATTGGCGAGCATCATGGCCCAGCGGGCGTTACGGGTCTCGTCGACGTGAAAGACGACCTTGTCGGCATCTCCGCCCTTGTCTGCATCGCCGCCGGATTCGGCCGACCAGGCCGGCACCCAGCATCCCAGCAACATCAGCGCCAGCGCGCCGTTCCTAACGACCGTGTGCAGTGTCATCGGTGATGCCTCCGTTTGTTCAGGGTCATGCGTGTGACTCGTTCAAGCCAGTATAGCCCGCGCTGGCGCGCAGCCGCATCCGCAATCGGCCCCGGCTTGGGCCAGGGGCGGCACCCGATCGGCAATACCGATCGATCAACGCAGTATTGACGTGATCTCTTTACTGTCCCGACGGCCGCGTGGATGGCGATGCAACTGCTTGAGTCCCGTGGATTGGAGAGATTCCGCGATACCTTGTTTGCGACCGTGATGCCACCTTATGTCCGCCGGGCGGCTCAGCCGGGCGGCGCCTTCGGCTCTTGACCATCGGTCTTGTCGCCGAGCAGGCGGCGCACCACCACGAAGAACACAGGAACGAACAACACACCGAGTAGCGTAGCACCCACCATCGTAGCCGATGCCCTGGCCCAGATCCTGTTGGACGATCTTCTGCATCGTGTTCATTGCCTGTCCGGAGCTGTAGCCCGGCGCGGCGGAGCCGTTGATCTGAACAGCCGGGTGGCCGTTATAGTGGAAGCAGTGCTCCAATGAGGTCAAAAATTGCCTCTCGAGGTGCACGATTTGGTACCTTGCCGGGAACCCAGTCTGGTGGGTGGCATACGAGCAAAATGGTGCAGAGACGAGTCATAAATTCCATGTGCGAGAGCTATAAATATCCACTTGAGCCGCTTGGACCAGTTCATCGCGGCGCGGCGTTCAGCGGGTGTCTGCTCCTGCGCCGACTGACCTACCTTTGACGGATTTCCCTTCCCGCGCTGAGCCGGCGTGACCTGTTTCCGTATAGGCGGTTGGATCGTCCTTTCCCTATCGGGTTATCCGCTCCAGCGCGGTCTCAATCGAACCTGAAGGGAAATGGAACTGCGCGGCCCGTCCTTCCGCAAGCAGTTCCGAGAGCTCCCGTGCAAGCGCTGGATCTCTCTTTCCCCGGCCAGCATCGGCAAGCGCTCGGCCCCGCGCGACGATGAACCGGGCCCAAGGAAGCGGCTCGTTTCGCGTATAGTTCTCAAGCGCCAGGGCATGGTCCTCGATGCGGTCCCATTCGCGCTCCTCCAGCCATACCTCGATGGCGTTCTTGTGGAACTCAAGGAAATTATGGCTAATGGTTTCACGGGCCAAGTATTCCTCCCCCTGAGCCAGATAAGAACAGCGCTGTTTCGGGTTGGAAGTAAATCGCGCGAGCAACGACAGCACCAAGGCACCTCCAAAAGGAATACCAACCTCTCCTAGGGACCGCAGGGCCTGATGAAGCAGGCTGACCGCGCGGGAGCGGTCTCCCTCCGTACCGTAAGTTTCAGCCAATGTCCACAAGCCGTCTGCTTCGAATCGTTGCGATCCGACGCGGCGTGCCAACTCCAGGGCCCGTTCGCCCGTTTCCCTTGCATGGTCGAAGTCTCCCCGACACAGCATCATGGGCGCGAAGACAATATAGGCAATGCACTCGCCCCGGACATCGTAGTTCTCCTGCGCAATTCGCAGCGCCTCTTGAGCCTGTACGACCCCTTCCCCCAGGCGGTTTTGGTAGAACGCGGTCCAAGCTGTCATGGCGAGGTTGGCCGAGAGCAGGTCCAAAAATCCCCCGGTCCGAGCCAGCTCGACGCACCGACTGAAATGCCGGTGCGCCGTGACCATCTGTCCCCGCAGATAGAAGGCGTCGCCCAGCCCCCCTTCCGCCAGCGCCTCATGACGGATGGTACCGCTTCGTTTCGCGTCCTCCGCCAACGCACTGTGCGTCTCCAGACATTCGTCCAGACGGGCAAGACTGAACAACACGTTACCTCGTTGAAACCGAATCTCCGCGTCGAGGGAAACATTGCCCGCGGATGCTCCGGCGACGGCTGCTCGATCGAGGCATTCGAGGGCCGAATTGGGATCATCGAGCATCGAGTGAGCGCCAGCGAGGCCCAGCAGCGTGCGCCCTCGTTCGTCATCGCTCGTCGCACAGGCCAAAGCCTCATTGAACTCGGATTGAGCCTGTTGAACGCGGCCCGAGCGAAGAAGGGCGTGACCGGCAAGCCGGTGAAGCGCGTTCAACAAGGTCTGATCGGGCGCGAGGGATAGGGTCTCGTCGACCAGGGACAATACTTGATCGTAACGCGTCTGCTGAAAGAGGTTTTGCGCCGCCCGCAAATAGGCCGCAGCCGCCTCTTTGGCCCCGGCTTTCCCGAGATGGTAGGCATTGAGCACAGGATCGGTCGCCCGATACCAGTCTGCCGCGGCTCGATGCAGCAGACGGCGCCGCGATGCGGGCACTGAGCCATAGACCGCATCCCGGATCAGGGCGTGATTGAACATGAGCCCCGATCCTTCCGGGCGCAACAAACGGCCGAGCATCGCGCGCTGGCCGTCGTAGTCAGGTTCCTGGATCAGTTCCCTAAGGCAATCCAGACCGAAGCGCTGTCCAAGGACGCTGGCAGCCTGAAGGGCCTTGCGGTCGCCTTCAGGCAAGCCATCCAGGCGTGATAAGACGATGCTTTGAACCGAGTCCGGAACAGCGGCTTCCCCGCCACCAGTGTTGATCAGCAATTGCTCTAGAAAAAGCGGATTTCCTTCCGACCGCTCGGCGCAGAGGCGGGCTCGGTTCTCATCCTCTGGTACCAGTTTGCGTGCTAAGGCCAGCGCCTGTTCCATCCGCAAGGCACCGAGGTCGAGGGTCGTCAAGGGTGCTCCGTGCATTGAGGCCCGCCACCGCGGGTCCAGAGCCTCGCCCTCGAAGCGGGAGGAGATGACCAGGATTGCCGCACACCGGGATGTCGCTTCGGCGAGGACGGCTAGGAGCGAAAGAACCAGTGGACTAGCCCAATGGATGTCCTCGACGACCAAGAGTCGCGGACAGACCTCCGTCACATGCATCAGGAGTTCTGTCAGCGCGTCGCGCAGCGCTTGCTCCCTCGCGTCCGGAGGCAGCGCCTCCGCCCCGGCGCCGGCAGTCTCGCCGGACAGACCGAGCAACGGCCGTATCGCGGCCAAGCAGCTGCGATCCAAGTGGCCGAGATCCATTGCACGCTTCAGAGCGGCCTCGATCTCTTCCCGTGAGGACTCGAGGGACAACCCAAGCAGTCCCATGATAAGGCGGGACAGGGGATCTTGTAGTAACCCGGCACCGAAGTCCAATACCCGAACCAGATCCACGGCGAATCCGACCTCGTCGGCACGGCACCTAAGCTCTTCAATCAATCGGGTCTTGCCGATCCCGGCCTCGCCACGCACCAGGAAATTGTGACCTGTCCGCGTATCAGCGCACGCATCGAGCGCTGATACCAGTAATCCGAGCTCTTGTTGACGGCCGACAAATCGGGTTGCGAAAAAGCAGGGCTCGCTTGAGAGCGCCTCGACGCACCAAACTGATTCGCCGGCAATCTCGAGTGGTTGAGCTACAGCCCATCGCCTCAGGCGCCGATAGACGGCGTCCGTAATCAGTACCTTGCCAACCTCCGCCGCACGCTTGAGCTCTTTGCAGCGGTGCAGCACCGGTCCGCTTAGACTTTGTGAGTCATGCGACTGCTCCCACAACCCCTGGCCGCAGTCCAGAACGGCGCGAATACTTCCTTCCGAGCCAGTAGCTTGCACCTTACCGATGTGCAGCGCGGCGCGCAGCGCCCGCTCCGGATCGTCGCTGCGAGCCCGTGGGACGCCGAACGCGATGAGAGCGGAATCCTGAGCTTCCCGAAGCACCTGCCCTTGAAAACGTCGAACGGCATCCTCGACCTGAGCTCGAAATCGCGCTTCGAGATCTCTCAGGGATTCGTGATCTCCTTCTACCATACGTTGTGGCGGGACCCAATCGATACCGACGAGGGTGACTTGGCGCAGCTGGGGCTCCGTAGCTTCTGGCCGTACCGGTACTTGAGGCGGGGTACCCTCCACATCCTCATCGGAAAGCGCAAATTCCGGTTGCGGTACCGGGTCCGCGTCAGCCTTCCGCAGGGCCCTAATCTCCGAGTAAAGCCGAGCCGTTTCAGGCTCGGGCTCCACATCGAGCTCCCGCCACAGCAGGCGGCGGCAGCGGCGGAACTGGCGCATCGCCTCCGAGTTCCGACCTAGACCAGCGTACAGTCGCATCAGCGCACGATGGGCGGGTTCCAGCAAGGGATCAAGCGCTAACAGTTGGTGTGCCAGCCCGAGGGCGGGTTCGCCCGGACTTTCCTGCAGGTAGGTCTCGAGAAGGCGAGACATAGCGGAGATCGCCAGTTGTCGGTACCGGCTTCGCTGGGTCAGAAGCCAGTCTTCGTATGCATCGGAGCCGGCATTGAATCCCTCCAGCAGATCTCCTCGGTACAAGGACACCGCTTGTTCCAAATCGGCAGAATCGGTACCGGCCGCTCGTTTCTCGAAAACGAGGGCATCCACATCGAGTCCGATGAGTGTCACGGACTCTTTGTCTGTGACCAGGAGCTCGGTCTTCGGGAAGGCCTTTCGCAATCCCACCAGAGCTTGCCGCAAGCTCTGCCGCGCCTGGACTTCGGCACTCTCATCCCACAACAACGCGGACAGCTTGTCGCGTGTCTGCGCGCGGCCGAGGTTCAGGGCGAGAAAGGCCAGCAGTGCCTTTGCCTTGCGCGCAAGTGGTACGGGTTCTGGCAGCTCAGCAACCGAGAGCTCGAAACCACCCAGAACAATGAGATTGGTATTCGCCTGCATCGAGCTGATATCGAGAGGGGCTTCGTTATCTAGGAGCATCCGCCCCGCAGGCGGCGCGCTGTCGCGCAGCAAACATGGCAAGATCTGGCTTCATAAAATTCAATAAGTTATGCCATGTTAGATGAGAGGGGCTTCGTTATCTAGGAGCATCCGCCCCGCAGGCGGCGCGCTGTCGCGCAGCAAACATGGCAAGATCTGGCTTCATAAAATTCAATAAGTTATGCCATGTTAGATGAGAGAGCCTGTCGGCCTTAGGAACAATCTACTGCGCTGATGGGAGAGCGGCCAAAAAATCCCCGATTTCTCGTTGCGTAGGCCCACTATGCGCCTCGAAATCGTAAACTTTTTGTCTCGCTCTCCCACCATGCTCGCTACGATCGCCTAAGTCCGACAGGCTCCTAGACCCTGATTATTGGTCGTCCTGGCCAAATTCCCCACCCCACAGGGTTTAAGTGCACGCGCCGCCAAGCGCCCCGCGGAAAAAACTATTGCCAAGATGGATTTTCACGCTGTTTTCACGTTCCCTTCAACGGTTTGTTGACACATTACCTCTAGAGTTTAAACCGTCAAGGATGAACAAGACATTTGCGAAACAGCTTGGACAGCGGTCACGGACATCCGTAGCCAGGCCAAACCTTGGAGATGAACCATGAAACGAATTGGTGCGATAACCCTGTACTTGCTCTTGACCTCTATGAACGGTTCAGCGATCGCGGAGGCCCTGGACCTTGAGCCTTGTATTAACGGTGGAGTCTCCTCCACTGGTCTGTACGTGAGTCAGGCCCTGGAAGATGAGGCTGTGGCGCGTGCTGAAGAGCCTGCAGATACGGCTCCGACGCTCGGTCAGATTGCAGTCTCTGATGAAGACTGTTGAAGACTAGTGGCTTATCTCAAGCTCGCAAAGATCGTAAATGAAGACGGGCGGGTTGAGATCGCAAGCACGTGGCTTCGGCCACGTGCCTTCTCTGAACAGGTCGGGCTTACTCACACTACCGACTTGCCCGGGTGCTCCGTCAGGTAACCCAGAAAACGCAGTACACCTACATCACCTACACAGGAGACAGCTCCATGAACACGCACAACCTAGTGAACTTTGAACAAAAGCAAGACACCGCCATTGACGGCCCGTTGGTCGTCATACTAGCGAGCGGTCCTGAGGACGGAGGAAAACGCGCTATACTTGGCTATTCCGCCGCCTGCACCGCTCTCGGGATTGACACTCCGACCCAAATTTTCATGATTGGCGACGGCGCCTACTGGGGATACGAGGGACACACCGACGATTGCCAAATGAGCGGATTTCCTCCGCTTCAGGAGCTTGTCGAGATGTACTGCGAGCTTGGAGGCGAGACCTACATCTGCTCCACGTGTGACCAGGTCTGCGGTATCCCGGGCGAAGAAAACGCGAATCGGGTAAGGCGCCGGGAGGTCCAGCCCCGCGGTCTTGCGTCGATCCTGCCGGAAATCACCGGTGGGAGTTCGCTGACCTTCTGAATGCGCACGCGGTATCGTAATCGTGTTAGCCTCCAGTGACTTCCGCCCCCGCAGGCGGGGCGGAGATCTGGTGGCGGGTCCCGGTAGCGGTGGTACACGCCGATCTTTGCACCTTTGCCGAATCACCTCTGCGAGGTAGATCCGGGCGGCGTGCTTTTCGTCTAAAGAACCGATCGATGAGCTCGGGGAACAATGACAGCCCCAACCTGACGGAAAAAAGCTCGCCCATCCGAGCCCGTGACGAGCGCATGTGTTTAGGTGCTATCAGGTACGGTGCACTTAAACTCTTCGAAACGACGAGTTGTGCAGAAGAAATTAAGTGTACCGTCCCATGAGCTCCAGAACCCCTGTTACCACCACTCCTAAAGGTTCTGGGGTGCGTTGACGTTCACCGGGTCCGCACAGCGCGGACCCTACAGTAAAGCAACCTGTTAACGTAAGGTCCGCCATGCGGACCGTGCGAATATGTTACCGACCACATACGGAAAACAGTCGTTTATCTTTGAAGGTCGACAGGTCCCAGTACAGTAGTATGCGGGCATGCCTTTGCAATAGATTTGTTCGATAAGAAATCGAGGCAGCATTGGGTGCTTTTTATGAGATTGAATCCGGAGACCGATCAACTGGATAGCTTGGTTTCTGCCAATTGGTTGAGGCCCAGTCTAAGTTTAATATCCAAACGTCTTGAAAATGAAAAATTCAAAATGCCTGGAATATAGGGTCATCGTTCTTGGTTCAAGTATTGCCGGCCTATGGGCTGCAAGAGTTTGCACAGATTATTTCGATGAAGTGCTTTTGGTTGAGCAAGATGAAATATCAAAAGATCTGACCCATCGCAAAGGCGTTCCGCAAGATTGGCAACTGCATATTATGCTCTCACGGGGGTATGACGCTCTTAATACTTATTTTCCGGAAGCTGTTGAGATGCTCACGAATCAAGGTGCTATTTCGGGCGACCTTGGTCAGATACTGAAATGGTACAATGATGGTGGCTACCGCCCGCAATGCGAAACAGGGCTTCGATCCATCATGATGAGCAGACCACTCCTAGAAAATACTATCCGTCAAATAGTTTTAAAGAAAGAGAGTGTCAAGTTGCTGGATAAGACCAAGGCGATAGGATTCTTACGCGAAGGAAATACTGTTGTTGGAGTCCAAACCAATAGCGGCGCATTGTATTCCCATATGGTTATTGATGCCAGAAGTTTAGCTTCCCGCTTACCGGCCGAATTGGAGCGCTGGGGATATGAAAAGCCAGAATTAGAAAAGGTATATGTGAATGTAAAATACACCTCTTGCCTTTTTCCAAGACCTAAGGACTTTAAAACCTTAATCAATATAAATACAAGAGCACCCGATAATTCCAAACATGGAACGATCCAACCTATTGAGGGCGACCGGATGATTTTGATGGTACAAGGTCGGTCGAATGACGAACCACCACGTGATGTGGCAAGCCTCAAAGCATACACTAAGGCCCTTGAGAGCAGAGATATATACCAATTCGTAAAAGACCTGGAGCCAATTGCGGAAGTACAAAGTTATCATATTCCATATGTCCGATGGATTCACTATGAGCGAATGCGAAGATTTCCAGAAGGTATACTGCCCTTGGGCGATTCTGTATGCAGGCTCAACCCCGTGTACGGTCAAGGGATGAGTTCGGCAGCGATGCAGGCACAAATACTGGAACGCGTTTTGAGTAAGAAGCTTAAAAGGGGAATATGGAAAGGCTACTTTAGGCAGGTTGCTAAAGCGCTTAAGACACCCTGGGAGCTAACCGTGATGGAAGATTTTAAGTTTCCAGAAACACGAGGAACTCCTCCCAAAACATCCGCGCTTTTAAAGAAGTATTTCACCAAACTTAACCGAGTGGCGAATCAAGACCCTGCCGTGTACAAACCCTTCTTGAAGGTGCTGAATATGGTTAGTGAACCAATAATTCTTATGAAGCCCAATGTCGTGTGGAGAGTGATAATGAGCAAATAAGAGTTTTGAATAAAACTATTGTAAAACTGAAGTTTCGGGGTTGCTTGTCCCTACGAATAACCCAACCCGATGCCAGTGGTCGAAAGCTGGTCCGCGCAGTGTGGATTAGCAATGATGATACGTTAGCGAGTAGGGCGTGACGCCGTCGCCGATATGACAGTGATTGATCAATCCCCGTCATGTTTTTTTGTTACAGTTTTCAGAGGGGCACTATCCGCGCCAGGACCACGTCAAATGCTGTCTCACCCAGCTCTGTTGCGGTTCAGCGAATTGCGACATTGAGGCCGGGCGGCTCAGCCGGGCGGCGCCTTCGGCTCGTGGCCGTCGGTCTTGTCGCCGAGCAGGCGGCGCACCACCACGAAGAACACAGGAACGAACAACACACCGAGTAGCGTAGCACCCACCATACCGCCCATCACATCGGTGCCGATGGCGTGGCGACTATTGGCTCCGGCACC
>Ga0210096_1000752_pt1 | contig 10876 bp, 6 predicted proteins | sample China_Galinas_PW_4_FD_184864 | JGI IMG/M metagenome (GOLD analysis project Ga0210096, IMG submission 184864) | Wetland microbial communities from San Francisco Bay, California, USA, that impact long-term carbon sequestration - China_Galinas_PWA_D2... | ecosystem: Environmental > Aquatic > Marine... | reverse complement strand
AATCCCCCTGCCGGGAGGCGACCCCCCTACTACGGACCGCCCCTAGCCGAGGGCGGCCTTGACCAGGGCGCCCAGCTCGGAGGGATTGCGGGTGGTGCGGATGCCCGCGGCCTCCAGGGCCGCGAACTTCGCCTCGGCCGTGCCCTTGCCACCGGAGACGATGGCACCGGCGTGGCCCATGCGCCGCCCCGGGGGGGCGGTGGAGCCGGCGATGAAGGCGACCACCGGCTTGGTGAAGTGCTCTGCCACGAACGCCGCGGCGCGTTCCTCCGCGTCGCCGCCGATCTCGCCGATCATCACCACGGCGTCGGTATCCGGGTCGGCCTGGAACAGGGATAGGCAGTCGATGAAGTTGGTGCCGTTCACGGGGTCACCGCCGATGCCGATGCAGGTCGACTGGCCGAGCCCCACCTCGCTCACCTGGTTCACCGCCTCGTAGGTCAGGGTGCCGGAACGGGAGACGATCCCGACCCGGCCCGGCTTGTGGATGAAGCCCGGCATGATGCCGATCTTCGCCTCGCCCGGCGTGATGATCCCCGGACAATTGGGACCGATGAGCCGTGAGTTCGATCCCTGGAGGTAGTTTTTCACCTTCACCATGTCGAGGACCGGGATCCCCTCGGTGATGGCGACGATCAGCTCGATGCCGGCATCGATCGCCTCCATGATCGCGTCCGCGGCGAACGGCGGTGGCACGAAGATCAGGGAGCAATTCGCCCCGGTGGCCTGGCGCGCGTCGTGCACCGTGTTGAACACCGGCCGGTCGAGGTGGGTCTGGCCCCCCTTGCCCGGGGTGACACCGCCTACCACGTCGGTGCCGTACTCGATGCACTGGGAGGCGTGAAAGGTCCCCTCCTTACCGGTAAACCCCTGCACGACGACCTTGGTGTTCTTATTAACCAGAATGCTCATGACGACCCCAATCTTCCCTAAGAAGGATTCACCACAGAGGCACAGAGATCACAGAGGACTACCTGTAGGAGCGAGCTTGCTCGCGAATCGCATGGACCCGCGTTGACGTCGGTTCGCGGGCAAGCCCGCTCCTACGCCTACTGCTCCGTGCGTTTCCAGAAGAGCCAACGGCAAGATCTCTGTGTCCTCTGTGTCTCTGTGGTGAGAAAACCGGTTGAACCTATTTCACCGCCGCCGCGATCTTCTGCGCGCCTTCCCAGATCGACTCGACCGCGTCCAGCTTCACCCCGGACTCGGCCAGCATGGCGCGCGCCTGGACGGCGTTGGTGCCCTGAAGGCGCACCACCAGCGGCACCTGCAGGTCGACCAGCTTGGCCGCGTCGATGATCCCCTGGGCGATGCGGTCGCAGCGCACGATGCCGCCGAAGATGTTGACGAAGATCCCTTTCACGCCGGGGTCGGCGAGAATGATCTTGAACGCCTCCGCCACCCGCTCGGCGGTGGCGGTACCGCCCACGTCGAGGAAGTTGGCCGGCTCGGCCCCGGCGAGGGCGATGATGTCCATGGTGGCCATCGCCAGCCCCGCGCCGTTCACCATGCAGCCGATGTTGCCGTCCAGCTTGATGTAGTTCAGGTCCCACTCGGAGGCCCGGATCTCCAGCTCCTCCTCCTCGCTGAGGTCGCGCAGCTCGACGATCTCCTTGTGACGGAACAGGGCGTTGTCCTCGAAGTTGACCTTGGCGTCGAGGGCGACCAGGTTGCCGTCGCTGGTCACGACCAGCGGGTTGATCTCGATCTGCGAGCAGTCCTTGTCCAGGAACAGGCGATAGAGGTTAGCGAGCATCTTGCCGCATTGCTTCACCAGGTCGCCCTCCAGCCCGAGAGCGAAGGCGACGCGGCGGCAATGGAACCCCTGGAGGCCGATCACCGGGTCGATGTGCAGGGTGACGATCTTCTCCGGCTGCTCCGCCGCCACCGCCTCGATGTCCATGCCGCCCTCGGTCGAGGCGATGATCACCGGCTTGCCCGCGCCACGGTCGACGATCATGGAGAGATACAGCTCGCGGGCGATGGGGGAGCCCTTCTCGATCAGCAGGCGCTGCACCTTCTTGCCCGCCGGCCCGGTCTGATGGGTGACCAGGGTCTTGCCGTAGATCTCGGCGGCCAGGGCGCGCACCTCGTGCTTGTCCTTGGTGAGCTTCACCCCGCCGGCCTTGCCACGGCCGCCGGCGTGGATCTGCGCCTTCACCACGTACACCGGCCAGTCCTGGGCCTCGGCATACCCGACCGCCTCGTCGACGTTCCCCGCCGCCCGCCCCTCCGGCACCGGAATGCCATACGTGCGAAACAGCTCCTTCGCCTGATGCTCGTGAATATTCATGCTGTTGCCTTCCGTTCCGGGAATGACTGCCGGATCACCGGCCCTATCTCCCGTAGGGGAGGGGTTCATCCCCTCCCGTGTCTGGTCTAGCGATATCCATAGATGCCCGTGCACGGGCGGGGATAAACCCCGCCCCTACGGTCTATCGATGTTTCCTTCTTGTAGGCCTCGCAGGTGGCCGCAGATTCGGGTCGGCCCGCAGGCCGGGTGCGCAGGCGTACATTGAGGAGCACGGCCGAGAACCGGTCCGAAGATGTGGTCAGATGCACGGCCGTCACCCGACAAAGGAGCACTTCGAGGCGGCCGTCCTCGTATCCATGTTGCGGCCGCGGTTGATGTGGTCCTCCACCTCCGCGGCGCAGCCGATCATGCGGCCGAACAGGAAGGTGGTGAAGGCCGCGGACTCCATGGTGTGCTCGGAGAAGTCGCCCGCCTGGTACGGCTGCCAGAGAATCTTGAGCAGCAGCACGGCGATCACCGCGTCGACGTTGACGCAGTAGACGTTCTTGCTCACCCCCTTGTCGAACAGGGCCTGGACCAGGGCGTGGTAGTAGGCGTGGAAGACGTTGTACTCGCCGCGTTCCTTGAACAGCTCGGCGACGAACACCTCGCGCGGGTCGTAGTTGACCGGCTTGTCCTTGAACACCGGGTGGTTGACACACGGCACCTTGTCGTAGCCCAGGTTGCCGATCGCCTTCTGCTCCGCCTTGTACTTCTTGTATTGACCGGCGTAGTCCCCGGCCATGGCCTTCAGGTCGAGGCCGTGAGCGCTCTTGGCCGGATCCGCCAAGGCGGTCCCCTTGAAGCGCTCCACCAGGAAGGCGATCGCCTCGAAGCCGTTGCCACCGTGGGCGTAGCCCGTGTGGGTGAGGAAGCCGGTCATCGCCTTGTTGATCTGCACCCGCTCCGGGCTCTCCGGGCCGTCGGCGGAGACCCCGCCCTTGGCCCCCTGGGCGGAGATCGTGCCCGGGCCGTTGGTGATGATCAGGCCGAGGAGGACGTTGAAGGAGAAGAGCTGCTCGACCGTGGGCCGCATGCCCATCAGGGCGAGGTAGGCCAACTCGGCCATCGACCACGACGCCAGGAGCTCGTCGTTAGCCACGCCGCAGAAAGTGTTCGCGCCGTGTTGATCGCCGGCGACCGCGGCACCGATGAAGGTCCCGTAGAGCCTCACGTACCAGGGCAGGTTGCGCACGGTCAGGGTGGAGATGCGCTTGCGCGCCAGCGGTCCCCAGGCGAGGGTCGTGGTGATGGCGCCGAGAACCGCGTCGGCGGTGACGTTGGGGCCCAGCCCGCGGACGAACTTGACGAATGCCGACTTCGCGCCGCGGGCGTCCAACGCCTTGAGCATTGCCTGGGCCTTGGGATCCGGCTCGGGGCCGACGAACACGGCCTTGTCCGCCGCGATCTTGGAGGCGTCGAACGACTCGTCCGTGGCATCGCCCAGGCCGGAGTGGGCAAAGAGATCGAGCAACGCCGTCGCCGCCTGGCGCGCGCCGTCCACCCGCTTCGGGCCGACGATGGAGCAGGCGGCCGCCAACACCGAGTTGGGCGCGTTGCCCGCCTCGCGCGCCGCGTCCGCCGCGATCGACAGGGGGCTGCCGTGGAGGTTGACCTCGGCGGCGATCGCCACGTTGGCGAGCTTGCAGCCGTTGTCGTCCAGGGACTCGCGGATCAGGGCCATCACCAGGTTGGACTCCACCGGCTGGCGGGTGGCGTCGAGTACCGACATGCCGTGGATCTTGGAGACCTGGGTCTTGGGATCCATCAACGAGGCCCCGGAGCAATCCTTCATGGCCTGACGCGGGAAGATGGTGCCGACCTGACGGCTGATCACCTCGATCTGCTCGTTGTAGGGCGCCACCGCCTCGACCACGGGGGGCGCCAGCTCGGGCGGGATGTCCAGCCCCTGGGTGTTGCCGAACCACGGCTTGAGGGACAGGGAACCGGTCGGTTTGAAGTCCGGCTGCACGCCGTTGAGCTTCATCACCTCGGTCATGGCCAGGGGGATGTGGGCGATGTTGGTGACCACGGCTCCCTTGGCGGAGCACACCGGATTGTCCGGGCTGAAGATCGAGTCGACCCCGAAGGCCTCCTGGAACCATCGCTCCTTGGTGGCGGCATCGTCGCCGGAGCCACCCATGGCACCCGCATGGCCCACCGCACGGGTGAGCTTCGCCTTCCAGCGTCCGACCACGCACGCGACCGTCGGCTTGCTGAGCTTGACGCCGTGCTCGTAGTAGCCGCCCGGCTCCACGTACATCACCGCCGCCTTGGTGCGATCATCGTTTGCCAGGGCGTGGGCGAACTCCGGGGCGGCGAAGTGGATGTAGAGATCCTTGCCCGACGACACCGAGACCGTGGTCCCCCAGCCGGCGGTCCCCAGGTAGACCGCGATGGTGGTGGTGAAGTTACCGGAGTTGGAGAAGATGGCCACCGTCCCCTTCTGCAGGGACTCGGCCGGGTTGGAGCCACCCAGGGCACCGCCGAGGCGCACGTGGTTCCAGGCGTCGGCCAGGCCGAGGCAGTTGGCGCCGAAGACGTCGATGCCGTTGATCTGGCCCATGGCGCGGATGATCCGGGCGTCGCGGACCGAGACCTTCTCCGTGAGGATGATCACCTTCTTCAGGTCCGGGTTGACCCGCACCAGCTCGGCGACACCGTCACGTACCCCCGACGGCGGCAGGTAGACCACGCCGGTGTTGAACGTGTGGCCGGCGGCGAGGCCGTTGCGCACGTTGTTGAACACCGGGATGTCGCCGATCTTGGTCTTCAACACCTGGCCCTCGCGTCCCGGGCTGGTCCCGAAGACGATGTTGCCGCCGGAGTACTCGTGGCTGGTCGGTGTCACGCCGCGGGACTCGCTGCCCAGGATGTTGAGGACGCACACCCGGTCCTCCTGGGTGGCCAGCTCCGCGAGCGAGTTGATCCCCACGTAATACCTAAAGTCACCTACGCCCTGTGGATGCATCGTGTTACCTCGGTTGTCCTGGGAATGTCTCTGTGGTGTCGGATAGCGCGCACGCCCTCCCCCTCCGGGGGAGGGCTGGGGTGGGGGCGGTTGGGCCTAGCACTGTGTTGGGTGGTGCGCCCTCCAAGCTGCTCTTGCCATACGCCCTCCCCCCGGCCCCCTCCCGGTGGGAGGGGGAGTCATCACGCCGCAAGTCCGAGTTTCTTGGCCACCTGTTCCTTGCCGCCGGACATCATCCAACGGTTGGCCGCCTGGGCGAAGTTGACCACCTCGCTCATCGCCGAGTCGTGGCCGAAGATGCGGTACGGCAGGCCGAGGGCGTCGAGGGTGTCGCGCATCACCCCCATGCCACGGATCAGATTCGGGCCACCACGGCCAATGACCACGTAGAGCGGGGTCGGCCCGTTCGTGTTGACGTACTCGCGCAGGGCATCCGCCATCGCGCGGAAGGTCTCGTAGATGTCCGTGTTGTTCGCCTTGCCGCCGATGATGAACAGCACATTGGTCTGCTCCAGGTAGTGCTTGAAACAGATCCGGGCGATGTCCTTCATCTTCTCGTAGGGCGGATTGCCGCCGAAGTCGGAGGAGATGATCGCGTCGTCGCCGAGCAGCTCGGTCACCAGGGCGTTGGCGCCACCGCCGAAGGTCGGGGCGAGGATCGTCCCCTTGTCGTTGATGACGTAGACGTCGCTCTGTCCCTGGTAGGTCCGGAGCTGGTTCACCTCCTGCTCGAAGTCCGAGTAGTCCGAGGCGAACAGGTGGGGGGCCAGGCCGAGGCGCTTCCAGTTCTCGTCATCCTGGTCGAAGCCGCACTTGAAGTCGCACGCCACCGGCATCAGCCGCCCGGCCGCGTTGGGGCTCATGCGGATCGGATTGATCTCCAGGGTGGTCATCCCGTAGTTGTGGAACAGGTCCCACAGCCGGGGCAGGTTCTGCACCAGGGGCGAGATGATCTCCCGCGGCGCCCCGAGGTCCGACAGGGCGTTGGCGACCACGAAGGCCTTCAGCCCGGTGAGGGGATCGAACGGGATCTCCGCGATCTTGTCCTTCGGCAACTCTTCGATATCGACCCCGCCGTGATGGGTGATGGTCACCGTCGGCGCCCGGTACTTGGTGGAGTCGGTCAGGGAGAAATAGACCTCGTGCTCGGCGGGCACGGCCCCCTCGAAGGTCACCCCCTCGGCCTTCGCGACGGCGTTGCCGTGGCGGTGCTCCACGAAGTACAGGCGCTCCTTCTCCTTCAGGGCGGTCTCGACGTCCTTGGCACGGCCGATCAGGCCGGACTTGCCCTTCTTGCCGACCCCCCCTTTGAAGACCGGCTTGATGAAGACCTCACCGCACCGATCGATCAACGCCTTGATCTCGTCTGCGTTCGCCTCGGGCCCGAGGACCTCCGCCGTGGGATATCCCACGTACTTCAGGAGCCTGGAACCGTGGAGCATCCCTGTGAGCTGCATAGCTGTCCCTCTTACCTCGGGGGAAACGGATGGCACCGGAGCCGTGGTGCTCGCGGTACCCGATGAATCGCTTTACCTAATACTGGCGCCGATGGCCACGCCTCCGGTGGACAAAGAACGCCGGTCCAATCGGCCATCGATCTCCTCCACCGCGCCTCACGCGCCAAAAAAAACGCAGCGTGCCGCCTTCCCAGCGCTGCAAAAAACCCAAAACGTTAATGGGAAAATTCAGATAGGAATTCCCGTAAATGTACGTGATCCCACTGACTCTCCCCGCAAAAAAGGGGGGCGCTTTATAGATAACTTGTGCCCACAGAGCAAGGGTGCCCGCCGGAGATGAGAACCGTTCACCAAGAGACCGGCGGACAGGCGAACCGGGGGCGCAGCCAACCCCCTGTTGGTCGACGGGAGCGGGAATGACGAGGCGATGGATAACATGGGGGTTTCCGATGGGATTCCTTGGCAACGTAACGCATCCCACAGATCTCTCAGCACGACAGGGGGCGATGCATTGCTACACCGTCCAGCGGTGGGGGAACCGTGGACGGGGCGCGATGCACCGCTTCCCGGGCACGCGCCGCCGGGCCCCTCCACACCCGAGGTCGCCTCGCGCCATGAGTGCGGGAATCGGTCACCACATGCGGGGTCTGGACGGCTGCGGCAACTGACGGTGGACGTCTGCCCGCCGTGCCGGCGCCGCTTTCGTTGTCGGCACCGCGACAGCGGAGTGGTTTCGTAAACCCACGACGACGCCCACCCTGGACCACCGAACTGCCGGAAGGGCATTGACGCGCAAGCCCCCGTCTTCCCGCTGGTCAGTCCCTCGGCACCTCATGGGCTTGCCACCGGGGCAACGACCTCGTTGCACCCCTCGGGGGCTGAACCGATGGCGCTCACCGGCCGCCCGTCCTGGAGCTGCCCCTGCCGGATCCGGCGGTCCCCGGGGCCGAGGACCACTTGATCGATGGATCGACCGTGTGGCACCGTTGGCGATTTTCGACCGTCGATCGTCGGCCCCCTGTGCGGGGGACGGAGCGCCCCAGGTCGCCGGTCACGCAGCCGTTGGTGAAATCCCAGTCAACCCTTGGCATTGGAGCAAAAGATGTCGGAACAGCTCGATATCATCTACACGAAGGTCGATGAAGCGCCGGAGCTCGCGAGCGCCTCATTCCTGCCGATCATCGAGGCCTTTACCAAGCCGTGCGGCCTCACCGTCGGCACCAAGGACATCTCGCTGGCCGGCCGTATCATCGCCGCCTTCCCCGAAAGGTTGACCGACGCCCAGCGGCAGCCCGACGACCTGGCGGAGCTCGGCGCGCTGGTGAAGACGCCGGAGGCGAACGTCATCAAGCTCCCCAACGTCAGCGCCTCGAATCCCCAGCTCAGCGCCGCCATCAAGGAGCTGCAGGGGCAGGGCTACGATCTCCCCGACTATCCGACCAATCCGACGGACGACGCCGAGAAGAAGATCCAGGCCCGTTACGACGCCATCAAGGGCAGCGCCGTGAACCCGGTGCTGCGCGAGGGCAACTCCGACCGCCGGCCGCCGCGCGCGGTGAAGGCCTTCGCCCGCAAGAATCCCCACTCCATGGAGGAGTGGACCGCCGACTCCAAGTGCCACGTGGCGACCATGTCCGGCGGGGATTTCCGCCACAACGAGCAGTCCACCACCATCTCCGCGGCCCAGGCCGGAGCCGCGAAGATCGAGTTCATCGGTACCGACGGCTCCACCCAGGTCCTCAAGGACAAGGTGGATCTGGCCGCCGACGCCGTGGTGGACGCCACCTTCATGAGCAAGAACGCCCTGCGCGCGTTCCTCGCCGAGCAGGTGGAGGACGCCAAGAGCCAGGACGTGCTCTTCTCCCTGCACATGAAGGCCACCATGATGAAGGTCTCCGACCCGGTCATCTTCGGCCATGCGGTGCAGGTCTTCTTCGCCGACGTGTTCGAGAAGCACGCCGAGACCTTCGCCAAGCTGGGGGTCAACCCCAACAACGGCTTCGGCGACGTGGTCGCCAAGATCGCCACCCTGCCCGCCGGCCAGAAGGCCGCCATCGAGGCGGACATCAAGGCCTGCTACGCGAGCCGGCCGGAGCTCTACATGGTGAACTCCGACAAGGGGATCACCAACCTGCACGTCCCCAGCGACGTCATCATCGACGCCTCCATGCCGGTGGTGATCCGCGGCGGCGGCAAGGGGTGGGGGCCGGACGGCAACCCCAAGGACGCCAAGTGCACCATTCCCGACAGCAGCTACGCCGGGGTCTACCAGACCACCATCGAGTTCTGTAAGAAGAACGGCGCCTTCGATCCCGCCACCATCGGCAGCATCCCCAACGTGGGCCTGATGGCGCAGAAGGCCGAGGAGTACGGTTCCCACCCGACCACCTTCGAGGCCCCCGGCGACGGCAAGATCCGCATGATCGCCGCCAACGGCGACCTCCTGCACTCCCATGACGTGGAGCAGGGCGACATCTGGCGCAGTTGCCAGGCCAAGGACGCCCCGATCAAGGACTGGGTGAAGCTGGCCGTCAACCGCGCCCGAGCCACCGGCGCCCCGGCGATCTTCTGGCTCGACAAACGGCGCGCCCACGACGCCCAGATCATCGCCAAGGTGGAGAAATACCTGCCCGAGCACGACACCTCCGGGCTGACCATCAAGATCATGCCCCCGGCGGAGGCCACCGCCTTCTCCCTGGAACGGATGAAGAAGGGCGAGGACACCATCTCGGTCACCGGCAACGTGCTGCGCGACTACCTCACCGACCTCTTTCCGATTATCGAGCTGGGCACCAGCGCCAAGATGCTCTCCATCGTGCCGCTGATGGCCGGCGGCGGCATGTTCGAGACCGGCGCCGGCGGCTCCGCGCCGAAGCACGTCCAGCAATTCGTGGAGGAGGGCCACCTACGCTGGGACTCTTTGGGCGAGTTCGCGGCCCTGGCCGTCTCCCTGGAGCACCTCGCCCAGACCCGTAACAATCCCAAGGCGGCGGTCCTGGGCAAGGCCCTGGACGACGCCACCGCCAAGCTCCTGGACAACCGCCAGTCCCCGGGCCGCAAGGTGGGCCAGCTCAACAACCAGGGCAGCCACGCCTACCTGGCCACCTACTGGGCCGAGGCCCTCGCGGCCCAGGGCGAGGACGCCGACCTCAAGTCCCACTTCGCCCCGATCGCCAAAAAGCTCGGCGACAACATCGACAAGATCATCCACGAGCTCGACGTGGTGCAGGGCAAGCCGGTCGACCTGGGCGGCTACTACCACACCGACCCGGTCAAGGTGGCCGCGGCCATGCGCGCCAGCCAGACGCTGAACGCCATCATCGGGGATTAGTCCTCGGGGGCTACAATCGCGACAGGGTCTACCATCGACTCCATCAGTGGATGGCAGACCCTGTTTCCTTGGCTCCAGATCACCTTTGCGCCGCAACGTCGTCGCAGAGGTGATCCGTCCCTGGTAGGCCCTCTTTTCGCAGAGGGTTTGACCACGGGGGACACGGGAAAGGTTTGGGGGGCAGGAGGGGCGATGGAATCTCCACACTCCCCCGCGAAGGGCGGTTTCGGCCCCACCGACGGCGCCGACGGAGGCCCGGCCGACCGCCGGGCGTGGCTTACCCCGCAAGCCCCGTGTCCCCAGTGGCGAGATAGCCTGCTAGGAGCCACGCTCCTCGATGGATTCGCGTTGCCCTCGGTGACACGGTCGGTAAGGCCTACGGGGCAGGCGGGTGAAGCGACGCTGAGGTGACGGGGTCGGTGGCGAGGAGCGCAGCCACCGTTCCCTGCAACCCCTCCCGGTCGAGCCCCTTGCCGAAGCAGACCAAGGCGCGGGCGCGACGCGCTTCCCCGAAGGTGCGACCATCCCGGGCCTTGTATCAATTTTGAACGACATGCGTCTCAAGCTGAAACAATCCTCGTCTCAATTTTGAACAATCGTGCCAAGCATCGCGCCGCTGGCGCCGGGGTGTTGGGCCGAATGGCCATAAAGATAACCGTTTAATTCGTTGTTTCCATAAGACCCTTTCTCGGCCGGGTGCGGAGTCCGGTTCCCGCCTGGGTGGAATTGACGCTCCTCGGCACCTGGTATCCCGGTTGCTTAGAAGTAGGTTAACACAGGACCCCGGGGCACACGTTCCGAGAGGACGCCATTCACAGGAGGGC
>Ga0210096_1000751_pt1 | contig 10880 bp, 11 predicted proteins | sample China_Galinas_PW_4_FD_184864 | JGI IMG/M metagenome (GOLD analysis project Ga0210096, IMG submission 184864) | Wetland microbial communities from San Francisco Bay, California, USA, that impact long-term carbon sequestration - China_Galinas_PWA_D2... | ecosystem: Environmental > Aquatic > Marine... | reverse complement strand
TCTTAGGCGAAACAAGGAGACAGCCCCCTCGGATGATTTTCAAGTTGTTCGAGGGGGTTTTTCTTTGTCTATCGGATAATGTGCACAGAATGACGGGGAAACCCATCAGATATCTTGGTCACTCTCATCGGGCCGAGGCGGCGCGCCCGGCGGGGGAGGTGAACGTCCAGTCGCCCTACGGGCTCCTTCCCGTTCACCTCCCCCGCCGGACTCCTGCCCTGGCTTCAAGCCCCCAAGAGTACACTCAACTCCTCAAAGAGGAGGCGACATCTATCCTGACACAGGGGGGCGGCTTCCCCCTGCGCTACGGCTTATACGCCGTGCATTCGCTGTGCGGGAGCGCCTAGGCGACCGCGAGTGGTTCCGGGCTTTCGCTGTCCATTCTGTCCTGGCATGCCGCCATCTATGATCCAGGGAGTACTGTCAACGAAATGCATGGAACCTAACACTATATGCTGGTTAAACACCAAAATCGAGACACATTATATTGTAGCGAAGATCGGCAGATTTTCGTTAACCTGACAGTACCGCCTTCGGTTCTGCGATCACCACCACCCGCTTCTTCCCCCGCGTCACCGCCGTGTAGAGCACCCCCTTGTTCAGCCGTTGAAAGGGGATGGGACTGAACCATCAATCGGGGCGATCCGACGATAATCGAGTTACGCCCCTTCCCTGAGCTTCGAACGGATCAGGTTGACGATGGGATGTTTGTCGCCATACTCAATGATGGCCATGTCCAAAGGTGTCCGTCCGTTCAGGGCGACTAGAGTAAGGTCAGCGCCGGCGTTGACCAGGAGTTCGGCGATCTCAAGATGGCCCTGCCACAGGGCATCGTGCAGGGGTGAATAACCGTTCCAAGGTCCTTGTACGTGGATGTCGACCCCTCGAGTGACCTGGATCTCGGCCGTGTTGAGCTTGCCCATGTAGCAGGACTTGAAGATGGGAAATGCCTTATAAAGATAATCGGAGATGTAGGGGTCGGCCCCGGCGTCCAACAGGAGCGCCGTGATCTCGCCTCGACCATCCCTCGCTGCTGCTAGGAGAGGGGTATGGCCGTCGTTGCCCGTGGATTCCACGGGATAGACGGCATTGATTTCGTCCCCCTCCTTGATACATAGCCTGACTGTACCTACGTCGTTGTCCAGGACAGCCTGGAACAGGCGCATGGACGCCTTTTTCTCCCCATCTGCTTGGCGGCGCTTATCAAAGGCCGCCTTTATGGCCTGGATTCGGGACGTATCCGTATTGGGCTGGCCTAGCAGGTCGTTGATGAAATCCTCGGCGCTATGTCCCCAATTGTTTCTGATATTGAGATTGGCTCCCTCGTCCAAGAGCACCTGAACCGCGTCCGGATTCTTGTAGATGACGGCGTCGATAAGGGGCGTGTGGCCCTGGGACGGGTTCTGCAGGTTGGAAAAGGCCCCTCGGTCGATGAGCAGCTGCATAACCTGCCGGCTCCCCCCCATGGCAGCCAGGTGCAAGGCCGAATTGCCCGTCCGGTTATCCAGGACATTGGGGTCTGCACCGGCTTCGAGGAGGATATTGACCAGATAGGCCTGGGACAGACCCGCTGCAATCATCAAAGGGGTGTATCCGCCGGGATTCTTGAAGTTGGGATCAAACCCCTGGGCCAAGGCCTTCTCCACAAAGGAAACGGAACGCTCCTGAATCGCAGTGACGAATATATCCCGCTCGATACCATCCTTCGGGTGGATGCATGGCTGCTCGCTGATCGATGGATTGGACGGAGTCTTGCTCGGTTGCATGGAATAGTCTCCTGTTTCTAAGTCAATGATAAACCTGTAATAGCCGGTTGGAAGTGGTGTGAGTTGCCAGGGGGTGGATTCCCATGAGTGGTCAAGTAGCCGTGGGCCTTGGGGTCCTCAAGCCTGTGGGATATGCCGGCGCCGGGTTTTGGCCGGAGAAATCCGTGACGTGACCGTCCAATTCGGAATTGTCAAAGCTCCAAAGCCATCCCCAATCGTTTGCCACGCACTTGTGGTCGTATTGGCGGCTCTTTTCCAAAAACACCTCCTTGGTAAAGAGGGAGTCGCCGGTCCGCTGCATCAGGTTAGCGGCATCGGTAGGGGCCCAGCACCTGAGGGGGGATCGAAGCGGAATTTGTAGTCGCCGTCACCGGTGACGCGAATGGTGATGGTGGCATGCCGACTGCGGCCACCGCTGTTGCGGAAGCCGTTGCCGCCGGTCGATTGCCATCGGCCATCGTTGAGGCTGCCGATCCCCCAGTCCTCGTTGTGGTTGGCGGAGTCGTCATGCGACCGGTTCCCGTCAGAACTCAACTAACGGAGCATGGCATCCAGCTTCGCGAGGTCCAGGGAGTGCTCTTTATAGTGCGTGCGCGCCATGTCCAGAAGCGTAAAGCCGTCGTCGTAACCGGCGAAGGAGCCATCTTCATTGACATAGATGAGGCCGCCCGACAGAACGAAGAAGCAAATCATAGGCTCCTTTGCGTCCGCGGGTACAATCAGGGTGTGGAGCTCGCCGGGGGTCTCGTAGATGTAAGTGCCAGGATGGGCGATCCACTTGTCCTTGTGCTCCTCGTAATACCAGGTACCCTGGATGGTCCAGCCATGGACCGTGGATACATGGTAATGGGGGTTCAACCTGGCGCCGGGGTTTACCTTGAGGACATTGGCAAATCCGCCAGAGCTGACGTCAAAAAAACAGGCCTGGAACCAGGAGCCTTCGCCATAGGGGACCCAATAGCGTTCATCGTCCAAGTGGGTGTAGACGGCGAACTCGTCCCGCCGACGCTGCTCGGGTTTTAGACCGTCGGTGAAGAAGTCGAACTTAGTAATGGGCATGATGCTTGTACTCCATCAATAGTAGGGCGATCGATCGCTCGATAAGGGCCTCGAAACAGGGCTTACATGCGAATTCAGAGCAATCTGAAAGTGTGCTCAGCGAGCGAGAGCCCCGTCAATCAGGGCTTCGACGTACTCTTTCAGGTTCGCTGCGGAGCGTGCGGTGACTAGGTCGTCGTCGACCACCACGCAAGTCGGGTCCGGCACGAAGGTGGCTCCTGCGTTGTGGATATCAGCCAGGACTACGGTGTGGCAGATGACGCGGCGGTTCTTCAGCAGCTCGGGATAGGGCGTCAAGATCCACAGCGCGTGGCACATCGCGCCCTTGATGATCCGCTTGTTGCGCATGGCATCGGCGAAGAACCGCACGGCCGGCACGTTGCGCGCCTCCTCCGGGCTACCGAGGCTGCCCATTGGCGGGATCTCGCGCAGGCGCACCGCCGTGTAGTTGGCAGCCTGGATAACGATCGCGTAGTCTTCCGGACGACAGGCGGCCGCGTCGATTGTGACCTTCATGGTGCGGGGAACCTCGGGATCGGTCACATCGGCGACCAACGTGCGGTTGGGGTTGCCCCAAAGGTTGGTGAGGAATTCGACCTCGGCCCCCAGCACCTGGAAGCCGATGCGGTAGTAGTCCATCTCCTCGGGGATGAACTCGTGCTCAGTCAGGACGGCGACTTTCTTGCCGGCTAGCGGTTTCGACGACATAGGGGTTATCCTCCGGTTGCGTGATTGCTTGGCGTCAGCGCAGGTCGGTGAAGGTGACGGTGTACACGCCGTTATTTACGTCGATGGAGCGCACCTTGGCCTGGAATACGTAGGGCTGAATCTCAGCCTTCGGCGGCACGGCGTCTTTGAACGCGTAGTACAGCACCGCCGGCTTGCCGTGCAGCTGCTGTCCGGTCAGGTAGCCGATCAGCGCGTGCTCGAAGCTGTGGAACGCGTTCTTCCACGAATGCTCCTTGGGGTAGCGGATGTCCGGCTTGTTGGTGGTGGCGTCCACCCAGTGCCAGATCCCGCCGTGCTGGTGATCCACCATCTTGTCTAACCAGTAGGCAGAAGTGGTCGGCAGGTAGCGGGCGTATGCCGGGTCGATCAACGCCAGCATGGCCGCGGCTTGATCCAGCTCGGCCAAGATCCACCACTCCTTGTCCTTGTCGAGCTTGCCGTTTTCGTCGTAGCGGCGCGCCCAGGTACCGTCCTCGGGGATGTAGGCCATCTCCAGCACACGGGCTGCGTGGGTGCGGCCAAACTCCACCAGCATGAGGTCGTTGGTGAGCTTGCCGATCTCGTAGATCAGCCACAGGGCCTTGACCGAATGACCGAAGTCGTCGTGCGGCTGGCCGAGCTGCTTGATGGCCGGGGTAGTGAGCTGGCCCCAGAACAGGCCGACGCGCGGCGACCAGAACTGCTCCACCATGATATGGGCGAGATGGCGCAGCTTCTCGCGATACGGCGCCTGCTTGGCCTCGGGCAGCGCTGGTGTGAGCCAGATCAGGTAGGCGTAGACCTGGTCGAGCTGGGCCACCAGCTCGATCTGGTCGGGGCTGTCGCCGTCGGGCGAGGGTTCGTGGACCCAGGTGATCAGGTCGAGCGCGCGGTCGTAGTAGGTGCTGAAAACGTAGTCGATGGTCTGTTCCAGCTCCCGCAGCACCACGGGGTCGCGCGTCAAGTAATAATAGAAAGCCGGAGCGGTGATTGCGTAGGCCATGTCCTGGCTGGTGCGCTGGTCTGGCGTCGGGCCCGGCACGGCATCGGGACCGGAGAAGTAGCTAGCGAATGCACCGGACTTCTCCCGCGCGCGCTTCAATAGGTCATCCAGCCCCGCCTTGGCGTAGCCGAGGTACGTTTTGTCGCCCGTCAGGTGGAACGCAACGCCGTAGGCGAACACCTGCCGGCCCTTAGCGCGCATGTACTCGCGGTCGAGGTTGACGATGCCGGGGATGGGGGCGCGCAGCTCGGGGCAGGCGTGCGCCGCGTCGTAGAGGCTGCCGTCGTTGCAGCGGTACGTCGGGAAGTTACCGACCGGCTGGCCGAGCGCCGTCGGCGTCGCCCAGAACGGCAGCAGGTCCTGCTCCAGATGCTGGAGCCAGCGCGAGCCGTCGGGCACGGCGCGCAGGATGGCGTCAACGTTGTAGACCACCGGCGGGGCCATCTCCGCCCGTATCGCCGGAGGCCCCAGCAGGGCGGCGGTGCAGGCCGCCGCCATTAGGATTGCGCGTAACTTCATGGTTCGTATTCTCCGAAGGATAGGAAATCCATTGGCAGGGATTGAGGGATAGGAATTAGGGATAGGAATTTGCTTTCAGCCGCCAAAGGCGGAGCGGAGGCCAGCAACCCCGAAACAGAGGGATAGGAATTTGCTTTCAGCCGCCAAAGGCGGAGCGGAGGCCAGCAGCCCCGAAACAGCGCCCCGCGCCAGTCTGCGACCACGTGTGCTGCACGAAATCATCCTCAATCCCCCACGGCAACCCCGCTGTGAGCCTGGAAGGGCGCTGCTCCACAGCTGTGTGCGAATTCCCTTGGCTTTCGCCCGATTCTAACGCGATCGAGCCGTGCGTCAAGGCTTGAAATCAGGCACCGGCGGGCAGGGACTCGTAGGTCAGGGGGATCTGGCCGTTAACCGGCCAGTCGTCGGCCTCGGGTGGGGCCTAAAGAATAGGACATCCAATTTTTCAGTCAAAACCCAACAAGGGACCGCCGAGGCCCTGGAGCCCCTGCCCGAGATCAAGTGAGACGCCATCGACCCCTCCTCCGCGGATGCCCTTCCGATGGATCTGGTGCTGGTGTCAAGGACCCAATGGCAACCCAATGCCCAATGGGGTCGGACCATGCTATCCTATTGATTAAATGGAAAAAGGGCCCGAAAATGGGCCGGAAATTTTGCTTAGAACGCCCATTTTGGGCGCGAAAACGTGCGTTTAGGGAGAGAGGGACCGCATGGCACGAGCCAACCGCCATCACATACCCGGACAGGTCTGGCATATCACGCATCGCTGTCATAAGCGTGAGTTTCTTCTGAAGTTCGCCAGAGACCGCAGACGTTGGCTGCAATGGTTGTTCGAAGCGAAGAAGCGATTCCAACTAGCCATCCTCAACTACGTAGTCACGTCGAACCACATCCACCTATTGGTGGTGGATGGGGAGGCGCCCGTGATACCGAAGAGCCTTCAACTGGTCGCCGGTCAGACCGCGCAAGAATTCAATCTTCGAAAACAACGCAAAGGCGCTTTCTGGGAGGATCGTTATCACGCTACGGCTGTAGAGACGGGCGGGCATCTGTTGCGTTGCCTCGTTTATATCGACTTGAACATGGTTCGAAACGGTGTAGTCAAGCACCCGGCGGAGTGGGCCCAAGGGGGCTACGGTGAGATCCAGAATCCTCCGTCGCGTTACGGCTTGATCAACCGTCAGAAGCTCATCGAGTGCTGCGGGCTTGGAAGTGAGGCAGAGCTTCGCGCCAGGCATCGGGAGTGGGTTGAGGAAGCCGTCAACGCACCCGACCAGTCACGACGACCCGAGTGGACCGAGAGCATCGCGGTCGGAAGCGAAGCGTTCGTAAACGGCGTAACGGAAAAACTGAAACGCCAAGCAAGAGGACGGCAGGTGAGAGACGTTGGCGACCACTACGAACTGCGGGAGCCGGAAGCCCGTTACAACGTCGATTTTGGGTGCGAAATAGGCTGTTTAAGGCTTGAAAACGAGTATTTCTGGCGATAAATCGTAGTAAAAACAATACGCAAGCGTGGTCCGACCCCAACTACCCCGGCTCCCCTAGATGCCGGTGGAGAGCCGGGCCCTGTTCAAGGCCATGCTGAAGTTGTTCGAGGTGCTGATGGCGGTATTCATGGAAAAACGCACTGCCAAGGACAGCAGCAACTCCAGCAAACCGTTCTCCCAAACTCCCAAGGATGAAATTTGGCCGCGGCACCCATCCCTGGAGCATCTCGATGTGCGGCGACCCTTTTCGCAAGCCCAACGGTAATCTCGGCCGGCTGTCCCGGCCGCCATTCTATGTGGTCGAATTAAAGCGCATGGGCGGCAGTGCGATTCCCGCTGCCGGACTGCTGGCCGATCATCACTGCCGGGCGCTGGGCTGGGACGGCCAGCCGATTGACGGCCTGTATGTCGCCGGTAATATTCCATGGCGCGGATGGAGACCGGGGCCGTCATGCAAAGCGGAATCTCCAACGCACGCGGTATGACCCACGGTTTTCTCATTGGCCATCACGCCGTCGGCAAACCCAGCGAGCTGTAACAAAAAGCGATTGAGCGTTGGGGTTTGTAAGGCAACTCCACAATCGAAACCGGGTATGCGGTAGGCATCGACGCCGCTGTCAATTCAGCGCGACATGTCCCCACGTCCCTCGCGGGCAATCCAGCCCACGAACGCGGCAAGCGGCACCGAACTCCCCGCAGGCAGGGTGAGATCGGCCTGCCACTCCCCCGCTTCCTGGGCCGCAAAGGAGCGCATACTCAGACGACCAAATTCGCCATCCGCATTGGTCAGCACGTAGACAAGACCATGGCGGTCCTCCGGCGACATCATTACAGTCGGCGTATGTGGAATATCCAGCTGAAACTCCACCATGTGGTGCCGGATCAGCGGCCGGTCGGCCTCGAAGGCGTGCATTCGGCGGGACCGCCTGGCGCTCGCCAGTTCGCTTTCTCCCTGGCGCAGTTGGAAGCGCAACGCGTTCCACGGCGCCGCGAGTTTGAGCTGATACTCGACCCCGTCGACATCTCCCCGTAGATTTTGGATAAAGAAGCTGGCCTTGTTGAAAATCGCCACCTGGCGATTTTCCACACCTACCCGTACTTCCTGAGTTCTATGATTGCGGCTGTCGAGTTGGTAGTCCACAACAAACCTTCCTTTGAGTGAGACGTCGCGTCGGGTGGTTCACCCGGTAGCGACTGACAGATGCGGCAGCACAAACGCGATCTGCATTCGAGGGCTTCCGGCGAATGCCCCCAGTTCAGTGCGCGACTTCCGCTCTCCAGGCCTACAGTCTTACAGTGAATGACTCCGCGCTGCCCTCGGGTACCGCCGCTGCAACACCTGTAAATTGCGACGGGTCGGCAGCACGCTCAGGCGAAAGTATGCGCCTCTGGCAGATTGAAAGAAATACCATTGCGCCCACCATTATGATGGCGGAGAAGACCGCAGAGGTGAGCAAGCAGGATACCCGCGGGTCGCCCACCAGTATTCCATTCGCAACGGTGAAGGATTACCCTGTTAGCCCCTCCCGTCGGTGGCCGCGATGAACAGAGACAGAGACGTCGCAAAGACTTCGCCAGTAGACGATAGTTCCCGGTGGCGCAAAGTGGTCTTCTGGGCTTCGGTGTTCTGCTGGTTCGCCGTCCTGTACGGTTTCGTGTGGTGGCCGATCCTGATCGCACTGTCCATCGCCGGCCCCCTGCTGCTTCGCGGTGGGCTCTCACTGGCCGCCGACGCTTTGCCCCATGTCAGGGAGGGCATTGCCTACTTCGTAGTTTTCCTTGTCGGGTTATGCCTTGTGGCCGGATCGGCAGCGACCCTATTACCGGGCCTGCCCGGAAGCTGGCTGGCCAACACCGCGTCGGGGCTCAGTCTGCTGGATAAACGCGCCCGGCGCGTGATGCTGGCCGTCGAGGCGGGCAACGGCGCCCTGGCCGGCCGGCTGGCAGCTCGCGGGCTGGGCACCGACGCGCCCATCGACAATTTCGGCCGCCCGCTGCTGTTCGACGCCACTGACCCCGAACTGCTCGGGACCCTGCTGGACGCCGGCCTCTCCCCCGATGCCGCGGATGGTGACGGCCGCACGATGCTCATGCTGACACACGACGCAGGCATCGCGGCGGTGCTGCTCGCCGCGGACGCGGACACCGAAATCCGCGACCGCGAAGGCCGCACCGCGCTGTTCTACGCCGCCGGCAAGGAGCCGGCATTTGTCCAATCGCTGCTGGATACCGGTGCCGATGTGCACGCCGTCGACCACGCGGGACTTGCGGTGGCCGATGTCTACCCCGCAGCAGGTCCATTGCGGACAATGCTGGAGGCCAGCGCCGGTAGCCTGGCGCTTCCAGCCCCGCGAGATTTCGTTGCCGCGGACCGGGGCCGCCAGGACTGGATACTTTCCAGAGTGGAATCCCGGCAATCCCGGGTAAGCCTGAATCCGCAGCAGCTGCAACCCGGCGAAACCGCCAGGCTGGATATCCGCATCGTCAACGATCAGCCGGCGGACCGACTACTGCAAGTGCGCGCAGTACTCAACGGCGCTGCCTACCTGGTGAGTGCATCCCATGACGGCGCCGCGGAAAACCCCGGGCTGGCGCGGATTTCCCGGGACCTGCGCTGGCCGCTGCTGACCCTGCCCGCCAACAGTGAAGGCGCCTTGTGGGTCGATATCGTATTGCGGCGGGATACGGGCCTCGGCGACCTGGGGGCTGACGTGTTTTTCCGTGACGTGGGCTCCCCGGAAGATACGGCGATCGGTATTTCCCACTCCCTGGGAGAGGAACGCTACAGTGCGGATTCCGGCTTCTGGTTGCCCCTGATTTTAACCCTGCTGATCGGGATGGCGGTGATCTACGGCATCCAACGCTGGCTGACCGCGAAGGGCACGGGTATCGGTAGCGCGGGCCTGCGTGGCGCCATGCTCGGTGCGGTTGTCTGCGCGGTCATGGTCTTGTTCATCGTGGCCGGCATGGTGGATCCGTGGATCGGTATGGAAGAAACCCAGTGCGAGGTGCTGGACAGACGCGTTCGCCTGGAGGAGTCCACGACCTCCGTCAGCACGCCCCGGGGAGGCAGAAGGTCGACTTATACGGTTTACGGGGTACCGGAGCTCGCCGTGCGCTATACCGCGGCGGGAGAGCCGTGGGTTTCGACCGGTTTCAGCGCGAACACGGCAACCCGCAACGTCTCCGAACTGCGCAACTTCCAGATCGGCGACACCGTCGCCTGCTGGTTCGATCCGGACGAGCCCGCTCGCTTTACCGTGGTCCGGTCCCCGGGAGCGGCCGCCATTACCGGCCTGATCATGTCTCTGCTGTGCGCGCTGGCCTTCGCTGGAATCGCGCTCCTGTTGCGCCGCTCCAAAGCATAATCAGCCATCCTGCCCCCCCGGATCGAGCCCCGAAAATGGGGTCAGAGTTGAATGGCACTGACTTAAGCCCCAACCGCCTGATCCAGCAAGGGTTTTTTGGGGGCTGGCTAACCCGGATGATAGGCTGGAGGTTGCGACACCGCAGCAACCATCCGAGGAGCCAGCCCACATGCATCCTAGCCAACGCCCTACCGCACCGCAACAGCAACGTGTTTGCCATTATTCGGGCAACACAGATTCCTACGCGATGTTCAATCTACTTACCGGTCCGCAACTATTCGAGCAAATGGGGTCGGACCATGCTATCCTATTGATTAAATGGAAAAAGGGCCCGAAAATGGGCCGGAAATCTTGCTTAGAACGCCCATTTTGGGCGCGAAAACGTGCGTTTAGGGAGAGAGGGACCGCATGGCACGAGCCAACCGCCATCACATACCCGGACAGGTCTGGCATATCACGCATCGCTGTCATAAGCGTGAGTTTCTTCTGAAGTTCGCCAGAGACCGCAGACGTTGGCTGCAATGGTTGTTCGAAGCGAAGAAGCGATTCCAACTAGCCATCCTCAACTACGTAGTCACGTCGAACCACATCCACCTATTGGTGGTGGATGGGGAGGCGCCCGTGATACCGAAGAGCCTTCAACTGGTCGCCGGTCAGACCGCGCAAGAATTCAATCTTCGAAAACAACGCAAAGGCGCTTTCTGGGAGGATCGTTATCACGCTACGGCTGTAGAGACGGGCGGGCATCTGTTGCGTTGCCTCGTTTATATCGACTTGAACATGGTTCGAAACGGTGTAGTCAAGCACCCGGCGGAGTGGGCCCAAGGGGGCTACGGGGGAGAGGTTGTCAACCAAGATGTCGCATTTTTAGGCCGGTGTTTGTTTGAGATGGACCTCCTTTTTGGCCGGCTTGCCGGGGTTGAGATAGACGATGCCCTGAGGCGTCCAGTTGCGGGTAGGCCCTGAC
>Ga0210096_1000750_pt1 | contig 10914 bp, 12 predicted proteins | sample China_Galinas_PW_4_FD_184864 | JGI IMG/M metagenome (GOLD analysis project Ga0210096, IMG submission 184864) | Wetland microbial communities from San Francisco Bay, California, USA, that impact long-term carbon sequestration - China_Galinas_PWA_D2... | ecosystem: Environmental > Aquatic > Marine... | reverse complement strand
AGATTCAGCGGGCTGCCCGGAGTCGCTAGCGCGCCCTCTACTCCACGGCGGCCTTGAGGTCTCGGAGTAGCGCCAGGGTGAGTTGGCGGATCCGCCACGCCGGAAACAATGGCCCCATGATTGCCATGGTGCGGCCGGCGAATCGCTCGCGGCTCGTGACCCGGACGCCTCCCTCGGCCTGTGGGCTGCAGACGAACTGGTGCCGGGCCCGGATGCCCAGCCAGTCACTCACCCAGACGACGCGCCGGTACGGGACGACCTCGACGACCGCCACGTCGAAGAAGGTAGGGAACGGGAACACGCGAATACTGCACCGGAACTCGGCGCCTTCCGCGAGATGCGAGGCACCGGTGGTCGAGATGTGCCGGAGCACGGAGTTCCACTGGCGCCAGGAGTGGAGATCGGTGAAGGCCTCCCACACCCGCTCGACCGGCGCGGCGATGTCGATGGCCACGTCGACATCCATTCACGACCCCCGAGTTCCCGGCCCGGAGGTCTCCTCGGACACGGCGATCTTCACCGCCGCCGCGAAGGGGGTCTTGTCGAGGGGGAGGTACTCGGCGATCCGGTCTTCTCCACAGACCATCTCGTTCTTGAGGCCCTCGACGAGCGGATGGGCCACGCCGGAGGGTACCGGCGTCACCAGATCGACCCAGTAGACCGAGAGCAGGGGCGTCAGGAACGGGAGACGGAAGATGATCCGCGGTGCCAGACCGCGTGCCGCCGCGTATTGCTGCATCATCTCCCGGTAGGTGAACACCTCCTCGCCGCCGATGTCGAAGGTCTGGCCGGCCGTCTCGGGGGTGAAGATACAGCCCGCCAGATAGGCCACCACGTCCTGCAAGGCGATGGGCTGGATACGGGTATCGATCCATTTCGGGCAGGCCATCACCGGCAGTCGCTCCACCAGATAGCGCAGCATCTCGAACGAGGCGCCCTGCGCCCCGATGATGATGGCGGAACGCAGGATCGTGGCGGCGGGTGTGCCCGAGGACAGCACCTCGGCGACCTCGGCGCGGCTGCGCAGGTGGGGAGAGAGGTTGGCCCCGGACTCGCCGAGGGCACCGAGGTAGATCACCCGGGCGAGACCGCTCTCTTCCGCGACCGTCATGAAGTTCTTCGCCGCCCGCAAGTCCTCCTTGGCGTAGTTCGTGTCGGCAAACAGGCTCCGGCCGCCCATGGAATGAACGAGGTAGTAGGCGGTGCGGATGCCGTGGAGTGCCTGCTCTAGCGACTCGCGGTTCTGGAGGTCGCCGTGGATCACCTCCACGTCCGCCCCGTCGGGGATCACCGATCGCGCCTTGGTCCAGCTTCTGACCAGCAGGCGCAGGGGGACACCGCGGGCCGCCAGCGCGCCGACGAGCCGCGCGCCGACGAAGCCGGTGGCCCCGAGGATCAGCACGCGGTCGGTTTCAGGTGGGTTGGTACTGGCCATGGTGTGACTCCGTGTAAGCCTGTCCGGGGGCGTGCTCACCTGCATCCATCAATGGCGATGTTGCCGGGGTACGGCAACCTAGCCCGTGGTCCCCTGCTGCTGCGGCTCCGGTGTTGCGTTCTTCTCTCATGTCCGACGGTCTATGGCTACGCCCGCGGTCACCTCAGGCGGTAGCGCAGGCGGCGGCCATCGTCGGTGAGCGACTCGAGCGCCAGCCACTCCCGTTCCGGCGAGTACCAGACGTCGATACGCACATCGTCGGCCTGGATCGCGAAGTGATCGGCGGGCATCTGCGCCCCGCGCGCCGTGATCGATTCGCCGCCGAGGGCGGTGACGGCGATCTCCACATACTCCCCGGTCTGGGGATTGAGGAGCCGGCGGGCCTCCAGGATCTGCGGGTTCCAGTACGCGAAGGTCATCGGACAGCGCGGCAGCGACGCGGTCCCGCGCGGTGTGCGGACGAGGAATCGATCGCCGTCGGCCTGACCGTCGACGGTGATGCGCTTGCCGTTGTCATTGGTGGTCGCCGCGACCGACTGCAGGCAGTCCTCGGCCCAGATCTCACGGGCATCATGCGCATAGGTGTACAGGTTGATGAACAGGAACTTGACGTTGAACCGTGCGACGCTTTCCAGCTCCCGCGTGTGGTCGCGGTCGCTGAGCACGAACCGGTGAGAGCCGATCTCGGTGTCGTCGAGAAACACCGCGAAGTCCCACGCCTTCGCCGGGCTGGCAGCGGCGGCGAGGGGCAGCCACGCGGTGCCGAGGAGCAGCAACACGAGGGTGATGCGGAGCTGGGAGTGGAAGAGGTTGGCCATGGCGTAGACAGGGGCTTGAATCTCAGGTGGCACGGTGCGGGCGGCCGGGCAGGAAGGCGTTGGTGCGGGCGATGTAGTCTCGGTAGGCGGGGCGCCGCTCGTGGATGTCTCGTTCCAGCAGCGCGACGCCGGATACCTTGTAGAGCAGGTAGGTCATCAGCAGCGGCGACGCGATCGACCACCAGCCGCCGGCGGACAGCGCCATCAGGTAATATCCCCACCACACACAGCACTCGCCGAAGTAATTGGGATGGCGCGTGTATCGCCACAGGCCGCGGTCCAGGACCCGGCCGCGGTTCTCCGGCCGCGCCTGGAAGCGCGCGAGCTGCAGGTCGCCCACCGCCTCGAAGAGCATGCCGGTCAACCACAGCGCCATGCCGGCGGCGTCCCACACGCCGAGCGGATGCTGGCCGCCGACCGCGGCCAGCAGGGGCAGGGAGATCACCCAGGCGAGGATCCCCTGCAAGCCGAAGACGAGGTAGAGGCTCTTCCAGGCGAAGTGGGGCTCGTTGTTGCGCCGGATCGCCTGATAGCGGTGATCCTCGGGCCTGCCATGGTTGCGCCAGGCGAGATGGCCGGTGAGCCGCAGGGCCCAGAGAGTGACCACGCCGAGCACCAGGGCCGCGCGTGGACCGGGGTCCGCCACCTGCGTCGCGTAGGTCGCCGTCGCGGCCAGGAAGAACAGCGGCCAGAAGCTGTCGACGACGGTCACGTTCCGCCGCAGGCTGCCCACGACCCAGGCCGCCAGGGCGAGGATGACGATGGCCGCGAGCCCTAAGAGGTAGGCCTGGAGATCAAACATGGTCGCGGTCTTTCACCGGAGCGGGGATGGATGCCGTCGAGCCGCTGGGCAACGATGACCAGCATGGGCAGGAGTGCCGCGTAGCCGGCCCCCTGCGCGAACAGCGCGACGGCGGCGTCGGGCATGGTCACGGCGCCGAGGCTGGCGCCGGTATAGAAGGCGAGCGGTCCCCCGACGGCGCCGAGGGCGGCGGCGAGGAGGGGGCGGCCGCGCAGCCACCGCAGGGAGACGTTCAGGGTGGTCGCGAATAGCGCCCAGAGCGCGAGGATCCATAGCGGGGCGGCACCGTCGACGACGGTTCCCGACCCGTAATCGAACCAGCCGAGGGCGACCAGGGCACTGTCCCAGGTAAAGCCGATCACGGCGACGAGCCCCACCAGGGCCGCCTCCCTCGCGCGCGCCCTGGCGCCCGCGAGGTGCACCGCCACGATCACCGCCGCCACGGCGGTGCCCAGCCATGGCCGCTGGTAGGCGCCCCCCAGGACGCAGGCGAGCCAGCCGGCCTGAAAGGCCAGGACATTCGCGAGGATGCGCATCACTGGGCTCCCGGTCGTCGATCGCCGCCGCTCATCGCGCGGGGCGCTCGAAGAGGTAGTGGCTGACCCGCCATTGCTCGCCGTGGTCGTAGCCGAACAGCTCGGCGCAGGCCATGAAGAACAGACGCCAGCGGGTCCACCAGCGGCGCGCTTCCTCGGTTCCGTAATGCTGTTCGAGGATCGGCTGGATCTGCTCCCGGTGCAGGTCGAGGTTGGCGAGCCAGGCATTGGCGGTGCGCTGATAGTGGAGACCGTTCCAGCGCCAGCGCCGCACCAGACCCAGATCCCGCTGGAAGTGCAGCGGCAGGTCGTCGCTGGGCATGATGCCGCCGGAGAAGAAGTGACGCGTCAGCCAGTCGCCGGCGCCGCGATCGACGAAGGCGTAGGGCGCGCTGCGATGCGCGAAGATGTGCAGGAAGAAGCGCCCGGACGGCACCATCCAGTCGTGGATGCGCCGGAAGAGGGCGCCGTAGTTGCGCATGTGCTCGAACATCTCGACCGAGATCACGCGATCGAACCGCGTCTGCGTGTCGAAGTCGTTCATGTCGCGGGTCACGACGTCGAGGTTGTGCAGGCCGCGCCGGGCCGCCTCATCGAGGATGAAACGCCGCTGCGTGCCGGAGTTGGACACCGCCGTGATGCGGCCGTGGGGGTAGTGCTCGGCCAGCCACAGGGATAGGGAGCCCCAGCCACAACCGAGCTCCAGCACCCTCATGCCGTCCTCGATACCGGCCCGCTCGCAGGTCGTCTCGAGGGCCGCGACCTCCGCCTGCTCCAGGGTGTCGGCGCCGGCGGGCCAGTAACCGCAGCTGTATTTCAGGCGTGGCCCGAGCACGGCCCGGAAGAAGTCCACGGGCAACTCGTAGTGCTGCTCGTTGGCCTTGTGCGCCAGCGGCGCGACCGGGGCAGCATCCATGGCCTGCACGAAGGCATGTTGTGTCTCGGCCGACCGCTCGCAGTCGTCGGCCTCGACCTCGGCCAGGCGTTGCTTGAGCAGGCGGCGCATACCGCTGCGGATGAGGGCATCGGGAACCAGTCCGTGTTCCGTCAGATCGATGGCGAGGCCTGCGGCGGTCATGGGTGTCTCCCCACGGAGCCGCACCGGCTCCGTTCGTGCTGGGTTGCCGGCGCGTCAAGGCTCCCGCCGCGGCATGCGCCGGGGGCTACGCGCGACAGGGAAGGCCTTGGGTCTAAGGCGAAGATGGCAGGGTGCATCGTGAGTCCTCGAGTGGGTCGCAAGACATGTACAGAACTTATACATAAGTCCTGCTATCTCGTCAATGAGGCCGGGTCATGACGCATTAGAGTCTTATAAATTAGTTATTTTTGTCGTTGTCATCGATGTACAACGATCTTCTCCGGTCATTGGGCCGGGGGAAGCCCCGCCATGGCGTGAGCGATCACCGCCCACCGGGCAATGCGCAGCCTTCCCCCGGCAAAGCGGCGGAATCGAGTCGTTGCGGCGGAGCGCAGCCCGTCGGCCCCGGTCGGGTGCGATGTCGTACGCGAGTTAGGGGGCTCCTTGCGCGTGCTGACGGCGCGGTCACGCCAGTCGCCGGGCGGGGGTGCCCCCGGGAGCTAGCCCCCACCTCTTGAGGCTGGAACGAGGGTCCCGCGGGCGGTCATCGCTCCGCAGGTACAGGCCATACGGCGCCGGTCCCCCATCGCGACGCGCACCGGCGCCGGCGCTGCGGTGAGAGCCATGCTGTTCCGCGTGCATTGCCTATGTACAATTATTTTTACCGGTCGGTCTGTCAAATAAGTCTTTTTATAAACGCAATACAGCCTTTCTGCGCATCTACGAGGTTGACATTGCCAGAATATGATGTATAACTAATGTACACATACCGTACATGGAGGTACCAGCCATGATCGACAGCGCCATGCTCCTCGCCTTGCTCACGTCCTTGTTCCTCTTGATCGTGCCGATCGCGGCCCTGACCAAGGGCCTCTTGGATGGTGTCCGCGCCCACTATCGGACCCCCCAGCCGGTCGGCGTCGCGGCAAATGCGTCGCCGCGCCGGCGAACTCGGCGTGGCTGATCGATGGCGCCCGGTGGCGCTCGTCCGATCCGGGATCGCGGCGCCGTGGAGCGATGTCCACGTCCCGCGTCTCGGCACCAACCTCACAAACCAAACACCAGGAGTGGGACCGATGATGGCAACCAACCCGGTGCCCAGGGAGACCGATGACCCCGCGGAAGACGAACACGCCGCGGGTGCCGCCCTGAACAGCTTGGACGTCTACTTTCGCGACATTCGCAGGTTTCCGCTGCTGACCCGGGAGCAGGAGATCGAGCTGGCCCAGCAGATCGAGGCCGGGTCCGAGGCCGCCCGCCGGCAGATGATCGAGGCCAACTTGCGGCTGGTGGTGAGCATCGCCAAGCGTTACCGCCACCGCGGCCTGCCGTTCCTGGACCTCATCGAGGAGGGTAACCTGGGCCTGATTCGGGCCGTCGAAAAATTCGACTGGCGACTGGGCAACAAGCTGTCGACCTACGCCGTCTGGTGGATCCGGCAGGCCATGGAACGTGCCTTCGCCACCCGAGTCCGGACCATCCGTCTGCCCACCCACGTCGACGCCCGCGTCCGTCGCCTGCGCGCGATCGTCGCACGCACCACCGATGAGACGGGCGTGCCCCCATCGCTAGGGGAGCTGGCCAGGCTCATGGAGATCGACGAGGCCGAGGTCGAACGCCTGCGCGGTCTGGCCGCAGACGCCTGCTCCCTCGATATGCCTCTGGGAGAGGAGTCCACGGGCACGCTGTTCGACCTGGTCGAGGACGAGAACGCCGTCCCTCCCAACGAGTTTTTCGAGGCCCGCAGGCGCCACGAGGAGATCCAGTCCTGGATGACGGAGCTGTCCGAGAACCAGCGCAACGTCCTGCTTCAGCGATTCGGGATGCACGATCGCGGCGAGGGACTCACCCTGGAAGAGATCGGCAATCAGCTCGGTGTATCGCGGGAACGAATCCGCCAGATCGAGGCTGCCGCCTTGAAGAGGTTGCGCGCGATCGTTCGCCGGCCGGCCTTGGAGAGCGCTGCCTGAGTCGCTACCGCCATCCCGCGAGCCTCCTGCGTGATGACGCTAAGCCCCCACCGTCGCTCGCGAGCGACAGCGATTCCGCTCAGGAGATGACCATGACCACCGTTACCGAAAAACAGGCGGTCGATCGCCACTGTCAGATCGCCCTGGACCTCACCCTGCGGTGGCAGAGCCCCCACGCTCGCCACGAAGATCGCCTCCACCTTGCCCGATTCAATGTCTGGCGAGACCTCGACCTGTTGCCACCGGCGCTGCAAGACGAGCTGCTCGGTCGGCGCCCGGGCCATCGAGCCAGTCACCCGTTCGCACCGGGCGCGTTGCTGCCGGAATGGCGCGAGGAGCGGGTGTTGCGGGCCTCCGTCGCCGACTTCGACACACGGTTTCTCGGCTGCCGCCGGCTGGAGCCGCGCCTCGGTCGCTTTTACCCGAAGGGGATCCTCGCCGGTGTCCACGGCACGTTTCGCCAGGATGCCACCCCCATCCGCCTCGTTGCACGGACGGCGGACGAGTTGCTCTTCGATGGCAACCACCCCCTGGCCCGCTTCCACTGCGAGGTGGGCACCGCCGTCCATGGGGTGCAGGCCTCCGCCGACGAGCACGGCGGGCGATGTCGGGAGGCCATCGCGGAGCTCACCACCGGTCCGGGCATGCAGGCCCCCCACGGGGAGGTGGCCACCGATTTCTTCGCCGACGATCCCTTCTCGCGGCGCGATCCGCGGCCCGACGGTGACTTCTACCGGGCACCGCGATGGGTGAATCACCTCGATGGCGCGGCCCTGGAGCAGGTGGGCAGGCTCTATGAGCGCCTGCTCCCGCCGGGAGCACGCGTCCTCGACTTGATGGCGAGCCGCGACTCCCATCTGCCGGGTACGTTGCGCCCCGCGGCGGTCACCGGACTGGGTCTGAACCGCGACGAGCTCGGTGCCAACCCCATCCTCGGCGAACGGGTCGTGCACGACCTCAACGAGCGACCCTCGCTCCCCTTTGCCGACGCCACCTTCGACGCCGCGATCTGTACCGTCTCCGTGGAGTACCTCACCCACCCGATGGAGGTCTTCGCGGAGGTGGCGCGGGTGTTGCGACCCGGTGGCCTCTTCGTCGTCGTGTTCTCCAGCCGCTGGTTCCCGCCCAAGGTGGTGCGTATCTGGGAGGATCTGCACGAGTTCGAGCGGGTGGGCCTGGTGCTCGCCTACCTCCGCCATGAACCCCGGTTCCAGGAGCTAGAGACCTTCTCGTTGCGCGGATTCCCGCGTCCGGCGGACGATCCACACGCGGGGGAGAGCCCGCTCTCCGACCCGGTGCACGCGGTCTGGGGTCGGCGGGCGGGGTGAGCGGGGTGGGAAGGTCCGCCGCCCACTGCGGTCTTCGGCGGCGCTCTCGGTATCTTTGTGCAAATCTTCTACGGTTGTGTGCACCCGATTAAGCCAATGAACGACTCCACGCCCGACACCCACTCCCCGTCTCCGGAGCGGTTATTCCCCATCCGCACGGTCGCCGGCATCACCGGCGTGCACCCGGTGACCCTGCGCGCCTGGGAACGGCGCTACCACCTGATCAAGCCCCAACGCACCCCGAAAGGGCATCGTCTCTACAGCCAGGCGGACATCGACCGGATCCACCGCGTGGTGGGGTTGCTTGACCAGGGGATCTCCATCAGTCAGGCGGCCACCCTGGTCGACGCCAAGGGCGGTGGCCTCGACACCACCGGGCCGGATCCCTGGCGCCCCTACCTGGAGCGCATGGTGGCGGCGATCACCCAGTTCGACGAGCCCGTCCTCGACGCCGTGTACAACGACGCCCTCGCGCTATACCCGGTGGATGTCGTCACTCACCAGCTGATCGGACCGTTGTTGCAGCTCATCGGTGAGCGCTGGGCGAATCACACCGGGGACGTGGCGGAGGAGCACTTCTTCTCCGCCTATCTACGGAACAAGCTGGGCGCGCGTCTCCACCACCAGAGCCACCGGGGCTCGCGGGCGCGGCTGATGGCGGCCTGCCTGCCCGACGAGCGCCACGACTTTGGCCTCCTGCTGTTCTGCCTCTCCGCCGTCAGCCACGGCTATCGGCTGGTGCTCCTCGGGGCAGACATGCCCCTGGAGGAATTGCCCGGCGCCGCCCGGCGTTCCCGGAGCGACGCCATCGTCCTCTCGGGTGCCACCGACCCGGCGCACGACCTACTCAGTGGTTGGTTGCCGGATCTGGTGCGGGCGGCCGGGGTGCCGGTCTGTATCGGCGGTCTTGGCGCGAGCCGTCATGCGGAGGCGATCGAGGCGGCCGGTGCGATCTGCCTCGGCGCGGACATCCCCGAGGGCCTGCGACGTCTGACCGCCATCCTGCGAGGCGCCAAGGCGGCGCGATAAGCAAGGCGCGGTCACTCCGGGCCGTCGGCCGGGTCGAACCGGATCCCGCGATCGCGCAGGGCGGCTAGCAAGGCGGCGAGGGCCTCCTCTACCGCCCCCCCGCCTCGGAACCCGACCTCGACGAAGGGTCTGTCGCCGAGATGGGGCAGGCTGAAGAGGCGGCAACCTGGATAAGCCCCGGCGAGCTCCTCCATCACCTCCACCAGGTCGCCCTCCCGGACCCCGAGGAGGCGCACCGAACGCTCCCGTTGCGGCGCTAGCCGATCCGGGAATTCGGCCTCCAGCACGCGCTCCAGCATCGGCCAGGCCATCTCCGGAAACCCCGGCAGGAAGTGGTGATGATCGAGGGTGAAGCCGGGGACCCGGTTGTAGGAATTGGGGATCAGGCGACAGCCGGCCGGGAGATCGGCCATGCGGATGCGCTGCGGATAGGCGGCGGCGCCGAATTGCGCCGCGATCTCGCGCGCCGCCCCGGGGTGGCGAGTGAGCCGCGTATCGAAGGCGCGCGCGGCCGCGGCCCGCGTGCAGTCGTCCGGCGTCCCGCCGATCCCCCCGAAGCAGATCACCGGGACGCCGCCGGCTCGGGTCTCACGGAGCTGCACGGCCAGGGACTCGAGCTCGTCCCCGAGGATGCGGCACCAGGCGAGGCGCAGGCCGCGTGGTGCCAGCCGTTCGATCACGTGGGGGAGATGGCGATCTCGTGCCTTGCCGGTTAGCAGCTCGTCGCCGATCACGACGATCCCCAGGGCGTCCCGAATCGCCATCGCTCCTCCTCGTCGGCGTGCCTCGTCGTGGTCGAACGCGGCGGTGGATCACAGGCCGTTGTGCAAGATCGGATCCGCCGGATACCACTGCGTGTAGACCTGGCGCTGGATGTAGGCAACGGAATGGCGGCGGAAATGGTGCGCGAACAGGGGCACCGGCACCACCCAGGGGTGCGCTCCCCGCGCGTGCAACGGTCGGCGATACCCCCCCGTGGACCGTAAACCAGCAGCAGCACGTAGCGGGTGTGAACGTCGATCCGCCGGACGGCCGTTAGCCCGCTCTCAACCATCCCCCACCGGGGGGATAGGCATGCACCCGGGCGATGAGGCTCTCGCGGAGCGGCGGATCGGACGGGGTTGCCGATTGCGGGCTCCCGCCCCCGCTCACAGGGCCTCCTCCACCGCCTTCATGAGCTTCGGGTCATCCGGGCGCACGCGGCTCGGGAAGCTCGCCACCAGGCGACCCTGGCGATCGAGCAGGTACTTGTGAAAATTCCAGGCAGGGTACTCCCCGGCCGCCTCGGCCAGCCGCTGGTAGAGCGGGTCGGCCCCATCGCGAGCGACGCGGATCTTCTCGAACACCGGGAAGGTGACCCCGTAGTTGATCCGGCAGAACTCGCGGATCTCCTCCGCGCTGCCCGGCTCCTGGCCGCCGAAGTCGTTCGACGGGAAGGCGAGGATCACCAGGCCCTGATCCCGCTTCGCCTCGTACAACGCCTGTAGCCCCTCGTATTGCGGGGTGTAGCCGCAACGACTGGCGGTGTTGACGATCAGCACGACCTTGCCCCGATACGCGTCGCAAAGCTGTACAGATTCTGTCGCCGCGAGCGGTCGCTTGGCGAAGTCGAGCAGCGGGGTGCAGGGCGTGTCAGCCGCCACTGTGCCGGCAGCCGATGCCGTTAAAAGCGCTGAAATAAAAAGGATTGTGTAGGTCATCGTGGTTCTCCCTTGGGTCTTCTGCGGTTTTAGCTTGCGCTATTGAAAGACATGTACAATACTTGTACATACGAATTCAGCCATTGTCAACGTCGTACAGGCCAGGAGGGTTCCCCATGGCGGGACAGCGCATCGCAGTCGTCGGTAGTGGCATCGCGGGATTGGCCGCGGCCTGGCTGCTGCGGCAGCGCTACCAGGTCACCCTGATCGAGCGCAAC
>Ga0210096_1000749_pt1 | contig 10925 bp, 11 predicted proteins | sample China_Galinas_PW_4_FD_184864 | JGI IMG/M metagenome (GOLD analysis project Ga0210096, IMG submission 184864) | Wetland microbial communities from San Francisco Bay, California, USA, that impact long-term carbon sequestration - China_Galinas_PWA_D2... | ecosystem: Environmental > Aquatic > Marine... | reverse complement strand
CCACAGAGAAAGGGGGAATCGTTGTCGAAATCGTCCGTGCTTGCCTGGGTCGCTGCCGCCTTTGTCGCCTTCGCCTCCCTGCCATCGGCAGCGGATTTCCCGGTACACCGGCCCTCCGCGATCAAGGCCGACAGGGTGTTGATCGTGAAGGGCGAACGACAGCTATACCTGCTCCGCAGAGGAATGATTTACCGCGCCTATCCCATCGACCTCGGCCGCGATCCGGATGGTCCCAAGATAAGGGAAGGCGACGGCCGGACACCCGAGGGCGAGTACGTGCTCGATTGGCGCAATCCGACCAGCCGGTTCTACCGATCGATTCACATTTCCTATCCCAACTGGCGAGATGCCGCGCGAGCCCGGGAACTCGGCGTCGACCCCGGCGGCCTGATCATGATTCACGGTCTCCCAGGCCATCTGCCGGTGACCAGCCGCGACGACCTTCCCCGGGACTGGACCGAGGGCTGTATTGCCGTCAACAACCGGGCGATGGACGAGATCTGGGCGGCGGTGGAAGACGGGACACCGATCGAAATCCTGCCCTGAGCGAGGTACCGAACCTGTTTCGCGGCTGACGAAACGCGCCGGCCGGAAGCTTCGCGCTTGATTTCGGGCCGCGGTCTTTCTAAAGAGGACGTTGGTGGGGTACTCGCCTTGCTGCGCACACGCGTTTTCCCGTGTATCAATTTTAGCGGAGGGTAACTATGAGGACGGCTTTCAGGAAGGCCATGCCGATCATGATGGTGGCTGGTGGCTTGGTTGTCGGCGGCTGCGCGTCGTCGAGCGACGTCGATCGCCTCGAAAGCGAGGTGAATGGCCTGCGTTCGGATGTCCAGGCGCTCAAGACGGAGACGATGAAAAGCCAAGAGATGGCTCTCCAGGCATCGAGAAATGCCGCCGCATCGGCACAGCAAGCGGATCAAGCGGCGCGTGCCGCCAACGCCGCGGCCGATAAGTCCGAGAGGATGTTCCAGAAGAGCCTGCGCAAGTAGGTTTTGAGGCACCGATCGTCGATGGACGCTCCTATCGGTATCCGCCGGGATCGGCCGGCGGATACGATGGTGCTCGAGAGGTGCGCCGGGGCGTTTCCTTCGTCCCGGTGATTCGATTTTTTACGGGTGAGTCGTGATCACCCCATCCCGAACCGAGGTAACCATGCCGCGTTTGCGCGTTTCCGTCATCGGCGTCGTGTTGGTGATGGTGATGTTGCTGTCGGTCGGTGGGCGCACCTTTGCCGCCGATCCCGAGAATACCTTGTATCTGGATCTCGAGGATGGCCGTGTGGTCATCGAGATGCTGCCCGACATCGCTCCTCAGCACGTGGCCCGGATAAAGGAGCTGACCCGCGAGGGTTTCTACGACGGCCTCGTCTTCCACCGGGTGATCGACGGCTTCATGGCGCAAACGGGCGATCCCAAGGGCAACGGCACCGGCGGTTCGGGCGTCAAGCTTCCGGCGGAGTTCTCGAAGCAAGCGTTCGTGCGCGGAACGGTCGGGATGGCCCGCGCCGCCAGCCCGAACAGCGCCGATTCCCAATTTTTCATCTGCTTCGCACCGGCGCGTTCCCTGAACGGGCAGTATACGGTATGGGGCCGGGTCATCGACGGAATGGAATACGTCGATAAGATCAAGCGCGGTGACGAGCGCCGCAACGGCATGGTCGAGAACCCCGACCGCATCGTCCGCATGCAGGTGGCCGCGGACGTGAAGAATTAGTGGTCCAGGTCTGACAAGAGTCGCTCCAACGACGCCGGCGGCCCGCCGAGGCACAAGGGGGTCGGAATTTTGGACAAAGACATGTTCCGCCGATCCCCGGCCTGATAGCATCGATCCTCGAACGAAATTACCCTACTCGAAGAGGAGGAGGCGATGAGGAGAGCGATCACATCGGTTGCGGTGGTGGCGATTTTGTCGATGGTCCTGCCGGGTCGATCGGTGGGCGCCGACGGACCAGGTCTGTGGGGCGTCTACGACAACTTCCTGAAGGACGCGAAGTACATAGACCTGACGCACGCGTTCGCGCCGGTGCAGCCCGTTTGGCCCGGGTTCGGGAACGCCAAGTTCAAGCCCGCCGTGGCCGGACAGCGGATCGAGGGCTACGTCGAGGTCGGAGAGGAATTCACATACGACAAGCACGGATTCGTCGCGACGGCCTACGACTTACCGACCGACCAATACGGGACCCAACTCGACCCGCCCGCCCATTGGGACAAGTTGGGGGCGACGATCAGCGACATCCCCGCGACCTACGCCATTCGGCCGCTCGTCGTCATCAACATCGCCGACAAGGTCGCCAAGGACCAGGGCTATCACCTCCAGGTCGACGACGTGAAAGCCTGGGAGGCGGCACACGGGAAGATCCCCGAGGGGGCCGTCGTCATGGTGCGATCGGATTGGTACAAGCGCTGGAACGACATCGAGCGGTTCAACGAGAAGTCGTTCCCGGGAGTCGGTTTGGATGCGCTCAAGTTTCTGCATCTGGAACGGAAAATCCTGTTTCACGGGCACGAACCCCTCGATACCGATACCACGCCGAACCTCGAGGGCGAGTACTGGCTGATGCACAACCACTTTGCGCAGGCCGAGGGTGTGGCCAATCTCGACCAGGTGCCCGAGGCGGGCGCCCTGATCGTGATCGGTTTTGCCAAACCGCTGGGTGGGACCGGCGGCTATGCCCGCTACGTGGCGATCGCCCCGCCCGACTGGCCGCATGGGGTGTCCGTTACGGAGATGCCCGGAGCGCCGCTGCCGACCCAGCCCCATCCGCTCAAGCGGGACGAGCATGGCGTGATGCGGCCCACGGCCGGCAATTAGGATTGCCCGTGGGAACGGCAACCGCCGCCCGATCAAAGCATCGACCCGATTAACGAATCGACACGAAAGGCGAGGCGATGGCGGCGACACCCTCCGCGCCGGTCTCCGAGAGCAAGGCGATCATCGACGCGTACGGAGCATTCGTCGACCCGCTGCGGCTGAGCCCGGTGGAGGTTCGCGACGAGGCCGAGCTTCCGCATCCGAAGCAACGGATCGTCGAAGCCCTGACGGCGGCTTGGTCGCTGAGCGGCGGTCTGTCGTATGCGCCGGCGCGGCTGCAAGGCTGGCTGCTGCTGCTGGCGCAGTTTCAGGCCGGGGTCGGCGAGCCGATCCGCGACCCCGCCGCCGAGACGGCACGAAGAATGATCCGCGCAAAGGAGACCGGCGAACGCAAGGATCCACTGGAGCTCGGCCGGCAAGTGGCAGAGCAAGCCATCGAACAGGCGTGGTCAAAGCGCCGGCAGAGGTTCCGGGGAAGGGTCGAGCAGGAAAGAGCGCGCCTGCTCGGCCTGCTTCAAGACTAGAGCCTGATCGGAATTGCATTTTTCGGCGGGCGCCTGCGGGCGGGCGCGGCGGCGGCGGGCGAATTCCCGGTATCCCCATCCGGGTGCCGCAAATCATTGACTTTTTCGTGATATCCTCTACTTATCTCACATACGCGTTGCATTTGTTTTGTGTTACCTGAATAGCCGGCACGCCGATTAGCTTAGTTATCCCCTGACAATGTGAGCGTTAACCGACCGCGCCGTCGCGTGATGTAAGGCGCGGAACTCGTACTTCCGTTAGAGGAAATAACTATGCCTACAGGTACCGTGAAGTGGTTCAACCCGGCCAAGGGTTTCGGGTTCATCGAGCCGGAAGACGGCTCAAAAGACGCATTCGTTCACATTTCGGCCGTCGAGCGCGCCGGACTGAGCTCGCTCCGGGAAGGACAGAAGGTCACCTATGAACTTCAGTCCGGACAGAACGGCAAAACCTCTGCCGAAAACCTGTCCGTAGCGGATTAAATACACTAAGGCGCCGCCTCCAACTTCGGTTGGCGGCGGCCGCCGCTCTTCGTTGGCGATGCGGCCTTTGACGATCGATCGGCGGACCAACGGAGTTCGGCGGACCGATCCGCCGGAATTCCTTCGACACCATTGATACCAACGAATAACAAGAAAAAAGAGGCGTCATCCGCCCAGCAGTCGCCGAACTTGCGTTACAACCCGCGGGCGGACCCGCTTGCGCTGCGGGGCAAAAGTACCCGCCCGCGATGCCTCGAACCGAATGCAGAGGATTCGTGAAATGTTGAAGTCAGCAAAATCGAGGGCCGAGGAACTATTCACCGCGACCCAGAAAAAGGACCAGCTGGCCCTCAAAGAAAAGGAAAAAGTGCAAAGAGAGAGAGCGGACCACGTGGCGGGACTACGGGCCCTCCGCCTGGCCAAGGAAGCGGCCGACAAGGATGCCGCCGAGGAGGCCGATGCCGCGAAATCGGCCGCCAAAACCAAGAAATCCTCGCGCTTGCCCAAGGGCCAACCACGCCAGTCGTAACAACCGCAAAGCAGCGACCGACCCGACAGCGAAAAGCCGCAATCGGCGTTCGACTGACGCCCGCGCGAATCCCGACAAACCGATCGACGTCTGCCTTGTTGGGTCCAGTCTGTTACCGTCGGCGATCGGAGAGAAAGCCACGGACCACCTGTTCGGTAGCGCGGGTCAGGAACTGGCGGCCACGGGCCATCGCCTGCTCCAACGAGACTGGGCCGGGGCAAAGGCTGAACACGGCGTCGATGCCGATGGCATGAAGATCGCCCAGGTTCTCTCCTACGCTTCCGGCGATGGCGAGGCACGGGATGTTGCGGGCCCTGGCAAGGGCGGCGACCCCGGCCGGCGCCTTGCCGAACGCCGTCTGAAAATCGATCTGACCCTCGCCGGTGAGAACCAGGTCGGCGCCGTCGATCCTTTGCTCGAGGCCGACGAGATCGAGCACCAGGTCGACCCCCCGGCGCAACTCCGCGCCGAGAAAGGCGCAGAGACCGGCGCCGAGCCCGCCCGCGGCGCCGGCGCCCGGGAGGTCGCGCACGTCGACGCCTAGATCGGCCTCGATAACCGCGGCAAGATTGCCAAGACCGGCGTCCAGTGCCTCGATCTGCGCGGGCGTCGCCCCTTTCTGCGGACCATAGACATGCGAGGCCCCCTTCGGGCCGAGCAGGGGATTGCTGACGTCGCAGACGGCCTCGAACCGAACGCTCTCGACCCTCGGATCGAGACCGGACGCGTCGATCCGCCGAATCCGATCGAGCGCGCCGCCCACCGGCTCGACAGTCGCACCTTCGGCGTCGAGAAAACGGACGCCCAAAGCCGTTGCCATGCCGACCCCGCCGTCGTTGGTGGCGCTGCCGCCGATCCCGACGGCGATCCGCGAGACACCCAGATCCAACGCCGCGTTGATCATTTCACCGGTGCCAAGGGTGGTGGTTTTGGTGGCATCGCGTTGGTTTTCGGACAGAAGGGCGAGTCCGCTGGCAAGAGCCATCTCGATCGCCGCAAAGCTCATCACCGGAACGTAGCAGAAGCGCGCCCGAACCGGCCGGCCCAACGGTCCGCTGACCGTCACCGTCCGGGCTTCGCCGGTCAGCGCTTCGAGTGCGACGTCGACGAGTCCGTCACCGCCATCGGCGACCGGAACTTGGACAATCTCGGCGTCCGGCACCGCCCCGGTGATTCCTTCGGCCATGGCGGCGGCGGCCTCGCTCGCGCTGAGACACCCTTTGAACGCATTCGGTGCGACGACGACCTTCATACCGGTTCATCCCAACGATTATTTCAACCGACATCGCCGATTGGCAAAAGCCCTTTCTTAATCTTATGTCTTCCCATCGTCGAGTGTACGCGGCGTCCGGCCGACCGGAAAAGGCAGCGTATCGTCAGTTCGGGCGCCCGAGACGATCGGAGAATTTTGACTATGGAAGATCGGCGACAGGCGTTATACGGCGACCGTCGGTGACGGGACGAGAAGCCCTCGCGAGAAGATCGTGGATTTGATTGCCCGGGCGATTCCCAGTTCCGGCTTGTACTGGTGGGCCATCCAGCGCCGGCCCTCTGCATGACGACCTGACCGAACGGATAGAACCGAAACCGTTTGTCCAACCAAGGAGATTTCGATGGGTATTGAAGTAGGATTTTTGGGGCTAGTAGTTCTGGCTCTGGATATCTGGGCGATCATCAACGTCGTTCAAAGCGGTGCCTCGACGGGCGGCAAGGTCATCTGGATCCTGCTGGTCCTGATCTTTCCCCTGCTCGGTTTCATCATCTGGCTGTTCGCCGGCCCGCGTGGGAGCAAGGGCCGCTAACCCCGGCCAGCGACCGCAGAGACGCGACCGCAAAGCCCAAATGTTCTGGCTCGAACATTAGACCCGTGGGTGCGCAAAGGCTTGGTCGAGGACTCTACAAGCGAAGGCCCGCTGGTCCGGTGACCAGCAGGCGAACCAGCTCCGCCTGCCGATCGGTGCCGGTTTTGCTGAAAACCTGCTTGAGATGCTTGCGGACCGTGTCGTAGGTAACTCCCAGGTTCTCGGCGACCATGTCGAGCCGCTGGCCGCTGGCCAACAGCGCGACCACCCGCCCCTCTGCGCGGCTGAGCCCATAAAGTTGACAAATCTGAGCCGGATCCATCTCCATCGGTCGGTCCGGATCGCCGACGAACACGATCGCCACCGGCTTGTCCTCGACCTCGGACTCGTCCCACTCGCCCACCGGCATGAGGAGCATCGACAGCGGCTTCTGTCCGGACGAACGCGGCACGCTGAACGCCGGCACCGCTTCCACTCGGCTCCCCTCCCGTTTCGCCGTCAATCGTACGACGAGATCTCGGAACCGCATCTTGCGCCAACCCCAGTCCACCCAAAGTCCACCTTCGGCGATGGTCAACGCCTCACCGGCGTCGATAATCTTCCTGGCCGTCTCGTTCGCGCCGATCACGGTGCCACGCCCACTCAACATGACGACCCCCATCGGCATGGCATCCAGCGCATCCATTGCGATCCGCTGAACGTCCTGAGCTTTGCGGAAAGCCTGTCCGGCCCGAGAGCCGCGCCGCATCTTGGGCAACACCAGACGGAGCAACGTGATCTCGTTCTCGTCGAACGGCCCGGCGTCCTCGGAGCGACCGAAGACAAGGTAGGTTACGGCGCTTCCCCGTCGATCGAGGACGCCGAAAAGATGGTGCATGAGGCCCTGCGGGGCGAGCCAATCCCGATAAAAATCCGTCTCGACAAGTTCGTCGTCGGGCACGATCTGCTGGCTGGTCAAAACGACCCCTGGTGCCTGAAAGCGCTCCTCTCGTCGCAACCAGGCATCGAGATCGGCGTACTGCTCCTCATACGACCTCACGTAGCGGGCGCTGATATTCGAAAAGTGCTCCAAGCGGCCGGTCCCGGAATCGTAGTCGTGAAATGCGATCGCGCAGTTCTTAGCGTCGACCGCGTTCGCCAATTTCGTCAGAACCTGCGGCCATTGCTTCCAATCCATGTTGGCGTCGTAAAAACCGGAAACGAGGTCGACGAGCAAACCGCCCTTCTGACTGAGAATCTGAGTTGCCAGCGGGCCGACGACCGCTTCGTTGTCGCGCCTTTCCGCCCACGCCCGCCGGTCCCGCCCGCTTCGCCGTTCCGCAGCGAAACTCAGACCCGCACGCGACCGCCGGTCCTGACCGGTTCGTCGGTCGGAATGCGATCGAGGGACATACGACCGGCCCGAGTTTCCCGCATGACTGGCCGTGTCCCTTCGATCGAGCCCCGATCGCCTTTCCATGCTTTCCCGTCTTTCTGACAGATTGCGTCGGTCCCCGCCCGACCTGCGGTCGGCGGAACGCCCTTTGTTCATCCTACTCCGTCCTTTGCTCGATGATGCGGCTACCGCTCGCTCGACGGCAGAGCCATTTTCCTCAGATTGCATCGATCAACACCCCATACTCCCCAGATGGACCACTTCCCAATTGTCATTGTGACAGCTTCCATCGCTTTTTCCAATAAACAGGTTGTGATTATCCATTGCGCAAGTGCAAGGTGCCTCAAAGGCTAGGTAAACAGGCCGCTTTAGGAAAAATTCGGTGATTCCCGGCCCCTGCAAGGACCGCGTTCCTGTTTCTCCGGGATAGGAATACTCCAATTGTCATTGTCGTGTTCGGCTGGGACACAGTTGAACAACGCATGGCGCCAGCACGGCCCCGCCTTCCGCTCATCGCGGGTGACGACCCGACACAGATGCCGGTCGCCAGTCGCGCGACGCGTGTTAAAACAAGCGATGATCAGCAGCTCCCCACGCGCACCCGAACCCGACGAAAAACTCGAAACCGGGCCGAGCGTTTGGCTCGTTCTCGGCGACAAGCTCGGCGACAATGCCCAGGTCGAGATCATTGCCGAAGCCCTAGGCTGGCCCTGCCAGCGAAAACGGCTGCGTTTTTTCGAACGCTACGCCGTCAGAAAGCCGGTGTTCAGACCTTCTCTCCATCATGTCGAACAGGAGCTCTCCGATCCACTCGTCCCCCCGTGGCCGGATCTGGTGCTCACGGTCGGCCGCCGCCCCTCGATGGCTGCTCTGTGGATCCACAAACAGTCCCGAGGCCGAACCAAGCTGGTCATCGTCGGCCGACCCAGACGGATGCTCGATCGCTTCGATCTGGTCATCGCGACACCGCAATACCGACTGCCCGACCGACCGAACGTGCTCAACCTTGATCTTCCGTTGATGCAGGTCGACGAGGCGAGGATCGCCGAAGCAGCCGAATCGTGGGGTGAGCGCTTCCGCTCCATGCCGAGGCCGTTGACCGCCGTCCTTGTCGGCGGCCCGACCCAACCCCTGGTCCTCGATGCCCCGGTGGCGCTTCGGCTCATCGACATGATCGAGCGATCACCCCTTGGAGGCGAGGGCACCCTGTTCGTGACCACCAGCCGGCGGACCCCTGCGAAGGTGGTGGAAGCCCTCGCCGAAATGCTGCCTCCCGGGGGGCACCTCTACCGTTGGGACCCGGCGGCGACGGACAACCCTTATTTGGCGCTGCTCGGACTTGCCGATCGATTCGTCGTCACCGGTGACAGCATTTCGATGATCGTGGAGGTCGCCCGGCTCGGGAAGCCGCTGGCGATCTTTCCGCTGCCGGTCAAATCGGCGTCGCACCGTCGTTTGCGCAAGTTTGTCGCCGGCCTCCTGCGTCCGCTGGCCGACGGCGAAGTCCGCGGCGGCGTTCTGGGTCGGCTGAGCGATGCTCTCTACAACCTCAACCTGTTGACCCAACCGCGGGATTTTTCGGCCCTACACCGGCAATTGATTGAGCGTGGACTGGCGGTCGAGCTCGGCGACCCCTTTCCGTCCACGCCGTCACCGGTACCCGACGAGGTGTCGCGAGTCGTCGAGCGGATCAGGGCGTTGATGCAACGGCAGTGACGAACGTCCCCCCGCTCGGGGAGGTATCCCATATCCGAGCTTAACGCGCCTCGCGCGCATCTGTATGGTTGCCGGCCGGGGTAGGGGCGACAGAAGGAGTGACATCGCGGTTCGGCGCGGTGTATCCAGACTAAAAGAGTGAAACGGGGAGAGCTCATGCCGCTCACTGCAATTCGCGATTTCTTTAAAATGGAAGCCTCCGGCGGGATCGTCCTGGTGATCGCCGCCGCTTTGGCGGTGGTCGTATCCAATACGGAACTCGCAGGCTTCTACGACTGGTTCCTCAACATCCCCGTCGAGGTTCGCATCGGCGCCCTGCAGATCGCCAAGCCGAGCTTGCTGTGGATCAACGACGGCTTGATGGCGGTGTTCTTCTTCCTGGTCGGCCTCGAGATCAAGCGCGAGTTTCTCGAGGGCGAGTTGTCATCGGTGTCGCAGGCGATGCTGCCCGCCGTCGCCGCGGTCGGCGGCATGGTGGTTCCGGCATTGATCTACGCCGGCCTCAACTTCGGCGACGCCGAGGACATCAACGGTTGGGCCATTCCGGCGGCGACCGACATCGCATTCGCGCTCGGAATTCTGGCCTTGCTGGGCGACCGGGTCCCCCTTTCGCTAAAGGTGCTGCTTGCGGCGATCGCCATCTTCGACGACCTCGGGGCGATCATCATCATCGCCATTTTCTATACGTCGCAGTTGTCCTTGCTGTCGCTGGTCGGAGGGTTGGTCGCCTTCGGCGTGCTGGTGACCCTCAACCTGATGCGGGTCGTCAAGATCGCCCCTTACGTGATCGTCGGCATCATCATGTGGGTTTGCGTGCTCAAGTCGGGCGTGCACGCAACCCTGGCCGGCGTCGCCCTGGCTTTGACAATTCCACTCCGGGCGACCGATGAACACGGTCACTCTCCCCTCAGGCATCTGGAGCATGGCCTGCACCGGTGGGTCGCCTTCGCCATCCTGCCGATCTTCGCCTTCGCCAACGCCGGAGTGACCTTCAAAGGCATCGGCCTCGACAGTTTCGTCGAACCGGTAAAGCTCGGCGTCTCGCTCGGGTTGTTCGTCGGCAAGCAGATCGGCGTATTCGGGGTTCTCTGGCTGATGATCAGCCGGGGCTTCGCCCGGATGCCGGACGGCGCCAACTGGCTACATCTTTACGGTGTATCTCTCCTGTGCGGCGTCGGTTTCACCATGAGCCTGTTCATCGGCGGCCTCGCCTGGGAGCACGGCCACTTCGATGCCTCGGTGCGCCTCGGCGTCATCACCGGCTCGATCGCCTCCGCCGTAGTCGGATTTCTGGTGCTGAGCGCCGCATCGGTGAAGAAGCCGAAAACGGCACCGGAGGTCGAGATCATGCCGGCCGAGACGGAAGTCCGGGACACGGACATGCAAAAAGGCAACGGTTGAGCGGGAATATTGATCCGGATTCGACACTCGGCGTTTTACTCGGGTGTCGCAGCCTGTAAAGTGTCCGTTCGGCTTTCGGGTTTCGAACATCAGTCGGAGCGCAGCACATGCCGTTGCCTGTTCACTTTCGCGCCACTCGTGCGCTTGTCGCGGTCGCCGGGCTTGTTTTTCTCTCGGCCTGCGAATTGGGGTTGCAGGCGTACCAGCAATCCTCGTCGGAAGGATGCGAGAACTGGCAAGCGGGGTGTCCGATCGACATCGACGTCAAGTCGGACGGACCG
>Ga0210096_1000748_pt1 | contig 10935 bp, 10 predicted proteins | sample China_Galinas_PW_4_FD_184864 | JGI IMG/M metagenome (GOLD analysis project Ga0210096, IMG submission 184864) | Wetland microbial communities from San Francisco Bay, California, USA, that impact long-term carbon sequestration - China_Galinas_PWA_D2... | ecosystem: Environmental > Aquatic > Marine... | reverse complement strand
CTGATGCGGCTGCGTGGCAAGGGTCTGCCGCAGTTGCGTGGCGGTTCGCGCGGCGACCTGATCATCCGCGTGAACGTGTGGACGCCGACCGACCTGTCGGCGGAACAGGAGTCGCTGCTGCGCCAGCTCGCGAAGATCGAGTCGAGCGTGCCGGAGGATCCGCATCCGCAACACGACAGGGGCCTCTGGTCGAAGATCAAGGAAGCGTTCGGCGGCGGTTGACGGTCGATTCCGCGCACTGGCTCGTGGTTCACGTGATGAGCCCTTCGGAAGAGCTGAAATCCGTTCTGTCCGAGGGGCTCGTCGCATCGGGGGCAACGGCGGTAGTGGATGACGCGGGTGTGCTGACGACATGGTTGCCCACGCCCGTCGATCCCGGGACCGCCGTCCACGAGCTGCGCCGCAGGCTCGAAGCGTCGATCGGCCAGCCGCTGGACGTGCGCACGGAGATCCGAAAGGCCGAGGACTGGTTGTCGAAGTGGCGGGATGGCCTCGGTCCGCGACGGGTGGGTCGGCGCCTGATCCTGACGCCCAGCTGGGCGAAGCCCGAGGATGCATCGACCGACGACATCGTGATCGTGATCGATCCACAAATGGCGTTCGGCACGGGCGAACACGCGTCGACGAGAGGCGTGCTGCGGCTGCTCGAAGGGGTGGAGCCGGGCGGCGCGACGGTGCTGGATGCCGGCACAGGCTCGGGCGTTCTCGCGATTGCGTGCGTCCGGCTGGGCGCGGCCCGGGTCCTGGCGGTCGACACGGATCAGGCCGCGCTCGTGAACGCCCGGGCGAACATCGAGGAGAATGGCTGCGCCGATTCGATCACGGTCGAGCACGCGAACGTGGACGCGGCGTGGCTCAACCGTCCGGGCAGGACCTTCGACATCATTGTCGCAAACGTGCTGAGCGAGGTGCTGCGCCCACTGCTGCCAGCCTTCCGCCGGTCCCTCGATCCGGGCGGTGCGCTCGTCCTCGGCGGGTTCACCGAGGACGAGTCGGCCGGCATTGTCGCGGCGGCGGCGGCCGCATCGCTGAGACTGGACCGGGAGGACCGAGAAGAAGGCTGGTGGAGCGGTCGCTTCGAGGCAGTGGCCGGCGACGTGTCGCCATCATGAGGAGTCTCCGGGTTCGAGCAGCACAGCCGGCAGGTCGCGGCAGCCCGCGAGAGCGGCCGCAATGGCACTGCGCAGGGCGGCGTTCTTGCCGGCGTGCTGCCATGCGTGCAGGAGCGAGTCACGGAGCCTGCGCAGTGGTTCTTCGACGGGATCCGCGATGGCATCGTCATCGATCGGGGCTCCGGCCGTTTCGGCCGCCGGATCGACAAGTGAGACGTGCGGGCCGGCGTCGAAACCGGCCGATTCGAGTGCGCGCTCGTACTCGGAACGCATACCGGCTGGCCATCCCGGGTCATCACCGAGCGGGCTGGACGTTTCGAGGATGACGAAGAGATCGTGGCGGCGGCGCAGCGATTCGGCGAAGAGCGCGAAGCTGCCCGTGGCGCACGACTCGGCGGCGAGTCTGCCGTGCAGGGCACGCAGCGGCATCGTCGGCGCGGGCGAATCGCGGAGAATCTGGATGAGTCGCTGTTCGATGTACGGTTCCATGTGGTGTCTGCCGGTTGCGGACTGCTACATTCACGGTGTCGCGGTGGGCGGGGCGACGCGATAGCGGAGCGGGTCCGATCGCGGACCGTTCGACGCGAGCCGAGCCACGCGGTCGATCCGGGATCGCCGGCGGACACGCGGTTCAGGGTCGGGACGCGGCTCGATGACAAGAAAGGGAGGAGGAGACCGTTGGCCGAGGAAAGCTGCATGTTCTGCCGGATCGCGCGAGGCAAGCTGCCGTCGGACATGGTCGAAGAAACCGACGACATTGTCGCGTTTCGCGACATCGATCCGATGGCACCCGTGCACATACTCGTGGTGCCGCGGAAACACATTGCGACGTTCAACGATGCGTCCGACGACCCGGTGCTGCCGGGCCGGCTGCTGCTGTTGGCGAGGGACATTGCGGAGCGCGAGGGCATTGCGAAGACCGGCTACCGCATCGTGCTGAACACGGGCGGTCAGGGAGGTCAGTCGGTCGACCACATCCACGTGCATCTGCTGGGCGGCCGCTCGCTCGGCTGGCCACCCGGCTGAGGCGAGCCAGAAGCATGGGGGAATCACTGAAGGACCGGCTGCGCGCGGACCTGGTGACTGCGCGCAAGCAGCGCGACCGCTTTCTGACGACGCTGCTGACGATGACGCTGTCGGAGATCCGGAACAAGGAGATCGAGATCGGGCGTGACGCAGTGGACGAGGACACACTCGCCGTGCTGGGCAAGGCGATCCGGCAGCGGCGCGAGGCGTCGGAGCAGATGCGCGGCGGCGGCCGCGCCGACCTGGCCGGCAAGGAGGACCGGGAAGCAGAAGCCCTGGCCGCGTACCTGCCGCCGCAGCTCGGCGAGGACGAGGTGCGCTCGATGATCCGCGAAGCGATTGCGGCCGGCGCCGGCGATGTCGGGGCCGTGATGCGCGCCGTCATGCCTCGACTGAAGGGCAACTTCGACGGGCGCGAAGCGAATCGCATTGCACGGGAAGAGGTCGGCTGACAGCGAGAGCTGCGGCCGGGACGTTCCAGTCCAGAGACGATGAACCGGCACGCGCTCGACGTACTCCAGTTTCCGCAGGCGCTCGACCACATTGCGGGTTTTGCGACGAGTCTGCTCGGCGCGGACCGCGTGCGGTCGCTCGCACCCTCCGATTCAGCGGCCTGGATCGAGACCGAGCTGGGTCGCGTCGACGAACTCGCACAGACCATTCAGCGCGGGCCGGACTGGGTCATGCCACGGATTCCGGACTGCCGGTCGGCATTGCGCCGGCTTGCCGCGCAGGGTTCGGTGCTCGATGCACCCGAACTGCGTGACATCGGCGACCTGTGCGATGCGGCCGGCAGCGCACAGGACATGGTGCGGGCGAACGCAGACCGGATGCCGTTGCTTGCACCGATCACCGGGCGGCTTCACGCCCTCGAGCCGACAGTCAAACAGATCCGTCACGCGGTAGACGAGGAAGGCGTGGTACGCGATACCGCGAGCCGGGAACTGGCCCGTATCCGCCGTGAAATGCGTGGTGCGCGCAATCGCATCGTCGACAAGCTCGAGGAATACGTGGCGAACCTGCCCGCGCGGTTTCGCGTGGAGGATGCGTCGGTGACACTACGCGAGGGACGGTACGTCATACCAGTGCGACGGGAAGGGCGCAGCGAGGTGGGCGGACTGGTGCACGACGAATCGGGGACCGGCCACACGCTGTTCATCGAGCCGCCCATCGCGATCGAGCTGATGAACAGGCTGCGTGAGCTCGAGATCGGCGAGGCAAGGGAGATCCAGCGGATCCTGCGTGAGCTGAGCGACGCGGTCCGGCCACGGCACGATGAGCTGCATGAGTCGCTCGACGCGCTGATCGAGCTGGATTCGGTGCATGCGCGCGCGCAATACGCTGCGCGCTGTGGTGCGAAGCGGCCTGCGCTGCTCGGAGCGGCGGAGGCCAGCGAGTATGAAGTCGTTCGTGGCAGGCATCCGTTGCTGCTGGCGGCGTGCGCGACGGTCGTGCCGTTCGATCTGCGGCTGGATCCGGGCGAACGCACATTGCTGATCTCGGGACCGAACACGGGCGGCAAGACGGTGCTGCTCAAGGCGGTCGGTCTGATCAGCGCGCTCACGCAGTCGGGCGTGATGCCGCCGGTCGGCGACGGGACGAAGCTGCCCGTGTTCCGGGACATGTTCGCGGACATTGGCGACGAGCAGTCGATCGAGGCGAGCCTCTCGACGTTTTCGGCGCACCTCCGCAACCTGGCCGAGATCGTCGAGCAGGCGATGTCCGACACGCTCGTGCTGATCGACGAGATGGGCAGCGGCACGGACCCTGTCGAGGGAGCCGCACTGGCAAAGTCGATCATCATGGAGCTCACTCGCCGCGGGGCAATGACGTTGGCCACCACGCACCTGGGCGAGCTGAAGGATCTGGCGGCACACGAACGAGGCGTCGTCAATGCGTCGCTCGACTTCGACGGTGTCGAGTTGCGTCCGACGTACCGGCTGAGGAAGGGCGTGCCGGGCAGGAGCTACGGACTGGCTATCGCGAAGCGGCTCGGTTTTCCCGCGGCCGTTCTCGATCGCGCGGAATCGCTGATGCCGGAATCCGAGCGCGCTCTCGGCACGCTGCTCGAAGAAGTCGAAGCAAAGGAACGAACGCTGGCGGCCGCCCTGGATGAAGCCGACCGCGCCCGCGCGGCGGCGCGCAGGCTTGAGCAAGAGCTGCAAGGTCGGACGGACGCGCTCGAAGTGAAGGAGCGCGGCGCCGAAAGGCGAGCACGACAGCAGGCGAGGGACCTGCTGCTGGCTGCGCGCACAGAAGTCGAGGCGGCGGTTCGCGAAGCCCGCGAGGCGGCCGGCGCCCGATCCGAAGCCGACCGCGAGGCGGCATTCCACCATGCCAGACGCCGGCTCGAACAGCAGGCGAGTCGCCAGGCGAAGCGGGTCCGGACGAAGGCAACGACCGCCGGCCCGCGCACGGCCGCGATGCTCGCGGTCGGCGACCGTGTTCGAATCGAGGCCACAGGCGGCACCGGCACTCTCGTCGAGCTGCGCGACGACCGCGCGACCGTCGACATCCGCGGGTTGCGCATGCAGTTGCCGGTCGGCGACCTGGTGCCGATCACGGCGTCGGCGGCAACGGAGGCGGCCGAACGGAAGCCGGCTCGTGGCTCGGCGTGGTCGGGGCCGGATTTCGAAGCGGCGAGTGAGGTCGATCTTCGCGGCATGCGCGCCGATGAAGCGCTGGCCCGACTCAGGCCCGCCCTCGATGCGGCAGTCCAGGCGGCATTGCCATCACTGCGCATCATCCACGGCAAGGGTACGGGCGCGCTGCGGGAAGTCGTGGCGGACGAGCTCGAGGGGGACCGCCGTGTCGCCTCGTTCCGCGCGGGCGGCACGGGCGAGGGGGGCACGGGCGTGACCGTGGTCGAACTGCGGTGATCCCGGATCGCATCATCGAGGAGGTGCGGGCCCGCGCCGACATTGTCGAGGTCATCGGCGAGTCGATTCCGCTGAAGCGCTCGGGCAAGGACTTCAAGGCACTGTGCCCGTTCCACAATGAGAAGACACCGTCATTCTATGTAGTGCCGTCGAAAGGCATCTACACATGCTTCGGCTGCCATGCTTCGGGGGACGTGTTCAGGTTCCTGATGGAGCGGACTGGAGTCACCTTTCCCGAGGCAGTGCGAGTCGTCGCGGCGAAGGTCGGTGTCGAGGTGCCGGAGGATACGCGCGAGAATGCGGCGGACGAGCCGCATCGCGCACTCTACGAGGCGATGGCCTTCGCGCACGACCACTATGTCCACGCCCTGCGCGAGCCGACGAGCGAGACGGCTCTGCGCTATCTCGAGGGGCGCGGAATCGGTGCGGATGCAATCGCCAGGTTCGGCATCGGCCATGCTCCGGACACGTGGCGCGGATTGCGGGAAGCGGCGCACCGCCACGGCATCGAGGACCGGGTACTGCTGGATGCGGGCCTGATCAAGGAGAGCGAGCACTCCGACGAGCCGTACGACCGGTTTCGAGGCCGCATCATCTTCCCGATCGCCGAAATCAGCGGGCGAGTGATCGCATTCGGCGGCCGCCTGCTCCGGCCGGCGGAGAACGCGCCGAAGTACCTCAACTCGCCGGAGACCGCGATCTACCACAAGGGCGGCATTCTCTATGGGTTGAACTGGTCGAAGTCGGCGATCCGGCGAGAGAGCGCGGCGCTGGTCGTCGAGGGCTACATGGACTACGTTTCGCTTGCCGCGCACGGAATCGAACACGTCGTGGCCGGCATGGGGACGTCGCTCACGACGGAGCAGGCGAACCTGATCGCACGTTACACGGCAAAGGCATACCTGCTCTACGACAGCGACATGGCGGGCCTGAAGGCCACGTTCCGGACAGCCGACGCGCTGCTGCGGGCGGGCGTGCATCCACTGGTGGTCACGCTGCCTGCCGGCGAGGATCCGGATTCACTGGTCCGGCGACGCGACGTGCAGGCACTCACGCAGTGCATTGAAGAGGCGACGGACGTATTCGAGAAGAAGTTGCGGATGCTCGAGGAGCGCGGCTTCTTTTCGGACATCGATGGGCAGCGGCGCGCCCTCGATCGACTCCTTCCGACGATCCGGGCGACCATCGACCCGGCCCTCAGGGACATCTACATCGCCCGTGCGGCGGAACGGACAGGCGTCCGGCGCGGAACCCTGGAACACGAGATCGAGACGGGTGGTGCCTCCGGTCCGGGGTGGCATTCGACTCGCCCGCGCGCGCCCCGGCCGGACGAAGCGCCGGGTCCAGCGGGAGTGGATGCGACGGCCGGAGCGATGCCTGCCGAGCGCTACCTGTTGCTGCTGCTGTTGCGGGACCCCGAGCGGATCGCACAGGCAGGGGAACGGGTACGCCCGGACGACCTGCGGGATCCGGTGAACCGCGAGCTGTACGCGGCCCTGCTGAACGAGGCATCGGATGAGACGGGGCAGGGGCTCGGTGCCGCCGCGCAGCTGCGCCGCGCGGAGCTGGACCGGGACCCGATGGAAGTCGACGACGCCGATCAGACGTTCGAGGACGTGGTCACGGAGCTACGGGAGGTAGGTACCCTGTTCGGTCGCCTCGACGCGTTGAAGAAGCGGATGCGGGCGGCCGGTGAAGACTCGGAACGGGAAGCCGTGCTCGGCGAACAGCGCGACCTTTGGCGGGAACTCAGGGAGCGCGGCGTCGTTGCGGAACTCGGCTGGAAAGTCAGTCCACGGTATCGCAGATTCACCCGCGCGATGGACGCGGTACCAGGAGAACCATCAACCGATGAACGGTGAATGGAAGATCTCAAGACAGCGCTTCTGACCTTGCAGGGCCTGGACACGGAGATTGCGGAGGCCCGCTCGCGACTTTCGTCCTTCGATCCACAGCTCGCGGAAGTTTCGCAGCCCGTGACCGCTCTGGAAGCGGAGATCGGGGCCACGCGCACGCGGCTCGAGGACCTGCGCCGAGAAGTCCGGCGTCTTGAAGCCGCCGCAACACAGAAACGGGAAACGCTCGGCCGGTACGAGGACCGGCTCAGCCGCGTACGCAACCTGCGCGAGGAAGCGGCCGCCCGGGCGGAAATGGACCTGATCCGTCGAGCCGCCGACGCGGATGACGCGGAAGCGATCGAGCTGATGGAGCAGGCGACGCGGACGGACCTGAAGCTCGACGATCTCGAGAAGAACCTCGAGAAGCTGTGCGCCGAGACCGAACCGCGACGGGACGAGCTACTCAGTGCGAAATCCGAAGTCCAGGATCAGCTCACGGTGCTCGAGGACAAGCGCAACAACCATGCGATCCGCCTGGACGGAGCCGCGCTCCGACTCTATGAACGCGTCCGAATGGGCCGGGCATCGATGGTCGTCGCTCCGCTGACCGATGAAGGCGCCTGCGGCCATTGCTTCAACATCCTGCCATTGCAGGAGCAGGCCGAGATACGAAGGGGAGACGGATTGCGTCGCTGCGAAGCCTGCGGTGTCATCCTGTACTCGGAATGACGCGGCTGGCGAGCGGTCCCGTCCACAACGGACTGCCTCCGCTCGAGCGCCGCTGGGTTGAACGGGCCGCCGTCGATGAAGCGGCAGTCGCCGCACTGATGGCCGAGCTGAACCTGCCCCGCCCGCTCTGCCGCCTGCTCGCCTTGCGCGGCCTGACCGATGCTGGCGCCGCCAAGCTGTGGCTCAAGCCGCGCCTGGACGAACTTCACGATCCCGACCTGCTTGCCGACATGGGTGTCGCGGCCGATCGCATCGATCGCGCGATCGCGCAGGGTGAGATGATCCTGGTGCACGGCGACTACGATGTGGATGGCGTGTGCTCGACGGCGCTTCTCACGCGAGTGCTGCGCTCGATGGGTGCCCGTGTCACTCCGTTCACACCGCTGCGACTGCGCGATGGGTACGACCTGACGACGGCGGGCGTCGGCGCGGCAGTCGATGCCGGCGCCACTCTGATTGTCACCGCTGACTGCGGGACGGTCGCGCACGCAGCGATCGATGAGGCGGCGGCCGCCGGTATCGATGTGATCGTGACCGACCACCACACGCCCGGCGGCAGTCTGCCGGCCGCGCTGGCCGTGATCAATCCGAACCGGGCGGACAGTGCATATCCGGACCGGTCTCTGGCGGGCGTCGGTGTCGCCTACAAACTCTGCCAGTCACTGGCGAAGCGGCGGGGGCAGGCGCCCGATTCGCTCTGGGAGTACCTCGACCTCGTAGCGGTCGCGACGATCGCGGACCTCGCGCCGTTGCGCGGCGAGAACCGCATCTTCACCCGATACGGACTGCGGCTGCTGCGGGAGACGCGGAACCCGGGTCTGCGCGCACTGCTCGCCACAGCCGGCATCGACACGACCGGACCGCTGAGCGCGGGTCAGATCAGCCACGTGCTCGCTCCTCGCATCAACGCAGTCGGCCGCATGGGCGATGCGGGCCGGGGCGTGGCGCTGCTGCTGACGGAGGACGTGGCTGAGGCCGCGCGCCTGGCCGCCGTGCTCGAGGAGGAGAACCGGATCCGCAAGTCGGTCGACCGGCAGACACTGGAAGAGGCGATCGAGCGACTGAGCGTGGACTACGATCCCGATCACGACTACGGCATCGTCATTGCGGGATCGGGCTGGCATCCGGGAGTGATCGGGATCGTCGCGTCACGAGTGGTCGAACGCGTTCACCGGCCGACGATACTGCTTGCCATCGATGAATCGACGGGCCGGGCGAGGGGCAGCGCGCGATCGATTCCGCGGTTCCACCTGTACGACGCGATCCGCGACTGCGGTCACCTGCTCGAGCGGTTCGGCGGGCACCGTCAGGCGGCGGGTCTCGACATTGCCGTAGACCGCATTGCCGAGTTCCGGTCTGCGTTCAACGAGCGGGCATGCGCAGTGCTCGGACCGGAGGACGTGGTCGCGCGTGTGTCGATCGACATGGATGTCCAACTCGTCGAAGCCGACCTGGCGACGATCGAACTGCTCCGGCATTTCGGGCCGTTCGGTATCGGCAACCCCTCGCCGATGTTCGCGAGCCGGGGCGTGCGGCTGGCCCGTGCACCCCGCCTGATCCATGACGAGCACGTGAAGCTGCTCGTCGAGGATGAGACAGGAAGGATGGATTCGATCGGATTCGGTCTGGCGGATCGGGCGCGGGATCTCGCGGAAGGAGACCGCGTCGATATCGCATACATGCTGCAAGTCGACGAATGGAATGGCCGGCGGCGAGCGCAGGCCAGACTGATCGACCTGCGGATCGCGGAGTGAGGATCATTGCAGGTCGGTGGCGCGGCCGCACACTGATCGGACCGCCGGGCCGAGAGACCCGGCCGACGGGCGACCGCGTCCGCGAGGCCTGGATGAGCGCGGCGCAGTTCGACCTGGCGGATGCGAACGTGGTCGACCTGTTCGCGGGTTCGGGTGCGCTCGGACTCGAAGCGCTGTCACGGGGCGCGGCGCATGCGACGTTCGTGGAGACATCGCGGCGAGCCATAGAGGCCATTGAACGGAACATCGCGAACCTCGGTACGACGGAAGCGACGATCGTGCGGATGGACGCGATCGCGTGGGCGGCGACCCTCGAGCCACTGGCGTTCGACATCGCATTCGCCGATCCTCCATGGGCCTCGGGGCTGGCGGCCCGGCTGGTCGAGATCTTCGACGAGCGACGATTCGCCGGCCGGCTCTGGGTCGAGCACCGTTCGGCCGAAGCCATGCCCGCTCTGGCCGGCGCGCGAGTGCGCCGCTACGGTGACACGGCAATCACCTCGATACCGGCGAATCCATGAGCACAGTCACGGAGCGCGTCGCGATCTACCCGGGCTCGTTCGACCCGATCACGAAGGGCCATGAGGACATCGTGCGCCGGGCACTCGGTTTCGTCGACCGCGTACAGGTCGCCGTGGCGCACCGGAGGACGCAGAAGAAGGACGGACTGTTCGACATTGCGCAGCGACTCGAACTGATCCGGACCTCGTTCGCCGATGAGGCGGCTGTCGAGGTCGTCGAATTCGACGGGCTGCTCGTCGACTACGCCCGTCGGACCGGCGCCAACCTGATCATCCGGGGGTTGCGCGCGCTGTCGGACTTCGAGTACGAGTTCCAGATGGCGCTGATGAACCGACAGCTGTGGCGGGAGTTCGAGACGGTGTTCCTCGCGCCCGCTGCGCGGTGGACGTTCCTCTCCGCCTCACTGGTCCGCGAGATCGCATCGCTGGGCGGCGATGTCAGCGAATTCGTCTCACCGCACGTTCTGGCGGCCTTGCACGAGCGATTCGGGCCGGGCACAGCTTGAGCGCGTTCGTCGACGAACTGCACCGGCGGGCCGGCCGACTCGGCGCACGGATCGCACTGCCGGAGTCGGATGAACCCAGAATGATCGAGGCGGCGATCCGCCTTCACCGCGAGCGCCTGGTCCGACCGGTACTCATGGGCCGCGTCGCAGACATCGAACGCGCACTGGAATCGGCCGGTGGGACTGCCGAGGGGATCGATGTCGTCGAAGCCGGTGAGGGTGAGGCGTACGAGACGGCAGTGCAGGCGATGCAGGCGTATCGGCGGGGGCAGACGCTGACGCGCGAGGCAATTCAGGCCGAAGCGGCGGACCCGCTGACGGTTGCGGCCGTGCACGTGGGGCTCGGCCGGCTCGATGGCGGTGTCGCCGGCGCCGTTCACACGACCGGTGACGTGCTGCGCGCGGCGATCCGGTGGATCGGGACCGCACCGGGGATCAGCGTCGTGTCGTCTTCCTTCTTCATGGTGGTACGCCCGTTCCGCGGGGCCGGCGAAGAGGTGCTCACGTTCACGGATGCCGGTGTGCTGCCTGCGCCGACGGCGGAACAGCTTGCCGACATAGCGATGGCCG
>Ga0210096_1000741_pt1 | contig 10965 bp, 12 predicted proteins | sample China_Galinas_PW_4_FD_184864 | JGI IMG/M metagenome (GOLD analysis project Ga0210096, IMG submission 184864) | Wetland microbial communities from San Francisco Bay, California, USA, that impact long-term carbon sequestration - China_Galinas_PWA_D2... | ecosystem: Environmental > Aquatic > Marine... | reverse complement strand
AACGCCGAGAGCCGGCACCACCTCCAGGTCCTGGCGCGGCTGGCGCGCATGGTGCGTACGCCGCGGTTCGAGGCCGAGCTAATCGGCCTGGAGACCCCCTCGAACATCCAGCGCTACATCCGCGACTTGGAGCTGGAGATGTTCGAAAACACGCCGCGCTGACCGCGCGCCCGCACCGGCTCCGCGTCCGCCGGACGCACCGCGATGGAACGCTGTTGTGAGACCGCCTCCCGACCGCCCTTCCCACCGCAGAGTCTCGCGCGACCGCACAACCACCGGTGGATCCTGGCTGGCCGGCAAGACCGAACCAGCGAGGCGGCAGGGGCCCGGCGCGAGAGCCGGCAGCGAATCCTGGCCCCTGGCTCCTGGCCGCGGCTCGAGGATACGACCCGTCCCTGCGGGCGGCTGCGCGGCCACGGCCCACGCGTGGTGAAGAATGCCGCCTAGCCAGGTTCACGGGGTGTTGGTCACGGTCGGCGGGATGGGCCTGCTGCTGCGCGGGCCGAGCGGCACCGGCAAGAGCGAGTGTGCGCTGGAACTCATCCGACGTGGCCACAGCCTGGTCGCAGACGACGTGGTGGAGATCGCCGACGATGCGGCCACCGAGGGGCTAGTCGGCGCACCGCCGGCGGCCCTCGCGGGTCGGCTCGAGGTCCAGGAGATCGGCGTCATCGATGTGGAGCGGCTGTTCGGCACCCTGGCAATCCGCGCCCGTCAGCACATCGATGCCGTGGTCGATCTGGTGCCACCGGGCCCCGAGGACCACCGTCGGCGCCCAGTCGATCCCGCGCCGCCGGTCGCCCTCCTCGGCCATACCCTGCCCGCCTACACCCTGCGCGCCACGGGGGTGACCGCCGTCAGCAACCGACTGGAGATCATCGCCCGCCTGCTGCGCGTCGGCGTGCATGGCGCCTGAGATCAAAGTAGATTGCACGATCGATGCGCCAGTTGCCTCCCTTGTCATGCCCGTCCAGCCACTGCAAATCATCGTCATCCTCGGCCTCTCCGGCTCCGGTAAGACCACGGCCGTGAAGGCGTTGCGCGATCGCGGGGTGTTCTGCATCGACAACCTGCCACCGCCCCTCATCTCCCAGTTCATCGAACAATGCCGCCAGCCGAGCTCCCGGCTACATCGGGTCGGGCTCTGCCTGGAGGTGCGTTCGGGAGAGGATCGACGGGACCTCATGGCGATCCTGGAGGAGCTGCGTCATGGCGGATCGCCGTGCGACGTGGTCTACCTCTCCGCCAACGAGGAGACCCTCATCCGGCGATTCAAAGAGACCCGTTCGACCCACCCCCTGGCGGAACATACCCCTTTGCTGGAGGACGCGATCGCCGAGGAATCCGACCTCTTGGCCCCTCTCCGGCCGCTCGCCACCCACGAGATCGACACCAGCCACCTCTCGATTCACGACCTCCGTAACCGCCTGGCCGCCCTCCTGCCCCTCGACGGCGGGGCGGCGCTGCACGTCGAACTACTCAGCTTCGGCTTCAAGCACGGCGTCCCGTACGAGGCGGACACGGTCATGGACGTGCGCTTTTTGCCCAACCCATACTTCGTGCCCGAATTGCGGGACCACTCCGGCGAGGAGGAGGCGGTGGCACGATTCGTCCTCGATCAGACCGATACCCAGGCGTTCCTCGGTCACCTACGCACCTTTCTCGACTTCCTCCTCCCTCGCTACCGCACGGAAGGGAAGGCATACTTCACCCTGGCGATCGGTTGTACCGGGGGCCGCCACCGCTCGGTGGCGATCGTCAACGCCCTCGCTAGCCACCTCGAAAACCAAGGCATCCCGTTCACCACCCGTCACCGAGACCTCGACCGATGATCGGCATCCTCCTGGTCACCCACGGACAGATCGGCGCCAGCCTGGTCGCCGCCGCCGAGTACATCCTCGGCCCGCAGGAGGGCCTGGCCGCAGTCACCGTCGACAGCGTCTCGCTACCCGTGAGCGCCAAGGGCATCAAGGAGGCCATCGCGTCGATGGCGTGTGCCGACGGCACCGTCATCCTCACCGACATGTACGGTGGCACGCCGAGCAACGCGGGCCTGTCGTTCCTCGACCACGCCGACGTCGAGATCGTCGCCGGCGTCAACCTGCCGATGTTGATGAAGTGCCTGACCAGCCGTGAAGAGGCCACGCCCGCACAATTGGCGCAACGTGCCCGGGAGGCGGGACAGCGCGGCATCCTGGTGACACGCGCCATCCTCGACACGGCCCCACCACAATGACGCCGATGCTCCCCTCGGCGCCGAGGACCGACGGCCAGCGACCCACGGCCCGTCTCCATGAAGCTCGCTGCGATGCGCTGTCGTGGCGACGCGATGCCGTGCTGGCGAGGACGGAGCGCCCCAGCGACCCACGGATAGGCCGATCATAAGCGATGCGGACGAAGGACTGTCACCTACTGGTAGAAAACGCGCTCGGTCTGCACGCCCGCGCGTCCGCCAAGATCGTGAACCTGGCCAACCAGTTCGATAACCGCACCGAGATCTTCCTGTCGTGCGATGGGGTCGAGGTCAACGCCAAGTCGATCCTCGGCCTCATGATGTTCGCCGCCGCCAAGGGGACGACGCTGAAGGCCCGTGCCAAGGGACCACAGGCCGCCGCCGCGCTCGCCGCCCTGCAGGACCTTTTCCAACGTAAGTTCGACGAGGAGTGATCGTGCAGATAATCCGGGGCTCCGGCACGTCACAGCAGGTCGCCGTCGGCGTGGCGGTCATCGTCACTCAGGGCCGCGTACAGCTCGAAGAGTGCCCGGTCCACAGTCCGGACCCGAAGAGGGAGGTCGCCCGACTCCGCTCGGCGCTGAAACAGAGCCGCGAGCAGCTCGATCACGTGCTCCTCGAAGTCGCCGGCCACGCACCCCAGGAGCACGTGCAGATCCTCAAGGCGCACATCATGCTCCTCAAGGATCGGCGCTGGGAGCTGCACTCCAAGAAGCTAATCGCGAAGAAGGGGTACTCCGCCGAGATGGCGGTGCGCCAGACGACCCTGGAGCTGCTATCGCTCCTGCAGTCGAGCGACGATCCCTACCTGCAGCAGCGCAGCGTCGACATCGAGCAGGTCAATGATCGGATCCTGCGCAATCTTGGCGGCGTCAAGGCGATCGATCTATCGAATCTGCCGGAGGACGCCATCCTGGTGTGCCACGACCTCTCGCCGGCCGAGATCGTCCAGATGGACGCCAAGCGGGTGATGGGCATCGTCACCGACCTCGGTGGCATCACCTCGCACATGGCGATCATGGTACGGGCGATGAACATCCCCGGCCTGGTCGGCACCGGAACCGCGAGCCAACAAATCCGGCAGGGAGAGGTGGTCATCCTCGACGCGAGCACTGACGTCGCGATCGCCTCCCCCGACCCATCGAGCCTGCGCTTCTTTCGCCACAAACAACGTCTCCACGAGGCGGAGGAGAAGACCCTCGCTACCCTCCGCGACCTGCCGGCGGTGACCTCGGACGGCACCGAGATCGAGCTGCTCGCCAACCTCGAGCTGCCGCAGGAGCAGCGGCGCATGGCCCACTACGGAGTGAAGTCCGTCGGGCTGTACCGTACCGAGTATCTCTTCACCGGCAATGTCATCCCCGATGAAGAGGAACAGTACCGGGTCTACCGGCAATTGGTGCGCGCGTGCGCCCCCCACCCGGTCACCATCCGCACCTCGGACCTGGGCAGCGACAAAGTCGCACCGTTGCTCGACATCGAGATGGAAAAAAACCCGGCCCTCGGTTTTCGTGGCATCCGTTGCTGCCTGGCCCACCGGGAGCTCTTCACCCCCCAGCTCCGTGCCCTGTTACGCACCGCGACCAGCGGCCATCTCCGCATCTTGTTGCCGATGATCACCTCCGTCCAGGAGGTGCAGGAAGTGCGGGAGCTCCTGAAGATCGTGGCGGGTGAGTTGGCGGCCGCCGGTATCCGCCACGCCACCGACGTGCAGCTTGGGGCGATGATCGAGGTACCGGCCGCGGTCCTCACCTGCGACTTGATCGCCAAGGAGGTGGATTTCATCTCGATCGGCACCAACGACCTGATTCAGTACGTCTCCGCCGCGGACCGCAGCAACGAGCACGTCGCCTATCTCACCGACCCACTCCATCCGGCGGTCCTGCGGGCAATCCGGGACGTCGTGCGCCATAGCACGAAGATGGGCGTTGCCGTCGAGGTGTGTGGAGAGATGGGTGGCAGCCCCCTCTACGTCCCCCTGCTGATGGGCATCGGGGTGCGCGCGTTCAGCATGACCGCCCACCGGATTCCGCACGTGAAGCGCATGGTCCGCGCCGTTCCGATGGCCGAGGCTACCCGCCTGGCCCAGTCGCTCCTGCGCCTGTCCGACGCGGCGGTGATCCGCGATCGCCTGGAGCGCTTCTGCCTGCACTACGCGCCGGAGGAGTTCTCCACGCGGAAGTTCGCGCAGGCCCCGTAGCGCGCCAGCCGGCGGTTAGCCCGCAGCTCCCCGGGGATCGCCGCGCACACGCAGCAGAATCCTGGGGAGGAATGCGAGTCAGCACGCCTCGTAGGCGAGGTAGTAGACCGGCAGGCCCTGGGCGAGGAACTCCTGCTCGTACTTGCTATACACCCGGGTCGGCTTGGTGTGGGTGTAGCCACCGTTCGCCACGCCGCTGACGAATCCCGGATGGGCGTTGAACAGGACGACCATCTCCTCCGCGTAGGTCAGCACGTCGGTGGCGAGGTAGACCGTGTGGCCGGGCGCCATCTTGCGATGGAGCTCCTCCACGAAGGGCTGGCGGATATAGCGCCGGGTGGCATGGCGCCGCTTCGGCCACGGGTCGGGAAAGTTGACGTACACGTCCCCTACCATACCCTCCTGGAACAGGCCACGCAGCACCCAGAATGCGTCGCCCACCACCACCCGCGCGTTGTCCGCTGCGGCGAGCATCAGCTTGCGGGCGGTGCGCAATGCCGCGCCCCGGTCGTGCTCGACCCCGAGAAACGCCTCATCCGGCTGCAGGGCGGCCAGGTCGCGCAGGAAGAGGCCGTAGCCGCAGCCGAACTCCAGGTGGATGGGGCCGGCGTGGCGCGGAAAGAGCGCCTCCACCAACCCGGTCTCCGCCTGCCCCTGCGACGGTGCCTCCACGAACCACGGCGCCACCTGCGCGAGATCGATCCGGCGCCGGGTCATGCGCCCTTTGCCCCCGGCGGCGCATAGGGGATCGGATCGACCAGCCCCGCCTCGGCGAACCCTTTGCGCCGCAACAGACAGCTATCACACCGACCACACGCCGTGCCATCCGGGGTCGGATCGTAGCAACTGTGGGTGAGGCCGTAGTCCACCCCGAGGGAGACGCCGAGGCGCACGATTTCCCCCTTGGTCAGGTGCAGCAGAGGCGTGTGGACGTGGAATCGGTGGCCCTGCACCGCATCCCGGGTGGCGAGGTTGGCGAGGCGTTCGAAGGCCTCGATGAACTCCGGCCGACAATCCGGATAACCCGAGTAATCGACGGCGTTGACCCCCACGAAGAGGTGACCGGCACCGATGTCCTCGGCCACGGCCAAGGCGTGGGCTAGGAAGATCGTATTGCGCGCCGGGACGTAGGTGGCGGGAATGGCCGTGTCGATCTCCTCCACCCGGTCCGCCTTGGGCACCGCACCATGTCCGGTGAGGGCGGAGTGGACGGTCTCCGCGATCGGTAGCCGCACCACCCGGTGGTCGGCCACGCCGAAGGCCGCCGCCACGCGCGCCGCCGCCTGCAACTCGCAGACGTGGCGCTGGCCATAGGCAAAGGTCAGGGCGGTGCAGGCATAGCCCGCGTCGCGCGCGACGGCGAGGCAGGTGGTGGAATCGAGCCCGCCGGAGAGGAGGACCACGGCACGGGGTGCGGACATGGCGCGGCAGGATACCAGCCACGGCGGACCACGCCACCAACACGGCCCAGTCATCATCGTCCGCTCACCAGAGATGGATGAACGCGGGAACCCTGGAAACCAGGATGAGAGACTTTATAGGGTTGTTCTCCTGGTTTCCTGGGTTCCCGCGTTAAGAACCCACAATGACGGACGCCGCCGCTCTGGTGCGGATTACCGGCGGCGCGCCATACTGCCGGTTTTTAGTCGCGCCGCTGCGCGACGACGCGCCTGACCCGTATGGATCCGATCCACATCCGCAACTTCTCCATCATCGCCCACATCGACCACGGCAAGTCGACGTTGGCCGACCGTTTCCTGCAGCTCACCGGTGCGGTATCGGAACGGGACATGTCCGAGCAGATCCTCGACTCGATGGACATCGAACGGGAGCGCGGCATCACGATCAAGGCCCAGACGGTGCGCCTCGCCTACCAGGCGGACGACGGCAAGACCTATCAGCTCAACCTCATCGACACCCCGGGGCACGTCGACTTCACCTACGAGGTCTCCCGATCCCTCGCCGCGTGCGACGGGGCCCTGCTGGTGGTCGACGCCACCCAGGGCGTCCAGGCCCAGACCCTGGCCAATGTCTACCTCGCCCTGGAGCACGATCTCGAAATCCTGCCGGTCATCAACAAGATCGACATGGCGGCGGCCGACCCGGAGCGGGTGAAGGAACAGATCGAGGAGATAGTCGGCCTGGACACGAGCGACGCGTGCATGACCAGCGCCAAGGTCGGGACCGGTATCCGCGAGGTCCTCGAACAGATCGTCGCCAAGATCCCGGCCCCCAAGGGCGATCCGCAGGCACCGTTGAAGGCGATGATCTTCGACTCATGGTTCGATCCCTACCTTGGCGCGGTGGCGCTGGTGCGGCTGGTCGATGGTACCCTGCGCGCCGGCGACGCGATCCTGTTCATGGCCACGGGCCGGCGTGCGGAGGCCGATAAGGTCGGCATCTTCACCCCGAAGATGGTCGAAATGGGGCAGCTCAGCGCAGGCGAGGTGGGCTTCGTCACGGCATCGATCAAGGACGTCCGCGAGGTCACGGTGGGCGACACCATCACACACGTCTCGCGCCGTACCACCTCGCCGTTTCCCGGCTTTCGCAAGGCACAGCCGATGGTCTTCGCCGGCCTCTATCCCCTCGAGTCGGCCGACTACGAGGACCTGCGCGACGCCCTGGAGAAGCTATCGCTCAACGATGCGGCGTTCACCTGGGAGCCGGAGAACTCCCTCGCGCTCGGCTTCGGATTTCGCTGCGGCTTCCTCGGCCTGCTGCACCTGGAGATCATACAGAGTCGCCTCGAGCGGGAGTTCGACGTCGGCCTACTCGCCACCGCCCCCACGGTTATCTACCGGGTAGCGCTGACCGACGGCACCACCATCACCATCGACAACCCGGTCAACCTCCCGGAGGCGCAACACATCCAGGTGATCCATGAGCCGATCATCGATACGACCCTGATCGTCCCCCAGGACCTGGTCGGCGGGGTGATGGCCCTGTGTCAGGAACGCCGCGGCGTGCAGCAGGGGATGGAGTACATGCCCGGCAGCCGGGTGATGCTGCGCTACTACCTCCCGCTGAGCGAGATCGTCCTCGACTTCTACGATCGCCTGAAGTCGGTCTCCCGAGGCTACGCGTCGATGGACTACGTGCTCGCCGACTACCGGCCGGCCGACCTGGTGAAGCTCGACATTCTGCTCAACGGCGAACCGGTCGACGCCCTCTCCTCCATCGTGCACCGCGACAATGCTTACTCCCGGGGACGGGCACTGGCGGAGAAGCTCAAGGAGCTGATTCCGCGCCAGCAATTCGACGTCGCGATACAGGCGACTGTCGGCTCGCGGGTGATCGCTCGCGAGACGATCAAGGCGCTGCGCAAGAACGTCACGGCCAAGTGCTACGGCGGCGACATCAGCCGCAAACGCAAGCTCCTAGAGAAACAGAAGGCCGGGAAGAAACGTATGAAGCAGGTCGGCAACGTCGAGGTCCCGCAATCCGCCTTCCTTGCCGTGCTGAAGCTCGGCGAGTAGGAAATCCGGCTGCCCACGCGCGCCCACCGTCGCAATATATTTCCTCGGCCCTTACGCTGCCCGCCAACCCACCGCTCGCTCGGCGGACGCCCCTCCCGACCAGCCTCCCCGCCCATGGAAATCCCTGAACGCTACGCCAAGTACCTGTACGGCGTACCCCTCGCCATCTGCGGGGCGATGATCGTCGCATATCATCTCGATGCCAACGCACCAATCGGCTGGCTCTTCCCGCGCTTTGCCCTGGGGATCGCCCTCATCGCGCTGGGGTCGGCCCGCACAGTCTTCGGCCGCCGCCTGCCGAGCAAGCTGGTGGAGTATCACGACGCCCTTTCCCTGGCGGTCGTGCTCGCTCTTTTCCTGCGCACGTTCTGCGTGCAGGCGTTCAAGATCCCCTCCGGCTCGATGGAATCGACCCTGCTGATCGGCGACCACTTGCTCGTCAACAAGATGCTCTACGGCATTCGTCTTCCCGGAATGACCGAGCCGATCTTCACCATCCGCGAGCCCCAACGCCGCGATATCGTGGTCTTCAAGTACCCCAAAGATGAGACGCGCGATTTCATCAAGAGGCTGATCGGCCTTCCCGGCGATAGGATCGAGATCCGCAGCAAACGGCTCTACGTGAACGGTGTCCTACAGGAGGAGCCGTACGCGCAATGGACCGACCGTGTCATCTATCCCCACGACAACCGGCAATTCGGCCTGCGCGACAACTTCGGCCCATACACGGTGCCGCAAGGACAATATTTCTTCATGGGAGACAACCGGGACAATTCCCACGACTCGCGCTTCTGGGGCTCGGTGACGCGCGACAAGTTGGTGGGCAAGGCGATGGTGATCTACGTCTCGTGTAACCCCGACAACCACCTACCACGCCTCAGTCGCACCGGCCAGCTCACGAAGTAGGGTTGCGTCCAATCCGGGTAGGACCGGCAGCACGACCGCCCCTCGGCTCCAGGGTGATCCATCCGCACGACGACGGCGGTAGCTAGTACATGCCGCCGATCTAGCCGCGAAGAGATGCGGCGCGAACCGCGCTCAAGTGGTCGGCGCCATCGGCCGACAGGGCTCCGAAGCGGTACGGCGACCTCCCACCCACAGGAGCACCGGATGCACGCAGCCCTCCCCCTCCCCACCAACGCCGCCAGTGCGCACACCACCCAAGTCGAACACCCGGAAAGCCTCCACATGCGACCGTGCGCGGCGATCGTCGACCACCTCGAATCCCTGGATGCGACGGTGGAGTTCATCGGCGCGGGGCAACGGGCCGACGGCAGGAACCTACTCGACCTGCTCTGCGTGGCAGCGGAAAGTGAGGCTCCCCTCCTCGTTCGTGCCTCAGGGCGCGATGCCGCCGCCGCGATCGAGGGCATCCGCACCATCCTGAGCTGCGGCTAGCCGCGTGGCTCCAGGCCCGTCACCCTGGGCACGGCCAAGCGACACGGGGTTGCACAGAGCGAACTGCTGAACGGGGACTGGGACGACCCTCGCTCACGTCCAGCGCGGGTCCGGAAGACGGTGTGCCGCGGCCTTCCCCTGCGACGATGAATGACCACCGTCCCGGCCCTTCGCGCATCTCATATTGAGACACACGACCGGACTCTTGACGCTCCGTAGACGCGCAGCCCCCCGGCAGTCTTACAGCGCAGAGCTGCCTAAGGCCTTGCCGAATTGGAAGAGCAGCACGCCGCCCGCGCCCGAGCGGAGTCGTGGCACCATCCTTGCTAACAGACGGGTAGAAGCAAGGAGACCCCATGTGCCAGAGAGCGCCCCACGTCTGTGCCCGTACCCACGGCTTCCTCACGCTGACCAGTCAGGAGCAGTGGATCGGCGAAGAGGACGCGGTGCGCCAAATCGACGACGTCACACCAGTACATACCAAGATTTCGGTCCACACGGCTGCGCCCGCGGTGATGGCCTTCTGCCATCGGCCACCATGGTGCTTCACCATGATGACCCTCCAGGAGTACTACGACCAGTCGTGGCTCCCAGGAGTGCCGTCAAGTTAGCTCGCGACCACCACGGAAAGGCCTCACCCCTCGGACTAGAACGCTAGTTCCAGCCCCACCGGGCAATGGTCGGAGCCCGTGATTTCCGGGTGAATCGTGGCACCGCGCAAATAGGGACGCAGGTCTTCGCTCACGAAGTGGTAATCGATACGCCAACCGATGTTCCGGCGTCGCGCCCCGAAACGATAGGTCCACCACGTATATTGCTCGGGCGCCGGATTGAATGCCCGAAACGTATCGACATAGCCGTGGCGCACGAGCTTATCCAGCCATGCCCGCTCGACCGGCAGGAAGCCTGAACGGTCGCTGTTCTCTTTCGGGTTGGCGAGGTCGATCTCTTTGTGTGCGGTGTTGTAATCCCCGCAGATGACCAGGCGGTAGCCGTCCCGCCGCAAGGCCTCGGCGGTCTCCAGCAGGTGGTCATAGAAGGCCAGCTTGTAGTCGAGGCGCTCCTGGTCGCGCTGGCCGTTGGGAAAGTAGATGTTGAACAGGGTGAAGTCGGCGAAATCCGTACGGATGGCGCGCCCTTCCCGATCCTCCCAGCCGTCCCCGAGCCCGTACTCCACATGGCGTGGCTCGGTTCGCGTATAGGTGACGACACCACTGTAGCCAGGCCGCTCCGCGCTGTGCCAGAAGGCACGATAGCCGGGGACCTCGAGCAACGACCGGTCCAGTTGCTCCGGCTTCGCCTTGGTCTCCTGGAGACAGATGATGTCGGCCTCGCTCGCGACCATCCAGGCCACCAACCCCTTGGTTGCGCATGCACGGATGCCGTTGACGTTCCAGCTCAGGATCTTCATCGTCCCCTCGCTCGCGACCCGGTCAGGGTCACCGGGCGTGACTGCCGCCTACAACGGCGTGAGCATCTCGATCGATCCGCTCGTCTCGCCACCGTCCGCGCGCCGCGCAGCGACACACGCCGGGCACGGGCAGATCTCCCGTAGATGGTCGAAGGAGTAGATCCCGCCATTGTGGCCGTCGCTAAAGCGGAAGCGGATCGCGTATCCGCCCACCACCTCCATGTCCTCGATCCGTACCGGATCC
>Ga0210096_1000740_pt1 | contig 10969 bp, 7 predicted proteins | sample China_Galinas_PW_4_FD_184864 | JGI IMG/M metagenome (GOLD analysis project Ga0210096, IMG submission 184864) | Wetland microbial communities from San Francisco Bay, California, USA, that impact long-term carbon sequestration - China_Galinas_PWA_D2... | ecosystem: Environmental > Aquatic > Marine... | reverse complement strand
CCGTCCCCGGTCCAATCATGTCCCGGACCACCGCGGGCAGGGTCCAGAGGGCCAGCGGCAGATACAGGTCGCGGGAGTTGTTGGCCAGGGTATCGGCGGTATACGCGGGCAGCCAGGAGAGCGGGTCGCCGGTGACCAGGGGGGTGGTTAGAAAAAATGTCAAGACCGCCAGGCCTCCCAGCGCCAGGGCCCGCGGCCACGCCCGGCGCGCCGGGAAGAGAATGAAGCTCGCTGCCATCGGTGCCACGGCGATGATCCCGCCCACGTACTTGACGCCGGCGGCCAGGCCCGCGGCGACCGCGGCGAGCCACAGGAGGGACGGCGTCTCTCTACGCCATGCCATGGCGGTGCAGGTGGCCGCTGCCGTGTACCAGAATGCGTGGACCAGATCGACCTGGGGGATGTGGGCCCACGCCACGAAACCCGGTGCCAGGGGCACCATGCACATGGAGATGAGCGCCGCTCGCGTGTCGGCGAACAGCGCCTTGGAAAGGGCATACACCATGGCGACGATGCCTACCCCCTTGACGGCCCAGAGGACACGGGTGAGTAGGTACATCAGGCCCTGGGCGGTCGCCGGATCGATCGCCAGCACCTTCTTCACTGCGGTGATGGGAACGACGCACAGGAGCAGGACCTCCTGATAGCCGAAGGCCCCCCAGTAGCGGACGCCGGGGTCGAGGGTGCGGTGCCACAGCATGTTGATGGCACGCCGCGTGGGGTCGTGCTGGTCGAAGCTGGTCGGCCAGCCCCACCACACTCCCCAGAAGAGCACGACGGCGGCCAGCCCCAGGATGAAGAAGAAGGCGCGGCGGTACGCTCGCTCGGGGTGGACGACGGTGTGGACGTCTTCTCGGTGCATCGATTGGACCGGCCTATCGGGCGGTAACGGCTATGGTGCCGTCGGTTTCGCACCCAGGATTTGGAAACGACGCCGCTCGCCTGGTTTCTCGGCGAATCTTGGCCCGTCGGTGAGAAACAAGAAAGGTGGGGCAGGACACCCGCACGGCGCCGGCAGGCAGACCAAGCATTGCCGTGGCATGCGGTTGTTCTAGCCGCGGGTGCGCAATCTACCGCGGCGGACCGATAGATTGTGCGGCGCCCATGGCCTGCCGAACACCGGCGTGGTATGACCGGGCGTCTTGAGCGGGACCCTCCATGGACGCGACCATCGTCTTATGCACTCATGACCGCGCGGCCCTCCTGGAACGCGCCCTTACTTCCTTGGCGGCCACGGCTGCCCCGGACGGGATCGATGTGGAGACCGTGGTGGTGGCCAATGCCTGTCGCGATGCGACCGCCCAGGTGGTGCGATCGTGGCAGGATCGCGGCGTCATCCCCAATCTACGTCTCCTCGAGGAGCCTCACTTGGGCAAGTCCCACGCCCTGAACCGGGGAGTCTCGGAGGCAGCCGGCGACCTGCTGATCTTCGTCGACGACGACCACCGCGTGGCCCGTGACTGGCTGGCGAATGTCCTTGCCGCGGCCCAAGGGGCACCGGAGATTCCGTGTTTCTGTGGCCGGATCCTTCCGGACTGGGACGGCAGCGAGCCACCGTGGATCCACGACGATGGCGAGTATCGCATCCGCCCCTTCCCGGTCCCCAACTTCGACCTGGGAGTGGAGCCGTGTGACGTCACGCTCCAAGGTTTCCTGCCTGGGGGCGGAAATTTGTTTTTCCGCAAGTCGGTGTTGCGCGAGGCCGGTGGCTTTGACCCGCACCTCGGTCCCCGCGGCCATGACCTGGGCGGTGGCGAGGACGTGGCGTTCGTGGTGCGGGTCCTGCGGGCCGGCCTGCCGATCCGCTACATCCCGGGCGCGCTCCAGTACCACTATGTGGATCCGCGCCGACTGACATTGCGATACATCGTGCGTAAGGGTTATCAGCGCAGCCGCGACCTGCGCTGCTCCACTCCGGCACCCCCCGGCCGGCAGGTGGCCGGCGTGCCGCGTTATCTCTTCCCGCGGTTGTTTCTCCATCTCTGGCGCGCTGCGGCCACCCTGAACACCAACCGGCGGCGCCACTTCCTGGTGCGCAGCGCCGCGACCTTTGGCGAGATCGTGGGATATCGTCGGGCGGCCCGGGGTGACGTGGCCGCGCAGACGGTAGAGGGTCGGTAATGATGGCAAGGCCGTGGCTTGGAGTCGCAGAAAAGGTCGACAAGACGGCACGGCACTACGGTCGCCGTCTCGTCCATGGGTGCCGGGACTTGTGGTGGCCATGGGTGGACCGACGAGCGCTCTGCCGTCCGTTGCTGGTGGTCGGCTGCTCGCGGTCCGGGACGACCGTGACCTACAAGACCCTCTCCCTGGCGCCCGATATCGCCACCCTGGATCGCGAGGCCCACGCCTTCTGGGAGTCTCTCCATCCCGCGGCCGAGCGCGGCTGGCAGGTGCACGACCTCACCGCTGGCGACGCGACCGATGGCGACCGCGAGGCCGTGCTGCGATACTACCACCACTTCCTCGGTGCCCGGCGATTCGTGGACAAGACCAACCAGAACGGCTTTCGCATTCCCTACCTGGAGGCCCTGTTCGACGAGCCGTACTTCGTGTTCGTCAAGCGTAGTCCGGGCGACAACATCCACTCCCTGATTACCGGCTGGGGACGACCCGAGGAGTATGGCGACTGGTCGGTCGAGCTGCCCGCGGAGGTGTGCGTCGACCGCGGGCGATACCGCCGCTGGTGCTTCTTCCTGTTCGACGGTTGGCGCGATTATCTCGATGCCCCGATCGAAGAGGTGTGCGCGCGCCAGTGGCAGGCCTACAACTCCGCCGTGCTGGCGGCACGGCCCGGTATACCGCCGGAGCGCTGGTTGGAGGTGGTGTACGAGGAGCTGCTCGCGGATCCGGTGGCGGTCTTCGAGGCGCTGTTCCATCGCTTAGGACTGGAATTCAGCGCGGCGGTCCGGCGCCACTGCGAGACGGTGATCTCGCGGCCGTACAACGCCTTTTCCCGGCCAGAGCGCGATAAGTGGCGCCACAGCGCGGATCGCGCGCGGATCGAGCGAGTCCTGCCGATGGTGGCGGAGACGGCGGCGGCACTCGGCTATACCGAGGAGGTGGCGGCGTGACGATGGTGGCGGGCGTCGCGGCCGCTCTCCTCGTCCTGTGGGGCGCCGTTGCGCTCGTGATCGTCGCGACGCGCCGTGCCTTGCTGCAGGCGACGTGGCGGGAACCGTACGTCGACGAACCGGTGGTGATCCTGGAGAGCGACGACTGGGGACCGGGTCCTCGGGATCATGCGGACGCCCTGCGCCGGCTCTTGCAGGTGCTCGCCGTGCATCGGGATGGCGTCGGGCGTCCCGCGGTCTTGACCGCCAACATGGTGCTGAGCGTCCCGGATGGACCGGCGATCGTCGCCAGCGGTTTTCGCGGCTACGCGCGGCGCGAGTTGGACGTCGATTTCCCCGAGCTATGCGGCGCGATGCGGGAGGGGTGGGCAGCCGGCACCTTCTTCCCCCAGCTCCATGGCCGTGAGCACCTCAACCCGGAGGCCCTATTGCGTCGGGCAGCTAACGGCGATCTCCCCCTGCGAGGCCTGTTGGAGACCCCGGGCTGGAGTGACTGGGAGGCCCTCGACTCGCCCTTGCAGGGCCACTTCGTGGACGGCAGCGATCTCCCGACGCGACCGGTGCCGGCGGATCAACAGCGCGCCATGGTAGCGGAGGGCATACACCTCTTCGTGCGCGCCTTTGGCGAGGCGCCGGCCAGCGCGGTCGCGCCGTGCTACCTGTGGAACGACGATACGGAGGCGGCCTGGGCCGCGGCTGGGGTACGCTACATCCAGACTGCCGGCTACCGTTGCATCGGTCGCGGCGCCGACGGTGACTATCTCCAGTCGCCGCAATGGATCCACCCAGGCAGCGTCAATGACCAGGGGCAGCGTTACCTGGTGCGCAACGTCATGTACGAGCCGGTGGACGGTCGTGGCTGGGGGGCCGCCTGGCGTGAGGTCCGGCGGCGCTTTGGTGAGGCGCAGCCGGCGGTGATCTCGACCCACCGCTACAACTACACCCGGCCGGAGTCACAGGCGCAGGCGCTCCGTGGTCTCGACGAGCTGCTGGACCGGATCGGCCGGCGTTATCCGCGGGCGCGGTTCGCCGCCTCTCCGGAGTGGGGGCGATGGCTGGAACGAGGCGAGCTGGCAGATGCGCTCACTCGCGGGACGTGGCCCGGGTTGCGGCCGGCGGCCGGCCCGCGTCGCGTCGTAGGGTTCCTGCGGCGCCTGTGGCGCCGCCACGAGAAGCTGCGCTGGCTGGTCGTGGGCTCCGGCCTCATCGTGCCTGGCGGCCTGTTGATGATTCTCCTCGACGGCGTGGCGGCGTTGGCTGGCCGGGCGGGAGTAGTGGGTGCGGGCCAGACCGGAGTGCAGCGTGGCTGACACCCCGGCGATCAGCGTGGTGATCCCCGTCTACAACGGGGCGGCCTTCGTGGCGGATGCGGTGGCGAGTGTTCGCGCGCAGACTGTGGCGGCGCGGGAGATCATCGTGGTCGACGACGGCTCGACCGACGCCACCGCCGAGGTGGTGCGCGGGCTGGGCGAGGATGTTCGGTATCTTCACCAAGGGAATCGTGGGCCGGCCACCGCGCGCAACCGCGGTGTGGCTGCCGCCGTCGGCGACTGGATCGCCTTTCTCGACGCGGACGATCGCTGGACCGAGGGCAAGCTCGCCGACCAGCTCGACTATCTTCGTGAGCACCCGGACGTGGTGCTGGTGAGCGGCGACATGGGGGAGGTCGACGACGAGGGGGAGATTCTCGTGGAGTCGGTCCTCGCCCGCCATGGCCAGCGGGAGCGGTTCCTGGCCCTGAACGGTCGGCACATACCGGCGGCCGTGCGAGAGCTCCTCGCGGCCAACTTCATCCCCACGGGTACGGTGCTGGTGCGGCGTGACGTCTTGGTAGAGGTCGGCGGCTTCAACCCGTATCTACGGTATGGGGAGGATCTCGAGCTGTGGTGCCGGATCGCCGCCCGCTATCCGATTGCCTGTCTGCCGCGGGTGCTGATGTGGCGCGGGCGGCATGCGGCCAACCTCAGCGGCCGGGCGCTGCCCCTGCTGCGCGAGTTGGCGCGGGTGGGGGAGGTGATCCGCGGCTGGGGACGCGGGGTGCTGGAGGTCCAGGGCGTCGACCTCGATCACTGGGCGGCGGAGCGCCACACGGATCTCGGCTACGCCCTGTTCGTCAGGGGTCGCCTGCCAGAAGCGCGGTCGGTGCTGTGGCGTGCCCTACGGACCAAGGCGAGCCGCCGTGCCGGGCGCTATCTCATGCTCTCGTGGTTGCCACGGCCGATGCTCGCCGCGTTGCGCCGGGTCACGGGACGAGGCTCGTCCGCACCGCGCGGCCGCGTTGCGGGCGACGGCGAGCGGCCCAAGCGGGTGCTCCTCGTGGAGAATGGCATCGGCTACGGCGGGGCGGTGATCTGCCTACGCCACCTGGTACGCAATCTCGATCGTCGCCGCTTCGAGCCCCTGGTGGTCACCGGCCGTCGCGGTGGCCCGTATGAGGCCCTGGCAGGGGATGGCCCCTGGCGCCCCATCCGTGACCGTCGGATCGACGTGGTGGCGTGGAAGACGCGGTTACAGGACGCTACCTGGCCGGATCGCATGCCGGGGCTGCGCTGGGTCGCCCAGCAGTTCCTGGCGCGGCTCGACGACCTGGGCAACTTCTTGCCGTTCTTCGTCCAACTATTGTGGGTCGCTCTGCGCTTCCGGCCGGACGTGGTGCACGCGAACAACGAGCCCCTGTGCAACCGCGCGGCGATCTTCGTGGCCAAGGTGCTGCGCGTGCCGGTGGTCTGCCACGTACGCGGTCAGAGAGACGCCGGCGGTTTGCTGCGCTGGCTCTACCGGCTGCCGGACCATTACCTTGCCGTGTCGGCATGGGTGCGGGACGAAATCCTCACCCTCGGGGTCGACGCGAGCCGCTGCGAGGTCGTGTATGACGGAATCGAGCTCGAGGGGATGGACACCGCCGCCGATGGCGCCGCGTTTCGCCGTGCCTACGCCATCGCCGAGGACCGGTTCGTCGTCGGCCTGGTGGGTCTCCTCATCCCGTGGAAGGGGCAGCGGGTGTTGATCGACGCGGCGCCACGGATCTTCGCGGCGATCCCCAACGCGCACCTCGTGCTGGCAGGCGGGACCCCCGATGAGTGCGGACCCTATGATCGGGAGCTACGCACCCTGGTGCAGGAACGCGGTCTGGAGGAACAGATCCAGTTTCTTGGCCACGTCGCCGACATGTCTGCCCTGTACAACGCCCTGGACGTCGTCCTGTCGTGCTCGACCTCGCCCGAGCCCCTGGGCACGGTGGTCATCGAGGCCATGACCATGGGCCGGCCGATGATCGGGCCGGCGCATGGGGGGGCCGCGGAGATGATCGAGGACGAAAAGTCCGGGTTGTTGACCCGGCCGGGTGATGCCGACGCCCTGGCGACCGCGATCATCCGCCTGCATGGTGATTCGGACTATGCCCGGCGGCTCGGCGTCGCCGCCCGCGAGCGGGCCTTGCACCTCTTTGCGGTGGAGAAGCATGTCCGCCGCGTACAGGCGGCCTACGATCGCCTCGTGCCGACAAGGGTGACGTCGTGAGCACGCCGACCTGCCTCGCGTGCGGCGGTTCACGGATCGCGCGCTCCGACTTTCTCGTATCGCGTAGCCATCACCTGTTCAAGTGCAGCGGCTGTGGCTTCGGTTTTCTCGAAATGAAACAGGCGGAATCGGAGGTTCCGTTTGATGACTACTGGGATGAGATCAATGAACGGATCTACACCGACGACGCCGTCGTCCAGGAGCTCCAGGACAAGTATTCGCGCTACCTGTCGGTGATCGAGCGATTGGCACCCAACCGCAGGCTACTGGACGTGGGCAGCGGCGCTGGCATCTTCGTCGCCGCCGCGATGGCTCGTGGTTTCGAGGTGGTGGGGGTCGAGCCATCCGCGCGCGCCGTGGAGATCTCGCGCCATCGGGGTGAGCTGCCCATCGTGCGCGGTCTACTGGAGGCCGGTGATGATCTGCCACGGCAGAACGGTGCCCTGACATTGTGGGATGTCATCGAGCACGTGCCGGATCCGACGGCGTTGATCAACGCGTGCGCCGAACATCTCGCCGACGGGGGATTACTGGTGTTGGAGACCCCGGATGAAGGCTCGTTGTTGCGTGACCTGGTGCGTACCGCCGCCCGGCTAGGGCGCCGCTTCGACCAGCGCAGTTACCTCTACTACCGGGCGCACCGCTATTACTTCACGCGACGAGCGATGGAGACCGTGTTGCGCCGTTGTGGATTCGATCGCGTCGACTTCTACAGGGATCACACGATGTTCGAGAAATCGCTCCTGAAGCTGCGCCTCTACCGGGGGCTCAACGCCCGCCGGGAGGGTCTCCTGCGGGTCGGGTACGGGGTCCTGAGCCACCTGCCGTTTCTCGGCAACAAGATGGTCGTCGTGGCACGCAAGGCAGACCGCAGCGGGTGAGGTGCGGTGGCCCGGGCGCCCGGTTCGCGGTGGCTACGCCGGGTGCGACTTGGGGACGTGGAGAGCGCCGGATGGGGGAAGGGCTGGCGCGGGTTCTCGCGCCCCTGCCGTCTGGAGTTGCTGGTGTTGAGCCAGCTCCGCCAGGGCAAACTGCTTGGTGAGTACGGCGATGAATACGACGTGGTAGAAGATGTCCCAGTAGGAGAGGCCGAGGAAGATGGTGCCGGTGGCGTAGGCGACGAGCGACGCCCGTAGCATCAAGGAGTAATTGTTCACCCACCCCATCTCCGGGACGTGACGGGTGAGACGCGGCAGCCGCGTGAGGGAGATGAGGGATCCGAAGAGTAGGGAGAGCCACATGGCGAAGGCGATAAGGCCATGTTCCGCCATGATCTCCACATACGAGCTGTGCCAGTCGGCCCGGGTCACGTAGCGCCACCCCTCGAATCCGGACCCCTTGAAGGGGTGGGCAAGGGCCCAGTGGAACCCGTCCGTCCACGTCGTGAGACGAGACATGGCGGAGGCGTCCTGCTCGTAGGTCTCGATCGTATGCATCCGGGCGAACCACTCTTGGGGTAGGTACAGGGTGACCAGGTAGAGGCCAATCGCCACCAGCGGGATGGCGACGAGCACGCGGCGGCGGCTATTCCAGATCAGGAACAGGGTGGTGGCTGCCAGGCTCAGCAGCCCACCGCGCGACCAGGAGGAGAGGGACGAGGCCATGCACAGGGGGACGGCGGTCATCAGCATGCGCCGGAGCCACTTGTTCTCGGTCTCCCGCAACCAAAGGATGATCAACGGGATGGCCATGTTGGTGGCCACGGCAAAGGCGTTGTTCTCGTAGAATTGTGTCCCCTCTGGCCCGTACACGCGGTACTGGAAGCCACTCAGGATGGCCCAGATCCCACCCTTGACGGCGATCAGGCCGATCGAGGCGGCGATGGTGATGATCAGGAAGTACAGCTTGCGGCGCGTGTTGATCAGCCACAGGGTGAGAAGCATGGGCAGGTAGATCTTGGAGACCAGCAGAAACTTGTCCCACGCCTCAGAGCGCACCAGGGCGACCGTGGTGGTGAGAAGGAAGTAGAACCACAAGAAGAAGAAGGTCGGGATGCGCCAATCTCTCGGGGTCGGTTGCCGATCTTGGGTGGTAAGGAACGCCAACATGACGGCGAAGAAGATGATCTCGTAGGCGGGTACCGAGTAGCGCATGAAACCCCAGGCAAACGAGTGGGGGTTCAGATAGCTGAAGATTGCCAGTGCCAGGACGCCGTACCAGGCTTGGCGGAAGGCGGCGATGATGCAGCCGATGAGAAACAGGAGGACGACGATATCGCGCATTAGATGGCAGGATCCCGGTGCGGGATGCTCGGGCCCCGCCCCGGTTGGTTGATCGGCAGGGTCAGCCTACCCATTATGTTCCCTCGCCCTGGCGGAGGGTCGCGATGCAGGGGATCTCACTTTTGAACCGATAGATGGATCGGCGCCTTGGCGGGGCCGGTGGAAGGAAGGTGAAGGCCCGGTGTTGGGGAATGTGGCGGAGGGGAACCGTAGACTGTGGCCGGATCTTTCCGCCACCGATGAGTCAGAGACGAGTCATGGCAAACAAAATCGAGCAGGATAACGGCCTCCCCGTGCTTCTGGAACGGGTGTGCATGACGGTCCGCGAGGCGGGGGCCCTCGCCCTGGGCATCTATGACCAGGCCGAGGTGAAGAACTGGGAGAAGGGTAAGGACAATCCCCTGACCGAGGCCGACCTGGCGGTCGACCGCCTGCTCCACCGGCGGTTGCTCGGCGAGTGTCCGGATTTTGGCTGGCTGTCGGAGGAGACCCTGGACGATGCCAGCCGGCTGGAACGGGAGTGGGTCTGGGTGGTCGACCCGATCGATGGCACCAAGGAGTTTCTGCAGAAGGTCCCCCACTGGACGATTTCCGTCGGGTTGGTTCAGCACGGCCGACCGGTGCTCGGGGTCGTGTTCAATCCGGTGGAGGATCTGCTGGTGGCGGGCATCCAGGGCCACGGCGTGACCGTCAACGGGCGGTCGGCGGCGATGTCGACGAAGGCCGACCTGCAGGGCGCCCGCCTCGTTGGCAGCCGCAGCGAGCAGAAGCGCGGTGAGTTCGACTCGGTCAAGGACCTCTACAAGTTCCAAGCGGTGGGTTCGATTGCGTACAAGATGGCGTTATTGGCCATCGGCCGGTGCGACATCTACTACACCCTCAGCCCGAAGCACGAATGGGACATCTGCGCCGGCCATCTCCTGGTGGAGGCCGCCGGTGGCAAGGTGTGTCAAAAGGACGGTCGAGAGATCCTCTACAATCAACCGCAGGCAAAATACCGTAGCGTGGTGGCGTCCAACGGACCTCTCCATGCGCGGCTCCTGGAACGCCTGAAGGCCGAGCCGCTCTCCCCCGATCGTCACGCCCGGTAGCGGCCAGCCCCCGGCGCCGGCATCTGGATTGCTGACATGACCCCGAAACGCCCAGATCGTCTCAACTTGAGACATCCCGTTGGCCGCGATCGCGGCTGCCGGGCTCCCCAGCGTGGAGGGCTCGTCCGTGGCTCCATCGACCTTCGTCATCCATACCACTCCCCCAAAGTCGCCCCACGAGGGTGAGCGAGAGATCGCCAGTATGCGCCTCCCCACAACTGCTACCTCTGCTGCCAAGGACCACCTGAATCCACCCTACGGCGGACAGCTCTGCGAGCTTCTGGTGAGCGCCGAGGCGGCGGAGATCTTGAAGGAGCGCTCGCAGGAGTTCCCCTCCATCGATCTGAATGACCGCCAGCTCTGCGATCTGGAGCTCCTCCTGTGTGGCGCCTTTTCCCCCCTCACCGGCTATCTCTCCCAGGCGGACTACGACTCGGTCGTGGAGGAGATGCGCCTCGCCGACGGAACCCTCTGGCCGATGCCGATCAACCTGGCGATCGACGGGGATCTGGCGGCGCGGCTGCGCAAAGGGGAACGGGTCGCCCTGCGCGATCTCGAGGGGGTGATGCTGGCGGTGCTCACTGTGCAGGACGTGTGGGAGGCGGACAAGGAGCGCGAGGCCCAGCGGATCTACGGCACGACCTCGCTGCATCATCCCGGCGTCCGCACCCTGATGGAGTGCGGTAGCCACTATGTGGGCGGGCGCATCGCCGGCATCCAGCTTCCCATCCGGCACGATTTCAAGACCCTGCGTCTCACCCCGGCCGACGTGCGCACCTACGCCGCACGCTTCGGGTGGCAACGCCTCGTCTCGTTCACCACCCGCAACCCGCTGCACCGCGCCCACGTCGAGATGAGCCTGCGGGCCAGTCGGGAGTCCAACGCCAACCTCCTGCTCCATCCCATCGTCGGCCCGACCCAGCCCGGTGATATCGACCACTTCACCCGCGTGCGCTGCTTTCGCAAGGCCGCCCAACGATATCCTCAGGACCTGATGCTGATGGGGCTGCTGCCGGTGGCGATGCGCATGGCCGGTCCGCGGGAGGCCCTGTGGCACGCCCTG
>Ga0210096_1000738_pt1 | contig 10983 bp, 5 predicted proteins | sample China_Galinas_PW_4_FD_184864 | JGI IMG/M metagenome (GOLD analysis project Ga0210096, IMG submission 184864) | Wetland microbial communities from San Francisco Bay, California, USA, that impact long-term carbon sequestration - China_Galinas_PWA_D2... | ecosystem: Environmental > Aquatic > Marine... | reverse complement strand
TTGGGAGCAGGAGGTCCTCGGTTCAAATCCGAGCGCCCCGATTCCCGCGAGTCGGCGCCCGTAGCTCAGCCCGGATAGAGCAGCGGCCTTCTAAGCCGCGGGTCATAGGTTCGAATCCTATCGGGCGCGCTTGGTGGGCCGCACGGCCTGCCCAACACGGTGGGCGTAGCTCAGGTGGTTAGAGCGCCAGGTTGTGGCCCTGGAGGTCGCCGGTTCAAGTCCGGTCGCTCACCCTCGGATCCGTCGCGAATTCGCCCGGTGGATCGCAACGCCCCGGGAAACCCGTTCGAGAAGGACGCGTCCGTAGCTCAACTGGCAGAGCAGGGGACTCTTAATCCCAAGGTTGAAGGTTCGATTCCTTCCGGACGCATGACCCGGCCAGTCGAAGGTCGGCGTGAAGTCGCCCGGCCCGATGCTCGCACGTCGTCCATCCGATGATCGGCGAGTGTCGTGCCGGCCGATCACCCGCGCGAACAGGCGCACTCAGGCGGATTGTCTGATTTCGCCGCAAGGCCTTGACGGACAGAAAGTCGCACCCTACATTGATAGGCTCGCGACCAATTGAGTCGCTCGTCGGATTCGTACCCCGACGAACGCTGTTTGAAAATTCAGGTTCGGTGGTTCGGGCGGCCCTCGCGGGGAGCACTGCTTCTCCCCGCATCCTTGAGGGACATCAAAGTAGTTCCGAACAAGAAACACAGAGCAAGTTCAGACTTTTCCAATGGAGAGTTTGATCCTGGCTCAGGACGAACGCTGGCGGCGTGCTTAACACATGCAAGTCGAACGAGTCCACTCCTTTCGGGGAGTGAGGCGAGTGGCGGACGGGTGAGTTACACGTGAGCAACCTGCCTCCGTGCGGGGGACAACCCGGGGAAACCCGGGCTAATACCGCATGGTCGGGGCTTTCGCATGAAGGCCCCGGAAAAGATGGCCTCTGATGCAAGCTGTCGCGCGGAGAGGGGCTCGCGGGCTATCAGCTTGTTGGTGGGGTAACGGCCCACCAAGGCGACGACGGCCAGGGGGTCTGAGAGGACGACCCCCCACATTGGGACTGAGACACGGCCCAGACTCCTACGGGAGGCAGCAGTGGGGAATTTTGGGCAATGGCCGAAAGGCTGACCCAGCGACGCCGCGTGCGGGAGGAAGCCCCTCGGGGTGTAAACCGCTGTCAGGGGGGACGAAACTGGTGGAGTCGAATACGCTCCACCCTTGACGGTACCTCCAGAGGAAGCGCCGGCTAACTCCGTGCCAGCAGCCGCGGTAAGACGGAGGGCGCAAGCGTTGTTCGGAATCACTGGGCGTAAAGCGCGCGCGGGCGGACATGCAAGTCGGGAGTGAAAGACCGGGGCTCAACCCCGGACCCGCTTTCGAGACTGCATGTCTTGGGACCGGTAGGGGCAGGTGGAATTCCCGGTGTAGCGGTGGAATGCGTAGATATCGGGAAGAACACCGGTGGCGAAGGCGACCTGCTGGGCCGGATCCGACGCTGAGGCGCGAAAGCGTGGGGAGCAAACAGGATTAGATACCCTGGTAGTCCACGCCGTAAACGATGGGCACTAGGTGCCGGGGGGAGCGACCCCGTCGGTGCCGTAGCTTACGCGATAAGTGCCCCGCCTGGGGAGTACGGCCGCAAGGCTGAAACTCAAAGGAATTGACGGGGGCCCGCACAAGCGGTGGAGCATGTGGTTTAATTCGAAGCAACGCGAAGAACCTTACCTGGGTTTGACATGCACGTGAAACTCCCTGGAAACAGGGAGCCCTCTTCGGAGCACGTGCACAGGTGCTGCATGGCTGTCGTCAGCTCGTGTCGTGAGATGTTGGGTTAAGTCCCGCAACGAGCGCAACCCTTGCCCCGTGTTGCTAACAGGTAGTGCTGAGGACTCTCGGGGGACTGCCGGCGTCAAGCCGGAGGAAGGTGGGGACGACGTCAAGTCATCATGGCCCTTACATCCAGGGCTACACACGTGCTACAATGGCCAGGACAGAGGGCAGCGAGGTCGCAAGGCGGAGCGAATCCCAGAAACCTGGTCCAAGTTCGGATTGTGGGCTGCAACCCGCCCGCATGAAGCCGGAATCGCTAGTAATCGCGGATCAGCTACGCCGCGGTGAATACGTTCCCGGGCCTTGTACACACCGCCCGTCACGCCATGGAAGCCGGGAGTGCCCGAAGTCCGTGTCCCAACCGCAAGGGGGGAGCGGCCGAAGGCAAGCTCGGTGACTGGGGCGAAGTCGTAACAAGGTAGCCGTAGGGGAACCTGCGGCTGGATCACCTCCTTTCTGGAGCACGAGAGTAGGCGGGCAACCGCCGAAATCCGCTCGGAAGTCGCCCGCCCGACCACCGAATCTGACTTTTCTCTGCGGCACGGCATGCGCCTGCATGCCACGGCTGTTTGACAATGAGGGTGTTGTGGGAAGCGTCGAGCGCTGAAAGGCGAACGTATGAGGTGGGTCGGTACAATGCGACTTCCGTTTCGACGGAGGCGCCGGTCCGCGCAGCATGGCGGGCCGTCAGGACATTGGAACTGACCAAGCGTGGTAAGAGCACACGGAGGATGCCTTGGCGCGGACAGGCGATGAAGGACGTGGCAAGCTGCGATAAGCCGTGGGGAGGAGCACGCATCCATTGATCCACGGATGTCCGAATGGGGAAACCCGGCGGGAGTAACGTCCCGTCACCCGAAAGGGAGCCAACCCGGGGAACTGAAACATCTAAGTACCCGGAGGAAGAGAAATCAACCGAGATTCCCCGAGTAGCGGCGAGCGAAAGGGGAAGAGCCCAAACCGGAGAGCTTTCGCTCTTCGGGGTTGTGGGGCCGGCGCGGGGCATGTCCCGCGGAGCGGCACATGTGAGCAGAAGCGGTCTGGAACGACCCGCCACAGGAGGTGAGAGCCCTGTATGCGAAACGTGTTGTCGTGCCGTGACGCCGGTACCCGAGTAGGCTGGGGAAGCCGAGAAACCCTGGCTGAATCCGGGGGGACCACCCTCCAAGGCTAAATACTCGTCCGCGACCGATAGTGAACCAGTACCGTGAGGGAAAGGTGAAAAGACCGCCGGGAGGCGAGTGAAATAGAACCTGAAACCGTGTGCTTACAAGCGGTGGGAGCCTTGCGGGTGGCTTCGGTCATTCGTGGGGTGACTGCGTGCCTTTTGCATTATGATCCGGCGAGTTGTCCTTGCGAGCGAGGCTAAGGCGTTCAGCGCCGGAGCCGAAGCGAAAGCGAGTCTGAACAGGGCGATCAGTTCGTAGGGGCAGACCCGAAACCTCAGTGATCTATCCATGGCCAGGCTGAAGCTCGGGTAAAGCCGAGTGGAGGGCCGGACCGTTGTGGGTTGAAAACCGCTCGGATGAGCTGTGGATAGGGGTGAAAGGCCAATCAAACTGGGAGATAGCTGGTTCTCTCCGAAACATATTTAGGTATGGCCTCAGGAATATGTCTGCGGGGGGTAGAGCACTGCATGGACGAGGGGGTTTCACAGCCTACCGACTCCAAGCAAACTCCGAATACCCGTCAGATGAAGCCTGGGAGACAGGGTACGTGCGATAATGTGCGTACGCGAGAGGGTAAGAACCCAGACCGTCGGCTAAGGTCCCGGAGTACGGGCTCAGTGGAGAAGGAAAGGATGTGAATCTGCTCAGACAGCTGGGAGGTTGGCTTAGAAGCAGCCATTCCTTTAAAGAGTGCGTAATAGCTCACCAGTCGAGTGGATTTGCGCCGAAAATGGTCGGGACTAAGCTCGTCACCGAAGCCACGGATTCCGTGGTCGGATTCGTCTGACCAGGGGATGGTAGGAGAGCGTCCCCATTGCTTTGAAGCTGTTCCGCAAGGGGCGGTGGAGCGATGGGGAGTGAAGATGCCGGAATGAGTACGCGCTAATGGGGGGGAGGATCCCCCACACCGAAAGCCCAAGGGTTCCGGAGCCAGGTTCATCCGCTCCGGGTCAGCCGGCCCCTAAGCCGAGGCCGAAAGGCGTAGGTGATGGGAAACGGGTCAAGATTCCCGTGCCGGACAGGATGCGTTTGACCGTCAGGGGGGACGCGGAAGCAGAAGGATCGTCGGGTGCTGGATTCCCGATGCAACGGTGTAGTCTGGGTGGGGGCTAAAACACCCGCCTTCAGGTGAGACCGGATGCCGAGTGCTGGAGTCAATTCCGGACAAGGATTCTCGAAGCTAGCCGCCAGGAAAAGCCTCGGACGGGAGTGTTCTGTTCGACCGTACCGTAATCCGACACAGGTGGGCGAGGCGAGAAGCCTAAGGTGCTCGAGTGATCCGTGGAGAAGGAACTCGGCAAAATGACCCCGTAACTTCGGGAGAAGGGGTGCCCGTTGTAGGTGAACCGTCCACGCGATGGGGAGCTGAAGCGGGCCGCAGAGAATCGGCCCAAGCGACTGTTTAGTAAAAACACAGGTGGCTGCGAAGTCGATGAGACGCCGTATAGCCACTGACGCCTGCCCGGTGCCGGAAGGTTAAGGGGAGGGGTCAGGGTCTTCTGACCCGAAGCTCTGAACCGAAGCCCCGGTAAACGGCGGCCGTAACTATAACGGTCCTAAGGTAGCGAAATTCCTTGTCGGGTAAGTTCCGACCTGCACGAATGGCGTAACGACTTGGGCGCTGTCTCCTCCACGGGCTCGGCGAAATTGGAATATCGGTGAGGATACCGATTACCCGCGACAGGACAAAAAGACCCCATGCACCTTTACTGTAACCTGCCGCTGAGTCTCGGCGGTGCGTGCGTAGGATAGGTGGGAGCCTGTGAACTCTGTCCTCCGGGGCAGGGGGAGGCAACGGTGAAATACCACCCTCGTGGCGCAGAGGCCCTAACGGCGTCGTGTGAATCCACGGCCCGGACCCCGGCAGGCGGGCAGTTTGACTGGGGCGGTCGCCTCCCAAAAAGTAACGGAGGCGCGCGAAGGTTCCCTCAGAGCGGTCGGCAATCGCTCGTTGAGTGCAAAGGCATAAGGGAGCCTGACTGCGAGAGCGACGGCTCGAGCAGCTGCGAAAGCAGGCCTTAGTGATCCGGTGGTTCCGTGTGGAAGGGCCATCGCTCAACGGATAAAAGGTACGCTGGGGATAACAGGCTTATCGCCCCCGAGCGTTCACAGCGACGGGGCGGTTTGGCACCTCGATGTCGGCTCATCGCATCCCGGGGCTGGAGAAGGTCCCAAGGGTCCGGCTGTTCGCCGGTTAAAGCGGTACGTGAGCTGGGTTTAGAACGTCGTGAGACAGTTCGGTCTGTATCCGTCGCGGGCGCAGGAGCGTTGCGGGAAGCCGTCCCTAGTACGAGAGGACCGGGACGGACGGACCTCTGGTGTACCGGCTGTTCCGCCAGGAGCAGCGCCGGGTAGCTACGTTCGGACGGGAGAACCGCTGAAAGCATCTAAGCGGGAAGCCCCTCCCAAGACAAGCGCTCCCAGGGCGCAAGCCCTCAGAAGGGCCGTTCGAGATGAGGACGTTGATAGGCGGCAGGTGCAAGGCGGGTAACCGTCTCAGCCGAGCCGTACTAATCGCCCGAGCGGCTTGGTCAGTCCGGCTTGATTTGACCTTCCTCAGCGAGCTTTTCGGCATCGACGCTTCCCATGACCCGTCATTGTTGGGCCATACGAGATATGGCCGGTGACAATAGCGCGAGGGCCACACCCGTTCCCATCCCGAACACGGAAGTTAAGCCTCGCCGCGCGGATGGTACTGCCCGGGAGACCGGGTGGGAGAGTACGTCGTCACCGGCCTTCAACGAAGAGCGCCCCGCTGCGGCCAGCGCCGCCGTGCGGGGCGCTCTTTTTCATGCCGATCTGGACGAGTGATGCCGGGGCGCGCGGGTGACACCCCGGCCAATGCGGGGCGTTTCCTTCGTGGTACATCGGGACAGCCGGGAAGAGGCGCGTTGAAGGCGGGCGGAAGCGCTCGGTGCGTGCTTGGCAGGCGGGATCGGGTCGACCGCTTGCGTCACTCCGCCGGTGCATCCAGATTCGCATCGCATGCAAGCCGTGGATGCAAGCGAAGATAGAGGATGACGCGAGCCGGGTTCGTGGCGCTTGTGGGGCGACCGAACGCGGGCAAGTCGACGCTGCTGAACGCAATGCTCGGCGAGAAGTTGAGCATTGTGACGCCGCGGGCGCAGACGACGCGTGAGGTAGTCCGCGGGATCGTCACGACGTCGGAAGCGCAGATCGTGTTCGTCGATACGCCGGGTCTGGTGGAGCCGGCGTACCTGCTGCACCGTTCGATGCTTCACGCGGCATTGTCGGAGCTTGATGGCGTCGACGCGATCGTTCTGGTTCTGGACGCGATGCGTCCGGGTGAGTCGCCGGCGGCGGAAGTGACGGAGCGGCTTCGACAGCGGGTGAATCGGCTGGTGGTGGTGATCAACAAGATCGATGCGGGCACGTCGGATGCGATACGGGTGCTGACGTCGTGGTCCGGCAGGGAACTGGGGATTCAGCCGGTGCTGGTATCAGCCGTGGCGGGTCAGGGTCTCGACCTGTTGCGGGAGCGGCTGATCGCCGCGATGCCGGAGGGGCCGTTCCTGCATCCGGAGGACGACCTGGCGACGCAGCCGGTGCGGTTCTTCGTGGAGGAGTTGATACGCGAGACGATCTTCGAGCAATACGAGCAGGAGATACCGTACGCCACGGCGGTACGGGTGGAGACGTACAGTGAGGATCGGGACCCTGTGCACATCCGGGCCGTGCTGTACGTGGAGCGGGTGAGCCAGAAGGGGATCCTGATCGGCAAGAGCGGTTCGAAGATCCGTGAGCTGGGTGAGCGATCGAGGGAGAAGATCGAAGCCTTCGTAGGGGGACACGTGTATCTCGATCTGTGGGTCAAGACGCTGCCGGGCTGGCGGCGGAAAGCCGGTGCCCTGAAGTACCTGGGGTATCCATTGCCGCCAGAGCCGCAGGTCAGGAACTGATCGAGCGCGGACGTGGAATCGATGATTGTGGAGCGCGGAGGTCGGCAATGCTGGACAGGCAGTTCCTGGATATCCTGGTCTGTCCGAAGTGCAAGGGCGAACTGGAGTATCGAGAACAGGAAGACGAGTTGATATGCCATGCGTGTCATTTGCGGTACGAGGTTCGTGATGACATTCCGATCTTGCTGATCGACGAGGCGAAGCCGCTCTAGTCGGAGGAACGCACCAGGTGAACGGCCGCGTCCGTCGTGGCATTGCCTCTGCTTCGGGCGCGGTGTGCATCGGGTTGGCCGCGCCAGCGCGGCCCGCGCTTGCGCAATCGGGCGAGGTCCCTGCGCGCGAGTGCTGTCTCGAGTTGCTGTTCACGATCGGCGGCCGGGCGCTCGCGCTCGGAGATGCGGTGGCGGCGCGCACATCGCCGGGCAGTCTCTTCGTCAATCCCGCAACGCTCGCGAATGTGCACGAGGACCAGCTGGTGGTGCACAACGCTGACACATCGATCGAGAAGTCGAACACGTTCTCGGTGATCGTGCGCTCCGAGGTCGCGGGCACGTTCGGACTGAGCTACCGGCTGGTCGACTACGGTGATCAGGAAGCAACGGACATCAACATGATTCCGACCGGCACCGTGAGCACGCTTGCGCACGTGCTGACGGCAAGCTACTCGACGAGCGTGATGAGCGGGCTGAATGCGGGCGTCAGCTACAAACTGTACCAGTTTCGCCAGGATTGTCGTGGTTTCTGCAACGAAGCGACAGGCTTCTCGGCGACGACCCACGGTCTCGACCTGGGTGTGCAGTACCTGCCGGCTGCTCTGCCGGCTCTCCAGCTGGGCGCCGCAGTGACGCATCTCGGCTTCGCGTTGCAGGTGGTGAACTCGGAGCAGGCTTCCACGATGCCGGTGCGGCTGCGCGCGGGCGCGGCCTACGAGGCGGGCCATCATTTCGTGGCGGACAGTGCGATCGCAGTCTGGACGTCGGCGGACATGGTGGTGAATCCGCATGATGGCCGGACCTACCTGAACGTGGGCGTGGACCTGTCGCTCGATCAGACGATCTTCCTGCGTGGCGGATACGGCGGTGGCGGTGGACTGACGGGCGGTGCCGCGGCCGGCGTGGGCATTCGGTACGGGCGATTCGACGTCGATGTGGCGAAGTCGTTCGTTTCATCGCCGGTCGACGAATCCGACCCGGCCCAGATCTCCTTTGCGGTCCACTTCTGATGGTCGGCCTCCGAAGCGAGGTGTCCGGATGCCCGCAAACTTCGGAGACGAGCAGCGCCATGGCCACGCCGGTGCGGGCAGAGCGGGACGGTTGCAGGGGCTCTGGCACAGCCCCGTCGTGTTTTTCCATTCTCGTGGCGGTCCTGTCGGCGGGAGCACTGGTCGTCTCACACCCAACGTCAGTCGCCGGACAGTCGAGGGTGGACCGCCGGCCGGATTCGACTTCACTCGGAGCCGCTCCGGTAGCCCGGCCCGGCTCCGCCCGCTCCATCGAGGCGGGTGTGCGCACCGATCCGTGGGTGGGCGGCCAATGGGCCGTGACGGGTCGGCTCGCATCGGGGCCGCCCGGACCGTTCGTTTCTGACGACGCGGCCAGGCTGCTGATCGGATCCCGGCCACTGCCAGCGCCGGCCATGGTCCGGTGGGATATCGAGCCCGGTGTCGCACTGGCGGCCTCTGCGCTGTTGCCGGGCGCGGGGCAGTTCGCTCTCGGCAATGATCGCTGGGTGCCGTATCTGGCACTCGAAGTGTGGGGATGGCTTTCGTTTCTCGACCGCCGCGGGGATGCCCGAGCTCTGGCGGCTGACTATCGCGATCTCGCCCGATTCGTGGCGCGGCGGGTGAGCGTGGGTGAGCGTCGCGACACGATCTTCGAGTATTACGAGGCGATGACGCATTTCTCGGCCAGTGGGACGTTCGACTCGGATCCCGAGCTCGAGGGGATTCAGCCGGAGCCGGACCCGAGGACGTTCAACGGCGACCAGTGGTCGCTTGCCCGTTCGCTGTTCTTTCCGGGCGGCTCGAACTACCAGCCGGGTTCGATCCCGTACGCGCGGGCTCTCGACTACTACCTCGAGCATGCGATCCCGCCGACGTTCACGTGGGCGTGGGGCGACAGCAACCTCGAGCAGGAGTCGTTCCGCGAACTGATCCGGCGCAGCGATGAAGCGTACCGATCCTCGACACAGTTGCTGGGGCTGATCCTCGTGAACCATCTGGTGAGTGCGGTCGACGCGCTGGTCATTGGCCGTCTCCAGGGGGGGCGGACCGAGTCGCGATTCCGGATCGACAGTCGGTTCGACCGGGCGACACGGCGGGTGCCGCGGCTGCGGATCGAGGCCAGCTGGCGGTGGTGAAGCGGCGCGCGGGGAAGCGGGCTGCGCCTGGCAGCGACAGGCGACAGGATGTGCGTTCGCGGGCAGGTGGGCGTGACATCGTGAGCGACCTTTCGAATCGAGTCCTACGCTGGCTGAACGAGGAGGCACCTCATCCGGTTGACGCGACCGAGCTGGGCCGCGCCGTTGGAATCTCGCCGGATGAGCGGCGGACGTTTCGCCGCCTGCTGCGCCGTCTGGCGGCCGAAGGATCCATCGTTCGTCTCCGTGGCGCCCGCTACGCGGTGCCCGACCGCGTCCGGTTGGTGACGGGCGTTCTGCACACATCCCGGCGAGGTCATGGCTTCGTCGTGAGTGGCTCGCCGGACGGGGATCTCTTCATTCCGGCCAACCGGATGGGATCGGCGGTCGATGGGGACCGTGTGGTTGCGCGGGTGGAGGGGCACGACCGGTCGGACCGGCCGACCGGTCGCGTCCTGCGCATCCTGGAACGAGGTCGAGCCACGCTCGTCGGCCGGTTCAGGCCGGGCAGGGGGAGCAGCGGGCGAGTCGGCTTCGTGGCACCGGATGATCCTGCGGTCAGGCGCGAAGTTGTCGTGCCGGTCGGGCTCGAGGGAGGCGCGACGGACGGCGATGTCGTCGTGGTCCGCGTCACGGACTGGGGCGAGGAAGAGCGCGCGATCCTGGGCGAGGTCGAGGAGATCCTGGGACGCGCCGGGTCGCCGGAAGTGGACGTTCTCTCCGTCATCCGGGGGCATGAGCTGCCGGTCGAGTTTCCCGCCGCCGTGATGGACCGGGCGGAACGGCTTCGGACGCGCGGAATCCGTCCGGCCGACCTGCGCGAACGCGAGGATCTGCGCGCGACGCTCACGTTCACGATCGATCCGCCGGACGCGAAGGATCACGACGACGCGCTCTCGATCGAACGCTCCACGGACGGGTGGATCGTGGGGGTTCACATCGCCGACGTCTCGTTCTATGTCAGGCCGGGGTCGGCCATGGACCGGGAGGCCCGTCTGCGGGGGACGAGCGTGTACCTTGTGGACCGCGCGATTCCCATGCTCCCAGAGGCATTGTCCTCGGACCTGTGTTCACTGGTCCCGGCCGCCGATCGACTGACACTCAGCGTCTTTCTGGACGTTTCCGATCGTGGCACCGTCACGAGCAGTCGCATTGCCCGCACAGTGATTCGCAGCAGCCACCGTCTTTCGTACGACAGGGTCCAGGCACTGTTCGATGGCGGTCCTTCGATCGATCCGGCGACTGATGCGGCACTTCTGATGTTGCGTGATGCGGGTCGGCTGCTGCGGAAGACGCGCCAGGAACGTGGCAGCCTCGACTTCGATCTGCCGGAAGCAAGAGTGTTCCTCGATGAGGAGGGCACACCCGTCGACATCCAGCGCGCCGAACGGTGGGAGTCGCATCGCCTGGTCGAGGACTTCATGCTGGCTGCGAATCAGGCGGTGGGCGGTGCAGCGGCCGAGCTTGGCGAGCCGTTCATCTACCGGATCCACGAGCCGCCGGATGCCGACCGCCTGGGCCGCCTGGCCGAGGTGGCAATGGCCCTCGGTTTCGCCGTTCCGTTCCGCAGCACGCCGACTCCGGCCGAGCTCCAGAAATTGCTCGAGCAGCGGCCGGGCAGTCCGGGCTCTCAATTGCTGGCCGGCCTGGCGCTCCGCTCGATGAAGCAGGCCAGGTACCACGGAACGGACCTCGGTCACTACGGGCTGGCGACA
>Ga0210096_1000736_pt1 | contig 11014 bp, 9 predicted proteins | sample China_Galinas_PW_4_FD_184864 | JGI IMG/M metagenome (GOLD analysis project Ga0210096, IMG submission 184864) | Wetland microbial communities from San Francisco Bay, California, USA, that impact long-term carbon sequestration - China_Galinas_PWA_D2... | ecosystem: Environmental > Aquatic > Marine... | reverse complement strand
CACCTCGCGTTGAACAAGCCGCGGGGCATGCAATCGACGATGTCCGACGATCGCGGGCGGCCATGCATCGGCGACTTGATCGAGCACCGGGTTCGGGGCAACAAGAAGCTGTTTCACGTAGGGCGGCTCGACGCCGACACCGAGGGTCTGATTCTGCTGACCAATGACGGCGAACTGGCGCACCGGTTGATGCACCCGTCGTATGAAGTGCCGAAAACGTATGTGGCGACGGTGAACGGAGCGGTACCCCGAGGGCTCGGCAACGCGTTGCGAGCCGGTGTCGATCTGGAGGACGGGCCGGTCGTGGTCGACGACTTCGCGGTCGTCGACTCGGTTCCGGGCAAGACGATGGTGCGGGTCACGCTGCACGAGGGCCGCAAGCGGATCGTCCGGCGCCTGTTGGCCGCGGTCGGATATCCGGTGCAGTCGCTGGTGCGAACCGCGATCGGCGCAGTGTCGCTGGGCAATCAACGGCCCGGAAGCATCCGGGCGCTGGGACGCGGCGAGATTGGCGAACTCTATCGGGCGGTGGGGATGTGAGCGTGTCGCTGACCATCGCGATCGATGGTCCTGCCGGCACCGGAAAGTCCTCAGCGTCAAAGGGGTTGGCGCGAGCAATAGGCGCCCGGTATCTGGATACCGGAGCGATGTATCGGATCATGACCCTGCACATGCTGCGTGCGAGCGTCGACGTCACCGATCCGGATGCGGTCGCGGCATTGTCGTCGAACGTACCGCTGTCCGTCGGCTACGACCCCGACGAGGACCGTTGTTTCCTTGCCGGAGAAGATGTTTCGCTGTTGATCCGCAGCGACGACGTGACTCGCGGCGTGTCGGCGGTGTCCGCGGTGCCGGCGGTGCGTCAGCGGCTGGTGCAACTGCAACGTCAGCTCGCCGCGGGGGAGGGCAGTGTGGTTGTGGAGGGCCGAGACATCGGCACTGTGGTGCTGCCCGACGCCGACGTGAAATTCTTCCTGACCGCGTCGCCCGAGACGCGGGCGCGTCGCCGCAATGACCAGAACATCGTCACGGGCTTGGGTGATGACTACGACGCCGTGCTGGCCGACGTGCGTCGTCGCGATCATCTGGATTCGACGCGCGCAGTGTCGCCACTTCGTCCGGCAGGTGATGCGATCGTCGTCGACACCGGCGACATGACCGAGGCAGAAGTGGTGTCGCACCTGGTCGACGTCGTCCGACCACGGGCGCTGCGATGAGTGACGGCACCTGGATCGACGAGAGCGACTGGGAGTTCGGCGACGACGTCGACGCCGTGACAGCGGTCGAATCCGCGCCGCCTCCCGTCGTGGCGGTGGTCGGGCGACCGAATGTGGGCAAGTCCACGCTGGTCAACAGAATCCTCGGCCGCCGGGAGGCAGTCGTGCAGGACGTTCCCGGCGTCACGAGGGATCGGGTTTCCTACGACGCGCTGTGGACGGGCCGGCGGTTCGTGGTGCAGGACACCGGTGGATGGGAACCGGACGCAAAAGGCCTGCAGCAGTTGGTCGCCGAGCAGGCGTCGGTGGCGATGCGCACTGCGGACGCGATCATTCTCGTCGTCGACGCGGTCGTCGGCGCCACCGCCGGGGACGAGGCGGCGGCCAAGACATTGCGGAAGTCGGGAAAGCCAGTGTTCCTGGCGGCCAACAAAGTTGACAGCGACCGCGGCGAGGCCGATACGGCTGCGCTGTGGTCGCTGGGCCTGGGCCAGCCGCATCCGGTCAGCGCGATGCACGGCCGGGGCGTGGCGGATCTGCTCGACGACGTGGTGGCGGCGTTGCCCGCGGTGTCGGAAAGCACCGCCGCTGCGGGCGGTCCGCGCCGCGTCGCGCTGGTGGGCAAGCCGAACGTCGGCAAGAGCTCGTTGCTGAACAAGCTGGCGGGCGATCAGCGGTCGGTGGTGCACGAGGTCGCCGGGACCACGGTGGACCCGGTGGATTCGCTGATCGAGCTGGGCGAGAAGGTGTGGCGGTTCGTCGACACCGCGGGCCTGCGGCGCAAGGTAGGCCAGGCGAGCGGCCACGAGTTCTATGCGTCGGTGCGCACGCACGCGGCGATCGACGCCGCCGAGGTGGTGATCGTATTGATCGACGCGGCGCAGCCGTTGACCGAACAGGATCAGCGGGTGCTGTCGATGGTGATCGAAGCGGGACGAGCGCTGGTGCTGGCGTTCAACAAGTGGGACCTGATCGACGAGGACCGGCGCGAGCTGTTGGAGCGCGAGATCGAGCGCGAACTCGCCCAGGTGCAGTGGGCGCCGAGGGTCAACATCTCGGCCAAGACCGGCCGGGCGGTGCAGAAGCTGGTGCCCGCGCTGGAGTCGGCGCTGCAGTCGTGGGACACCCGGGTCTCGACGGGACGGCTGAACACCTGGCTGAAGGAGGTGGTTGCCGCGACGCCGCCACCGGTGCGCGGCGGCAGGCAGCCGCGGATTCTGTTCGCGACACAAGCCACGGCACGGCCGCCCACGTTCGTGCTGTTCACGACTGGCTTCCTGGAGGCGGGGTACCGGCGGTTCCTGGAGCGGCGGCTGCGGGAGACGTTCGGGTTCGAGGGCAGCCCGGTTCGGATCAACGTGCGGGTGCGGGAGAAACGCAAAGCGCGGTCGCGGTAAGCGGTGTCCGTCCTTCACATGAGCCTGATCGCGCTCGCCGGTGTCGGGGCGGGCGCGATCAATGCGATCGTCGGATCGGGCACGCTGATCACGTTCCCGACGCTCGTCGCGCTGGGATATCCGCCGGTGACGTCGACGATGTCCAACGCCGTCGGCCTCGTCGCCGGCAGTTCGTCGGGGACGTGGGGATATCGGCGCGAGCTGCGCGGGCAGTGGCATCGGCTGCGCTGGCAGCTGCTCGCGTCCTTGACCGGCGCCGGGCTGGGTGCGTGGCTGCTGCTGCACCTGCCGGAGAAGGTGTTCACCCAGGTGGTGCCGGTGTTGCTGGTCGCGGCGCTGGTGCTAGTGGTCGTCGGCCCGAAGATCCAGGAGTGGGCGAGCCGTCGGGCGGAGAAAGCCGGTCATCCGCCCGAGCATCTGCCGCCGGGGCGGATGGCGGCGCTGGTGTTGTTGACGTTCGCGGTCGGGGTTTACGGCGGGTACTTCACCGCGGCGCAGGGCATCCTGCTGATGGGGGTGATGGGCGCGCTGCTGCCCGAGGACGTGCAGCGGATGAACGCGGCGAAGAATCTGCTCGCGTTGACGGTGAATATCGTTGCAGCGCTGGCTTATACGCTGGTTGCATTCGACCGGATCAGCTGGCTTGCGGCGGGCCTGATCGCGGGTGGCTCGATGGTAGGCGGATTCCTCGGGGCACATTACGGCCGCCGGTTGCCACCGAACGCGTTGCGGGCCGTGATCGTCGTGGTGGGCCTCATCGGGCTGTACCGGCTGCTGAATCTTTGACGCGCCGCTTGGTAGGCTTTCGACCTGCTGCCGACGTTCTCGGCGGCGACGGGCTGTGGCGCAGTTTGGTAGCGCACTTGACTGGGGGTCAAGTGGTCGCAGGTTCAAATCCTGTCAGCCCGACACGCGAAACCCCGCTCTGAGCTGCATCGGAGCGGGTTTTGTGTTTCTCGGAGAGGGTGCCTGAGACGCGGCCCAGTGTGCCAGTGTGCCAAGAATGTGCCAACGGTTGTGGGTGTATCACGGCGGTCCGTCTGAGTCTGCTGGTATGACATCGGACATGCGTGTGCCGACATGGGTGCCAATCAGCGCCGTCGTCGCTGGCTCTGGCGTTGCTCTCTACTGTGCATACCGAGCCGTGGGCGCATGGCGTGGTTGGCCACCGCCGCGCATTCAACTCGGCAATCTCTCCGAGGCGCTCGGTGTGCTGTTCACTGTCGCGGCAGTAGTCGTTGCGCTGATCATTGCAGGCCGTGATCGCAGGGACCGGATATCCGAGCGGCACGACGAGGAGAAGACCCACGCTCGCCTCGTGCGACTAGAAGTGTCCGGCGAAACCAGCCGGCCCGCAGTCGCCGTCAAGGTGCGTAATTTCGGTCCGCTGCCGGTGATCGATGTCGAGCTGGTCGACGCGAAGCACATCGCACACCCCGGTGCGTCGTGGGGGCCGATCAAGACCAGCTGGCACTCAAAAAGCGAACTGTGGGAGCAGCTACAGCGGCCAATACTCTTGCCCAATGACAACATCAACGACACCTACAGCACGGTCGCCAGTTTGCGGTCCAGTTCTCGGACGAACCTGGCGGCAAGCCGTTCGCCGAAATCAACCCCCGGACGGCCAACTACCAGATTCCAAGCTATTTGCCGACCGATGTGTCCAAAGTGGTGCTGACGATACATTTCACAACCGCGCACGGCATTCGGTGGTCTGTGCCGACGAAAGGTTCCGGTGCAGGCGAGCCTGTACGGCTGGCCAGCTCAGCCGAATAGTGCGTTGCCTGCGGCACGCAGCTCGTCGGCCTTGGCGTGCAAGTAGTTCGACAGCGACACCGCCGGGTCGTGGCCGTGCCAGCCAGGCCACCACGACGTGCACTGGGTGGTGCTGGTCGAGCATGAGCGACACCGACGTGTTGCGCAGCCCCTTGAGGTGGATGCGGCGGTTGTGTCCCTCCGGCGGTGTAAATGAGTTCGGACGTAGGTTCCCTCGAAGACCAGCAAGTCTGAAGGAAGGAACCCACGTCCGTGGCGAAGAGGATATCGCCTGCGCAGCGGTTGCAGGCAGAGATTGATGAGGTGTTCGCCGGCGGCGAGGACTTGGCGGGTGCGATCGAGCAGGTCGCGGTGCTCGGTGCCCGGTTGCTGCTGCAGGCCGCGATCGAGGCCGAGGTGACCGCGTACCTGGGTCGCGACCGCTACGAACGCGCCGAGAGCTGCGAGGACGCCCGCGCCGGAATGCGTAATGGGTACTGCCCTACCACGGTGAAGACCACCGCGGGCCCGGTGACGTTGCAGCGGCCGAAGGTGCGCGGCACCACCGAGCGGTTCGCCTCCCAGCTGTTCGGGAAGGGCGTGACCAAGACCAACGCGTTGGAGTCGCTGGTGATCGCCGGGTTCGCGCGCGGCCTGTCCACCCGTGATGTGGAGGCCACCTCGGTGGAGGCGCTCGGCGAGGGGGCCGCGGTGTCGAAGTCGACGGTGTCGCGGGTGTGCGAGGAGATCCAGGCCCAGTTCGAGGCGTGGTCGGCGCGTCGCCTCGACGACGTCGAGTTGGACTACCTGTTCCTGGACGGATCGCATTTCAAGTATCACGCGAACGCGTCGGCCGAGCCGGTGCTGGCCGCGTGGGGCATCGACACCGACGGCAAACCGGTGTTCGTCGGGCTCGACGGGCGGCGTCCAGTGAGTCCGGCGACGCGTGGGAAGGGTTCCTCACCGGGCTCGGTGAGCGCGGGCTGCGCTGCCCGCTGCTGGTGATCAGCGACGGCGCGGCCGGGTTGATCGGCGCGCTCGAGCGGACCATGGGTGCCGCGCTGCGGCAACGCTGCCTGGTCCATCGCGCGAGAAACGTGCCGGCCACAAGGTGCCCAAGAACGCCCAGGCGCAGGTGAAGGCCGACTACTGGGCGATCTTCGACGTGCCCGACAAGATCGAGCCGGGTCTGGACGCGGTCGGGTACGCGCAGAAGCGGATCGATTCGTTCGAAAAGCGTTGGCGCGACTCCTATCCGGCGGCGGTGCGGTGCCTGCTCGATGACCGCGACTCGCTGACGGTGTATCTGCGGTTCCCGCGTGAGCACTGGACCAGGGTGCGGCACTCCAACTTCATCGAACGTACCTTCGGTGAGACCCGCCGTCGGGTCAAGGTGATCGGTCGGCTGCCCGGCGAGCACTGCTGCCTCAAGCTGGTGTGGGCGGTGCCCGACCGCGCCTCGGCCGGGTGGCGCGGATTCACCATGACCCCCGCTGGGCTGCGGCTGCTGGCCGACCTGCGCCGGTCGCTGCACGACCCGCCGACCCAACTGCTGCAACGGAATTCGGAAGTTCACATCGAAACCGGCGTGGCGCCAACCGATTCCGTCGCCATCGCGTCGAATCACAATCGTAAGTGAGCGGAATCCATGTCCGAACTTTTACACCGCTCCTGGGACGCCACCACCGACAGCACCGAGCAGGAAGCCGCAACTGAGGTCTAGACCAAGCGGCGGCCTCGCGATGTTGCACTAAGCGATTGACATTGCCGCGAAAAACCGTGTTATAAGTTCACACTCGGCGCAGAAGCTACTTACACAGCCCGGTGATCTGATCGTTCAGCGGCCCCCACTCGTTGATGCGACGGGCTTGGGCCGGGTCGTCAACACCCATCCCGGCTAGCGAGTTCATCGCGGCTTCGTCGATGTTGGCCGCGTACGTGCGGATCGCATCAGCCAGTGGAGGTGGCGTCGCGAAATCGAGGCGCTCAAGCAGATAGGAACTACCGAAGCTCGCCGCCAGGCGGGCGTTTGCGCTCGCCGCCTCGGGCTCAGAACCCATGTCGGCGTTGGCACGACCGTTGACCGCGGTGAAGACCATGTTGTAAGCACCGCACGCCTTTGCTTTCGCGTCGGCGACCTGCTGCGGGCTCGGCCCCGGCGGCGGGGCTGGGTTGCTGGTCGTAGACGCGGTGGACTCCTCAGTCAGCGGCCCGCGGAGCAACACCCACAACCCGACACCCAGCGCGGCCAGCGCGGCCACCAACGCGGCCGCAGTCAGCCAGCGCAGGGCAGAGCCTGACCGCTCTGACGGCGTCGAATGTCTTCTCCGGACGCGCTCGGTAGGCTCCGAGGCTTCGTCTTCCTTGGCTTCTTTGGCTTCCTTCTCAGTCGCCTCCGAGGCTTGCGTACCCTCGAGTTCGGTCTCGGCCGTCCCTGATTCTTTCGGGCCCTCGGGCCCATTCCTTGTCGGCTCCGTCACGGCCCAGAGCTTAGCGCTGAAGCGGCCTCGCTGCCCGCTATCGGCCGACACCAACCATTAGTGCCATTAGTGCGGCATCCACCGAACCGCCGACCCGTTCTGCTGCTCGCCGCACCCCGACAACGCCGAGACCTGCTGCCAGCGTGTGCAGTCTCACGACGGCAACCACGCCGCCTGCACCTTTTCCGTCAGCGAACCCCAAACATGGCACACGACATCTCGATAAACGAAAAGGAAAACCGCCGTGACCGACGATGATCTTGACGCTGATGACTTCCACGATCTTGCAGTGGGCCGTGCTCGACTACGAGACTCGGCACGCTCTGCCTGACCGGTAGATCAATGATCAGAACCTGTGGATGGTCCTCGGCGAGGTGACGTGAAGGGGCGCACCTTCACGGGGATGATCTGAAAGTCCAAATAGGTCTGATCAAGAGCCGGCGTTGACGCGCTGCTTCGGGAAGGTACGCCCATGCTCACGGTAGTTCACAATCAGGAATCGTCCAACGAAAACGGCAACGCAGGCAGGGTCGTTGCTCGACGAGATCGTCCGCGACGGTGCCAGGGCAATGCTCGCGGCGGCGCTGCAGGCTGAGGTCGCCGCCTACATCGACGCCCATGCCGATAAGGTCGACGGGAACGGGTATCGGCTGGTGGTCCGCAACGGTTATCACGTGGAACGCGGGGTGCTGACCGCCGCGGGTGTGGTGCCGTGTGTGGCCCCGCGGGTCAACGACCGTCGCGTTGACGCCGAGACCGGGGAGCGAGGTGCTGCCGCTGTTGTACTTGCATGGCCTGTCCAGCAGCGACTTTGGCCCGGCGTTGGAGCAGTTCCTGGGGTCGGCCCGCGGGTCTGTCGGCGGCCACGATCACCCGGCTCACCGCCCTGTGGCAAGACGACGCCGAGGCGTTCAACAAGCGCTCGCTGGCCATTCAAGCTCATCGAGTCCGCCCAGGCCCGCTGGCGAGCCGTCAACGCCCCCCACCTCGTCGCCCTGGTCCGTGCCGGCCCCCGCTTCGAGAAGGGCAAGCTCATCGAACGACCCGACGAATCAACCCGACGAATCAAGAGGTGATCACCAAGCCGCATGACACACCAATCCACAGGTCTTGACTATTTTTCTGACCGGTAACCGCGAACCCAGACGGTCCGATGGACCTGGCTTCGGCGGCTCGATGACGCTGTGAACCTATGCAGGTTCTTCGCGATTTCCATAGGATCGACTGTGACGAGGTGGTCTTAGCTATAGAAAGCGTGAAGATGCCGAACATTGCACTCCCGGTTCGACGGGTTGTCCTCATCGGTGGATTCGCGCTCGCAGTCGCCGTCGCACCGGCAGTCGGCCTCTTCGCAGGCCCCAGCCCGACGATCGGTTCCCCCACAGCCACATGCCCGCCCGGCCTGATGAGGGATCCCTTCACCTCCGTATGTGTGTCCGGAGTCGCGCCACCTGGCTCCATCGGCGCGCCCACCCACGAAGCGCTGACCGCGTGCAGTGGCTCTCGTAGGTCCGCCTGCTTGCAGGGTGCCCTGTACGGCAACTACGCCAACCTGGGCGGGTGGTGACGTCCTGTTGCCGAGTGTGGACACCACGGTCCAGTAGAGCCCGTTAGACCCAAGGGCGGCGACCGAGCTGCTCACCGAGAGACTTCAAGGTGTTCCTGCGCGAGCCGTGCCCGCGGTGCGGTCGCGGTTCACGTATCACCCCCGCGACTCTGCGGTCGACTCGGTGCGGACGCGGGCGCTCCAGGTCAGCGATAACGGGCGTCGGTGTCATGCGGGGCGTTTTGGGCGCCGGATCGGTTTGAGTGGCTGGCGCGGCTGCTTGGCTGCCCGGCGTTGCCGGCGTGACGGCGTACAGCAACTCCCGCGTTGAATCCCGAAACCACGTTCGATCACGGCGTCAGATACCGAGTACGTCGCTCAGCCCCGCCACCGCGGCGCGTGCGGTGTCGTCGCTCGTGTTCCCGTAGGGGGCACTGTCCGCTACGGAGGGGTTGCATCCTGGCCGTTGCCGGGCAGTTCGGTTTTCCGCGGCGATTCGCCGCGGCGCGATCGATCGCGGAGGAGGCTAGGGGATGTCCGAGAGATCGGCGAGGGCAGCACCGGGGTCGTCGTCCCGGCCGCCATGATCTGAGGAGGTCAACCTATGACACGGACCCAATTCGGCTCGCTCGGTGCGGGCGGGCTCAACTGGAACAGTCTGCCATTGCGGCTGTTCGCCGGCGGCAACGCGAAGTTCTGGGATCCGGCCGATATCGACTTCTCCCGCGACCGCGAGGACTGGGAGTCGCTCACCGACCGCGAACGCGAATACGCCACCAGGCTGTGCGCCGAGTTCATCGCCGGCGAGGAAGCGGTCACCAAGGACATCCAGCCGTTCATGAGCGCGATGCGGGCCGAAGGGCGGCTCGGCGACGAGATGTATCTGACGCAGTTCGCGTTCGAGGAGGCCAAGCACACCCAGGTGTTCCGGCTGTGGCTCGACGCCGTGGGAATCACCGAGGATCTGCACGGCTACCTCGATGAGCTTCCGGCATACGGGGAAATCTTCTACGACGAGCTGCCGAACTCGCTCAACGCTTTGACCACCGATCCCTCGCCCGCGGGCCAGGTTCGGGCATCGGTGATCTACAACCATGTCGTCGAAGGCATGTTGGCCCTGACTGGCTACTATGCCTGGCACAAGATCTGCGTGGACCGCGGCATTCTTCCCGGCATGCAGCAGCTGATCCGGCGCATCGGTGACGACGAGCGGCGCCACATGGCGTGGGGCACCTTCACGTGCCGGCGCCACGTCGCCGCCGACGATGCCAATTGGACGGTGTTCGAGACGCGGATGAACGAGCTCATCCCGCTGGCGCTGCGCCTCACAGAAGAGGGCTTTGCACTCTACGGTGACGACATCCCGTTCGGCCTGTCATTGGACGAGTTCATGCAGTATTCCAGCGACAAAGGGATGCGACGATTCGGGACGATCAGCAGCGCCCGCGGTCGCCCGGTCTCCGAGATCGACCTCGACTACTCGCCACTGCAACTGGAGGACACTTTCGCCGACGAAGACGAGCGGAGCCTGGCGGCATCGGCATGACGCCAGCCGGCCGGCGCAGCGGCGCTTCTGCCTTTTGAATTCCGGCCGTCCCGCGGAGGCCACGCGGTCAGTCACAGCAGGCCGGTGTACTCCGGGCATCTGTCTGTGACCGCGAACTGGATCACGCCGGGCGCATCGACCGGGCTGGTGCCCGCCGCGACCAGCATGCGGGTGGCGACCGGGCGAGCGGCGCCGCGAACCACCAGCCCGTGAGCCTCGGCGCGGTAAGCGTCGCAGACAGCTTGGTATAGGTCGGTGTAGGCATAGGCCACGGGTGGTGTCAGCAGCGCGGCAGCGGTCAGCGCGCCCGTGGCCGTCGCAGCTGCGATGGTCTTCCTCATCGCGGTTCTCTCTGTCGTCGTAGGCAAACGACCCGATGCCGCTCGCACTAATCGCAATTCCAGCAGTCGACAATACCCGCGCTCGGATTTGCCGAATTTCGTCAGACCGCCGGTCGTTTGGAATCGCAGTCACCGCCCGAACGGTTGACGGGCCGTCGACCGCAGCGACGTAAGCTCCCGCCATGCACGTCGACGTCATGACGATTCCGGAACCGCTGAGCCGGATCGGCGATCTGGCCCGACAAGTCCAGTCCGCCGGCTTCTCCGGTCTGTTGTTCACCGAAGCGGGTCGAACGGCCTATCTCAACGCCGCTGTCGCCTCTCAGGCAGCTCCTGGCCTCGAGTTGTCCACCGGTGTGGCAGTGGCCTTTCCGCGCAGTCCATTCGTCACGGCGACCACGGCATGGGAACTTCAGGAAGCAACCGGCGGGAGGTTCCGACTGGGGCTGGGCACGCAAGTGCGCACTCACGTCGTCCGGCGTTACGGGATGGAATTCGAACGGCCCGGCCCGCGGCTGCGCGACTACGTGCTCGTCGTCAAGGCGTGCTTCTCGGCGTTCCGAACCGGGCGGCTCGATCACCATGGTGAGTTCTACCACCTTGACTTCATCACCCCTCAATGGAGCCCGGGGCTCATCGATGCGCCCGATCCGAAAGTCGATGTCGCGGCGGTGAATCCGTGGATGCTGCGAATGGCAGGCGAAGTGGCCGACGGAGTGCATGTCCATCCGC
>Ga0210096_1000735_pt1 | contig 11019 bp, 12 predicted proteins | sample China_Galinas_PW_4_FD_184864 | JGI IMG/M metagenome (GOLD analysis project Ga0210096, IMG submission 184864) | Wetland microbial communities from San Francisco Bay, California, USA, that impact long-term carbon sequestration - China_Galinas_PWA_D2... | ecosystem: Environmental > Aquatic > Marine... | reverse complement strand
CACTTGTGCGGGGGTTCTGATTCGTAACCGGCTGCAGGGTGGTGGGGCTCAGCCGCCCCACCACGACCTGCTGCCGCCACTCCACCCGGAAGGAGAAAGACATGCAGTGTCCGAATTGCGGAGCGACCGCCGAAGAGGGGCAGCCGGAGCACGAAACCGGCTGTTTCATTGCGGTTCTGCTCGACACGCTGCTTGATCGTGGACATGATCTGTCCTCGATCAGGCTCGATGAGATCGACCCCTATCAACTTTGGGAGCGATACGGCGGTCCCGCGGCCGACTGGCTTGCGAGCGAGCTTTGCCTCCCCCCATACCCCGACGATTCGGGAATCAGCCCTCCGTCCGCGATCCGGGCGAGCGCTGGCTGATGGCACGGACCGCCACACCCAGCAAACGGGAAAAACGCCTGGAAGAAGGTCGCGAATCGTTCAGCCGGGCCTTGGAGCGGCTACGTAGTGAGGAGGGGTTCCGGGCCTGGCTTGAAGCCCAACGCTCCCTTTACCAGTATTCGATCGGCAACACCCTCTGGCTTCTCTTCCAGAATCCGCGTGCGACGCGCGTCGCGTCTTACAAGACGTGGCGCGACCAGCTGGGGTATCAGGTGAGGCGCGGGGAGAAAGGGCTCATGGTTTGGGTGCCAGCGCCCATCAAGATCGTCGAGGAGGATCCGGAGTCCGGCGAGGAGATTGAGGTTCGTCGGATGCGGTTCCGAGTTGGCAAGGTGTTCGACAGGTCTCAGGTTGACCCGATTCCGGGCGAGGCGAAGCCTCTTGCGCCGCCGCCCGCCGCACCAGTGGAGGGTGAGTCACACGCCTGGGCAATTCCGTTGCTCGAGGCATTCACGACGGAAACGCTCGGGTTTGAGGTCAAGCGCTTGTCCTTGCCTCCAGGGCAGGATGGCTTCTGCGACCCAACCAGCCGTGTGATAGGGCTAGATGACCGGTTGCCGCCAAACGCAGAGGTGCGGGTGTTGGTCCATGAGGACGCGCACGCCGAAGGCATCCGATCAAGTGAGCTTGGCCGAGGCCGTGCCGAGGCCATTGTGGACTGTGCGGCGTACATGGTGTGCGCACGGATCGGCCTCGACGTGTCTGCGTCATCCGTGCCCTACGTCGCTGCATGGGCCAAGGACGACGTTGACGTCATAGAACGGGACGCGAAAGCGATTGATGCAGTCGCGAGCGCGATCCTCAACGGCGCAGGGCTCGAGGACTGTCGACCCAAGCAGGTCGACACGCCGCCCACGTCTCGCGATACCCCGCTGGCCGCCTGAGCCAGCCCACAGACGAAGTGTCGTTCCCCGGCAGTCAAGGGCCGCGCGTCCGCATGTGCCTAACGGGGGGTGACGCTCAATTTCCATGTGAATAGGCGGGTCCCCTCCGGGGCGGCCCAGCCGGAAAGGAGCCAAATGGCTCAGAAGGGCCAACGACTAAGCGGAGGAGCGATTTCAGAGGAGGCAGTGGACTCTTCCCCGTCCGTTCTCGGCGCCGGCGCCCACGGGCAGGCTGCCGGCCTACAGCAATTCTTTAGCCCGCCGGAGCTATCCCACCTCTGCTGGCAAGCGCTAGGTGAACCGTATGAGCCTGTGCTCGACATTACCGCCGGGGACGGTTCACTCATGCACGCCTGGCCGGCTGACGCGTGCTTCGGCATTGAGATCGACCCTGACCAAGCCGCGGCCGCGGATGAGAGGTATGTCCCGCTTGTTGGGGACCTACAGCGCCTCTACCCGTTGCTGCGAGCGTCGGGAGTGCGCTTCCCGAATGTCGTGGCGAATCCTCCGTGGGGACTTCGTTGGGAGGTCGGTTCCCTGAACAGCGGGCGGCCAACGTCCTCCACGCTGCTTGGATTCAAGATGGCGCTCGGCCTGCTTGTCCCTTCGGGAACCGGGGTCCTCATCACCGGGGCTGAGCGGTTTCACCGGGAGATAGAGGGGGACGACGATGCCCGGTTCGTCTGGTGCGTGATCGAGGTGCCGGATCTATTCGACGGCGTGAAGGCAACCTCTGCGATCGCACTGTTTGCTGGTCCCGATAGCCGTCTCGGAGGCGACATCGTGCGCCTCGAAGCTCGACGGTCCGAGCTTGCGACGTTGGAGGACGCGATCGAACGTGCCCGCGCGGATCGGGTGGCCGAGTGTCGAGACTATCTACACGAGGCGACGGCTCGGGAGGCATTCGACGCCGTGGGTGAAGAGCATGAACGTCGCGCGGAGATCGAGAGGGCCGCTCGACCGTCGCATGACGTACGGCTTCGAGGCAAGCGAATTGGCGTACGCCTCTCTGCCTTCGCCCAGGTAGCACTCCGAGAAAATGAGGGCCACCATGCCTTGAAGACGATTCAAGGTTTCGAGGGCAAGGCGCTTACGTACCTGGCGCTAAACCTCCGCGACTGGCGTCTGATCGAGCGCTGCGCAGAGGAAGGCGTCCTGACGATCGACCCGGCTCTGGCGGAGGCCGCGACCCGTACGCAGGCAGAGATCGAGCGAGAGCTTTGTCCGATCTATCCGGTTCGTCCCCAAATGCGCCTCGGCTTTCTTGAGGATCTGGAGCGAATCCGCTGCCTGCGGTCTGACCCAGATCGCGGGTTCGAGGAGGGCGAGGAATACCCGATCGCCACGCGGTCTCAGATTCATACCGACAAAGACGAACGACCCTATGAGAAACGTGACGGGACGATGGAGGTCCGCAAGTTTGAGGTCGAGCGGAAGCTCCTGAAGATCACGATTGGCACCGAGGAGTTCGATGAGGGAAAGGACTCGATCGAATACCTGCTTGAGCACTTCGACATTCCGGACCCCGGCCACGTCGGCGAGCGCTTCCCGGAGGAGACCGCTCGTGCGCGGGCGATCCTCGACAGTTTCCCAGAGCGATTTGGGTGGGCCGAGAAGGGCATCGCGTGGAAAGACCTTGAACGAGAGAACGGTGAGGTTGAGGTGTGGCAAAGGGAGGATCTTGCGCGCCTCATCGTCAAGGGTGGCGCTCTCGGCTGGGAGCAAGGCGGTGGCAAGACCCTGGGGCTCGCTGCGCTGGCCCTCGCGTGCATCGAGTATTGGGGCCTTGAATCGCAGATCATGTTCGTGGTGCCGCAGGACCTCATCCCGCAGTGGAAGCGCGAGGTCAAGCGATTCTTCGACCTGGAGTTCGAGCTGATCGACTCGGTTGCCAAGGCCCACCGGGTACGCCGTGCGATGCACCGCGGGCACTCCGGGTTCTACATCACCTGGTACGAGATGCTGACTCTTACCGGCGCTCGGCGGAAGCAATTGCCTGTGACGCCTGTCGTGGTCCCACAGCGATACGTCGCACAGGACGGATCCAATGCCGTTCGCAAGGTGCGCCTGAGCAGCGAGGAGGCGTGCCCGTCATGCAAGAGCCTGGAGACGCAAGGCTGGAACGGCGAAACGTGTGAACGCTGCGGCTACGTGCATCGAGAACTGGAGGTCCGCTGCGCGGCTTCTCAGCTATCAACTGCATTTCGCCGTGGCGTGATCTGCGTCGATGAGCTCTCCGAGATTCGCGGAATGACGTCGCGTCGCTCAAAAGCCGTGCGAGCGCTTCGTGCGGCCTGTCGGTTTGGCGGTAGCGGCACGCCGATCTCCAACTACGTAAACGACGCCTTCTGGGGGCTGTGGTGGACCTTGGGCAACGCAACCGCGCGGTTTCCCTACGACTATCGTGGGGGTCCAACGCAGTTTCAGGAGGACTTCTGCGTCCTTGAGTATCTGATGGGGCGTGAGTCTGAGGGAGAGGATCATCTCCGCAAACGCACCAAAGTCCTGCCCGAGGTTACGAACGTCTCGGTTCTCTGGCGGTTGCTCTCGGCTGGACTGGTTCGGCGCCGGCAAGAGGACATGGGGAAGATGGTCCCGCGCCGGGAAGTGCCGGTGGAGGTACCGATGGGACGTGCGCAGCTGACCATGCACAAAGCATGGCTACAGCGCTTTCCATCGTTCTTTGAAGAGATGTACCCAGATCACGAGCTTGTCAAGACTGGCGCGGTCGAGCGGTTTGCGGCGATCTTGGGCCAGCGCGTCAAGCTGGAGTACGCGTCGACCCTTCCGCCTGCGGATCCAGCAGTGGATTGGATCATGGGGCCCGAGGAGTGTGAGGCGTCCTACTGGACGCCGGCGATGCTCAAGACGCTGGAGCTAGCCATGACGCACGCCCGCATGGGAGAGAAGGTTCTGGTCGGCTCCATCCTGGTCGAGACCGGGCTGTTCATCGCATCCCGCCTATGCGAACGAGGCATCAGGGCCGTCCACATCACGGAGCGCGCGAGGGATGGCTCGCACCGAACGAAGAATCCGCGGAAGCGGGCAGCAGAGATCGCGGCGTTTGCCCAGGGCGAAGCACAGGTGTTGTGTACGGGGATCAAGGCTATGCGCCTTGGGCACAATTTGGACGTGGCATCGGTGGCGATCGTTCTCGGGTTTCCGGAGTCACACGAGGCACTGGACCAGTTCATCAAGCGCGTGCATCGGTTGACCAGCAAGCGACCAGTAACGATCTACTTCGTCTATCCGAAGAACTCAATGGGCGAAAAGAAAAAGGAACTACTGAGCGACAAGGGCGCCGCCTCAGACCTCGCCCTGGATGGTCAGTTGATCGACGTTCCGGAGGAGCCGATCAATTGGCGACAGGTCACGAAGGAAATGCAGGAGGCTGGCGTTGCACTATCCGCTGAGGACACGGTAGAGGAGGGAACTGTCAAGGACCTCTGGGAGGCAGCCGAAGGCCCGTTCGAGCCTGTAGGGGTCAACCTGGAGGTTGTCCAGCCGAGCGACAGTCATGTCGTACCTATTGATCCGGCCGCTACGGAACAGCTCGATCTGTTCGCAGATGCGGCATAAATCTTCTGTGAGCTGCTGTTGTAGCAGTGGCAGATTGGAGGAAGACATGCTCACGGAGCAATTTGTTGGCGGCAGCCGAGGCTTACGCTGTGGCCAGCCATTGGGGGGTGCTCGTTCCCCCTGGCGGTTCGAGCGCGATCGTTCGTGAAGACGGGGGAGGTCACGGAGGTCCAACGGGCGCGGGTCCGAGAGATTGAGGAGACCAGTGGAGCCCGCGTCTACATCTACGCCTACAAGGGCCGGTCGGTTGTCGACTCGTTCGGCCGTTACGTCCTATCTGATGACCCCGAGAAGATCTCTGGCCCGTTGCGGGATTTTCTCATGGGGGTCTGCGGCTTTATCGCGCATTTCGACCTGGGTGGCTTTCGAGGCACCTACGGGCACGCCCATCTACTTCTTGAGGAGATGGCGAGCTATTCGGGCGAGATGCCGCACTTGATTTCGGGCCGTCGTCCACCGTGCCGCGTCTATAGCGATGGAATGACCGACGCGGAGGTCTGTCAGGAGATTGCCGCCCTCGTCGACGCGATGCGCGACGAGGCGGCCGCCCGCTATGCGCGATCGGTCAACGACGAGGTTGCACGCCGGGTCGTTGACGGCGCTCGCCTTCTCGGCTGGATCGTCGTGCCCCAGGGCTACACCCTGGTACCTGCAGAGCACGCGGGGAGCGTTGGCGCCGCCGATGTCGATTCTGAGGTGCGGCGGCTCGCTGAACGTCGTGGAGCGCGGCTCGTACCAGAGCACCAGCTCTTCTAGCAGGGGCCGTCAACGAATTCTCTTTACGACCCGGGTGCCCGCTGTGCGGCAGGAGCGGTGTCGCCCTGCCGAGTTTTCAACCGAAAGTGAGGACATGTGATGTCAACTACCTCTGAGAGATCCATAGAAGTCGGGGGTCTTCGCCTTGATTGCGAATGCCGCCGGGCAACCGTGAACGGCTCGGACCTGTACCTGAGTGCCGGCGAATTCGACCTCCTCGCAAGGCTCGCGGTTGAGCCGGGGAGTGTCGCAACGGTGAATGAGCTGATCGCTGAAGCATTTGGGAACGGCGTCGGTGTGACGCCTGAGACCATCTGGCGCGCCGTGGAGCGCGTAAAGCGGAAGCTGGAGCTTCGAGGAATGCCAGACGTTCTGGAGCGGGTGGCGGAGGACGGGATTCGGCTCACGCCTCTTGCCGAGGCTTGCGAGGACGCCGGTCCGTCCGATGCCGCTCTTGCGAAGGCTGCCTGATGGGCGACCGCTATCAAGCCACGCTTCAGATATGGCCCTGGCCCGACCGCCCTGACCACGTTGACGCTGTTCGCGTCTGGCTCGAGGATGAATTCGGCGCGATTCGTCAGCCTGAAGACGCCGAGATACTCGGCGTCCCGAACGTTGATGCCGAACGGGTGCTGTCCCTAGACATCGAGGAAGCGCTAGGGGGTGTTTCCGAGCTCCTCGAAGCGCAACCTCAAGGAACGCCGGAGCGCTCCCTTGTTGAGCTCCTTCAAGATGCCCGGCTCAGCTTCGTTTTCAGAGACGTAGGGGGTGGGGCCGGTGGCAGAGAGGTGTCGTGGCGCCCCGGCCTGGCCGGCCTGCGAGAGCGGCGAATCCTGTCTGGTGACGAATTGGCGCTCAGCGAGTCCGACGCCATCGCGCTCATGGCAGCTTCAGGGCCGGAGGCTGCCGCGGCGGCAGTCGCCAACTATTTCGCACCTCTAGAGAAGTTCGTCGACTAGGCGACGAAATCTAGTCCCCATATGAAAGGAGACACTATGGCGGACAAAGTGCCAGATTCGTCCGAGCTGTTTACGCTCGATGAGAGGAAGCTCCGGCGGGCGCTGGAGCGAGGCGATGCCAAGCTCGGGTGCATCGACCACTTCACGGATGTCGAAGACCTCGCCGGGATTCTACAGGCGGTTCAAGTTGCCTCTCTACTGAAGGCACCCCAGGGAATCGAGATCGTCTTGTACCCCAGCGGAGTCGATGAGCGCGGGGTGGCCGTGATCACGGTCCTCTCGCTCAGCGAACCCAACGCGCATGTCGTCGTGGCGTCGGAACCAATCCTGAAGCTCGCTTCGTCCGAGACGCGCGACCAAGGTAGCGACGCAGACCGCATCGTCGAGGTGCTTCAGTCGGTTACGGAGCTTGCTTGCGAGGGTGTGCCACTGGTCAGAGAGCTTGAGCGGTTCCGCTCCACCGATACGGCTGTGCCGTCTGTGGCGGCACGCCTTGAGTAGGGGGACGGGCCAAATGGCAGCGGCAACCGCGCTCCCCGCATTTCTCTACGGTGGGGGATCTCAGCGGGTCATCCCAGATGCGCGATCTGGGAACTACTACGTTTGCTGTCGCAACGGCGAACGGGTCGGATGGCTCCTTGGGCCATACGACGATCATTCCGAGGCGATTGAGAACGTCGAGCGCGGCTGTGATCTGGCGCGGCAGGCGGATCCATTCGCAGTCTTCTACGAGATAGGGACCGCGAGGGTTGATCCATCGGTCGATCCTCCGTGCTCTGTGTTTGGGAAGTAGATCACGGCATTCGCAGATGCGCGACTTCATCTAAGTCGCGCATCTGCGAGCCGTGTATAGGGTGCGCCGAGCCGACCGCATCGCGTCGACCAACCGACGGACGTGGCTCATCAGCCATGCACGCGTCCGATCTTTCGCCTGGGGCGTGTCGGCAACATCAGGCTGTCCCTTTTTTTGCCCATTTTCCGGTGCCGACGGATCCAAGTGGCTCCATACGAGCCCGGATGCCTTGCGGCAGCCGCCCGGTCGGACGTATGTTGGGCGCTTGGATCCGGCCGCAGATGTCAACTACGGGATTCTCCAGGCCGTTTCGGATGCATTGGTCAGTGGCCAGGGCGGCTTCGATCAATGGCAACTCGAGGCCGCATACACGGAGGTCATGGGGCACATCACCGCAGGCGACGCTGCTGCTGCCGTTATCGACGGCAGCGTAAGTCTGGCCTTCGAGGGCGATGAGCTGCTTTTCGTAGCCAAGTCCGAGGCTCCGGAGGGATTGGCCCCGCCCAACGTGACGAACAGCTCTAACGTCCACGTTGGAGGCCGCCGCAGAGGGGCCCGGCAGTGTCAGGCGGCTGCCAGCAAGGCAATGTGGCGGCGGCGCCCAAGGGGGTAGAAGGGCTGGTTGCGGGGATCGACTGCCTGTTGGGCCTCCAACCCTTGAATTGGAGAAGCCTGGGGTTAGTGCAGGATGAGCATGTCCCTTTTTTTGCCATTTTTACCCCTGAACAGTCCAATCGCTCAGGATCTCGGTATTGTTGACCTTGCTTGGCTTGACCGTCAAACGAGGCAGAGTGGCTACTCATCGGACGACGAAGGGCAGTTAGACGGAGGCACATTCCCCGGCGCGGTCGGCCCCGCGGCCCCTTTGGGCTTTCTTGGCCCTGGAATGCCGCAGAACTCGAGAGGCGGTGGCCTGAAGTGTCGTACTTCGTCGCGACTGTCGTGCTGGTCCAAGAATGGCACCTCTCGGGCCGCTCCCAATTCGCCTCGCTGCTGGCGGCGACCAAGCTCCTTACGGCCAAGAATCCATCCCGGCAGGATCACGCGGGGATCTTTTCTTCGCCTTAGATTTCGGCTGCAGGAATCAGCCTTCCATATCGTCGCGCACTCCACGAATCGCGTCCGGTGCAGCGACGGGGATCGCGTATGACCCTCGCACGCCTGCCGCCGCGAGGGTCATGGCCGTTCTGGTGTTCGCTCAAGGCGAGACTGTTGGACTCCGGGGGAAGCTCTCCTTCAGCTGCCACAAGGGCTCGTTCGCATTGCTCTTCGGTCCAACCCGGCGCTAACTCTAGGACAAGCTCCTTCGCGCTCTTTGGACCGATCGCGTCTCGTTCTAAGCCGCCCACCGAGACCGCTTTGAGCTGCTCGGACAGTCCGACAATGATGCCCTCGGGGCCGCGCAGGAAGCAGAGCCGGTAGATGTCCTCGTATTGTGCGATCTCGCCGACGAGTTCGGCACCGTGGCCGCGGAGGCGGTCGACAACATCATCGAGGTCGTCGACCATGAACATGATTCGGCGCATGCCCAGCGCGTTCGCCGGCGCCCGTTCCGGCTGGGTTCTGATGGCTGCTGGCCGGTGGAACTTCGTCAGCTCCACCCCGCCATGGCCGTCCGAGGTCCGCATCATGATGATGTCGGCGCGGACGTTGTTGAGGCCGACGGTTTGGTCAACCCAAGGCCCTTCGACGGTTGTCTCTCCTTCCACCTCCATGCCAAGTCCGGCGAAGAACGTCTTGGCAGCGTCAATGTCCTCGACCACGATGAGCACATTGTCCATTCGCTGGATCACGCGATGCCCCTCTTGGCGTCCCTGTCCCAGCCTCCGACTATCTAGGCCGTCTTCGGCGGGAAGTATTGACGGCCCTTCTTGACCAGGCGTTTCTCCCTCTCAAGATCGCCGAGGACCCGGTAGAGGTAGTTGGGCTTGATTTTCATTCGCTTGGCGATGTCCTGCGCGGTGATGCCTGGTTTCTCCGTGACCAAGCGCAAGGCTTGATCCGCACGACCGCCGCTCCGGGGTTTTCTTCCTTTGCTCGCTTTCGCCGGTTTCCTTCGACCTTTCTCCCGTTTAGCTCTTGGGGGCCTACCCGGTCCGCGACGTTTGCCTTCTAGCTCAGCTAGGGCACGCTGGAGCCGTGTTCGCTCCGCGTCGATCTCGGAAAGCCTGTCTTTAAGGAGACCCTGTGCGTCGTCAACAGCTTGACTCGATTTCGGCATCGGTATTCCTTTCACACGTTCGGCCTCGGCAGCCTGATTTTGCGCAAGCCTAGTTCGTTCGGTGCAGGGGACGTTGGCACGTCGAGGTCGTGAGTCCGGGCGTCTGATGAGAATGTTCTCGATCGGCCAACGCCTTTTTCGCTAGTCTCTCGTTCCTGAGAAATGCCGGTCGCGTACCCAATACCGGGAGAAGCGCAAGCGCTGGAGCGGTTCGGCAGCAACGTCCGCCGCCTCCGCGAGCAGGCAGGGGTTTCACAGGAATGGCTTGCGGCGCGATCGGGCATGCATTGGTCACGAATCAGCAAGATTGAGCTCGGCAAGGCGGGCGCACCTCGCTTGGGCACGGTTCTCAGGCTCGCTGCCTGCCTAGACGTAGGGTTGGACAAGCTCGTCGGCGGGATCGTTTGGGATTGGGAGCGGAAGCGATCAGGCGTCGCCGCGCGATTTCGCGTGGGCTAGCCGGGCGGACTCCTCGCTTAGATGCGGAAATCTCCCGGCAGGGCGCAGCGGCAGCAACAACTCCAACCACCGACCAAGCAGGTTGCGGAGCGGTCTATCTTCAACAACAAGAGCGTCGGAGGTCAGCGCCCTGCTCCGCGGATGGTCAGGTTTCCGCGCTGACGACTGAATCGCCTCTTGACTCGTTTTTCGCACCGCACGCGTTTGGGCTTCGATTGGGATCGCCTACACCGCTTGAGTGCGACGAATCGCAGCTTGCGCTGGATCCGCCTTAGTCTGGCTCGTTCTTTCCGGAGCTTCGTCACGGCCACTGCAAGCGCAGCCTCTTGCGCCTGGCGCTTCTGCTCCGCTGCCGCTGCCGCAGCTTCATCCTCTTGGCGCTTCTGCTCCGCTGCCGCTGCCGCAGCTTCATCTTCGTGTTGCTTGGCTTCGATCTCCGCCGCGGTGATGGCCTTGATTTCCAGTGACGCGCTAGCTTCGATCGCGAAGCTCAAATCCACCCCGGTCGTGGCAGGTGGGTGGACACCCCGTTCCCCGGTCGGGATTGCCTCGCGCTTTTCGCCGTTTGCGTTTTCGTATTCGCTTGGCACCTGAGTCGCGCCCACGCGGCTGAGGCTTGCCGTGAAGGACGTGGCCTCTTTGTTGATCGGGCCTACAGGGGAGAGGAAGGGGCCACGCGCTTTGACTTCTTCTCCGCCGCACTCGAAGTTCATGTAGACGCCTTCGCCCGGATTGAGAAGCATGCCGACCTCGTGTTTTGCCTGGTCGATGTAGACGAGCTGGGCTTCGATCGTCTCGGATTTGATTTCTTCCGCGCTCGCCCCCGTGGACTTACAGGCGTTGCCGTCTTCGCTACCGCCCTGCGCTTTGCAGCCCGTAAAGATGTATTGCGAGATCGTCGAGCGCGGTCCGGTGATTTCCCCTTCGCCATGAGAATCGGTGCAGTGCACCACCGGTTCAAATTCGTCCAGAGCGGCGG
>Ga0210096_1000734_pt1 | contig 11021 bp, 8 predicted proteins | sample China_Galinas_PW_4_FD_184864 | JGI IMG/M metagenome (GOLD analysis project Ga0210096, IMG submission 184864) | Wetland microbial communities from San Francisco Bay, California, USA, that impact long-term carbon sequestration - China_Galinas_PWA_D2... | ecosystem: Environmental > Aquatic > Marine... | reverse complement strand
CGAAGTCGCGCCGTGAATGACCCTGTCGTGCGTGCGCCCCGACCGGGCTGCACGACCGCCGACACGGTACGCGGCCAGCCGAAGCAGGAAGCTCGGCACCTGCAACGCGTACCACAGGTCCGAGCGCAGCCGGCCGGACCGCGCGACTCGACGGCCGTACAGCGTGTCCAGCTCAGCCAGCAGAGCCTCGCGGTCCCGCACGGGCAGCACCGTGCCCATGATCCGCCGCAGCAACGCGGGCGGCGGGGTCCTCTCGCGCATCATCCCTCCGTCGTCCGTCCATTGAGGCGCGGTGCGCAGCGAGCACCGGCGCCGTGATTCACGTGGACCAGGTGGGTCAGTCTTCGCGGAGCACTGTCATCGGATCGATGCGCATCGCCCGGCGCGCGGGCAGCCAGCAGGCAACCAGCGCCACCGGCAACAGAACGAGCATGCCGATGGTATAGCTCATCGCATCGAGGTGGCCGACGCCATAAAGCCGTGATTCGATGAAGCGCGTCAGCCACGCACCGACGCCGAGGCCGAGCGCGACGCCGGCCAGCGTCATTGCCATTCCGTTCCCGACGATCCGCAACATGGTCGCAACCGGCCGTGCGCCCAGTGCGGAACGGATCCCGATCTCGCGTGTCCGGCCGGCAACGGCCTGGGCGAGAACGCCGTAGACACCCACGCCGGCGAGCAGCAATCCGAACGCGGCAAGAACCAGTGCGAGCTGCGCCACGAGCCGCTGCTCGGTGACCAGCGACCGGATCTCCGTGTGCCATGGTCTCAGGTCATAGACAGGCAACGCCGGATCCAGGTCGGCCGCAATGCGTCGGATATCGGCGGCCACCTGGTCGAACGGCACACTCGTGTGCACGTACGCAGTGAAGCGGCCGTAATCGAACCCGCGTGACCACGGCATGAAGACGAATGGTCGGACGGGCTCGCCCGGCTCGTCGAGCCGTGCATTGCGGGCGACGCCGACGACCCGGCAGCTGCGGTCTTCTCTCCCCTGTGCCTGCATTACGGTCCGGCCGACCGCCGCCTCCGGACGAAGCCCGGCGAACAGCTTGCCCGCGGCCGTCTCGTTCAGTATCGCAAGGCACTCGCCGCCCGAACCCGACCAGGCTTCATCATCGCGGAACGCACGCCCCGCGAGTATCTCGATCCCGAGGGTCTCGAACAGGGCGGGCGTGACCTGAGACATGCTCACGGATAGCCGATCGTGCTCCCAATCCTGATCTGGAAGCTTCAGCGAGACTCGTGTGTAGCGCGGCGAGAACGGTGGATGCTCCGCAGCCGCCACCCCATCGATTCCTGGCGTCGAACGCAGGCGTATCTCGACCCGGTGTACGAGCGCACCGGTCGCGGCCTGATCGTATCCCTGAAGACCGGGACTCATGCGGAACGTCGTGACATTCGCGTCTCGAACGCCGAGATCGACGTGGCCGAGATTCATCAGCGTGCGAGCCAGCAGACCCGCACCCACCAGCAGCACTGCGGAAAGCGAGACCTGCGCCACAACGAGACCGCTGCCGATCCGGCCCGTCCGTGGTGTGTCCCGCCTGCCGGAACGCAGGAGCGCCCACTCGCGTTCCCGACCCGATGCGAGCGCCGGAATGACACCCGCCAGCGCGCCCGCCGCAATACCGGCAAGCAGTGTGAAGCCGACAACTCGCGTGTCCAGTGCGACACCGTCCAGAGGGATGTCCAGCAGTCCGGAGCGCCACCCGCGAAGCAACGTCATCGCACTGGCGCTCAGCAGCAGTCCGAGTCCGCTCGCGATCATCCCGATCATGACGCTCTCGGTGAGCCGCTCGGCCACGATGGCAGCAGCGCCCGCGCCCAGCGCTCGCCGGATGGCGATGGCGGCACGCAGAGACGCGGCCCGCCCGAGACCGAGATTCGCCACGTTCGCGCAGGTCAGCAGGAATAGAAGCGCCGCGCAGGTACCGATGATCGACAGCGTCCGCGTCGTCTGCGCTCGTAACGTGGGAGCGAGGCCGATGCCCTCGTGAACGCGGAACGAGATGTGATCCATGCTCACACCGAGGAACCAGAGCCCGCCCGGCTCCTCGCGCCGAACCAGATCGACCAGCGCATTCAGTTCCGCCTCGATCGCTGCCGGGACCGCCGACTCGACCGGCCGACCGACCAACCGCGTCCAGATCGCGTCCTCGCGGAGGACATCCGGTGAATGCAGGAGTGACGGCAGCCCGCCCGCGGGCACCCACAGTTCGGTCAGGCCCGGCAGCGTTTCACCCCTGAATCCGCCGCCCACCACGCCAACCACCGTGAAGAAGCCGCCGTTCAGAGCGACGCTCGAACCGACGGCGGTCTCCGGAGCGGCCCAGTACCGCCGTGCAAGCGACTCACTCAGAACTACGACCGGCACCGCCTCCCGCGCGTTCGCTTCACCGGCCGTGAAACCGCGCCCCGCCACCATCCGGACACCGAGGACGTCGAAATAGTCGCCGGTCACCACTTCCGCACGGACCCGCTCCGGCATCCCTCCACCGATGCGAACGACGTGCACGTCCTGCTCCATCGTCGCCGCAAGGCCAGTCAACAGGTGATCGTGCTCCACCACCGCCCGGTAGTCACGGTCCGAGATCTCGTACGGCCACTGTGCGCCCGCTTCCTCGAACTGGATCGTCACCAGTCCCGAGGGATCGTCCACTCCGGGCACGGGCCGCAGCAGCACCCAGTTCGCAACACCATCCACCACGGAGACGGCGGCCACGCCGACACAGAGCGTTGTAACGGACATTGCGACGTACAGCGGATTCCGGCCCAGACATCGCCGGCTGTTGCGCGCGTTGCGCGAGACTGCATCGGCCAGCCGGACCAGGCCGCGCCGAAAGCGCCGGAAACCCGGACCGCCGACCGTCGCCCGACTCCGCCGAGCCGCTCCGCTGCGAAGACGGTAGAGAAGAAGACGAACCGCGAAGCTCGGAACCTGCCACGCGTACCACACACCGGCGCGCGCCCGCCCGCTCTCCGCCACCCGACGCCCGTACAGCACGTCGACCTCCTCGAGCACCGCCACCCGATCCTCCGGCGGTAGCAACATCGCCAGAATCCGCCGCGCCCACGGCCGCGGCGCCCGCAAGCGTCCCACTACTCCTCCGCCAGCAACGGCTCGAGGCCGTGCCACAGACTCAGCAGCCGCAAACGCGCGCGTCGAACCAGGGCGAGCCCCTCCTCCGTCACCTCGAAGTAGCGCCGCTCCCGCGAACCACCTCGCCCGCTCTCCACCCGCATCTCCGATTCGACCATTCCGTTGTCTTCCAGCCGCCGCAACGCGATGTAGACCGCGGCCGGCGCAACAGCCCGCCCGATCAGCTGCTCCAGCGTCACCACGATCTCCGCGCTGTACGCGTCCGGCCCCAGCCGCAACGCCGCCAGCAGCACGTGGTGTTCGAACTCGCCGAGTGATTCCTTGTCAGTCATGGTTCTATTAACCTTGCTAACGATTTCGTTAACAATATATGCGGAACCAGATTGGCCGCAAGGGCGGCGCTCGTACGCTGGATTCACGGGCCGGCGATGGGTTTTCTGCGAACACATCCCGAGGGCATGGGCCTTCGCAGGTCGGGATCTTCGAGAGGGTCTTTGTCGCGGGCGACGGCTACAGGGCTTCAGCTACACAGGTCGGTGGAGGGACGGCGCGTTCACGCTCTGGGTTGCCGGGACGTGGCGGGTGACGAGTCCCGGCAGGATCGAGATCTCGACCGCGAACGATGCATTGCGCGTCTACTCGTTCAACACAGACGCGACGGGACTGACGTTCCGCGACTCCAATGGCTGCGAGTCAGCTATCCAGATCCGGCTGACTGCGCGCGGGCCCGCGCCGTCGTCCGCGAGCTGTTTCAGGTACGTGCCCGCGAGTATCTTATCGACGGTCGCCCTGCGTCGTGCGGGCGTTTCGGCCCGGGTGGCGCCACGGACCCCGGATTCGAGGTGGCGCCGGCCGGCTCGTTCGACGAGCCGTCATTCACCCGTGCATTCCGTCCATGTATGCTCCGGCATTCCGTTTTCCGAAGCGTTTGCGGTCCAGCGCCCCCGCCTGTGCGTCAGGCGGGTCCGGGTGCGGAATGGGGGGCAAGTGCGTACCATGCAGCATCCCAGGCGCCGTGCTCGGCCCGGCAAGTCGCTGTCGTGATTGAGACACGGGAATCGACGCGGTCCCGGCGGAACCCGTAGGGCGGCGGCCCGGGGGGCCGCGACGTCTGTATCCCGGAAAAGAGTGAGAAAGGCCGGGCGTCCTGCAACAAACCGTTTCGATCAACCGTAGATCAGGGCGACCTGAACAGGAGGCCTGTTGATGAGACCGTTCGTGATGGCGACGCTGATCGTGACAGGTACAGCCGCGCCGGTATTCGCACAGGAGTGTCGCTTCGAGGCCACTCGCTCGGCGACGCAACGCGCGTCGGCGGACGAGATCCTCGACCTGATCGCTGGACCCGGTTCGCTGACCGTGCATGGTCGAGACGGTGTTTCGGAGGTTCGAGTCATCGGCCACGCATGTGCTTCCAGCGAGGACCTGCTCGACCAGGTCCGGCTCGAGACCAGCAGCGGCGGTTCGCGGATCCACGTCGAGATGCCGGAGATCCATGACGGCTCGTTCCGCCGGGATTCGGATTACTACTACAGGATGGATCTCGAGATCGAGGTGCCCCGTGGCATGGCCGCGCACATCCGGGACGGCAGTGGCGGGATTCTCATTGACGGCCTGGGCCGACTCGATCTCGAAGATGGCTCGGGTGACATCGAGTTGCGGGACATTGCGGGCGATCTCGTGATCGACGACGGTTCCGGTGCCATGACCATCGACCACGTTATCGGGTCGATCCGCATCGATGATGGCTCGGGAGACGTCGGCATCAGCGGTGTCGAGGGTGACGTGGAGGTGGACGATGGGTCCGGCGGAATCAGCATTCGCAATGTGAAGGGCAATGTCGATGTCGACGACGGATCGGGCTCGATCGACGTGCGTGACATCACGGGTGACTTCGTCGTCGGCTCGGACGGATCGGGTGGAATCCGCCACTCGAACGTTGCGGGCCGTGTCGACATCCCGCGTCGCCGGCACCGGCACCGGCAGCGCTGACGCTGACGCGGCTGGCAGGACCGCGGCAGATTCCGTCGCGGTCCGCCGGGCGCCCCGGTCGCGGTCGACCGGGGCGCTTCTTTCATTGCAGGGAGTTGCGCGCATGACGGATGGATCACCCGCGGATCCGCTTGACGAGTACCGCCGCAAACGGGACTTCGGCCGCACGAGCGAACCCGCCGGCACGGTCCGTCGCCGCAATGCGGATGCCCGCCTCGAGTTCGTGATCCAGAAACACGATGCTTCGACACTGCACTACGACCTGCGTCTCGAACTGCGTGGCGTCATGAAGAGCTGGGCCGTACCGCGCGGCATGACGCTCGATCCGGCGACGCGGCGGCTGGCCATGCAGACCGAGGACCATCCGATCGACTACAACGCATTCGAGGGCACGATCCCGAGCAACGAGTACGGCGGCGGCACGGTGCTGATCTGGGATCGCGGCGAGTATTTCGCTGATGAGGCAGGCCCTGACGATGATGAGGAAGCTGTGCTCGAGCGCGAGTACGAGGCGGGCAAGCTGAGCGTTTCGTTCCTCGGTGAGCGCATGCGCGGTTCGTGGGCGCTGGTCCGGACGGAGCGAGAGCGATCGCCGAAGTGGCTGCTGATCAAGCATCGCGATGAGCACGTGCGTCGTGATGTCGACCCCGGTGACGTGTTCACGACCTCGGTCGTGACCGGTCGCACACTCGACGAGATCGCGGAAGAGGACGCGACTGACGGGTTCGAGGACGCGGGCATCTCCGCAATGCTGTTCCGCTACGTCAGCGTGCTGCCATCCGACCGCGAGTGGGTGTTCGAGCCGACGATCCGCGGCGCGCGCGTTCACGTGTACGTGACCTCCGGGAGTCGGCAGATCGTGCCGGCCTTACACGGGACTGCGCAGCTCCATAGGGATGTCGGAAAGGGGCTGGTCGAAGCCGCCGGGGCGGAGGGCCGCTCGTTCGTTCTGGACGGCGAGATCGCGGGCGATGAGCGAACGCGGGTGTTTCACGCGTACGATCTGCTGTTCGAGGATGGCGCAGTGCTGCTCGATCGACCGTGGCGGGAACGGCGTCATCGGCTCGAGCAGCTGTTCGAGGGACTGGACGTACCGGACGTCGAGCTGGTGCCCGTCTGGCGCTGCACGGCCGTCGAAGCGATCGAGAGAGCGGTCGGCGAAGGTCGGGCCGGGGTAGTCGCGAAGCGGCGCGACTCTCGATACCGGCCTGGCGAACGAACCGACGACTGGCTCAAGCTCATCTTCCGCGGTAACCCGCTCGCTTGACTTCGCGGTGAGGTCACAACACTCTCGTTCCGGAAACTCCCGCCGTCGATTCGTGCTGCGGGCGGCGGCGGGCAGACCGTTCGCCGGATCCGCATTGAACTCGTGACAGGCAGAGCGTGATGGCAGGCGACGACACGACGACCCGCGACCGGCCCGTGGCGGATGCCGGTGCTCGAGCGACCTCCTCGTCGCGCGGCGGCGGTGTCGATCGGCGCACGTTCCTCAAGGTGGCCGGCGCACAGACCGGCCTGCTGGCCGCGGCTCCGGCCGGCGCTCTGGCCAGGGAGACGCGAACCCGAGCACCGTGGATCAGCAGCCAGGCGCCTGACATTGCCGTCATCGGCGGCAGCGCCTGGGGCGGCTGGATCGCGCTGAACCTCCAGCGAATGGGCGCGAAAGTCACTGTCATCGACATGTGGGGCCCCGGCAACTCGCGCGCGACATCCGGTGACGAATCGCGCGGCATACGCACGTCCTACGGAGACCGGCCGGTCGGCGAACTCTGGTCACGCTGGGCGCGTGAAGCGCTTGCGCGCTGGCGTCGCTGGGACGAGGAATGGGGCAGTGAACTGCACATGCGCCTGTTCTGGCCCACGGGTGATGTGACGTATCGCAACCGGCCGGACGACAACTTCATCAAGGGCTGCACGGATGTCTGGGACCGGATCGGCACGCCGTACGAGATGCTGACGCCGGAAGAGGCGAGGTACCGGTTCCCGGCCATCGACTTCGGCGACATGCGGGGCATCATGTACGAGCCAGGCGCGGGTGTCGGCCGTGCCCGCCGCTCATGTGAAGCCGTGGCCGAGGTGTTCCGGCATGAGGGCGGCAAGCTCGTGATCGCGAGAGCCAATCCGGGCAGTCATTCGCACGGCCGCCTCAACGACGTGACGCTGCGGCCCGGATCGCCTTTCAGCGCGGGGACGTACGTGTTCGCGCTCGGACCATGGATGCCCAGGTTGTTTCCGGAGATCCTCGGCCGGAAGATGCGGACGCCGATGGGCTTCGTCTTCTACTTCGGAACGCCGCCGGGCGACAACCGGTTCACGTATCCGAACCTGCCCAGCTGGAACTTCCCTGGCGTGACCGGCTGGCCCGGGCTCGACATGGACAATCGCGGGTTCCGCGTGCGCGGCGGTGGCGGCGGCGGACTGAACCGATCGCAGGATCCCGACACGAGCGAACGCTGGATCGGCGGAGCGACTGCCGAGCGCCAGCGCGCATTCCTTGCCGAACATTTCCCCGGAATGGCGGGCGCCCCGATCGTCGCCACCCATGCGTGTCACTACGAGCTGAGTTCCTCGCGGAACTTCATCGTGTCGCAGCACCCGGAATGGTCGAATGTATGGCTGGCCGGCGGCGGCAACGCGGAAGGCTTCAAGTTCGGACCCGTCATTGGTGAATACGTTGCGGGCAGGGTGATGGGCACCGAAGGCGACCCCGAGCTGATCGAGTCGTTCAGGATACCGGAAGATACCTACGGCGACTGATCGCCCGAGGTCGGTCCGGCGTGGCGAGCGAAGCGAGCGCGGCGTAACACCCAGCGTGCTATCAGAAGGCGAGTTTGCGGGCTGCCCGCGTTTCGATATCGGACAGGCACATTGGCATTCGGCAAGGCAAGTCGAGTCGAGACGCGCGCGCCGGTCGCGACGACAGGCGAGGAGGGGATCGGCGACCTGCGTGGCGTGAAGCATCTGTTCCGCGAGGATGACGCGTTGCGGCTCGCCGGCGCGTTCGTCGCTCTCGATGGCGCGGACAGCCGGCGGATCGTGACGGGCGCGGCCGGCTCGGGGAGCTACCGCGTCACGTTTCGCGGGCCGGGCGGGCAGGCGTGGGCGGATCGCGGAACGCTGCTCATGGCGTCGGGTTTCCCGCGATCGCCATTGGAGCGGCCGGCGAATCGTCGCGGCATGTACACGGTCGGCGAATGATACAAACAGCAAGAACGGCCTCGAGGCGATCGTCCGGACGCTGCTCACGATTCTCGCGGCGGCGGCCGCCGACCGAGTCTCGCGAACCGCGTGCGGTCTCGCCATCGCCACCCGAGCCGGACAAGACCGGGCGCGAGCTTGCGCGGGGCCACGGCCGGTCGCTACATCGGGCTGAACCACTTCGGCCGGAGATGACGCATGATCAGAGTGCAGCGACCGGAATACGACGTGTGCATTGTCGGCTCGGGCGCCGGCGGCGGCATGGCCGCGTATCAGCTGTCGCAGGCGGGCGCGAAGGTGGTCATGCTCGAGGCCGGACCCGAGTGGTACGCCACACGCAACAGTGCAATGCTGAAGTGGTCGTACGATTCGCCGAGGCGAGGCGCGTCCACACCGCAGCGCCCGTTCGGCGAGTTCGATGCGTGTGATGGCGGCTGGGAGATCGAGGGTGAGCCGTACACGACCGCGCCGGGCACGCAGTTCCGCTGGTGGCGGGCGCGCATGCTGGGCGGCCGCACCAACCACTGGGGCCGGATCTCGCTGCGGTTCGGACCCGACGATTTCCGGCGGGGCGACCTCGACGGACTCAGCCCGAACTGGCCGATCACGTACGACGACGTCAGGCCGTACTATGACCGGGTCGACCGGCTGATCGGACTGTTCGGCAGCGTCGAGAACCTGCCCAACGAGCCCGACGGCATCTTCATGCCGCCGCCGAAGCCACGCTGCTACGAGCTGCTGGTCAAGCGCGCGTGCGATAACCTGGACATCACGTGCATTCCGTCGCGACTGTCGATCATCACGCAATCGCTCGGCAGCCGGGTCGCGTGCCACTACTGTGGCCAGTGCAACCGCGGTTGTGGCGCGAACGCCAACTTCTCGAGCCCGTCCGTCCTGATCGCACCGGCTCTCGAGACCGGCAACCTGACGCTCCTGACCAACGCCATGGTCCGCGAAGTCACGGTCGATGACGCGGGTCGGGCGACGGGTGTGTCGTACATCGACAGGAACACCGGACAGGACGAACACGTGCGCGCGCGCACAGTAGTGCTCGCGGCCAGCGCGTGCTCATCCGCCCGGATCCTGCTCAACTCGAAGTCGTCGCGGTTTCCCGACGGCGTGGCCAACTCGAGCGGCACGGTCGGCAAGTGGCTGACCGACACGACCGGCACGAGCGTGTCCGGTTTCATCCCGCAGATGGTCGACCACGTCCCGCACAACGAGGATGGCGTCGGCGGCATGCACGTGTACATGCCGTGGTGGCTCGACAACCGGAAGCTCGACTTCCCGCGCGGCTACCACATCGAGGTCTGGGGCGGACTCGGCATGCCGGGTTACGGTTTCATGGGCGGGATCCAGCGATACCCGGGCGGCGGCGGCTACGGCAAGGCCCTCAAGGATGATTATCGCCGCTACTATGGCGCGACAGTCGGTTTCTCCGGGCGCGGCGAGATGATTCCCAACGACGACTCGTACTGCGAGATCGATCCGGACACGACCGACCGCTGGGGCATCCCCGTGCTCCGGTTCCACTGGCAGTTCACGGACCACGAGTACAACCAGGTCCGTCACATGCAGCAGACGTTCCGCTCGATCATCGACGCAATGGGCGGTGAGGTCTGGTCTCCGATGCCGTCGCGCGAGAGGGGCTACGGCATTGCGGCGGGCGGCACAATCATCCACGAGCTGGGCGGTACGCGGATGGGCGACGACGCGTCGAATTCCGTGGTCGACGCGTACTGTCGCGCCCACGATGTTCCCAACCTCTTCGTGGCCGATGGCGGGCCGTTCGTCTCACAGGCCGACAAGAACCCGACCTGGACGATCCTCGCCCTTTCAATGCGGACCGCCGACCGGATCACCGAGCTGCGCAACCAGGGCGCGTTGTAGCCGGTCGCAGGTCGGCCGGCGGTGCGCCGGTCGCGGGTCGGTAGCCGGTCTGGAGCTCGAATGTCGGCTGGCGGCGTGCCGGTCGGTCGGTCGGTCCCGCACCTACGCGAATCCGGGCGTGATCGACGCGAGCTGGTCCACCGCCCGGATCGCTTCTTCCGCCGCGCGCACGACATCGTCGACATTGCCACCCGACCGAAACGCATCCGGCACGAGAATGAGCCGGTCCGGCTGTGAATCGGCGGTGCGCAGCCAGACATCACCCGAGCCCGAACCGCGGAAACGCACGGCCTGCGTGTCCACTTCCGTGATGCGCATGCGGCTCATGTAGTACATGTGCGCCGCGACCGCGCACAGGCTGCCGGGCATATCGGACGCCAGATCGGCTCGCAGCAGTACTGTGTCCGACAGGGAACCGGAGGGGGCGAGGCCCGTCGCGGCTTGTAGTGCCGGCACCATGAAGACAGGGCCTTCGTACGTCTCGATCGTACGTCCGCACCGCATTCGCACGAGTTCCGCAATCAGACCAGGCACCAGTGCGCCGCTCGCCCCGACCTCAGACTTCTCATCGAGTGGAGGATCGTGGAGGTTGCCCACCGGGACGGCGGGCAGGCCGCCGGGAGCCAACTCCTTCACCCGACGGAACAGCTCGAGTGTCATTGTCTGGAAGAACCGCGGGTCCGTGAATGCCAGGTTCACGTCCGGCACCAGGCGCATGCCGGTCAGGTTCTCGTACACGCCGCTCCAGCGCGCGCGCGGCTCGCGCCACTGTTCGACGTGCTCTTCGTACGTGACGGCCGGAGCTGACGTGCGATACGCCAGGTCGACCGCCTGGATG
>Ga0210096_1000732_pt1 | contig 11036 bp, 11 predicted proteins | sample China_Galinas_PW_4_FD_184864 | JGI IMG/M metagenome (GOLD analysis project Ga0210096, IMG submission 184864) | Wetland microbial communities from San Francisco Bay, California, USA, that impact long-term carbon sequestration - China_Galinas_PWA_D2... | ecosystem: Environmental > Aquatic > Marine... | reverse complement strand
ACAATGCCGTACAGGACGGTGCGACCGGTCGCGACCGCCACATCCGGCGGAGCGACAAACAACGGCGACCACGCTTCGTCCAGAGCGGAGACGGGACCGGCCAGCATCAGTCGGCGATCGATCTCGGGATGACCGGCACGCAGCGTCTTCGGCCGGCGAGCAGCGTCGGGATCGAGATCCACGTCCGAGCCCGGCGCGCCGGGATTGCCAGTGAGCCCGACCCAACCCAGTCGCTGTCTGCGGCTGTCCGCGCCGGCCGTCCGACTGCGTGGAGTCGGCGCTTCGCGCAACCACGCTTCGAGCACATCGGGCCGCGGCCGACCACGACCGTCGACCGCTACTCTTCGAACGACGAGACCGGCGCTCTCTATCTTCGCGGGATCGAGCCTCGGCCCGCCGACCGTGTCACACAATGCCTCGACCAGAGTCACGTTCAGAATCCGATGCACAGGCTGAAACAGGCCGAGCACCGCACTATCGCGCGCGCTGGCCCGGTCCTGGCGCGCCCGGTCGAGCCCGCCCGCGTCCGACAGCTCCTCGAGCAGGAGGTCGATCGCGTCGTCATCAGAGCGCTCGAGAATGAGCGGACCGCTACCCGACGTCGTCTCGCCGGCGCCTCGCAGCACGACCGGATGCACTACCATATGTTGCCCGCTCCCGGCGTGTACGTCGAACCGACGACAGTTGTCGCGATCAGGACATCGCATTGAACGACGCCGGAGAATTTCGACAGCGCCGAGTCGACTTTCACCATGCCCGCCGTGACGTCGACCTCGCTGGCCTTGATTTCGACCTTGCCCGCCGTCTCGATCGACACGCCCGCCGGCTTCATTGTCACTGTGTTGCCGGCAGCGAAGATCTCGACTTTGCCGCCTGCACTGTCGTCGATGAGTATCCGCTGTCCGCCTGGCGTCGTCAGCGATATCTTCTCGGCACCCGGTGACTCTTCGATAATGGCGATGCGCGTGCCGGCCTTGCCGACAATGGTCCAGCGGTCGACGGCCGCTCCGCTCCCGCCCAGTGTCTCGGGTGGCGAGTCCGCGCCGTTCCACAGACTTCCGAGCACGATTGGCAGGCGGGTGTCACCACCGACGAACGAGACCAGCACCTCATCGCCGACATCAGGCAGGAAAAACGCGCCACGGCCAGCGCCCGCGAACGGAACCGCGACGCGCGCCCACATCGGTGCGTCATGGTCAGCCTCGCCGTCGAATGCGTGGATCCTGATCTGGACGCGTGACAGACCGGCGCGGTCGTCGACTGCTACGACCTCCGCCAGGTATGTGGCGACTGACGACGACGCCGACAGCTCGAACAGTTCCGTCGCCGGCATCAGCCCGTGCCTCCGAAGAATGCGCACTCACCCGTGAAATCGGTCTCGTAGCCGCGTTCGAGATCGAAGCGATGCCGTGCGAGCACGACGTAATATGTGTTGCCGAAGCGGGCGCCCATGCCCGACACACGGACTGTCGAGCCGACACGCAACCGCGCATTGCCCTCGACCGTACCTTCAATGCTCACAAACCGTCTTGCCCGCTCGTCACACGCCGCCGCGGCCACTGCATCGGCCTCCGACACTGTGGTCACGGGAATGTGGCCGATCCGGTGCGGTCGATCGCCGATCGCGTCTCGCAGAACCGCGGATCCGGTCCGGCCCTGGCCCGGCCCGAAATGGCCGCCCTCGCTCTGACTCTCGACTTTCTCGCCCTGCTGCACATTCCATCCGCCAACCGTGATGGTTGTTACCTGGTGGGCGAGATCCACCAGAACGCGCGCACGGCGCAACTGGCCGTGCAGCTCGACTTCGATTTCGCCTCTCTGCACGTCAGTGCGCGGTGACACGTGCAACTCTTCGCCTACGACCTGGAGGTCCGCGTCGTAGCGGGCGAGCAACCGCCTCAGGAACGCGAGATCACTTTCGTTCAGCTGTACCTGAATGCCGATGTCCTGATCGAGCCCCGTGACGACTGGCGTCAGTCCGAGATCGGATGCGAGCGAACCGGCAAGATCGGCAAGCGAGACGCTCTCATGGACCCGCGTCCGTCGCTTCATCCTGGCACGCTGAAACGCATCTTCCGCCAGGGCGACCAGTGTCGGCGTTCCATCGGTCGGAAAGTCGGCCTCGAGACCTGTAATGATGCCCTGGAAGATTTCGCTCGGCGCCGTCTCCTCGCCTGCGTACACGGCGATACGTGCACCGAGTCGGAGAATCGAGTCATCCTCGAACGCGAGTGCGGCATTGCCGTTGCCGTCGCTCGCCACGTTCGTGCAACGCAGCTCGAGTGACGAAAGGCCGCCCTCCCGCTCGGTCATTTCCATGGACACCATCAGCTCGCCGACCTTCGGGTACTCCTGCGAATCGATGCGCACCGTCGGGCGCGCACTGTAGAAGGCCAGCTCACTGACTGCACGTTCGGCCATTGTCGGTCAGTCCGCGTGCAGTCGGCGCGCGCGCTGGGACAGTACGGCGTGCACGTGCTTCGCCAGTGAGAGAGCGGCCTCGCGCGCTTCCGACGGCGCGCCCGCCTGTTCGGTCTGCTCGACCTGCCTGGTCTCGTCGGGCTCGATGACGCCGACTACCTCGTCGATAACGACCGCCATGTCCTCAGTCCTCCTCGAAACGGATGCCCGATGTCACCGCGCCGGTGGCCGTGAGTCCGGCAGTTCCTGTCGCGTTCGCGCGACCGCCGACCCGGAACGTGGCTTCGCCCGACAGGCCGACCGCCCGGCTCTCGACGGGCGGCAGCAGCTTCGACGGATCGAGTAGTGGACCGATACGAGCACGTGCGCCGGCCCGCAGACCGGCAAACGCACCACGGTTCGCGGTCACGCCCGCCGACGCCGATGCCCCGAACACGGGCCCGGACACGCTTCCGCCCGCCGCGAAAGACGAGCCAGCCGAGAAGCTCGCGCCGGAACCCGCCGAGAATCCCGCAACCGCACCACCACCGAAACCGGCCGCAGCGCCACCACCGAAGCCCGCGCCCGCACCGCCGCCGAGACTCGCCGAAGCATTTCCACCGAAACTGGCTCCGGCACCGCCACCGAAACTCGCCGAAGCGCCCCCACCGAAGCCCGCACCGGCGCTGGCGCCGAAGCCCGCTTCTGCACTTGCGCCGAAACCCGCTCCCGCACTCGCACCGAAGCCCGCCGAAGCGCTGGCACCGAAACTGGCGCTCGCGCCGGCGCTCAGGCTGCCGGACGCGAATGCCGCGGGCGCACCGAGCGAAATCGAGCCATCGATCGTGAACGGTCCATCAGGAAAGCGCAGATTCTCGAGACCATTGCGAGCGCCGGTCTCGCGCGCCGCGCCCGGATCGCCCGCACGCGATGCCGCGCTCGTTACGTCGTCAGTCGAGGATGGAGGTACATCGACTGCATCCGGCTTCGGCGCGCTTCCACCGTCGGCCGAGAACACCAGGTCCTGCCGGGCGAGAGCGAGGTTGACGTTGGCACGGAGCGGAACGCCCTGGTGCGAGAAGTATTCGAGCGTCTCCTTGTATGTCTCGAGCACGCCCTGGAAGGAGAACGAACCCCACTCGAACAGGACGACCGGCGGCGTCTTCGAGCGCGCTCCGGCGCCGACACCGCTCATGAAGGCGGCGACAGTGCCTGTGGCCGCGCGTACGTCGTTGCGCGTGTCAGTCGTGTCGAATACGAGGTCCATTGTCAGTTTCGCCGTGCTCTTCGTGATGTACTGCGTCTTCTTGCCGCCGCGCTGCTTCTCCTCGAGCGTATTCGTCAGTGTGATCTGGAGCGTCTCGGGATTGAAGTGGACCGGCACGACCGCACCGTTGCGCGTCACATCGCGAAACGTCGCCTTCTCTATCTTGAGCTTCTCGGTCATGCGATCCTCGTTTCGAGACTCGGCTCGGTCGGATCGACGAGTGTCAGGCCTTCATGTGCGATGTGGAGCTCTTCTATGCCGACCTCATTGCCCTTCGCATTGAGGTCGGCTGCCTTGAACTTGACCGGAAGCGCCTTTTCGAGCTTCCACGCCATGGCCGCCTTGCCGGCTGTGTCATAGACGTTGATCACGGCCGCCAGCCGGTAGCCGAAGCCGCCGCGGTTGGATACGAGTTCGAACCAGTTCCAGAGGTCGCGGGTGCGTGTCATGCCGCGCTTCAGAACGACGGTCGCGAAAGAGACGGGACCGACACGCTGTGCGGGGCCATAGTTGCCACCGCCTTCCTTGATGACCTTCGGCTCCATGGTCGCTTCGAGGCCGGTGCACTCGGAGAACGCGCCACCGCAGAGCGGCCGGTCCTCGGACTGTGCCGAACCATCAAGCGAGTCCGGAACGATGTGGACGTGGAACCGGAACATGTGGATCGGCAGAGCCGTGCTCATGCGGCCTCCTGCACGTTGCCGGTCCGGTCGACCAGACCGATCGAGCCGGACGCGGCGAAGGCAAGGACCAGGCGAATGCGTTCGATCGGTAGCGCTGGCGCGAATGTCACCTCGACAATGGCACGGCCGTCGTCGATGTCGGCCTGTCGCATTGTCGTCCGGTCACAGCGCACGCGGAACGCTTCTTCCGGTGAGGCACCGCGCAATGCGCCGTCGTTGTACAGGGACAGCAGGAGCGATTCGAGCCGGGCCCGTATCCTCGACCAGAGCGCCTCTCCCGACGCGTCGAACACGACGGCTTCGCCGAGACGGCGGGCGGCGCGGAGAATCGACACCACGAGCCTGCGCACTGCGGCCGGCCGGTTCGATTCGTCGAGGCTGGTCGTCACGTCTGACAGGACCCGCATACCGGTCGGCGTCATGCCGATGAGCGAGGCCCTCTCGACAAGTGCCCTCCGTCGCTCGCGACCGCGAGCCGGATCCGCTGGCACCACGAGCTCGTCCTGCGCGAGCGCTGGCCATGTGTCGGCCGCGGATGTGACCGGCAATGTCGCGGCACTGTGGTACGCGCCGCGCGAAAGGGCGTTGCGCGCCAGCACACCGGCGAGCGCGCCCTCCGGCGGCTCGAGACCACCCGGCAGACCACTACCATCAACGTGTCGCAGCCACGGATACGCCAGCTGAACGAACATCGAATCGAACGGCGCGTCCGGTATGCGCGGGTCGGGACGATCCTGACGGAGCAGGATGGACTCGACAGCGGACTCCGCTCCGACGGCTGGAATCGGGATGCCGGCGACGAGCTCGACCTCGCGGCGGCGGTGATCGAGGAAGTCCGCGATGCGAGCAATGGCCGTGCTCCAGACGGAGAACGACTCGAAGTCGGCGCGTGGCGCATCGAAGGGCACCGGCAGGCTGTCGGCCGTTGCCGTCTCGCCGTCACTGCACTCCACGAACTGTGGCGCCGCGGGCAGAAGCTGCCTTGCCGCTGACAGCCGAGCGGCGGGCACGCGAACGATGTCGGCGAGGTCCGGCAGGCACAGGCAGGATACGTCCGGCAGAGCGAACAGCCAGCCGATGCCCCGCCAGGCTGCCGGATCGGCCTCGGTCGACGCAACCGGTCCGGGGAAACCCGGCAGCAGACAGCGCAGCCGCCCGAGCCGCCACGCACCGAGCACGTGCAACGGCGCCCGACTGTGGCGCGGCCGTGACGGCGGCCATGGATCCGCGACCGGCACGATCCAGCAGCGCCGGCCGCCTTCCGCGAAGAACGAACGGACAGTCGCACCCATTGTTGTGATGCAGTGGCCACCGCCATCGAGTGGACGGCGATCCCACGCGAACCGGTCGTCGAACTCCGACCACGACTCGACCGGTGTCGGCGAGTCCGAACGGCCGGCCGTGGGACCCGGCGTCCCGGCGTTCGCACGGTCGGACACGCTCGTGTCCCGCCGCCGGATGAACCCGACGAAACACGCAACGTCCATGCGGTTGGGTGCGCTCGTGGCGGGAGGTGCCGCTCGCTCGAACGTCAGGCCGCTCATCGTATCGATCCGGTCGATTCGATCACGCGAGGTATTCGACTTCCTCGCACGACAGCACGAGTTCCTCCATTGCGACGTCGCCACCACCCTTCGCGGCCAGCGTCGGACCCGTGTACTTCAGCGGAATCGCGCCGTGCAGCTTCCAGCCCTCGACGCGCTCCGTCGACTCGCTCAACAGGGTGATGACCACGGTTTTCTTGCCCGCCGGTCCCGTCGACCGGACCTCGTTGATCCACGTCCACAGCTCGTCCGACTTGATGATGCCGCGCTTCAGCGTGACATCACCGGTCTTGTGGATGCCGGGCACCTTGTGCACGTAGTTCACCTTCTCGTTGCCGTTCCGGTACTCGGACACGGTCAGCTCGGTCGAGAGGCCCGATACATCCGAGAAGCCGCCCGACGTCACGTCGTTGATCTCGACCGTGAAGTTGAAGGCGCCGTACGGCAGCTGTCGCGTTGCCATTGTCCAGTTCTCCCTTCGCCTAGGCGCGCGCGTCGGCCGTCTTCTGGCCGATCCTGAAGATCACGAACTCGGCCGGCTTGACGACGGCCACACCGATCAGGCAGACGAGCTGGCCGTTGTCGAGATTGCTCTGCGTCATTGTGCTGCGGTCGCAGCGGACGAAGAACGCTTCCTTCGGACTTTCGCCGAGCAGTGCGCCCGAGACGAACTCGTTGTACAGGAAGCTCGAGATCGTCTCTCGAATGTTGGCCCACAGCCGCTCACCGTTCGGCTCGAACACGGCCCATTGCGTGCCGTTGTCGATCGACCGCTCGAGATAGTTGAAGTAGCGCCGCACGTTCACGTACTTCCATTCCGGATCGGACGTGGCAGTGCGTGCGCCCCAGACACGGTTGCCGCGGCCGGGGAAGTAGCGGAGACAGTTGACGCCGCGCGGATTGAGCAGCTCCTGCTGCCCGAAGTTGACGTCCCGCTCGAACCGCAGTGCGCCGCGCACGATCTCGTTGGCGGGCGCCTTCCACACACCTCGCTCGACATCGCTTCGTGCATAGATGCCGCACACGAAGCCCGACGGGGGCAGGATGACTTCCTCCGGCACAGCGGGATTCGACGGGCCGAACAGTGGGTTCGGGACCACGACGCCGGGATAGTAGACGGCCACCCGGTCCGAATCGATGTGGCCGCGCTCCTCGAGTGCCTCGACCGGCGACAATCCGAGCGGCATGTCCAGCACACCGACGCGGTAGGCGCGTCGCCGTTCGACGTGCGTGATGACCTCGTTGTTCACGGCACGGCACAGATCGCGATCACCCGCGACATCAGGTGCGCCGACGATCGAGATGTCCTCGATCGCCTCGAACGGCTGAAGCGCCGTGCGGTAGCCCTCCGCGGTCGGCGCCGCACCGTCATTGCCGTTGCGCAACTCGATGCGTGCGCGCGGGCCGCCGCCGAACAGTGCATCACGCAGCGCGAACGGTGACACGTTGCCGCCGACCTCCGCCGCGAACGCGTTCTCGAGCGCCTCTGTCCGGCGTACCGGCGTCCGGGCCAGAACGGTGCCGAGCCAGCGCGAGTGCGCGCGGTCGAATGCAAGTTCGTCATACCCGATCTGGTTGCCATCCGCGTCGCTCGCCAGGACGGACATCGCAACCAGGTCTGCACCGATCGCCGAACCGTTGGCCTGCGGCGTGCCAGTGGCCTGCCATGAGGATGTGTCGAGTGGCTGGTTGGCCTGGTCGCGCCAGCCCGCCGCCGTCTTCACGAAGTAGGTGACTGCCGTCCCGTCCGAGCCAGTGACACTCGTGCCGGCAAGCAGTCCGAGTGCCGTGTGCTGGCTGCCCGCTCCGGCACGGACCGCGAGTGCCGCCGCCGCGCCCGTCGCCGTGCTCGTGATCACCAGTGCGCCGGATTGCGCGTCCACCGATGCGCGGGCCGCAATGTTCTGGTCGATCAGAATCGCGTTCAGGTCCTCGGCCGTGACCGACAGCAGATCGCGCACGTTGTTGGACGGGTCATCGGCGCCGCGCACCGTAACGTCGTTCGCGAAACCGAGCGACGGATTCGCCCGCACCGTGATCGAGGCATCACTGCCGCGACGGTCGCTGCGAAGGATCAGCCGGTTCGCCGGTGGATCCGCGTCCGTCGTGCGACCCGCCGAGCCCGCCCGGATCCCGTCATTGATGAAGGCGACGAGGTTGGCGGCCGCCATCTCTGTGGTGGGCAGCGTGATCGACTGATCCACACCATCGATCGACACCTGGAGCGTTGCGTCAGCCACCGGGATCGTGATCGGATCGGCCAGCTCAGCACCCGCCACCGCTTCCGCCGCACTGCCGTGCACCGTCACACCGACATCCGTGTTGCCGACCGTCAGCAGCAACTGCCCGCCGTCCGGCAGCGCGTACGGCCCCGCCGCACCGTTCAGGCGCGCCGCTGTCTGCGGCTGACGCCCGCCGACTCGCAGCATCGACCCGACCTCCGCCGCGTCCAGCGAGCGCAGCGTCGCCGGCGTCGCCGTCTCCCGCACATCGATTACGCCGTTGCCCGCCTCACCCGGGAAGCGAGCGACGAATCGGGCTCGTCCGGCCGCAGTTGCGCCGGTCACGAAATCCGTCGACTGCGCACGTCCGTCATCCGTCGCGTCGCGAGGCTGGAACACGCGAGACACGAACAGCCGCTTGCCACCATTGTCGAAGAACGCGCGCACCGCGTGCGCCAGCTGATTCGTACCGCCGGCGAGATCGTCAATGCCGCCGTAGATCCGTTCGAAGTCGCCGAAGCTCGTCAGCAGCTCGGGCGTCTCTTCCGCAATGCCTGGCGCGAAGACCGGCCCCTTCCGCGTGCGGCCGATGAATGCGGTCGTACTCGTGCTCACGCCCTCGATCGACTTCGCACGGAAGCTCGTCTCCTCGACGTACACGCCTGGTGCAAGGTATTCCGGCATTTTCGTGCTCTCCTTCCGCGCTTCGCGCTGGATTTCTGTCGGGCGTGCGCGCCCGCGGGTCTACTCAGATGGTCATCGTGCTGATGCGACCGGATGCGAGACTGACCTGTGTGGTATTCACCGTAAGTGCCGCACGGCGGTCTTCGAGATCGTCCGGATCGGGGGGCAGCGGCGCGCCCGGATCGTGTATGATCTCGAGAGTGACCGGTTGCTCGGTCGCGAGGACCGGCCCGTTCGTCGCACTGAACGTCGTCACCGGTATTCCCTGCACCGCGACGAGCGCCTCGCCGCGATCGTCCGACATCCCGCGACCGATCAGTTGCTGATCGCTGTCCCGCACGACCCGGATCAGTGCGCCCGCCAGCGGAGTCGGGCCGTTCGCGTCCCGCGTCGTCGCGCGCACGACCGCCCAGCCCGGCCACGTCGGCGCAGCGGGAGAGGGAAACAGTGTCACGTCGATCGGCGAGAAGAGAGAGTCGGCGGCGCCCGACTGCGCGGGATCCGCGTCGCGTGGCAACCGTACCGTCACACGGCGACTCAGGTACTCGCCGGCCGGATCAATCACGGTCAGCTCTATCGCAATCGATGCCTCCGGCGGAGCCGGCTGCGGCCGGTCGAAGCTCGACTCGTGTGACTCCAGGCCCGGCGCCGCCGCAACCACCCACAGCGATCGCCGATTGCGAATGAACCGCACGCCCGCAGCCGTCACGGAGAACCGACGGTCGAGCGCCAGATCCGTCACCACATCCCGGAACCGCAGCGCGGCCAGAACGCGACGCTCGACATCGACCACGATCATGGCGCCACCTCGGCACGGTCCCCGAGCCTGAACCGCCTCGCCACCACCGGCAGCCCCACTGTGTCCGGCGACGTGTCTATGCGCACTACCCGCGCCACATACGAGACGCTCAGTCGGTACGCCGGATCCAGGGCATCCCAGATCCGCATGATGTCCTCGTTGCTCAGCTCCGCCGGGATGACCTGGATGAACTCACCCGCGCCCCATTCCGCCTCCGGTGACAGCGACGACCGGTCCAGTACCGGATGCTCCTGAAGCTGGCGCATCGTCCACGCCAGAATCGTCTGCTCGATGAACGCGCTCTTCGACCACGCCGTCAGCAGATAGTGCAGGTCAATCGACAACGGCACGTTCTCACGCAAAGGTGAACTTTCACGCCGGCTGTTCCGGAAGTGCTCGTTGATCGTCACCCGATACAGATAGATCGTCAGCGCATTGTCGATTCCGCTCGCGTCCGTCAACTCGCCGCTCGACAGAAGCCGGAACTCGCACGGCACCGTCGCCCGCAACGACGCCGGATACGTGTTCTCGAGATACGTCCGCAGCGACTCCCCGGCGGAATGGATCGCGAATACGTTCGTCATGACACCGCCGGATCGTCGCTCCAGGAGAAGCTCGTCGCGTCCGCGGCGGGAGTCGCGCCGTTCGTCGATCGCGTCTCGAGCGCCATCGGGCACACCGACGTGCGAACCCATGAACGAAGTCGCTCCGCCGTCGCCTCTCCCAGCAGTGTGCGCGTCGGCCGCATCTCGTAGAGCGATGCGCGCCGCCCGTTTGCGTGAAGACCCAGAACCTTCAGTTCCGGCGCCCGACGCAACAGTTGCTGCCACGTCGTCGTCGAGCCTTCCTCCAGCCGCACGATCACCACCTGTGGCCGGTCCCGCTCAATGCACTCGCCAAGCGTGACGTGCCGCGGGCAGTCCCTGACCTCGTACATCCCGGGCTCCTCGCCCAGTACATCCCGCACGATGTCCTCGAGCAGTGGCGGCATGTGGCCCAGCAGAATCCGGATGGTCAATGCGTCGTCCTCGTGACCGTTCGCCTGACGTTCCCTCCAACGTGACCCCGATGACGCGCCGCGGCATGAGCCCTCGGATGGATTCCGGATGGATGCGACGATCCAGACTCGAGATCCATGGAAGATCCGGATCCAGGATCCAGGCCGGTGCCGGCCAGACGGCACGACGATACAGGCGGAGCTGGAAGAACGGGCGGGACACGACGCATCGATCAGTCGGATCTACATCACATTGACGCGTCTCGAGGCGACAGGGTTCGTCTCCTCCGACCAGGCTCACCGAAGCCGGCTCGTGGCGGCGTGGTCAACGAGGCCATGGCCGCGCGGCTGTGGCCGGGCGAGTCGCCCCTGGGCAAGCGGCTGCGGGACGGATCGGACAGCCCGTGGATCACGGTCGTCGGCGGAGCCAGGAACGTGCG
>Ga0210096_1000731_pt1 | contig 11039 bp, 9 predicted proteins | sample China_Galinas_PW_4_FD_184864 | JGI IMG/M metagenome (GOLD analysis project Ga0210096, IMG submission 184864) | Wetland microbial communities from San Francisco Bay, California, USA, that impact long-term carbon sequestration - China_Galinas_PWA_D2... | ecosystem: Environmental > Aquatic > Marine... | reverse complement strand
GCGGGCGCTTGGCCCGCCGCGGCTACCTCTTGACGAGGGTGTACTTGAAGATCCGGTTCGCGGTCACTTCGACCGGGTGCTTGAGCAGCTGATCCTTGAGCTGGGCGTGCACCACGTACCAGCCGGCCGGCAGCACGAGCTCGGGCGTCGGCCCGGTCACCGTGGTGACCTCCTGGCGCTTGCCGGCGGAATCCCGGCCGAAGGTCAGGATGTGCCAGGTGATGTTCTCTTTCAGGGTCGGCGCTCCGACGCTGGGAATGACCCGCAGCCGGATCGTGCCGATCGGCAGGGCGGCGGTCTGCGGCGTGGTGTTCTGGGCGACCTGCTGGAACAGGCGGCCGTTGCCGGCGGCGCCGTTCGCGGCCCCGGTCTGGAGGCCGGAGCCCGTCGAGCCCGGCTGCTGGCCGGCCGAGGCCGGCGCGGAAAGGGCAAAAAGCCCCAGGGCCGCGAAGAGCGGCAGAGCAAAATGTAGGAGACGCGTCATCGCACCAAAGCCCCCGCTTTGTTATTGAAGACTCTAGTACTATGGGCTCATGCGATTGACAACCGATGAACATTCGGGCGCATTGAAGCTATTGCTCGGCTACCCAAAGATGCATTGCTGTATTCGTTAAAAAAATCGGTGATTTAGCCGAATTTTCTCAAGTCATCTCGCGGCACTGGAATTTCACCTGCCCCTGCATGAGGCAGTGATATCCGACGATCGCCGGCCAGCGCGAATCGCACGACTTGCAGTTGCCAACGTATAGAAGCGCCCGCGCGCCCGGTCGCGCGGGCGTCTTCTCGGCGGCGGGTCGGGTCAGAACAGGCCTTCGATCTGGCCCTGGTCGTTGAGGCGGATGGAGTTGGCGGCGGGCACGCGCGGCAGGCCGGGCATGGTCATGACGGCGCCGGTCACCGCGACCACGAACTCCGCCCCGCCCGAGAGGCGCAGCTCGCGCACCGGCACCACGTGGCCCGAGGGCGCGCCCTTGAGGTCGGGGTCGGTCGAGAAGCTGTACTGCGTCTTGGCCATGCACACCGGGAAGTGGCCGTAGTCCTGCTGCAGCTCGTCGAAGCGCCGGCGCACCGCGTCGTCGGCCGCGATCCCCGAGGCGCCGTACAGCTTGGTCGCGATCCGCTCCGCCTTGTCCCACAGCGGCAGGTCGTCCTCGTAGAGCGGCTTGAACGCCGCCCGGCCCGACTCCGCCAGCTCGACCACGTGGTGCGCCAGGTCCTCGGCGCCCCTGCCCCCATCGGCCCAGTGCGAGCAGATGATCGCCTTCGCCCCCAGCCCCTCGGCCGTCGTGCGCACCGCCTCCAGCTCCGCCTCCGTGTCGTTGAGGAACTGGTTGATCGCAACCACCACCGGCACCCCGAACGACTTCACGTTCTCGACGTGCCGCGCCAGGTTCGCGCAGCCCGCCTTGACCGCCTCCACGTTCTCCCGGCCGAGCTCCTTCTTGCCCACCCCGCCGTGCATCTTCAGCGCCCGAACCGTCGCCACGATCACCGCCGCCGCCGGCTGCAGCCCCGCCTTGCGGCACTTGATGTCGAAGAACTTCTCCGCCCCCAGGTCCGCCCCGAAGCCCGCCTCCGTGACCACGTAGTCGGCCAGCTTCAGCGCCGTCGTCGTCGCCATCACCGAGTTGCAGCCGTGCGCGATGTTGGCGAACGGCCCGCCGTGGATGAACGCCGGGTTGTTCTCCAGCGTCTGCACCAGGTTCGGCTGCAGCGCCTCCTTCAGCAGCACGCTCATCGGGCCCGCCGCCTTCAGCGCCGAGGCCTGCACCGCCTCGCGCTCCCGCGTCTGACCGATCACGATCCGCCCCAGACGCTCCTCCAGGTCCTTCAGGTCGCGCGCCAGGCAGAAGATCGCCATCACCTCCGAGGCCACCGTGATGTCGAAGCCGTCCTCGCGCGCAAAGCCGTTCGCCACGCCCCCCAGCGAGTTGACGATCGACCGCAGCGCCCGGTCGTTCATGTCCACCACACGGCGCCACGCCACCCGCCGCGGGTCCAGCGTCGGCTCGGTGCCCCAGTAGATGTGGTTGTCGATCAGCGCCGAGAGCAGGTTGTGCGCGATCCCGATCGCGTGCAGGTCCCCCGTGAAGTGCAGGTTGATGTCCTCCATCGGGACCACCTGCGCATAGCCCCCGCCGGCCGCACCGCCCTTCATCCCGAAGCACGGACCCAGCGACGGCTCGCGCAGGCAGATCGCCGCCTTCTTGCCGATCCGGTTCAGCCCGTCCCCCAGGCCCACCGTCGTCGTCGTCTTCCCCTCGCCCGCCGGCGTCGGCGTGATCGCCGTCACCAGGATCAGCTTGCCGTCCGGCCGGCCCTGCAGCCCCGCGATGAACTCCGCCGAAACCTTCGCCTTGTGCGACCCGTACTGAGCCAGCGCGTCGCCGGGAATCCCCAGCGTCTCCCCGACCTCCCCGATCGGTCGCATCTTCGCTTCACGCGCTATCTCTATGTCGCTCTTCGGCATCGCTCTCTCCCGTGGGTTTATCGGTTTCGTCGAATGAATGCGGAACGCTCAGCCCAGGCGGTCGCCTACCTTGAGGCCGCTTTGCGCGATGAACTCCGCGGCGGCGATCTTCTTGCCGCCCTCGGGCCGCACGCGCTTGACCAGGATCTGGCCGAGCCCGGCGGCGACCGCGATTCCCTCGTCGCCGATCGAGACCACCTTGCCGGGCGAGCCGGCCGGCGCATCGATCCGGGCGCTGTCGTAGATCTGCAGGGTCTTGTCCTGGAAGGTGGTCCAGGCGCCGGGCTGCGGATTGGTGCCGCGGATCAGGTTGTAGACCTCGCCGGCCGAGTTGAACCAGTTGATCTTCGCGTGCTCCTTGCGGCACCAGCTTTCGTAGGTCGCCTTGGAATCGTCCTGCTTGATGCGCGGCGCCTTGCCGTCGCGCATGAGGTCGGCCGACTCGAGCATGGCCTGCACGCCCAACGGAAAGATCTTCTCGAAGTAGACCGTGCCCAGGGTGTCGTCGGGGCCGATCTCGATCTCCTTCTGCAGCAGGATGTCGCCCTCGTCGAGGCCGTCGTTCGGGTAGAACACGCTGAGGCCGCCCTTGGCCGCGCCCCACATGATCGGCCAGTTGATCGAGCTCGGCCCGCGGTGCAGCGGCAGCAGGGAGGGATGGAAGCAGATCGCGCCGTGCGTCGGAATCTCGCGCGCCGCCTCGGGCACGAAGATGGTGACGTAGGCCATGACCAGAAGGTCCGGCTTGAGGTCGCGCAGCAGCGCCAGCGTGTCCTCGGACTTGTACGAGGCCGGCTGGTGCACCGGGACGTCCTTGGAGAGCGCGAATTCCTTCAGCGGATCGACCGGCCGGCCTTCCTTGTCGGGCGCGCAGAACACGGCCACCACGTCGTCGCCGCGTTCCAGCATGGCCTCGAGCACGGCTTTGCCGAAGGCTTGCTGACCGTTGATGATGATTCGCATGGGTCCTCCCTTTCCGGGCGGCGGCGCCTGCAGGCGCGTCAGACCGCGCCGTCGGCCTTCGCCGCTTCGATATCGTCCTTGCTGAATCCGATCTCGCCGAGAATTTCGTCGGTGTGCTCGCCGAGCAGCGGCGAGCGCTTCACGTCGGCCGGCGAATCGGACAGCTTGATCGGGTTCCCGACCGTCAGGTACTTGCCGCGCGTCGGGTGGTCGACCTCGACGATGGTGCCCGTGGCGCGCAGGCTCGGCTCCTCGGCCAGCTCCTTCATGCTGAGAATCGGTCCGCAGGGAATGTTGAGCGGATTGAGGATGTCCATGGCCTCGAACTTCTCCTTGGTCATGGTCCACCTCTCGATCTCGGCGAAGATCGCCTTGAGCTTCGGCAGGCGGGCTTTGGGCGTCGCGTACTCGGGGTCCTCGATCCACTCCTCCTTGCCGATCACCTTGCAGATCTGCGGCCAGACCGCCGCCTGGGTGATGAAGTAGATGTAGGCGTCGGGGTCGGTCTCCCAGCCCTTGCACTTGAGGATCCAGCCCGGCTGGCCGCCGCCGGATGCGTTGCCGGCGCGCGGCACCGCCTCGCCGAACTCGCTGTGCAGGTACTGCGGGTACTCCGTCAGCGGGCCGTGCGCGAGGCGCTGCTGGTCGCGCAGCTTGACGCGGCAGAGATTGAGCACGCCGTCCTGCATGGCGCAGGTCACGCGCTGGCCGCGGCCGCTGCGCTCGCGATGGAACAGCGCCGTCACGATGCCGAGCGCGAGGTGCAGCCCGGTGCCGGAATCGCCGATCTGCGCGCCGGTGACCATGGGCGTGCCGTCGAGCTCGCCGGTGGTCGAGGCGGCGCCGCCGGTGCACTGCGCGACGTTCTCGTAGACCTTGCAGTCCTCGTAGGCCCCGGGGCCGAAGCCCTTGACCGAGGCGTAGATCATGCGCGGGTTGATCTCCTGGATGCGCTCCCAGCTGAAGCCCATGCGGTCGAGCGCGCCCGGCGCGAAGTTCTCGACCATGACGTCGCAGTGCTCGATCAGCTTGGTGAAGATCGCCTTGCCCTTGTCGGCCTTGGTGTTGAGCGTGACGCTGCGCTTGTTGGCGTTCAGCATGGTGAAATAGAGGCTGTCCACGTCCGGGATGTCGCGCAGCTGGCCGCGGGTCGCGTCGCCGGTGCCGGGACGCTCGACCTTGATCACGTCGGCGCCGAACCACGCCAGAAGCTGGGTGCAGGTCGGTCCCGACTGCACGTGCGTCATATCCAGGATCCGGACGCCTTCGAGTGCCTTAGACATTGCTTGCCTCTTCTTACCCCACGGTTGATGGACTGCAACGGACTGCCGCCGCGGACGCGGCCCGGGCCGCGTCCGCGATGGCGTTCGTCCGGCTACTTGTACATGGTCTGGGCTTTGGTCCCCGGCGCGTACTCGTTGGGGTCGACCCAGATGTTGACCACCGCCGAGCGGCCGTCCTTGCGCACCGCCTCGCGCGCCCGGCGCAGCGCCGGGCCGATCTCGTTCGGGTCGCGCACCTCCTCGCCGTAGCCGCCGAGCATCTCGCCGAACTTGCTGAACGGGACGTCGCCCAGCTTGTTGCCGACGTTGCCGCGCTGCTCGCCGTACTTGGCGAGCTGGCCGTAGCGGATCTGGTTCATCGCCGAGTTGTTGCCGATCACGGCGATGTAGGGCGCCCCAAAGCGGTTGGCCGTCTCCATGTCGAAGGCGGTCATGCCGAACGAGCCGTCGCCGTAGTAGCACATCACTTCCTTGTCGGGATGCGCCAGCTTCGCCGCCATGGCGAAGCCGGTGCCGACGCCGAGGCTGCCGAGCGCGCCCGGATCCATCCAGTGGCCCGGCCGGCGCGGCTGCACCGCCTGGGCGCTGATCGTCACGACGTCGCCGCCGTCGCCGATGTAGATGGTGTCGTCGCTGAGGAACTCGTTGATCTCCCAGGCCACGCGGTAAGGATGGATCGGCGAGCTGTCGGACAGGAACATCGGCATCAGCTTGTCGGTCGCCTTCGCCTCGGCGGCGCGCAGCTCCTCGAGCCAGCCGTCGCGCTTCTTCGCGCCGTTGTCGGAGCGCCCCGTGGTCGCGTCGTGCACGGCCTTGAGAATGGCGCCGGGATCGCCGACCAGGCCGAGGCTGACGTCGCGGTTCTTGCCGACGGTCCGGTAGTCGAGGTCGATCTGCACCACGGTCGCGTCGGCCCGCAGGCGCTTGCCGTAGCCCATGCGGAAGTCGAACGGCGTGCCGACGATGACGATGACGTCGGCCTTGTCGAAGGCGTAGCGCCGCGTGCGGTGGAAGTGGTGCGGATCGCCGGGCGGCAGCAGTCCGCGGCCGGCGCCGTTGAAGTAGGCCGGCATGTTGAGCGCGCGCACCAGGTCGATCGCTTCCTGATGGCCGCGCACGGTCCACACCTGGGTGCCGAGCAGGATGCAGGGACGCTCCGCCTTGACCAGCAGGTCGGCCAGCTTCTCGACGTCGGCCGGGTCGCCGATCGACTTGGTCGAGGCGCGGTAGTGCCCGGGCTGCGGAATGACCGCCTTCTCCAGGGGCACTTCGCGGTCGAGGATGTCGCGCGGGATCTCGAGGTAGGCCGGGCCGGGCGCCCCGTTGTAGGCCTCGCGCGCGGCCATGCCGATCATGTCGGCGACGCGCTCCGTGCTCGACACCGTTGAGGCGAACTTGGTGATCGGCGACATCAGGTTGACGTGCGGCAGGTCCTGCAGCGAGCCCATCTTGTGCTGGGTCAGCGCGCCCTGGCCGCCGATATGGATGATCGGGCTTTCCGAGCGGAACGCGGTCGCGATGCCGGTCATCGCGTTGGTGCAGCCCGGGCCGGCCGTCGTCACGACGCAGCCGAGCCTGCCGGTCTGGCGCGCATAGCCGTCGGCGGCATGCGCGGCGACCTGCTCGTGGCGCACGTCGACGATGCGGATGCCCTCGTCCAGGCAGCCGTCGTAGATGTCGATAATGTGGCCGCCGCAGAGCGTGAAGATGGTATCGACGCCCTCGTTCTTGAGGCCCTTCGCGACCAGATGGCCGCCCGAGATCACCGATCCGGACTTGTCCTTCTGGCGCAGGGTATCCGTTGCTGTATCCGACATTCCTATCCTCCTGAAACCGTCCCCGGACCGGCGGCCGCCGCGGGCCCCCTCAATCCAGGTATCCGACGTTCGCGGCGACGTGGGCCGCAAGATTCATGGTGTGCTCGCGCACCAGGCGGGCGGCCAGCTCGGCGTCGCGAGCCTCGAGCGCCTCGATGATGTGCATGTGGTCGATGATGGAGCGCCGCGCGCGGTCGCGCTCCGAGATGGTGCGCGCCCGAATGCCGCGCATGTGGATGAACAGGTTGCTGGCGATCTCGTTCAGCAGCTGGCACTTGCTGAGGCGCAGGATCTGGCTGTGGAAGTCGATGTTGCGCTCCGAGTATTCGTCGATCTCGGCCACCGGATCGTCGCCCTCGAAGGTCGAGAACAGGCGCCGCAGGTTGGCGATCTCGCGATCGCTCGCGCGCTCGGTCACGAGGCGCGCCGCCATGCTCTCGAGCGCGGCCCAGACGGTGATCATCTCGAGGATCTCCGCCTTGGTCTTGCGCACGATGAAGACGCCCTTGCGCGGGGCGATGCGGACCAGGCCCTCCTGCTCGAGACGGGCCAGCGCCTCGCGCACCGGGGTCCGGCTGATCGCCAGGCGCTCGGAAAGCTCGCGCTCGTCGAGCCGCAGCTCGGCGTCGGCGGCGTAGATGTTCATGTTGGTGATGGCGTCCTTCAGGGTCGCGTAGATGCGGTCCTTCAGGCTGTAGTTCGCCTCGATCGGGGCGACGTCGAGCTTCGCGGTTGCCATGGGTCGAGACCATCCCGTCTTCATCCCGGCGCGGCTCGGCGAGCGGGCGGCCGGGGCGATTGGCTTGAGGTGTGTGGTATACGATATACCAAACGCCAGGGCCGCGCAATGCCGGCCTTTCCGGCCCGGCCGACCGCCCGAAAAGCCGCCTCGATGGCCCCCTAGGCCGCGTCCTGCGATGCCCGCTTTCCGCGCAGCCGCCGTCTGATCAGCTGGAAGACCGGCAGCAGCAGCAGGCCGATCGCGATGACCATGATGGTTCCGGCGAACGGCCGGGTGAAGAAGATCGACACGTCCCCGCTGGAGATGATCAGCGATTGGCGCAGCGCCGGCTCGGCCAGCGGCCCGAGCACGATGGCGAGCACCGCCGGCGCCATCGGGTAGTCCAGCTTGCGCATCAGGTAGCCGCCGACGCCGAAGATCAACATCAGCCAGACGTCGTGCATGTCCTGCGTCGGCGCATAGCCGCCGACCAGGCAGAGCACGAAGATCAGCGCGCCCAGGATCGTGAAGGGCATCTTCAGGACCCAGACGAAAAGCGGGATGAAGGCGATGTTGATCAGCAGGGCGAACAGGTTCGCGGCATACAGGCTGGCGATCAGCCCCCAGACGAAATCGTGATGGTCGATGAACAGCATCGGCCCCGGCTCGAGGCCCCAGATCACCATGCCGCCGAGCAGAATCGCGGTGGTCGGCGAGCCCGGGATGCCGAGCGTCAGCATGGGCAGCATGGCGCCCGTCGAGGCGGCGTTGTTGGCCGACTCCGGCGCCACCACGCCCTCGATGTTGCCCTTGCCGAAGGAGTCCGGATCCTTGGACATGCTCTTTGCGATGCCATAGGCCATCAGCGACCCCGGCGTCGCGCCGGCCGCCGGAAGGATGCCGACGAAATAGCCGAGTACCGATCCCATGATTATGGTCTTGATGCTCGTCGACAGGCTGCGGATGGCGCGGAGGATGCCCAGGGGCGTGACGTTCGCCTGCGACACGGTCATCTCCCCCTTGGTCGTCTCCATGGTCCATAGGATCTCGCCGATCCCGTAGATTCCGATGGCGAGCACCAGGAAATTGATGCCGTGGAAGAACCCCGGCAGGCCGAAGAAGATCAGCCGCGGCTTGCCGCTGATGATGTCGAGGCCCACGGCGCTCAGCGCCAGGCCGAGGAAGATCGAGAACAGGGTCTTCGGGATGTCGTCGCCGCCCAGCCCGACGAAGGTCGCGAAGGCCAGCACCATCAGCGCGAAGATTTCGGGCGACCCGAATCTCAGCGCGACGTCGGCGAGCGGCGGGGCGAACAGCGTGAACAGCACGATCGAGATGGTGCCGCCGATGAACGAGGCCGTGGCCGCGCCGACCAGGGCGCGATCCGCCTGCCCCTTCAGCGCCAGGGGACGCCCGTCGAAGGTGGTCGCGACGGCCGTCGATGCGCCCGGTATGCCCAGCATGATCGAGCTGATGGCGCCGCCGTACATGGCCCCGTAATAGAGCGCGGCCAGGAAGATGATGGCCGAGGTCGGCGGCACCAGAAAGGTCATCGGCAGCAGGATCGCCACGCCGTTGACCGAGCCCAGCCCCGGCATGGCGCCCACGAAGAGGCCGACCGCGCAGCCCGCGACCATGACGGCCAGGTTGAGCGGCTGCAGCGCAATGACGAAGCCTTCGATCAGGAGGTGGAAGATGTCCATGGTCGCCCAATGCTCGTGAGGAACGGGTTACTCGTCGCTCCGCGGTGTCTCGCACAAGACATCTCGCTCCGGACGGCCCTCCCCGGGGCCGCGCGGCCGGCCCGCGAACCTACATGAATATGTCATACAGCGGATAGAACAGCGGCTCCGTGTACCCCTTGGGCAACGTGACGTTGAGCGCGATCTCGAAGAAGAAGAACGAGACCACCGGGGTGGCGATCGCCAAGACGCCCGTCGTCAGCCAGGAATGGCGGCCCAGAAAACGGACGTAGAAAATCAGGAACAGCGGCACCGCGCCGTACATCCCGATAAAATGGACCAGGCCGATCATGACGGTGAGCGATCCGGCAACGATCGCGAACTGCCGGAACGCCGCCCGTTCCATATAGGGCTGATCCGACCGGGCGAAGGCGCTGATCCGCAGGAACCACCGCAGGATGATGATCCCGCAGCAGATCAGCATCCCGGCGCCGAGCCAGAACGGGAACGCGCCGCCGCCCGGGCCGGATCCGGGGATCCAGCCGATCGGCAGCTCGGTACTCTTCCACATCAGGTAAAGGGAGAAGACCGCCAGCACCACGGCCGTAACCAACTCCGCGCGACGCATTCCGGCCTTCTCCCTCGACCCTCTTTCCAATCCGCAGTCGGGCTTGTCAGATTTCGCCGATGTTCTTGAGAATCGTCTCGTGAACGTCGCGCTGCTTCTTCCAATAAGCCATCAATTCGTCGCCAGTCATGAAATCGCCGAGCAGGCTCTTCTTCTTCATGTAGTCCTGCCATTCGGGCGACTCATAGACCTTGTGGAACAGGTCCTGGTAATAGGCCGCCGCATCGGCGCTCATGCCGGGCGCGCCGACGACGCTGCGCTGCATGTAATAGACGTAGTCCTTACCCAATTCGCGGAAGGTCGGCACGTCCTTGAACATCGGCAGGCGGTCCGCCGTGAACGCCGCCAGGGGGCGCGTCTTGCCCGCCTGGTAGAAGCCGAGCTGCTCGGACGGATTGTTGACCGTCGAGTCGGCGTTGTTGCCGGCCAGCTCCTTGGCCACCGTGCCGCCGCCCTTGTAGGGCACGTACTTCATGTTGAGGCCGTAGGCGGAGTTCAGGAAGCTGGTCAGCAGCTGGTCTTCCTGGCCCTTTCCGGTGCCCGCCATGATCCAGCCGTTGCCCTTGGCCTTGGCCGCCTTCACGAAATCGTCGACCGACTTGATGCTGGTGTCGGAGTTCACCCAGAGAAGGAAGGTGTCCTCCGCCATACGCGCGATCGGCGTGAAGGTGGTGATGTCGATGCCCAGGCCGGGATTGCGCAGCGGCGTGGTGTAGAAGCTGTTCAGCGTGACCATCACGACATGGTTATCGCCGGTGTGCTCCTTGAGATAGACCAGGGCCTCGGCCCCGGAGCCGCCCGGCTTGTTGATCGGCGTGAACGGCTTCGACGACATCTTGTTCTTGGCGATGATGGTCTGCATCAGGCGGGCCATCTTGTCGGCGCCGCCGCCCTTGCCGGCCATGATGACGAATTCGACCGGCTTCTGAGGCTCCCAGGCCGCCGCGGATTGCATCGCTGCACCCACGGCAACGAGCCCGACGGCCAAAGCCAGACCCAATCCGAATATTTTGCGTGTCAGGTGTCTCACACTGTACCTCCCTATGGTGATTAGCCGTTATACCGGCGGTTCTTATTATGCCCGGCGCACCCACCGGACTCGCAATACCCAATGCGCCAAGCCTCGACCCCAAACCCAAAACACCATTGGTGTATTGTGTTTGGGATTAGGTATACCAGAATAGCCTAGCGTCTGTCTGAGCGATTGTACAGCCACTTTTTGCAACCGGCCCCGCCGCCGGCCGGCCGCAAGCGGCCCCGACGCGTGTCGTGCCGACGCCAAGCGAAGCGGCCTCGGCGCCGCGCGGCCGCGCCGCTCGCGGTGCGACAGGAGCGCTGAAAATGGCCATAATGACAGCCTCTTGACGGCGCGTGCCGGGACCGCCCCGACGCGACGGCGCGCCTCGCAGGGAGCCGCGTCGCGATCCGCGCGGAACGCCGCGGGGCCGGCGGCACGCCGGACGGGCGCCCGCGGC
>Ga0210096_1000730_pt1 | contig 11050 bp, 9 predicted proteins | sample China_Galinas_PW_4_FD_184864 | JGI IMG/M metagenome (GOLD analysis project Ga0210096, IMG submission 184864) | Wetland microbial communities from San Francisco Bay, California, USA, that impact long-term carbon sequestration - China_Galinas_PWA_D2... | ecosystem: Environmental > Aquatic > Marine... | reverse complement strand
CGTTTCGGACGAAAGCCGTACGAGTTGTGATCCGCCATCGTCTCCGCGATGGGGGTGAGGGCCTGTAGGTGGACCGCCTGAAGCCCCCGGTCGTTCATGACCGGGATCCCCAAGGGCCGTTGCTTGCCGTTGGCTTTGGCTATATATCCACGCTTGAGCGGCAGCGGGTTGTACCCGCGAACGTTGGCCAGCCCCGCCACCGCCTGCACTTTACGCTCCGGGGTGTCCCAGAGCTTGCCGTCTACACCCGGGGTTTTGCGCCCCCGGTTGCCGCTGACCCGTCTCACCGCCAATAAGCGGGCGGCAAACGAATTCACCAGAAGATAGCTCAGACGCTTGACCTTGCGCCAAGCCCCTGCCTTTGTCGCCTGGACGATTCGCCGTTGCAGGGACCGTACACGCCGCTGACAATTGGACCAGTCAATCGACTTCCAATCGAACTGCGACGCATCGAAGGACGCTTGAAACAGTAAGCTGTTTCCCATTGTAAACTGAGCCTTCGTTCGGGTTTGCCGCGAGGTTGTCGCCCAGTCACACCTGCATAGGAAGTCTGCGCCCCTTTCGGGTAGGGCAAAGTTTGAACCCCTATCCACGGCCATTACAGCCGGGCATTCGCTTTTTCCAGCATCATTTACCTGCACCTTCATTCTCCCCCCTTGCGAGAGGCCGACTCCAACAACCAGAGCGTTGCACTCAACGGAGAAAGATACAGGCTTACCACGTTCCACATGACTTACAAATAGATCGGGTTAGGGCGGCTCTGTATACCGACCGAGACTACGGGTGTGTCGGCTCGCCGCCAAAACTCACCGACCTGCCCGGCATTGCCATTTCGGCTCTGGGGCCGAATGGTGGCTCTAGCCCCGCTGGCTTTCACGATACGTAACACCAAGCCTTCACCTACGTTGCCCATACCGACCATTCCCCTGGGATCGAGCAAGTGTGCCACTCACTGCCGATCTCTTACCGAGTGCTTGAGACCCCGCCGTTACCAGCAACGCCCCCCCGGTTTGGGAACAGGTGACACCACATCTGTCTAAACTCGCAACTCCCGGTTGTTGTTTAGCAGTAAATCATGCGACTTCGTGTCGCAGTAACGTTTAAACTCAGCCGCGCCACTTTTTGGCGTCGGCTGAAGTGCATCGTTATGTGATTGCTGGTGCTTCCCTCTCAACTACACGTTTTGACCGTCAAACTCGTGGGAAGGATGGTGTTCTTGTTGCCACATGCCTCATCGAGTTGCTGTTGGGTGACATTAGTGTCCCGCAGATTAGCGCCACTTAGGTTGGCGCGTAAGAAAGTGGTTTTATGCAGGTTGGCTTCCCTAAGGTCCGCAAACTGCAGGTTAGTGTCATTAAGGGAGGCCTCTTGCAGGTTCGCTTGAAAGAGGGATGCAGCCTGTAGGTTGGCGGCCCAGAGGGAAGCCTTTTGCAGGTTGACTCCATGGAGGTTAGCCTTTTGTAACTCGGCGCCATAGAGTTTGGCCTCGCCCAAATCGGCGCCAAAGAGTTTTGCCTGCCGTAGGTTGGTGTTTACGAGATTAGCTCGCTTCATGTCCTGGCTGGTCAATATGGCCCGCTCTAGGTCTACTAGCTCAAGTTGGAAAGATCGGCGTAAAACGCTCATTCTACCATCGTAAACAATAACGGTTACTGCAGCAAAAACTATTATTGGCGGAACAATCTCTCTCTGTGCCCATAGCCGCAAGGGCCTGCCCGGCTGCAGCCGTTGCCTGGACGCCTGTCCGGCCCAGTCCATCCAGTCAATGGGAGATGGCGTGGAAGCGGATCCGCACCTCTGCCAGGGTGCCGGGGCCTGCACCGCCGTCTGCCCGACCGGTGCCATTCGCTATGGCATCCCTGAGCCCGAGCAGACGCTGGTTCTGCTCCGGGAACGACTCGCGCAGGTCTCGCGGAGTGGCGGTCAGAACGCGTGCGTGGTCATCCACGAACCCGGGCGCCCGGCAGGCGTGTCGGAGGGGCGAGGCGCTGGCTCGGCGCATTTGGTCTCCATCGAGGTTCCCGAGCTTCCGGCGGCGGGTCATCGAGCGTATGACCGAGCAGCTTGCGAGCCACCCCGCGTTCCAGGGTGAGGGCCTCAAGCGCCTGCAGCTATGCGAGCGTTGCCGGGTCGCCGCCGCGGTGACCGAAGCTACGGAGGTAGTGGTACATGGCCGTACGCCCCCCCGCGAGTGAGTCGCCGCCCGAGCGGGGGGAGGCCACGGGCACGCCACCGGCCAGCCCCACGGGCCTGGAACCCGCTCAGCCCCATCATCCTAGAATCCCCAGTTGACCGCTCCAATCTGAAAGTATGTTGCCGCCCACAAGCGCGTGGGTCATGTCGGCCCGCTCGACAGCACAGCGCCCGAGTGACGCGATGTCGGCTCGTCGCGAGACAGCCATGACAGGCCGAGGAGCATGCCCATCACGATGAAGCCGAGGGCCAACAGCGCCTCGGCGGAGCAGGTCGACACCCCGGTCAGGCCGTTCCCGATGTTGCAGCCGCCAGCGAACATGGCACCAACGCCCATCAGAATACCCCCCACCAAGACCTGACCCACATGGCCTGCCGCGGGAGCGGTCCACCGAAACTCGCGCCCGAGCAGCGCGGCGGCGGCGGCACCAAGCAGGATACCCGGTATGAGGGCGATGCCGAAGCTGGGGGCGGGGCTGATGGGCGACGTGAGATAGGTGGCGGTGCGCGCCAGGGGACCGGCGATGCTGAGCGACGCCGGAGCCTTAGGGTCGAACTCGTCCTGGGCGAGGTAGCCGGTCACCCACCAGCCGGCAACGACCAGGAGCCCAACCGCTGCGCCGACTGCCACAAGGCCCGGGCTACGAGATGTGCGCCCGAAAACCGCGATGCCCGCCAGTGCAGCCAGCACGATGAGAAGCTGGGGCAGCCAGCCCGGGACACCTACCAGATTACCAAGACCCCCGTCCCCGCCGGGCAACGCGACAGCGGTCTGCTGGCGAAGCCAGCCGTGCACCGGTTCGAGCACGCCGTAGAGGGCGGCCATGCCGCCTAGGGCGAAACCGAGCAACGCGATGATCGAGCCAAGATTGCCTTCCGCCGCGCGCACCAGGGTGCGCGCGGCACAACCGCCGGCGAGCATCGCGCCAAACCCGAATGCCAGGCCCCCGAGACCCGCGCCGAGCCAGTCCAGATTGGCATTCCGATAGCTGGACTGCGCGATGGGCGCCCAGTCACCCAGCTCCAGGAGCAGCGTGCCCAGCGTTCCCACGACCACCGCCGCCAAAAAGGCATGGAGTTGGCGATAGTCGCGCATCAGTGCGAGGTTACTTACCGCGGCGACAAGGCAGAAGCGGGACCGCTGCACCAAAGCGCCCAGGCTCAGGCCGATAACAAACCCGCCCCCGATCAGCCAGAGATTCCAGTCCTCTTCCATTGCCACACCTCCTTCCCGCTTATACACGACGGCGCGTATCAACTCAAACGAGCGCCCTGTGGTTCCGGGAAACTTCAATCGTCTCAGGCATTACCCAGATCATGACGCGGAAGGCGGGGCCTTCAGGAGCGCTGAAGACGCTCTGAGATCCGCACCAACCGTGACATAGTTCGGGCCACCATTGGCTCCCCCGGGAATTAGCCGACAAAAGGAAGGAGCCGGGCGCAATCCTTTGGTACTTGACCTTCTCCAAATAATAGCTTGCTGCGTCCCTTGAATCAATGTTGCCGGCATGCCCCTCACAGCTCCGTCAAAGTCTCCACGGTTGGGCAGAGTGTGACAGAGATCGAGAGGCTGTATCGCCGGGAAAGTGCGCGCCGGGCGGTTGGAATCGCGAATTGCTACACCAAGCGGGGTAGCTTGCGCGGATTGCGAGCCGTGTGGGCAAGCGGACTTGTCCGCGCAAGCGGCGGCGGAAGGCGCCGGTCGGCGGTCCTGGACGCCGACGGCGGCCAGAGCGCGGCGTGCCTGATGGGCGAAGGCGGCGAAGGCTCTGAGCGCGCTGGCAATAGCACCGCGACAGGCCCTCGGGGCAAAGGATGCTGTCGCGTAAGCGGTTGTATTTCTAAATCCTTCGGCATGGGACCACGCCTTGGTCACCCGTGGCGTCTTCCACCCCAACGCAGTCTTCCGGGTCTTGCCAGCCATCCCCGTCGAGCTGCTCGAGCAGGTGCCGGATCGCAGTGAGCACCTGGCTCGGTACTCCGGGTGGGCGAGCCAGGAGACGGTTCCAGCCGTCAAGCAGGGCCCTTTCCGGCTCGAGACGGCCGCATTACGGGGGATTGAGGACGCTTTCGTGCGGTAAAGGGAGTGACCGCGGGCTCTGGCCGGTCTTTGCGGGCCGTTGGCCTCCCCCCTTCGGCGGCTGAAAGCAAATTCCTATCCCTCACCGCTGGATTCGATATACTGCTCGCCATCTCAACCTGGAGGCTGGTATGTCATCACCGCCAAACGTACTGGTTCTGGGCGTCGAGCATCCACGGGATGCCGCCGTCATCCGCTCGCTGAGTCTGTCCAGAGTGGTCGTTGACGTTGCCGACGACAAGGATCCGCCGACGGCAATGTGGCGTGCCTCCCGGCTGATCCGTAACAGGTACCTCCTACCGGAGTCGGGCGAGCAGGCGGTCGCGATGCTGGAAGGGCTAGCTCTGCCCGAAAACACGGTCCTGATTCCCACCAATGACCAGTACCTGATACTGGTGTCAAAGCATTACGAACGGCTGTGCCGCCATTACAGCGTTGCCACCTCTCCCTGGGATGTCCTCAAGCCCCTCATGGACAAGGCCCAATGCCGCAGGCTCGGCGACGAAGTAGGTATAGATACGCCACAACAATACCAGCCAACCAGCCTCCGTGATCTCGACGATATCATCGGCAGGCTCAACTTCCGGCAGAGCGCCTTTGTCCTGAAAATGCGACTGTGGAATAGCGGTGCGGCAGACCCGAAAACGCTCCGGCGGGTAATCAAGGCCGGTGCCGAGGCGCGGACCATCAAGGAAGGTTGCCTGGAAATATACAATCGCACAGGTGAGTTGCCGCTAATTGAGGAAGTGGTCGGCGGCGAGGCCAATCGTTGCATTGGCGTGTCCATGGTAGTCGATAAAAACAGCGAAGCAGTGCTGGCTTACTGCGTCCGGCGTCTGAAGTTGCACACCTATTCCAAGGGGTTCTTCAAGCATCCCTACGAGCTGGGCGCGAACGCCTATTGTGAAAGCGCGCGCGACGTGGAAGCTATTCGTCTTGCTAAGGAATTGGTTAGGCACGCCGGGTATACCGGCGCCATTACGATCGAATTCAAACGTTGCCCAATCGATAACCGGTTAAAGCTGATCAAGGGGGACGCCCGCGTGGTGCGGGCGACCCGGCTATCGACGGCCCTTGGGCTTGATATCCCGCAGGCGCTCTACGATGTTTTTTCGAGCGAGGCCAGCCCCGAGCGCCGGCCTGCAACCTATCGCGAAGGCGTCGGCTGGATCTGGTTCGAGGCATATATGTACTCGCTCTGGAAGAACTGTAACGAAACATCTATTTTGACAGAGTTGTACTACCTCTTGCGGCGTCTGCCGCGCATACGCGCATTCGCCTATTTGGATCTTCGCGATCCATTGCCCGCCCTCTTTTTGTTTTCCACTGCGTTGAGCCGCCTCAGGCGGCTCGAAAACCGGGGACCCACCGGCAAGGAACGACGCGTTTCCGGTTAGCGCATGTACGGCATTGCCGGTATCGTGAATTTTGAAGGCGGAAGAATTAATCCGTCCGAATTGACACGGATTTCAGGCCAACAATAAGCGAACGGCAAGCAGGGCAAGAAGCAGATTGTGATCGGCTTGCTCACGGCCCGAGGCAGTGCTGGGTGCTGCGCTGCGATCCGGCTACCCAGCGCAAGGAGCAGCCGCACCGGCGTGAGGACAAGCTGCGGAATTTGCGCGGACGGGTTGGCGAGCGCAACGCCTTTGCGGTGCGCTCCCAGAGGGCCAAGCCCGAGGCGGGACTGCGCCAGCTCGAGCAATGGGCGGCTCGCCACCGCCCGATCGAGAAGCAGGGTGCGTGTATAGGCCCGTTTTCGACGCGCGATCGTTAAAGAGCAGAGGGGCTAATTGCCTATTGACAGGGGTAGGCTAAATGGCGACTCCTTTATCCTTTCCTACGTAGCGACAGTCGGCGTCACCACCTCGTGAGCGGCGATCAGCCCGTGCCATTCATCTGGGATCGGAACCGACTGCTTCGTCTGGAAGTTGAAGGCAACGAGCGTCGTGTGACAGCGCGCGGCGCGCAGGTTGGTATCCTCGCTCCAAAACTCAAAGACGAAGTCGAAGGATTTTCGTCCGATGCGGGTCACCCTGGCGCCAATCGCGACATGTTCAAGATAGGTGAGTGCCTGATCGTAGCTGATTTCGAGCTTGGCCACCACCATGCCGCTGGTTCCGTTCAACGGTTCGTGCAGCACATCTTCAAAGTACATGCAGCGGGCGGTCTCAGCCCATACGGCATAGGCGGCATTGTTCGCGTGCTGCAGCATGTCAATATCGCAGAACGGAACTCGAAAGCGGGTAATGCTTCTGAATTCGTTCAGTGCCAATGCTTGCTCCTCTGATCTTCGTCCGCGTACCGCAGGTTGGCTCGGTCGGATTTCACCCCAGTAACATGCCAGTATTATAATCGCAAAGTTCGGGCCTGGAGACGCCGCTGCCATCGGCCCGCTCGTTGGGCGGGGAGTGCGTCGGGATGTGGCGCTCTTTCCCTTAGCTCGCGGAAGAGGCGATCGGATACAAGACGATGCGCCCGTAACCGTAGATGGAGCTAACGCCGAGGTGGCGGAAACGCTGCCGTAAGCGTTCCTCGAGACGGAGGGCTCGGAACAGCTTCTGGAACAACGCCAAACCGGAGAAAGAGGTCACCGTTTGCTCCTCGAATCGAAGTGCCGGCACGCGATACGATTTGCCAACGGTCGGGCTTTCGCTTACGGCCTGCTGGCTCGATCCCCCTGTGCTTAAGCTTTGGAATCGCTTCGGCCGGCCCAGGGCGCTGGCTCTCTTCCCGGTGGCTGGTCTGCGTTGCCGGGGCGGGATTCGCACCCGCAGAAATAGGCGCCCCTGCTCGGACGCACTGACCCCAGCTCTCGGTTTCCGGCCCCTGACAGGGGCCCGGTTCATCCGATTGCCGCCGCGGGGCGGCCTTTTTTGTCTGCGGCCGGGGCATTATCGGTTTCTCGTTCGTATGCCACTACGATAGCCGCCAGCGGCGGCAGGGTGAGGTTCAGGGAGTACTCGCGGTTCATCCACGGCATGGTGTCGGCGGTCAGCGGTTCGCTGCCGTTGCCCATGTTGCTGCCACCGTAATACATGGAATCGGAGTTGATGATCTCGCGGTATTGGCCGGCCCTGGGGGCGCCGATGCGGTAGTTGTGGCGCGGGACCGGGGTGAGGTTCAGGATCACCAGCATCAATTCGTCGTCCTCGCCGCGACGCAGGTAGCTGAGTACGGACTGCTCGGCATCGTTGCAGTCGATCCATTCGAAGCCGCGCCAGTCGAACTCGTAGCGATACAGCGCCGGGCTCTGGCGGTAGAGGTGCGCGAGGTCGCGTACCAGCCTATGCATCCCCTGGTGCAGCGGATAGTCCAGCGTGTACCAGTCGAGTACGCCGGCACTGTTCCACTCGGTGCCCTGACCGAACTCGGTGCCCATGAACAGCACCTTCTTGCCCGGGTGGGTGAACTGGTAGGCGTAAAGGGCGCGCAGGTTGGCATGGCGCTGCCATTCATCGCCTGGCATCTTGTTGAGCATGGAGCCCTTGCCGTGCACCACCTCGTCGTGGGAGAAGGGCAGCAGGAAGTTCTCGGTGAAGGCATACAGCATGCTGAAGGTGAGCATGTTGTGGTGGTACTTGCGGTGGACCGGCTCTTGCTCCATGTACTTCAGGGTGTCGTTCATCCAGCCCATGTTCCACTTGAGGTCGAAGCCGAGACCGCCTAGGTACGTGGGGCGGCTCACCTGGGGCCAGGAGGTGGATTCCTCGGCCACCATCAGGACGCCTGGGCAGTGCTCGTGCACGGCGACGTTGAGCTCGCGCACGAAGTCGATCGCCTCCAGATTCTCGCGTCCGCCGTACTGGTTGGGGATCCACTCGCCCTCGTTGCGCGAGTAGTCCAGGTAGAGCATGGAGGCCACCGCATCCACCCGAAGGCCGTCGATGTGCAGCTCCTCCAGCCAGTAAAGGGCACTGGAGATGAGGAAGGTCTTCACCTCGTTGCGGCCAAAGTTGTAGATCAGGGTCGACCAGTCAAGGTGCTCGCCCAGGCGTGGGTCCTCGTGCTCGAACAGCGGGGTGCCGTCGAAGCGGGCCAGGCCGTGGGCATCCTTGGGGAAGTGGGCCGGCACCCAGTCCAGCAGCACGCCGATGTCGTTGCGGTGGCAGTGGTCGACGAAGTTGCGGAAGTCGTCCGGGCTCCCGAAACGGCTGGTGGGGGCGAAATAGCCGGTGGACTGATAACCCCAGGAGGGATCGAAGGGGTGCTCGGTGACCGGCAGCAGCTCGATATGGGTGAAGCCCATCTCCTTCACATAGTCCACCAGCTGGTGCGCCAGCTCGCGATAGCCGAGAAATCCCCCTTCAGCTCCGCGCCGCCACGAGCCCGCGTGCACCTCGTAGATCGACATCGGGGTGTGCTGCCAGTCAGCGCGCTCGCGCTGCGCCATCCAGTCGGCGTCGCTCCAGGTGTAGCGGCTGCGGCCGGCGATGATCGAGGCGGTACGCGGGCGCAGCTCGTACCGCTGGCCGTAGGGATCGGCCTTGAGCAGGACGTCGCCGCTGTGGCGGTTGCGGATTTCGTACTTGTAGACGTGGCCGGGCTCCAGGTCCGGCACGAACAGCTCCCATATGCCGCTGCCGCCGCGCACCCGCATGGGGTGGCGGCGGCCGTCCCAGGAGTTGAAGTCGCCGACCACGCTGACCCGTTCGGCGTTGGGGGCCCAGACCGCGAACAGGATGCCGGCGACGCCGTCCACTTCGTGCTCGTGGGCGCCCAGGAACCGGTAGGCCTTGTGGTGGCGGCCCTCGTTGAACAGGTGCAGATCGAAGTCGGAGAGCTGCGGGGGATAGGTATAGGGGTCGTGGTTGATGTGCTCGCGGTGCTCCCGGTCGCGCCAGGCCAGCCGGTAGTGCTCCGGCACCGTGTCGCTGTCGCCACACCACTCGAAGAAGTCGGTGTCGGGGATGCGCTCCAGATGCAGGTTGCCGTCGGCGATACTGACCGCTTCGGCCTGCGGATTGAACACCCGGACACGGGCCTGCTCACCGTCGCGGTGACGGCCGAGTACAGCGAACGGATCGTGGTGGCGGGCATTGCGGATCCGGTTCAGCTCGTCGTCTAATCGTGGTGTATCCATGGTCTGAGTCTGTTTCTTTGTCTGTTTCATCAGAAGTCGTTATCCAGGATGGCGTCCACCCGGCGGCAGATTTCGCGGCCGTAGTCGGTCCACAGCCCCTCGCCCCAGTAGCGGTAGCAGCTGGTCTCTGCGGCGAGCAGGTGGAACAGGGCGTTGCGGTAGCGCGGGTCGTTGGTCGGCACGCGGGGCTTGATCACAGTCTCGTAGAAGTGGCTGCTGGCCTCTTCCATCGGCTTGAGCACGTCCTCGTAGCCGCGTACCCAAGACAGGTTGTTGGTCCAGCTGCCGCCTTCCATGTGGAAGCGGTGGTCCTCCTTGCTCAGCTCCTCGATCACCTTGGCCAGGCGCTCGGGACCGTCGCCCGGCTGCATGTGTTCCCAGATCTTCTTGTGGAACAGCGGCCGAACCACCGGAAACTCCTCCTCGGTGATGCCCTGGGCCGCCAGGTGCTCCAGGTACTCGGTGGCGTTCATCGCCGGCACGTCCGAGCCACTGCTCTCGCGCATCACGTCCATGTACTTGGAGGGGAACTCGTTCATCATCACCCCGCCATTCTCGCCATCGGCAATCTGGGTCACCAGCGGCGGCACCTCGTGATCGCCGAGCGGCTGGCGCGACAGGCTGCGCGCCTCGTAGGTGGGCTGCATCTGCGCCACCAGCTTGGTGTCGGAGCCCTGGGTCTTGACGATGGCCACGATGCTGGCGGTCTCGCCCTGGGAGTTGGTGCAGACCAGGCTGTGGGGCAGGTGCGGCTGGCGCGGTTTCCAGCCGTCCTCCGGCTGTTCCACCGTGTGCTCCTGCACCAGCACCCACTGGTAGCCGCAGTCCTTGAGGGTCTTGACGAACTCGTAAGCAACGTCGGGGTGGTTGGGCAGGGCCATCTCCGAGGGAGAGAAGCCGCGAACCCGAACCAGGGCCTCGGTGCCGAAGATGGCGGCGAAGTGGTGCTGCCAGGCGCGCACGTGCAGGCGGAAGTCCTGGGTCGGGGTGGACGGCGCCACGGCGTGGCCCCAGGGGGCGCCCAGCCACTCGGCACAGCGGCGGTTCTGCGGGTCGCTGGTGAGGGTCTTGAGACTGTCGATGGTCTCGTCCAGCCCCATCTTGCGCAGGCCGTGGAGAAGGGTGCCGGAGTACTCCAGCATGATGCGCGGCTCACGGCCCTCTTTGACCAGCTCCGGGATGAGCTCGCCCATGCGCTTGTAGCACCAGTTGAACACCGAGGCATTGTGGTTATCGCCGATGTCCGGATGCTCCATCATGTACTGCAGGTTGCTGATCAGGGCGGCCGTGCGCAGGTCGTCGCCGCTGGCCGGGATCAGCGGCTGGTGCATGTGCAGGGCGTTGGCGAATGCGCTGCGGATAGCACGGAAATCGATCCGGCTCTCGGGCAGGAACACCGGTCGGTCGCGGTGCTCGTCGATCACCCGTGCGAGTTCATCCTCGGCGCCGGAGATATTGGGCACGCCGTCGATGTATTCGGTCCATCCGGACATGTTTGGGGCTCCCAGATTGTTGCGACAGTGCGGCGCGCAGCCTACTTGTGGCGGATCAAGTCTATAGATGCTAAGGTCGTTCTGGTCGGAGATGTTCCACGAGTAATCGTAGCGCATTCCGTTGGCCATCAGTTCGCGGAACTGCTCCGGATAATCGAGCCAGAGCCCGATGGCCCGGCCTATGGCGGATTCGATGGCATG
>Ga0210096_1000729_pt1 | contig 11074 bp, 8 predicted proteins | sample China_Galinas_PW_4_FD_184864 | JGI IMG/M metagenome (GOLD analysis project Ga0210096, IMG submission 184864) | Wetland microbial communities from San Francisco Bay, California, USA, that impact long-term carbon sequestration - China_Galinas_PWA_D2... | ecosystem: Environmental > Aquatic > Marine... | reverse complement strand
AAGACCATTCGCGACTACTTGGACAGCAACAACGACGACCCAAAGCCATTCGTGTGGACCAAGACCGCCGACGAGATCCTCGAGAAACTCGGAATGTTTTGTAAAGTCATTTCTGACTCAATAGACTCTAGACCGTAGAGATATCCCGCTTCGACCGGTGCGACGTACTCAATGCTCTCGTAGTCGTTCAGTCGAACGTCACGCACAAAGAAGATTGGATCGCCAATCAGAATGCCATCCACAACAACCGCTACCATCTCGCACACATTGGCCGACGACATGCTCATGATCCGTCGCGTGGATTCTATACAGTTCAGATTACGCCCTCCCTTCCTGATTGGGCGCACACGAAGACTGCCGCCTAACTCCTTAACAGCCGAGTACACGGACACGCCATGACGCTCGAGAACAGCCATTGCCTCGCCCGCAAGCACATGCGAAGTCCTGCCGAATCCCACTGGTACATCACTAGTCTGAATGTCTGACTGGGCCACAACTGTATCGAGGACCACAACCGGCGTCGTCAGGACAAATGCCGGTATGACCAGGTCATTGCCGTCGTCGACTGTGACGCGCTTACTCGCAGACCTAAAACCAGGAACCTCAACCACAACATAATAACTACCATCCCGAACATCATTAAACCAGAAGAAGCCAGCGTCATCCGTCCGCGTGGTAGCAAGCTGAGTGCTATCTTCGGCAAGCAAGCGGACCGGTGAGTCAGCCATTCCCTGCCGTTGTGGCTCGTCTACAACTCGGCCGCGCAACTGCTGCGCAACCAGGTCGCCCGTGTATGCCAACGTGGCGATCACGCCACCTATGGCAAGGCAGATAACAGATTTGGCCACCTTCCACCTCCTATGCCTGATACCCACGCATGGTTACAGGCACTCGACAACACCAACACGGTCCTCAAAGCCAAGGTCCCCCAACGGGCAAGGCTAGTCACGGAAGAAGCTACTCCTCGCAGCCGAACTGCGGAAGGGCACAGGTCCAGTCTTCCTCCGCAATGAGGAAATCAGGAGAAATGCACGTATCGAACGGATACTCCACGCAGCCGTTCAAACATGCGCTGAAGTGCTCGGTGCCCTCGTACTCCTCACATGCCCCCGGGCCCTGAGCACATGCCGCACTTATGAATGTACTCGAGACGTTTACTGGTGCAGCCACCAGTTCTAGGGCGACTGCGACAATACCCGCTAGGCTAGATACCGGAAGTTTCATTCTATCCTCCTAGTGTGCCAGTGGAACATTCTCAAGCCTTGCCGGTTGGGGGACAAATTCCGTGCTCAAGAGTGCACATGACGCGTGATCGCCCAAATGTGGACTTGAGGAAACGGCATCTCCGCAGCCCCAATGAGATGACGGCCATCAGGGGAAAGAGCCAGGGCGTAAATGCCATCCGGTAGCACCAGCTCCTGAATAAACCCGTGCCTCCAGTCAAATACGTGCACCGTTCGTGGGAGCGTCCCAGTTGTCTGGCATCTACCACAGTAGAGTGCAACGATATATTGGCGTGGAACCGTCTCAATTGGCCTTGATAGGTGGGGCAGGGGAGTCACCAGGGAGGGTGGAACGTCCGTAGGACTACGTAAGCAATTGGCCTGGTGACCGCCGTGCTCAGTGGCGCGAACGAGTCGCGCTCGAGCGGCCGCTGCGGAATGAAGAACGGGGTGGTCGCACTTTCGGTGTGACCGATCCGTCCGGCGACCTGCTCTGCGGGGTCGGACCCGTGAAGTAGCTGGCCGCCGGAGTCTTCATGCGCGGCGTGTCGCTGCAAAGGCCCCGGAGTCAGTAGGCGCCGTCGATCCGGTAGACGCGGACGCGCTCGACATCGAGTGCATCGCGTTCGAGTCCGGCAACCAGGTCACCGGAAGCGGCGCGCACGTCCAGACCGGGAGGCACACCCATGCGCGCGATCAGCCGGCCGTCCGGCGCGAAGACCAGCCACGGCGCATCACCGGGCTCCCATGGTGGGCGCCAGGCCTGGACGAGGATGCGGCCCGAAACGCCATCGACGAGGAGGCTCGAGGTCGCAGGAGCGACGACGGGGAACTCGATCGACTCGATCCAGCGCTCACGCGTTGCCGGCCCGATGTAGTTGCGCGGGATGCCGCCGTCCCACTCGCGGAACCGGTCGATCATGTCCTGCGTGACCCCGATCGGTGAAGCATCCCATCGCACGATCAGCAACGGCCGGCCAGCATCGCCACGAACGACGTAGCCTGCGGTAGCACCGTCGGCGATGACGAGGCCTTCGGCGGTCGCTGCTGCCGAGCCCCGGGGACCGAACGGCAGGTTGTCGGCGACGGGCATGCCGTCGAAAATGCGGAGCAGGACCCGACTGAACCGCGCCCAGCCGGGCCAGTCAATCGGCGCGCCGCGGGCGTCGGTGCGCACGAACACGACCGAATCCTCGTTCAGCCCCTCGACCAGTCTCATGTTCCGCATGGACAACAGGATCGTGCCATCGGCAAGGACGCCGCGCAGATCCACGTTCGGATCGAGGTGGCGCAGGTCGATCGTCCGGGCAACGCCGCCACTCGGCTCGATCACGGTGGCCCGGCGGAGCGTCCAGTCGAAGGCCAGAATCGAGTCACCCGGCATGTGAGCGAGCTGGATCTCGCCATCGAATTCACCCGGGCCCTTGCCTGCCCCGCCGACGGCGAGGCGAGGCCGGCCGTCCGGCGAATAGACGCGGACCTCGTGCGTGCCCGTGTTCGCGACCGCGACCGACCCGTCACGCAGCACCAGCACGCCCGTCACTTCGTGCAGCTCGAGCGCCGGATCCCCCATCTCCCGGCCGATCGACGTGACCGCGATCGGCTCGATCCTCCACTCGGGCGCGCGCTCCGGATCGCCATTCTCGACAATGTGGATGCCCGCACTGTCGCGTACGGCCGCATCGACGTCGAGTGCCGCTTCATGGTCGGAGGTACAGCCGGTCGTGACGATGATCGAACCGAGCAGCGTCATGACGAGGGTGAGTCTCATACCCTCGTAGACACCTTCACTTTTCCGGACGTTGCTCGCGGTTGCGGCAGAGAAGCTACGCGCCGCCGGTCACGTGCTACAGGCTCGCCGGCATGAGAGACATGATCCTGCGATGCGACGATGCGGTCCGGCCGTGACGATCCGATCCGGGATCACTCGGCCCGGATCGCGTCGACCGGGTCCAGCCGTGCGGCACGGCTGGCCGGCACGAAACCGGCAATCACGGCGGCCACGCCGAGAATCGCGGTCGCGGCAAGGAACGCAACCGGATCCAGTGGACTGACGCCGAAGAGGAATCCGCGGGCCAGACCGGCGAAGAAGAACGCGCCGGCCATGCCGAAGACCAGGCCGAGGCCGACCGGCATGAGTCCCAGAGCGATCGCGTTGCGGATCACGTCGAAGCCGGTCGCGCCGAGGGCGAACCGGATGCCGAACTCACGCGATCGTTCGTTCGTCAGATACGACACGACGCCATACACACCGGCGGTTGCCAGCACCAGCGTCAGAACGCCGAACACCGTGAACAGCATGGCGGCCAGCCGCTGCGGCAGCAGGATCAGTCCGAACATCGATGCGAGCGTCGTGTTGCGACCGAGCGGAACGCCGGGGTCCAGCTCACGCAGCGCGTTCGCGCCCGGGCCGAGCGCGGCGGCCGGGTTGTCCGCCACCCGGACGAGAAGATTCATCGAGCCGAGCGACACGGCATCGAGAAGCGATACGTAGACGAACGGTGCGGCCGGCTCGTTGAACCGGCTGGCATCCGCGGCGACGCCGACGATCGGCAGCTCGATGCCGCGCATCATGATGGTGCCGCCCACGGGATCGTCGTTGCCCCAGATCCGCTCCGCCATTGTCCGGTTGATGATGGCGACGGGGTGCTGGACATCACGTTCGTCGAATGGCCGGCCCTCGATCAGATCGACACCCATCGTCTCGAACCAGTCCGGTCCGATGACGTTCACGCCCGTCGTACGGCCTTCATCCGGAGCGACACGTCCCGGAACCGCGAAGCTCTCGACATCCTCATCGAACGAGAACGGTACCATCGCGGCCCAGGTGGCCGATTCGACGGACGGCAGCTGCCGGAGCTGCCGCAGCGCCTGCGAGAAATAGACACGGGCGTGATCCGCACTGTAGCGCTGGAGCCCGAGGTCCACGTTGAACACGGCAACATGATCCGGGTCGAAGCCGAGGTCGACGTCGCGCGCGGCGCCGAGACTCCGGAGGAACAGGCCGGCCCCGACGAGCAGCACAGTGCACAGCGCGATCTGCGCGGCGACGAGGCCGCCCCGCAACAGACCGGCATTCGGCGTGCCGATCGCGCGGGTCCGGAGCGCATCGAGCACATCAGTGCGTGCGGACCGCAGGGCCGGCGCCATCCCGAACAGAAGGCCACTCAACGTGGACAGGCCGAACGCGAACAGAAGCACTCTCCAGTTGATGCCGAGCGCAATGCCGTTCGCGCTCAGACCGGCGGGCAGCGAGATGCCGGACAGCAGGTCGAGCGTCCATGCTGCTGCGGCCAGTGCCGCGAGTCCGCCCGCGAACGCCAGGACCATGCTCTCGGCCAGCACCTGCCGCAGGATACGACCCGGCGCTGCGCCGAACGCGAGGCGCACGCCGATCTCGGCCCGGCGTTTCGTCGCCCTCGCCAGCAGCAGGTTGGCCACGTTGGCGCAGGCAATGAGGAGTGCGAGCAGAACGGCAGCGAGCAGAAGCCCGAGCAGACCGGCGGTCTGCCTTCGCGTCTCCGGCCCCGCAGCGGATGTCGCCGCGTACATGAGGTCGACACGGCCTTCCGTATCCGGCCCCGCCGCGCGCAGGCGAGCCTCGTCCTCGAACAGTGTCTGGAGCTCGGACCGCGCACCGCCGAGCCCGACACCGGGTCGCAACCTGCCGACGACCGTCAGCCAGCTCCAGTTGCGACTCTCGATCGACAGCCTCTCGAGTCCGCCTGTCGCCACGCGCGGCCACACGTTCACTGTGATCCAGAGGTCCGGCGGCGACAGCACCTCGAGGCCGAGGAACGAAGCGTCCGCAATGCCGACGACCGTGAACGGCGAGCCGTTCAACAGGATCGTGCGTCCAATGATCGAGGAATCGGCGCCGAACGCCCTGCGCCAGAGCGTGTGGCTCAGCACGGTCGTCGATGGTGCGGCCGGATCGTCGTCCGCAGGCCCGGGCATCCGGCCGATGTGCGGCCGCGCGTCGAGCACCGTGAACAGGTTGCCGGTGGCGATCCCGCCGGCCACCAGTTCCGCGCCCGATGCAGTGCCGAGACTCATGGGCCGGGTCCGGAACGCGGCCAGCCCGCCCTCGAACGAGCGTGCGGCGGCCGCCATGTCACGATACGCAGGATACGAGACGACGTCCGACGTGATCTCGACAATGCGCTCCGGCTCGCGGATTCCCTGAACCGGACGCAGCAGGACCGCGTCGATCACGCTGAAGATCGCGACATTGGCGCCAATGCCGAGGGCGATCGACAGGATCGCAATCGCGGAGAAACCCGGCGTCGCGCGCAGCGTGCGGAGCGCATATTGGACGTCGGAGCGCAGGCTATCGATCACGGGCCGCCGGTGTGAGGGTTGCCAGCCGGGACGCGAAACAGAAGCCGGCAATGCACAGGCCATCGCCCAAGTCGTTTGTCCGGAGCCACATCCCGCACCGGTTGGCAACGGGCCGTGTCCGTTCTCGACACGACCCGTCCCGTTTCCGGAATCAGGTCGGATCGGTCGGCCCGCTCAGAACTTCGCGCACTCATCGAGCCCTGCGAGAGCCCCGGATCGAGCTGACGGGCAGTGCCGAAGTCCAGCAGCTTCGGCCAGCCATCAGACGGGACCAGGATGTTCGACGGCTTCAGGTCGCGATGGCCGGTTTCGTGTGAGGAACGGGCGGGATCCCGGCCGACAGCCCCGGACAGCCGTGCGCGTGCCGCGACCGGGGTCAGGTGTGCGGGCGGCCTGTCTCGTCCTTGACGACCCTGCCGCCGAGCATGACCCAGGCCACATGCTCGGTCACCGTGATGTCGGACAGCGGGTTGCCCGGTACGGCGACCATGTCGGCCAGCCGGCCCGCCTCGATCACGCCGCGGTCGTCCTTGCCCAGCAGGTCGACGGCGTTCAACGTTGCGGTTCGCAGTGCGTCGAGCGGCGACATGCCGAGCTTGACGTAGGCGGCGAACTCGTGCGCGTTCTCGCCGTGCGGATAGACGGCCGCATCGGTGCCGAAAGCGATCTTCACTCCGGCGGCTATCGCCCTGCGATGACTCTCGCGCATGATCGGCAGAACGTATTCCGCCTTCTTCCGCATCACGTCGGGCAGTGCATCGAGGTCAATGCGATCCGCAAGGTAGTCCGTGGGCACGAGGTACGTGCCGTGCTCCTTCATCATCGCGATCGCCTCATCATCGAGGATCGAGCCGTGCTCGATCGAGGCGACGCCGGCGCGGACCGCGTCCTTGATGCCCTGCGTCCCGTGCGCGTGCGCCGCCACCTTGACGCCGTGACGGGCCGCTTCATCGACCATTGCCTTCAGCTCTTCGTACGAGTACTGCTGTGCGCCGACCGGTCCTTCCATCGAGAGCACGCCCGCGGTCGCGCAGGTCTTGATGACCTGAGCGCCGTGCTTGATCTGGTAGCGCACAGCCCGAACGACTTCCCACGGTCCGTCCGCGACGCCATCCTCGGGCGTCTGCTCGAGGACGCCGGGTATGTAGCCGGTCACGTCACAGTGGCCGCCCGTGATGCCGATCAGGTTGCGCGATGGCACGACGCGCGGGCCGGTGAGTTCGCCGGCATCGACGGCGTGGCCGAGTGCGACCGTGATATCGCCACCGAAGTCGCGGACAGTCGTGAATCCCGCCATCACCGTGATGTTCGCGTTCTTCGCAGCCCTGAACGCGGCATCGGCCATGGTCCCGGTCACGGGCTCGAGCAGGATGTTGCCGCCGAGACCAGCGGCAAGGTGCGTATGCATGTCGATGAAGCCGGGCAGCAGCGTCACATCACCGAGATCGACCACGCGCGCGCCAGCCGGCGAGGACTGCGGATTCACTGCTGCAATGCGGTCCCCTTCGACAACGACCGACACGTTCTCGAGCATCCGGCCGGACCGGAGATCGAGCATGCGGGCCGCACGCACCACGACCGCCGTACCCGATGCGGCCGCGCGTTGCGCGGATGCCGTGGCGGGCATCACGCCAATCGCTGCGACCCACGCGATGATGGCACGGACCCCGGCTGACGAAACGAGTGCGTTGCGACGCATGACGACTCCTTTTCGGCGGATGCCTTCGCTGGCGTGGACGGTTGCCCGATGTGCTGATCGATCAGTCGCGGGATTGTGGGACATCCGCGGCCGTCCGCGCAATCTCCGCGATCAGCCGCCGCCCATTGACCGGACTACGGCCGAGACGGCGAATCCGAGGTAGTTGCCCACCGCGTAGCCGAGCAGTCCGACGATCACGCCCGGCAGCACGAGTGCCGGCCATTCGCGCGCGACGGCAACGGCGAGTGCGCTCGAGGGCCCGCCGATCGCCGCCTGCGATGCGACCGCGAGCGATTCGACATCGATCCGCAGCAGCCGCCCCACGCCGAACACGATCGCGCCGTGGACGCCGACCACCGTGAGGGTGAACCAGAACACGGCAATACCGACGGCCAGGATCTCCGAGATGCGCGATGCTATGCCGATGACGACGAAGAACATCACGAGTGCGAAATTGCCGAGCTGGAATGCGCCCGACACGCGGCCGAGCGGCGTGAAATGGCCGGCAATCAGGGCGAAGGTGGTGAGCCAGAGCACGGACGGGATGCCGGGCACGAAGGTCGCCACGCGGTCGGCGAGCAGGATCAGCAGCAGTCCGGTGCCGGCGAGCACGGCGATGTCGAGAGTCGACATCGATACGCTCGCGAAGAACGGGTGCTCGGCGTGCGGGTCCGGCGTATTCCGCACGACCTTCTCTGCATGGCTGTCGGTCGAGCGTGTTTCGCGGCCGGCGGGCACATTGACATGCGCGGAGCCGTCCGCCATCGGTGGGTAGAATCGTGCGAGCCACACGGGCAACAGCAGTGTCGCCGCCAGCCAGATCGTGGTCGTGACGTTGTCGGCGGCGGTCGCGCCGGCGAACAGCTGATCGGGCAGGCCGGTGCCGCGTCCGACGGCCACGAAGTTGAGACTGCCGCCCGTGTACGTGCCCGTGAGTGCGCCTGCCAGCTTCCACGACTCGGCACCGAAGCCGCCACCGAAAACCGCCGCACCCACGAATGCGCCCACCGTGGTTCCGGCGACGGCAAGGCCGAATGCGAGAATTACGCGGGAACCGACCTTGCGCAGGTCGGACAGGTTCACGCTCAGCAACAGCCATGCAATGGCGAGCGACGTGACCGGTCCCATGACCACGTCGTACACCGGGGACTGAGGAGTCACCAGTCCGAGGTTCGACAGGATCGCGGCGAACAGGATCGCGAGCATGCCCGCACCGAGGCGGGAGAGCAGCCTGACGTGCCGGTCGAGCAGGAACGAAACCGCCGTGATGACGACGATGAGCGCGGAAACCGCGAGCGGCGACTGGATCACGTCGATCTCCCGATGGCGTGGGGCCGGACGAAGCCGGCAGTCTGCCACGGCGGCGGCGCGCGTGCAAGCCGCCCGGACAGTGGCCGCCTGCCGGCGCGCGTGTCACATTCATTGTTCAGCCTGGAGGAACGGAATGGGCAGACTCGAAGCGATCTGGATCAAGCGTGCGCATCGCGGACCCATGGATCCTGCGACCGCCGCAATACTGGTAGCCGGCCGCGGCATTGCCGGCAACGCAGACCAGGGCAGACGCCGGCAGGTCACATTGATCGAGCGCGAAGTCTGGGATCGTCTGATGGCCGGCCTCGATGGGCCGGTCGACCCTTCCGCGCGACGGGCCAACCTCATGGTCAGTGGCGTGCCACTGGCCAACACACGTGAACGCACCCTGCGAATCGGCAAGTGCCGCATCCGCGTGCGCGGCGAGACACGGCCGTGCGAGCGCATGGACGAAGCGCTCGATGGCCTCCGCGAAGCGATGTCGGCGGACTGGGGCGGCGGCGTCTTCGGCGAGGTCCTCGATGATGGCGAGATCCACGTCGGCGATCCGGTCGTGTTCGAGGAGCACGACCAGTGAAGCGCACATTCTTCATGCGACTCGCCGCCTGGCCGGCCGTCTGCATCGCGGCCGCCTCCGCACTGGCGCTTGCTTCGCCAATCGCGGCGCAACGGCTGGTCAACGCCGATGGCACTGTCGACTGGAATCGCTACTACAGTGCCGACGAGACGAACCGCATCATGCGCGATCTCGCAGGCCGGCATCCGGGACTGACGAACCTGTACTCGATCGGCAGGAGCCATCTCGGCGCGGACCTGATGCTGATCGAGGTCACGAACGAGGAGACCGGACCGGCATCGGACAAGCCCGCGCTCTATCTCGATGGCGGCATCCACGCGGGCGAGCTGACAGGCTCGGCCGTCGCACTCTACGTGCTCGGCCGACTGCTCGACGGGTACGGCAAGGATGAGCGCATCACGAAACTGCTCGATACACGCGCGTTCTACATCAGGCCGAAGTTCAATCCGGACGGCTCGGACCTGGCGCTGAAGGAGGGGCGTCGCCTGAGAAGCACCGTGCGGCCGTGGGATGAGGATGGCGATGGCGCAGTGGACGAGGATCCGTACGATGACCTCGACGGCGATGGCTTCATCACCCGTATGCGACTCGAGCACCCGAACGGCGACTGGAAGCTGGGCGAGGATCCGCGCATCCTCGTGCGTCGTGAACCGGGTGACACGGTCGGTCCGTTCTTCTTCGTCACCGATGAAGGCATCGACAATGATGGCGATGGCCGGTTCAACGAGGATGATGTCGGCGGCATCGACATGAACCGGAACTTCCCGCGCAACTGGCAGCCGGAATACATCCAGTCGGGAGCGGGGCCGTACGCGATGTCGGAGCCGGAAGTCGCTGCAACAGTGAAGTTCATTGGCGACCACGCGAACATCGCCGGCATTGTCCACGGCCACACGTCGGGCGGTTTCGTGTACCGGCTGCCGTCATCCTCGGATCCCGCGACGTTCGACTCGACGGACCTTGCGCTCATCGAGGACATGGGCAGACCGTACACGGAGACGACCGGCCGGCCCGTGCGGCCCAGCTCGACCGATGCGACGGATCACCGGTACGGCACACTGATCGGTTGGGCGTACGACGTGCGCGGCATCATCGGCTGGGTGCCGGAATACTCGCCGGCAGACGCCTGGATCACTGACTATGACGGAGATGGCCGGATCTCGGAGGTCGAAGCGCTCCGCTTCAATGACGAGGAACTCGATGGCCGCTACTTCACGCCGTGGCGCCGGTTCCCGCACGCGCAGCTCGGTGAAGTCGAGATCGGCGGCTGGCACACGCGATTCTGGGGCCAGAATCCGCCCGCCGAGTTCCTCGAAGCCGAGTGCAAGGTGCAGCTGCCGTGGATACTGTCACTGCTCGAAAAGTCGCCGCTCCTCGAACTCGGCCGCGTGCAGATTCGAGCGCAGAGAAACGGCAATGTGCGCGTGCAACTCGAGATCACGAACACCGGCTACCTGCCCACGAACATGACGGAACGCGGTGCTACCGGCCGCGCAACACAGGATGGTGGTGTCACCGACATGATCGTGCGGCCGCCTGCCGCGACCATTCAGCTCGAAGGCGGCACTGTCATCGGTCCGGCGACGATTCTCTTCGGACACCTCGGTGGCTCGAACGGCTTCTCCGCGGCGTTCACCGAATCATCGCGCACCATCGAATGGACCGTACGGCCGGTTGCGCGCGAGATGACTGTAACCGTGACGGTCGATGGCGGGCCGGCCGGGATCGCGCGATCGGCGCCCGTCGTATATCGCTGAAGGCATCGCGGTCGACCGTGACGCGCGGCCCCCGCAACCGGTCCTTGCCGCGTAGCAACGCTGGACGAACCCGGATGGTCCGTGTCAGCGGCCCGTGTCGTCGATCGCGCGCAACTCGATGGTGCCGCCCTCGCGCACGTGTGGACTTCGTCCGGCGATCGTCTCG
>Ga0210096_1000728_pt1 | contig 11075 bp, 11 predicted proteins | sample China_Galinas_PW_4_FD_184864 | JGI IMG/M metagenome (GOLD analysis project Ga0210096, IMG submission 184864) | Wetland microbial communities from San Francisco Bay, California, USA, that impact long-term carbon sequestration - China_Galinas_PWA_D2... | ecosystem: Environmental > Aquatic > Marine... | reverse complement strand
TCCTGTTCCACTCGCCGACGCCTCCGCCGGCAGCCGTGATCGAGGACCTGGCCGCGGAACCTCGTGAGCTGGACGAACTGCTGCGGGACTCGGACATCGTGTCGATCCACGCACCGTCGAGCCCTGCCACGAGAGGGCTGATCGGACCGCGCGAACTCGGGCTGATGCGGCCTGACGCGTATCTGGTGAACACCGCGCGTGGCGACATCGTGGACGAGCCGGCACTGGCTACGGCGCTCCGGGCGGGCCGGCTTGCGGGCGCCGGTCTGGACGTGTTCGACGGTGAGCCCACCATCCTCAACGAGCTGGTCGATGCGCCCAACACGGTGCTGCTGCCACACATCGGCAGTGCCACGCTCGAAACGCGGACTGCCATGGGCATGCGCGTGGTCGAGAACCTGCGCGCGTTCTTCGACGGAGCGAGTCCACCGGACATGGTCAGCGCGAGCCGCTGAGCACCTCCTCGACGGCCTTCGCGCGGCCGCGGCTCAACGGCAGCACCGTGCCATCCCGCAACAGGATCTCGTGGTGGTTGCGCCAGTCGAGGCGGATCGACCGGACCCGCGACACGTTCACGATCGCGGAACGGTGGATCCGCACGAACAGCCCTGGATCGAGCTGTTCCTCGAGCCGGGTCAGCGTCTCCCTCACGACGTGCGTCTTCCCGCCGACATGCAGACGGACGCAGTAATCGGCGGCTTCGATCCAGTCGATTTCGTCGGCCCGCTGGAAGAACACCTGACCCGCACCACGCACAGTAATCCGTGTGAGCGAGCCGGGCGACGACCGGCCGGGCTGGCTGGAATGCCCGCCGCTCGTCGCGGATCCGGCTCGAGCGGGCCGGGCGGCGGGCGATGTTGCGGCGGTCGGGCTGCCCCGGGTCGCTTCGGACCCGCGTTCCCACCTGTCGAGCAGCGCTTCCAGACGGTCGGCCAGCCCGCGCTCGTGGTGCAGCTCGACGTGACGTTTCGCCCGCGCGACGACAGCGGCGAAGCGGTTGTCATCGAACGGCTTGAGCACATAGTCGAGCGCCTGCACTTCGAAGGCACGGATCGCGAAACTGTCCCACGCAGTCACGAACACGACGGCCGGAACCGCATCCGAGCCCGTTGCGGCAAGCACCTCGAACCCGCTCATTCCGGGCATCTGCACATCGAGGAACAGCACGTCCGGCCGGTGCTCGCGGATCGCCGCCACGGCAGCGCGGCCGCTGCCGGCCTCACCGACCACGGACATCTGCGGATCGGCCTCGATCAGCTTGCGGATGCCCGCGCGCGCAACCGGTTCATCATCGGCGATCAGAACGCGGAACTCACGCACGTGCACCGCCCGCCTCGATCGGCAGGAGCATGCGGACCTCGGTACCGCCGCCGACCGCTGACTGGATGGAGAAGAACGCGCCACCGCCGTACGCGTGAGCCAGTCGCGCCCGTGTGTTGCACAGGCCGACGCCGCTGATCGTCGCTTCATCGAAACCGGCGGGTAGACCGGGACCCTCATCGCGCAACGTGATCCGGACACGGTCTCCGTCCGCCTTTGCGCTCAGAGCTATGCACGTCGGCGTCTCTCTCACCGCTACGCCGTGCCGGACCGCGTTCTCGACGAGTGGCTGCAGGAGCAGCGCCGGCACGGGCACATCCCGGACCGCGTCCTGGATGTCGATGGTCACACACATGCGGTCACGAAACCTCAGCTGTTCGATCTCGAGGTACCTGCTGATGAAATCGACCTCCGACTTCAGTGCGACGCAGGCTCCTCCATCATCGTCGAGCACGTGACGCATGAGTTCACCGAGCCGCGCGATAATGCGGACCGCAACCTCCGGCTCGCCCTGGCGTACGAGCATCGACACCGAGTTCAACGCGTTGAACAGGAAGTGAGGGTGAAGCTGCATGCGCAATGCGTTGAGCCGGGCTTCGGCCAGCTCTGCCTCGAGTCTGCTGGCCGCGAGCTCACGTTCGCGTAATCTCCGATGATAGTCGAACGCGAAGCCGATGGTCGCGGTCGCGGCGTAGATCAGCAGCCCGGTACCCGCCCAGACCGAGAGCAGCGACGACACCTCACTCATTGTCGTGATGTGCTCGGCCAACGGCGTGTCGAGCGCACGGGCCAGCGTGAGGTCGAGCAACCCGGTCAGTGCACCGAGCAGCAGACCCGTCATCACGTGGATGACGATGTTGAAGCCGCGGTGCCGGCCTTCGATCGGGCGTCGTCGTACCATCAGGAATATGCCGGGCGTCGCCACCGCCCACAGCATCCAGCCGGACCCTTCGGCCAGGAACGCACGCAGGAACGGGACCCCGCTTTCCTGCATCATGAAACGCGTGGTGAGCACCGCGGGCAGCGACCAGAACAGGAACGGCACGAGCCAGACAACGCGTTGTCGTCGCGCCCTCGGTCCGAGCGCCATCGCATTGCGGTTCCGGTCGCGGTCTTCCTCGTTCGCGCTCATCCTTCGTGTCGCCCGTCAGTTCCCGGCACGCGCCGCCGGCCGCACTCCGGACACATGTCACCGGTGTGTCGGCGCAGCTGGCTGCAATGACGTGGTTCCGCGCGGCCGGTCCGTGCGTTATTGACCCGCGGTGAGTGGAACACTATAACCGACGGAGGAACGATGGCGCTACGTTTTCGGGTCGTCTTTCTGCTGGTCATCGCCGCCGCGATGCCGGTAGCCGCTCAGACCTCGGGCACGACTGCGGGCACGGCTGCGAGCAGGATCGGACCGGACTCGCCCGACATCGATGGAACACGCGTCCAGCCGGGCAGGTGGGACCTCCACTACGTGGAGACGATCAAGGGTGTAAGGGGCGACTCCGGCATCATGCACTTTGAGCTGGAACGCACGACCGTCGATGGAAAGGCAGTGCTGCGAGTCGTGCAAGGCATAGAGTCGTCGGCCGGCGTCTATGCCGACACATCGCTGGTCCTGGCTTCTTCGTTCCAGTCGCTTGAGAACCATTCGCACAATGCGGACAGGTCGGTTACCCTGAAATTCGACGGCACGCATGTGACCGGCACGATCACTCCCACGGATGGCGATCCGAAGCCGGTCGATCAGACGATGCCCGCACCCGCGTTCGACGCAGGCATGCTCGCCCTCGTACTCGGCGCACTGCCACTGAAGGAAGGGTACTCGGGCACTCTGGCGGCCTGGGTGACGGAGGCAGGCGTTCCGATCAATGTGGGTTTCAGGGTGACGGCAAGGACAATGGTCGAAGCGGAAGGCGGCCGGCGAGAGGCATGGCTGATCGAGGCCTTCGACGGCAGAGCCCGATTCTGGTTCGACACGGTGACACGACAGGTGCTCCGAAACGAAGTCCGGTCGCCGGACGGCAGCAGCAGCACTCTGATGGTGCGGCGGCCGAAGACCGGCGGCCAACCCATGCACCCGGTTGGTGTTCGGAGCTGAACAGCCGGTGCTCGCGTGCGCGACGGCAGACGCCGGCTTACCTTGGCGCGCCCGGACCGCACTCACGGCGGTGTCGGCGCGTCCGTGACCGCGGGCGGACCGGCACCGTGCACCGCGCGCACGGCATGACCGGATCGGACGACTATCCCCGCTACGCTTCGCACTACCTGCCGCGTACGCGCGCCGGCAGGATCGCGATCCTTGCGTTCCTCGCGCTACTGCTGCTGGCCGAGCCGCCGATCGTGTTCGTGTTCGCGAACCGGATCGAGCCGCGATTCGCGGGCGTGCCTTTCCTCTATGCGTACCTGCTGGTCGTGTACATCGCGATGATCGTCGTGCTGGCCATCGGGGCAAGGCGGGTGCGCTGATGGAGGTGTGGGTCGTAGCGACCGGTCTGATCGCCGCGTACCTCGCGTTGACGATCGTCGTCGGCATTTGGGCCAACCGGCGCATGACTGTCGATGTCGAGGACTTCTTCCTGTACGGCCGACGTGCCGGCTTCGTCGTCCTGTACCTCACGGTCGTCGGGTCGTATCACTCCGCGTTCGCGTTCCTCGGCTCGGGTGGCTTCTTCTACAAGCACGGCATCGGCTTCTGGGAAGCGGGCACGTGGACGATCCTGACGGGCGCGATCACGTGGGTGCTGGGCACGCGGGTGTGGGCGCTGGGCAAGCGGTTCGGCTACATCACGCCCGCGGACATGCTGGCGGACTTCTACGAAAGCGAAGCGGTGCGCGTGGTCACCGCGCTCGTGTCCGTCGTGTTCACGATCCTCTACATCCAGGCGCAGGCGGCCGGTCTCGGCTACATCATCAACGTCGCGACCGGCGGTCGTGTCTCGATCGAGCTCGGCACGTTCATCCTGCTGTCCGTGGCGGCCGCGTACCTGATGGCCGGCGGGCTGCGCGCGGTCTACTGGACGGACGTGCTCCAGAGCGTGTGGATGTACATCGCGCTCTGGGTCGGCGGGCTGGTGCTGGCGCACGAGCTGTTCGGCGGACCATTCGAACTGTTCCGTCAGGTCGCGGCGCAGCGGCCCGACCTGCTCTCGCTGCCGGGACCGCAGGGCTATTTCCGGCCCGGCATGTGGTTCGGCCTGTCCGTCGTGCTGTCGTTCGGCATTGTGTTCCAGCCGCACATCATGATCCGCTATTACACGGCGGTCTCCGGCCGCACCCTGAAATGGCTCGGGGCGACGACGCCGATCTATCTGCTGTCGATCTACATCCCCGCGACCATGGTCGGGCTGGGCGGCGCGATCGCCATGCCGGGTCTGGCCCAGCCCGACCGCATCTTCCCCGAGCTGCTGTTCCGCTATTCACCGGCATGGCTCACCGGCATTGTGCTCGCCGGCGCGACCGCCGCCGCCATGTCGACACTGGATTCGATCCTGCACTCGAACATGACCGTGCTTACCCGTGACATCTATCAGCGCTACATCCGGCGCGATGCCAGCCAGGCGCACTATATCGGCGTCGGCCGCCTCATCGTCATCGCGCTGCTGCTGATCGGGTACGTCATGTCGATCGCGACATCGAACTTCCTGGTCGTGCTCGTGGCGCTGTCCGGTGCGGGCGCGCTCCAGCTCATGCCCGCCGTGCTCGGCGTCTGTTTCCCGACCCGCCGACTGCTTACGCGGGCCGGTGTCCTGAGCGGCATCGCCACCGGCCTCATCGCGCTGTACCTCACGCTCTACGTCGTGCCACACCCGCTCGGCCTTCACGCCGGTGTCTGGTCGATCCTCGCGAACCTGACGGTCACGCTGATCGTCTCGAGGACGAGCCGGCCGCCGTCGGCGGCTACGGTCCGCCGCATCCACGGCGAGATCGAGGACTACGTCTACGGCCGGACCGGAGCCTGACGCGGACCGTACCGCCGCGAGTCGGGTGAATCCCCACCGCGGGGACGGGTGAACCCCGTCGCCTGAAGACCTGTCTTTCGGCAGTGTTCAGGGGACCAGTCCGGACTGAAGTCACGACCGGCTTCGCGGTCGATCGGGATCCGAAGGCAGGTGCCCTTGAAACGTTCGATCATTTCCGGCCGCAGGATGCTCGGCGTCCTGATCGCCTTCGCGGCGGCGGGCTGCCGCGGAACCGGACGGCTCGCGGACTACGATTTTCGGGACCGGACCATCGCCGTTGCATACGACACGGCGCCGTACCCCGACGTGCTCACCGGACCGTGGTTCCCCGATGTGTCGGAGAACCCGCTGATCACCGCGCTCAAGCTCGGCAGCCGCGTCGCCCGCGAGGTCGAGGCCAACCGGATCCGGGCCCGGCTCGACAGCGCAGTCAACGGCGTCGATGTGGTCGGCCGGATGGCCGATCGCACGCTGGAACGCTCCGCCCGGATCCTGCGCATGAGACCCGTCGACGCCGAGGCGGACGCAGAGTTCGTCGTCGAAGTCGTGCTGCGCAAATACGGCATTGACGCCAAGGACTGGAATGCGGCGGCACACTTCTTCATTGATGCGGAGGTGTACCTGCTCGATGGCGATGACGGCACTCGCATCTGGAAGGCGCACGTCCATGAACGCGACGCGATCATGCCGGCCATCTTCGGGCCGGGCACGGTGGTCCGTGATGTCGTGACGGCGGCTACACTGGCGAGTCTGTCCGTTGAGGAGATCGAGAACGCGCTCGAGCGTCTGGCCGACTATTCGGCGGACCGCATCACGAGCCGACTCCGTGATGCGGTCGACGAGGTACGGCGCGATCGCGGACGGTGACCTGCGGGGTTCATGCGGGCAACACGAAGTCGAGCCGCGTCGTCACCGTCTCACGAACCTGCACGCGAGTCGAATGGTCGCCATGCGTGTTCGAGGAGAGCAGCACGGTGTAGCTGCCGGGTACGAGGCCGGCCAGAAAGTAATGGCCGCCGTCCGTCGTCGACACGGCGGGCGACTCGACCCTCTCGACGCCGGCAGCCAGAAACACGCGAGCTTCGGCGATCGGTGTGCCATCATTCGAGACGACACGGCCTTCGAGGCAGCCTGTCGGCTTCATTGGACGGTTCCGTGTTTTCCAGTGGCTGCCGCGACATCGAGCGGGCGGCTATCCCTGCCGTCGCGTCGCGTAATCGCCCGGGGGAACGGGCGTCGAACGTGGCGATGATAGGTGGCGTCGTCGAACCCTGCAACCCGGCCGGCTGGTCGACCAGCCAGGTCGATCGGATCAGCTGCATCTTGCGCGGCCCGTGCACCCGCCATTTCAGCACGATCTCGCCGGCCGTGATCCGCAGCTCGGCGGAATACCCGTCGGCCCCGCACTCGTGCGGCTGCGCCGAGCTCCATCGACAGGGTCCGATCTCGTCGAGCCGGACCAGCTCGACAGCTCGACCGGCGCCCCGTCGTTCGTGCGCCAGCTTCACGTATTCGCCGTCGAATCGCCAGCGCCAGCGGTTCCGGAAACGCATCCGGCCGGCCGGTCCCCGCCATTCGCCGCATTCGACGAGCACAATCGAGCCCGCCGCGTCGACACGGACCTCGACCTCGCCTTCACCGATGAAATGGAGGCCGCGCGCGTCGCGTACCGCGATCCGGACACCGCGGACCGTTGCCAGCATGGCCCGCAACCGCACCGAATGCGGCGTCCCGGTCTCCGCACCGGGTTCGGTGCTCGACGTTTGCGCCTCCCGCGCGGGCCTGCCACTCTTCGGCATGTAACCCCCTTGAAATCCACGAATGAACGGAGACAGCATGGCCAACCGCGTTGCCCGGTTCACGACCAGCCACGGCGAGTTCCGCGTCGAACTCTTCGAAGAAAAGGCGCCGGTAACAACGAAGAACTTCATCGATCTGACCGAGAAGAACTTCTACGATGGCGTCGTCTTCCACCGCATCATCGACGGCTTCATGATCCAGGGCGGCGACCCGACCGGAACAGGTACCGGTGGGCCCGGCCACAGGATCCGCGACGAGTTCCATCAGGATCTGAGACATTCCGGAGAAGGTATCCTGTCGATGGCGAACGCCGGCCCCGACACCGGCGGCTCACAGTTCTTCATCACGCTCGTCGCAACGCCCTGGCTGGACGACAAGCACGCGGTTTTCGGTTCCGTCATCGACGGCATGGATGTCGTTCGCGCAATCGGCAAGGTCTCGACGGGTCCTCAGGACCGGCCTCTCGAACCGGTCGTGATCGAGCGGTTGACGATCGAGACGGCCTGACTGTTTCACGGAACGTCGTGGAACGGGCGACCTCGCGCGGATGGAACGCCTGCGCGACGCTGCCCTGCCATGGACAGCCGGATTACGGGCGGGAACGGATCGTGAATACCGTGGTCGGGGTCGCCGCGGGCGGATGCCTGACGGCCATGCTGAACGTAACTGACCGGACCGGACCGACCGTGTCGCTACAGCGTGCACTTCTCCTCCTGATTGCGTTCGTCCTGCTGGTGGCATTGCTGCCGGCGGGACTGCTGCTCGAGCATCGTCTCGCGGACACGATCGAGGCTCAGACGCGGCAGGACCTCGCGGTTGCGCCATCGCTGATCGCGGAGAGTCGGGCTCAGTCGCGTGACGCGATGATGATGCACGCCAAGGAGATCGCGTCGACGGCCGGTCTGGCCGACGCGTTGATGGCTGGTGATGATGCCGGCGCCGCACGCATCGTCGAGTCGGCGCGTGGCGGTTACGGCGAGGACGCGGTGCTGCTGGACGCGGCGGGTCGGCTGCTGGCGGGTGCGAGGCCGCCTGAATCGCTGATCGACCGGGCAATGCAGGGCGAGATGCCGGTCGAGATCGTACCGGCGGGTGACGCATTGCGGACCGTCGCGCTCGCGCCGGTACACGCGGGCGCGGTCGTCGCCGGGATTGCGGGCGTGACGACTTTGCTGGACGACAATCAGGCGCGGGTTCTGGCGGGTCTGACGCGGGCCGAGATCGTGCTGCTGGTGGATGGCGGGGTCGCGGCAACGACAGCTGACACGGCGGACGCGCTGGTGGTCGCCGCGGCGGCACGGACGTGGGCCGAAGGCGACACGTCGGTTCATTCGATCAGTGTCGATGGCCGGCTGCTGGCCCGGATCACGCCGCTCGGCGACTATGCGAAAGCGGTTCTCGTGCGGGACCTGTCGCGCGATCGCGCGGTCGTCGGTGAGCTGCGGCGGATCGCGCTTGCCAGCATCTTCGCGACTGCATTGCTCGCACTGCTGGGCGGCACGTTCTTCGCCATGCGGCTGTCACAGCCGGTCGCGTCGCTGGCTTCGGCGGCGGACCGGCTGGCGGCGGGCGACTTCTATGCGCCGCTGAAGCGGCACCGGATCCGCGAGTTGGCGAGGATGGCGGATGCATTCGATGCGATGCGTGGCGCTCTGGCCGCGCGCATCGATGACCTGGCCCGGGCGAACCGCGAGCTGGCGGACCGTCAGGAGCGGCTGTCGGCCCTGCAATCGGAGTTGATCCAGCGGGACCGGCTCGCGTCCGCGGGCCAGCTCGTGGCGCAGCTCGCGCACGAGATCCGCAACCCCGTGGCGAACGTGCGCAACTGTCTGGAAGTCATCCGCCGGCGGACCCTCGATCACGCCGATGTGCGCGAGTTCACGGACATGGCGATCGACGAGCTGCTACGCATGCACGAGCTGGCCGAGCAGATGCTGGACGTGCACCGTCCACGAGACCGTTCGATCGATCGGTCCGAGCCGGCCGCGATCGCGCAGGAGGTGGTCGCGCTCGTGAGCGTGGGCGCGCCCGACACCCTGCGAATCGAGCTTGACGCGGAACATGAAGGACTTGCGCGCATTGCGCCGGACGCGCTCAAGCAGGTTCTGCTCAACGTGGTTCAGAACGCCCGCGAAGCGGTCCGCGACAATGGCCTCGTCGCGGTCCGCGTCCGGAATGGACGCGACGACGTCGTGATCGACGTCACGGACTCGGGTCCGGGTATACCCGGCGATGTCCTGCCACACGTGTTCGATCCGTTCTTCACGACGAAGGGCGGCGTTCACGGAGTCGGGCTCGGACTGTTCGTCGCCGAAGGCATTGTCCGGGGTGTCGGCGGCCGGATCGGCGCGGCGAACGAAGCGGATGGCGCGCACTTCACGATCACACTGCCGGCGGTGGATCGGGACACATGACGGCACGCATTCTCCTGGTGGATGACGACCGCGCGTTCCGTCTGTCGACGGCCGAGCTGTTGCGCGAGGATGGCTACGACGTCGAGGCCGTCGCCAGTGGCGCGGAAGCAGTTGATGAGATCAAGACCGGCCACTTCGACCTGATGCTGCTCGACCTGCGTATGCCGGGCATCGATGGGACCGGTCTGGTCACCGCGTTGCGGGAGTGGGGGTATGGCATTCCGGTCCTGATGATCAGCGGCTTCGGCACGGTCGACGCGGCTGTGCACGCGCTGCACGCGGGTGCGGATGATTTTCTGACGAAGCCGGTCGAGCCGGCGCTGCTGAGCGACCGCGTCGCGCGGTTGCTCGAGCGGCGGCCGACCACGGACCCGGACCGTCAGGGCGTGGGTGGTCTGACGGGTCGGTCACCAGCCATGAAGATGGTGTTCGAGGCGATCCGGCTGGTCGCACCCGCGGGCACGACCGTGCTGGTGCTCGGAGAGACGGGAACGGGCAAGGAACTCGTCGCCCGATCCGTGCACGAACTTTCGCCGCGCTCGAACGGCCCGTTCATTCCCGTGAACTGCGCTGCACTGCCCGAAAGCCTGCTCGAGTCCGAGTTGTTCGGCCACCTGCGCGGCTCGTTCACCGGTGCCCACCGCGACAAGACCGGCCTGTTCCAGGCCGCCCACGGCGGCACCATCTTCCTCGATGAGATCGGCGACATCAGTCCCGCCATGCAGCACCGGCTGCTGCGCGTGCTCCAGGAACGCGAGCTGATGCCGGTCGGCGGAGTCCGCTCGATCGGCGTCGATGTGCGCGTGATCGCAGCGACCAATCACGATCTGCGCGCCGATGTCACGGCCGGCAGGTTCCGCGACGACCTCTTCTACAGACTCAACGTCTTCCGCATCGAGCTGCCCGCCCTGCGCGAGCGGCGAGCAGACATCCCGCTGCTCGTCGAACACGGGATGGAGCGGCTGGCGGACTCCGGCTCGTCCCGCCCCACAGTTTCACCGTTCGCCATGCGCATGCTCCAGGCGTACGACTGGCCGGGCAACGTACGTGAACTGTTCGCTGTTCTCGAAAGCTCGTGGATCCGCAGTGGCCGACACCGCATTGAGGCGCAGCACCTGCCCGCCGAGGTGCGACAGTCGATCGGCACATCGGCCGCATCGAGGCTGGAACCGCGCTACCGGGCAGACCCATCTCCGTCGGACGAACGGTCCGCGATCGTCAACGCGCTCGAGCAGGCAGAGGGCGTCCGTTCGCGCGCCGCCGAGATCCTCGGCATGGGCCGGACCACGTTGTGGCGGAAGATGAAACAGTTCGGACTCGACGCGAACGGCTCGGAGTCCGACCCGCCCTGACATCCCGACCGGCCGGCACGAACCCGCCGTTTCATTGTGCCGATACCGAGCGGCCTGTCCGGCCGTCGGCGTAGCGCCTCCGGTCCGGCTCTCTGCTCGATCGGGTCCGCGATCAGGGACCGGGCCCCGCCGGACGCACGAGCGTTCCGATCTCGAGGAACGACTCGCCTGAATCGAGTCGTCGCCCCGCCTCCTCACTCGACAGAGCGGCCAGACCGGCCAGCGCAGCGGCGGTCACG
>Ga0210096_1000727_pt1 | contig 11076 bp, 11 predicted proteins | sample China_Galinas_PW_4_FD_184864 | JGI IMG/M metagenome (GOLD analysis project Ga0210096, IMG submission 184864) | Wetland microbial communities from San Francisco Bay, California, USA, that impact long-term carbon sequestration - China_Galinas_PWA_D2... | ecosystem: Environmental > Aquatic > Marine... | reverse complement strand
ATGGCAGAGCAGCCCTCCGGAGCAATGGGTACTGCGAGTCCGAGGCGACGCTGCCGCGATCCTGATCCTTGCTCGTCAGGCCGTCGCTGCGGTCTCACCCTCCACGCCGATCCGTGACGAACAGGTTCTCGAGGAGCGGATCGCATCGTCCGTTGCGGTGCCGCGGTTCCGCACGTTTTTCGTCATCGGCCTCGCCACGCTCGCCGGCACCCTCGCCCTGATCGGCGTGTTCGGCGTCGTGGCGCTCGGCGTGACGCAGCGGACGCGCGAAATCGGCGTGCGCATGGCGCTCGGTGCACATAGCGGTGAGGTCGTGCGAGACGTCCTCGCCTCGGGGATCAGGCTTGCGGGATCCGGCGTGGTGCTCGGTCTCGCCATCGCGATTCCGGTCGCACTGGCCGTACGTCGGTTCCTCTTCCACGTCGAACCGCTCGACCCGGTCATCTACCTGGCCATCGCGGTCGGGCTGGTGGCAGTCACCTGCGCGGCCTCGTGGCTGCCCGCCCACCGGGCCGCGAACGTCGACCCGGTATCCGTCCTGAACAGCGAGTAGCCCGCGGTTGGACCGCCTACCGCCGGTCACGATCCGCTCCCGTTTGCACGGCGTGGTGTGCGGGATCCTGCAAACTACAGCCCCACCGCGCTCGCGATCCGGATTCTGCCCGCATACCGGCAACTATCCGTCACCGGCACCGCGATCGGAGCGACCGCTGACGTATCCTGGCCGCATACCGGGCGCATCCGTCAGCCGTCGCGCGGCGTGGCGTGGTTGTCGTTTCTCGCCCGCCGCGCCGGCCCCGCGATCGGCAATCGTCGCCGCGCGGCGCCCGGGTCGAAGCCGCAGAGCAGATGGAGGACGACGCGAGAATAGACGCTGTTCTCGGGATTGCACGGACACCTGCCGGCTGCCACGTCCGGCGCGCCATGAGAATTACGTCCCGCTCCGTTCAGTGCTCGGGACGGCACGAGCAGACCTGCGGGCGGCCGGTGCTCGAACGCGAAGACAGATTCGGAGTCGAACCGCTAGCCATGGCCGCGCTCCGTCAGCAGCTTCAGGTGCAGTAGCCGCTCGGCAAGGCGCTGTACCATCGGCGCGAGCAGTTCGGCGGTCTCCGGATCCACCTCGCCGTACCCTCGCAGGGCCGACGGCCGCGCATCGAGGACCGTCGACCACCATGCCGTGGACCACGCGCTCAGTTCCCGCCGGGGATCTGCCGGCCGTTCCTCGAAGCTGAGGCTCAACAAGGCGCCGGCCTGCTCCGTCTCCCGAATGAGCGCCACCAGTGCATTGTGAACCGCGCTGTCCTCCCTGCCCGACCCGCTCGACCGCTCCCACGCCGACAACCGCTCGCGGGCCTCGCGGACAAGACGATCGAGTATGAGGGTCACATGGCGCTGCTGCGATTCAGTGAACTGGACCGCCACCACTCAATCCTCCGGCTCGAGACCCTCGAGGCGATGTCGCATGGCTTCATCATCGCCTGCATCGGCCGGACGGTACAGGATGACGTGCGCCCGCTCGAGCGTGATCAGTCCGCCGCCGATCATCCGGTCGAGATCGGGCAGGATCTCCCGGATGCGTTCGTCCGTCTCGACCACCTCGACGATGATCGGCAGGTCCAGTGACAGCCGCAGGATCCGGTGCGTGTGCACCTTTGCGCTCGCACCGAAACCGGCGATCCCGCGTAAGACTGTCGCACCTGCGAACCCGCGTTCGCGGAGCAGGTGCAACAAGGCTTCGTACAGCGGCTTTCCTTCGTGAGAGCCCTCGAGACAGCGATCGCTTTCCCCGATGAACACGCGCATGAGCGTGCGTTCGCCCTCGAATCGATGCGACATGCTCACCCCCTCGCGTGCAGGACCAGACCGGCGGCACCGATTCCCGCGTACACTGAACCCAGCCCGAGCAGCAGACTGCCCGCCGCATAGAGGAAGGCGCGCGTCCATGCGGCGTTCTCGAGCAATGCGACGGTCTCGTAGCTGAACGTGCTGAACGTGGTGAACGCGCCCAGGATACCGATCGTGAGCGCCGCCCTGACCTCCGGCGTGAACCGGACCGACTCCATGTAGTGCAGCGAGAACCCGATCAGCAACGAGCCGACCAGATTCACGACCAGCGTGCCCCACGGAAACTCGAAACCCACACGCTGCTGAATCCAGCCCGACACCCCATACCTCGCCAGCGCGCCCAGTGCACCGCCGAGCCCGATGTAGAGCAAGACCATTCCGCCTCCCCCAAGAAAAACCTCCCGGCCGGCCGCGACAGCCGGTGGGAGGAGTCATCAGCGGCCCGGTCGGCCGCGGTCCGGGCGAACCCCTTCGCCCTGCACGAGTCGCCCCGAACATGACGTTCGTGTGCTGGAGCGACAAGTGTCTGGTCGAACTACTGCGGAATCCGGAATGGCAATCAGGTTGCGGGATCCCGGGTAGTCGACCAGCCGTGCAAGCGGTTGGCGGACCGATCGAGACCAGGGGGACCGAACGGGAGCGAGACGATCCGGGGCGGCGCTACCGGGAGCTCACACGGTTGGGTGAATCTGCTGGCAGGGCCGAGCGCGACCGAATCGAGAATCTGATGGCGGAAATGGACGCCGGCGTATTCGGCAGTCGTCCCCGGAAGGCTGAAGAAGGGTGGCATGCGTCCGCGCGGGCGCTGGATCGAATGGACGCAGCGCCGGCATCGGTCCGTGGAACTCCCGATCAGCCGATGTTCCGGCTCATTGCGGTGCACGATCACGTCATCGCGTAGCGGGGCCCGGGTTCAGTTGTTGAATCTGGACTCTCGGCTGACCGCCCACCTGATGTTGGCGAGGATGGCGACCTGGTCGGAATTCGAGAGCGATGAGTAGCCTTCGCCGAAGCCGGTCGAGATCCAGACGTTGTCCGCGGCCCTGAATTCGACGCCGCCGGACCATGCCGAGCCGCCGAGGTCGGAGTCGGACGAGCTGCCGAGCTCGCTACGGCCGAGCACTTCCGCGAAGAGATTGAAGGTCGGCCCGCCGAACACGCCGCGCAGCCCGTACGAGAACAGGCTGGCGTAGGAACTGTCCGGCGCCGGCCGCCTCTGCGACACTTCGGCCAGACCGGTAATCCTGCCGCGCGACATGACGGGCAGCGCCGCGGAAAGCCAGACCTGCTGGCCGATCCAGCCGGCATCGTTGATCCGTGACTGGTCGAGTCCGACGCCACCGGCCGCCGCCAGGATCACGTGCGGCGCGTTCCAGTGTTTCGCGAGCCACTCCTCGCGCATCGGTCGCACGATCTCGCCGAGGCACTGCTGCTGCATCTGAGTGTTGCCGCCGGGACCGCTCACCGCACACTTGCCACCGGGCGCGATTGCCTGGCTCATTGCCGCTCCGAGCTGCCGGGCATAGTCGGCGTCGGCGATTGGATCGCTGCGATCGAACAATGTCAGCCGGAGTCCGGTGGCAACATCCGTCGATGCCGAGTCGCCCTGTGCCCTGGACGTGCCGATCGACAACTCGGCGCGGTACAGTGCGCGCTTGAGCCAGCTGCTCTGATACTGATCGAGCGGCACCTGAAGAAGTCCGAGACCGTGCAATGATGCGGCCAGCGCAACGCCCTGCCGGACGTGCCCGGACTCGTCGATCGCGTCCAGCAGCGCCGCACCGAAATCACGCGTCGTGCCCGGTTCCGTGATCTTCGATGGCGATGCGCTCAGGAACGTGAACGCGGGCGTCTCGGGCGCAATGAACGTCTTCGATATCTGCGTCTGCGTCTCGCGCTGTGCTGCCGTCCCCGATGCTGCCTGCCTGGCCTGCGCGGAACCGCCGCCCGCCACCGACAGTGTCAGGACCGTGCCACAGGTCAGCGCCCAGCGACCCACCAGCCTTCGATCGTGCGTTCTCATTGCAGCGTGACCTCCGTTTCCACGACGTACACGCCGTTCGAGTCCGTCTTGCCATCCTCGATGCACAACCCGTCCGGCACGACCTTGCCGTTCTGGGCGAGCGTCACGATGCCGCGGCACTTCGTTCCCGGCCCGTCACCCATGCCGAGCCAGTAGGTCAGCCGGCTGCCTTTCGGCAACGGTGCCTTGATGATGTGATGGTCGGAGACGTTGTCGGACGTATTGCCGCGGGCAACCTCCGTCCAGTCAGCGTCACCGGGTCGCCTTGTCCACAGGATGTACGCGATCACGTGCGGTGAGCCGGACGTGATGTTGACGTCGAGGTCGACACCATCATCGATGTCGGCAGTGCGTGTTCCGGCCATGGTCACACTCTCTCATCATGGGTTGTTCAGCGGCGGGGCGCCGGTCGGCATGGCGGCCTCGATCACGTTCAGTGTCTCGCGTCGGGTTCGAAACGCCGGGCGACCCGGTGCCGTCGACCACAGGCGTGCGGCGACCGCGTCGATCCCGGCGGCCGTCCCGGGGTGAGCCGGCTGGAGCGCGTTCAGACGCCGCAGCGTTGACGACTTCGCCCGTTTCGTCGTGCCCTTCCCGCGTCCCGAAGCCATGATCCCTCCCGTGCGCAGCGTTCGGCCGGCCAGAACGATCGCGAATGACCGACCGGGTGAAGACCGGTCTCCAACCGTAAGGCGGAGAAACGCATTGTGAAAGGACAGCGGCGTGACCGTCCCCCGGTGCGCAGCCGCGCCCGGGCGTATCCTGACCGGCCGGGACCTTATCCAGGTCGACCTCCGCCAGGTGCTTTCAGAAACGCCTCGATCGCGTTGCGCACCGCCTCCGGCCGGTCCGCCCAGGAAACGATCCGGGTGCCCGGCACCACCTCGCGCCGGATCGCGGATGTCGCCGCTGCCAGATCGCCCCAGCTCCCGTTGATGAAGGTGTCGAGGTAGTCGTTGCCGGGGTCATGGTACGCTCCCGCGAGGTCGGGTTGCAGGAGTAGCGTCGGCGCGTGCAGCCTGGAAAGATCCAGGGTGATGTCCTGGGCGATGAACTCGCACAGGTACCTCACCCACACGTGCAGACCGGGGCGCGCCGCCTCCCGCCACAATCGCAATCCCAGAACCGGTTGCACCGCGTAGTCGCCCGGGAGAAAGTTGTTGTCGTCCCACGTCTCCCTGGTGACCGTGCGGAACCACGACGGTGCGAGTGACGTGTCGACAGCCGCGGCGCGCTGGCGCAGCGTTGGCGCCGGCACACCGGAGGAAGCGGGCCCGAAGGTCCAGCGCGCGCTCCCCGACAGCAGCACGACATCGGAGACCTTGGTCGGCTCGTCAATGGCCAGCCGAAGTGCGATCTGCGTCCCCGTCAGCCAGTGCCCGACGACAACCACGTCGTCGAGGCCGTTGTCCCGGATCAGTTCCTTCAGGGCCGTCAGCGCCGAAGCGGTCCATGTCTGACTGCCGAAGCTCGTGCCCCGAGGTGGTGTGGGCGGGGCTGGAGTGCCGCCGAAGCCCGGCAGAGTAACCAGGTACATGGTGAACGTGTCCCGCCACTCGTTGACCAGGGACTCGAACACATCACCGCCGAAGCCGAGCCCTGGAATGAGGATCATGGGGCGGGCGCCGGTTCCCTCGACGCGAACGCTCCCGAGCTTGCCGGACGGACCCGTCGCGTAACCGGGCGGCGTCGCCAGGTTGTCGAGCGTCGTATCCTGCACGAGAATGCGCGGTACGGCGGACTGGGCCACCAACCCCCCGGCGAGAACACCTGATGCGAGAATGGTCACAGCAGCCGCCCTTCCGAAGCACTTCATCGTTCTTCTCCTCCTCGTTGTCTCTCGAGTGATGGTAGGTGAGCAGACGCCCGACAGCAGGCGAGACATGCACGACGGTCCTCCTGATCGTCCGGCATGTATGGCCCCGAGGCGGACGTGGCAGTCAGCGCGTCCGCACCTCCATCCGGTGTCGTTTGGCCCCTGTAATCAGGATGTACCCGAGAGGATGGCTGCGGGATCGCGATGGCGCCGCTCTTCCATGCCGCTCTTCCATGCCGATCCGCGAACAATGTGGAGTCCGGACCGCTGCGGTTGCCGCATGGCTCGCCATCGCGTCACATTCCCCGCCGGTCAGATGCCCGGGACGCCGAGGTCAACCATGAGCCAAGTCCGCTTCATCACTCGCCGTGCGCCGTCCATCCTGCTCATCGCATCATTGAGCACCGCCGCCTGTTCGCGGAGTGATGCCGGATCCCCGACTGGTGCACTCGCCGGTGACTGGGACTGGTATCAGATGATCGGGGCCTCGCCGATCGGCGGGTTCGAGGCCAGCCGCCGTTTCGCGTTCGCTCATTTCGAGGGGACCGACGCGGACAGCTCGTGGATCAGGCGACGTTCCGGCTCGACCATGTTCCGGATCGACAGCATCCGTGCGGACGCCGACTCGGTCATCATCTCGCTGCGAGGCCGGAATTCGTCCTTCCGCGGCACGTTCTCGGGTGACACGATCACGGGTCTGCTCTATCGCGGCGGCGAGCCGGCCAATCGGATCCGGCTCGTGCGCCGGACATCACCGCCCGACTTCGAGCCGCCCATCGCGGTGTGGGATGGCGAGGTCTCCGACTCCGCATTCGATGTGATGATCGACCCGGCGGTACCGATGAACGCGCGCGACGGTACCGTGCTCATGAGCTTCGTCGGACGCCCCGTCGGAAGCGGTCCGTTCGGCGTGGTCATGGAGCGGACACCCTACCTGCGCTGGGACAGCGCGGCAGCCGTCTACTGGGCATCGCGCGGCTACATCTACGTCAAGCAGGACGTGCGCGGGCGCGGCGGCTCGGATGGCGAGCTGGACACGAACGCCGGTCAGATCGAAGACGGCTACGACGCGGTCGAGTGGGCCGCCGCACTGCCGGGCGCGAATGGTCGCGTCGGCATGATCGGCGGCTCGAACCCCGGCCTCTACGCATGGTACGCCGCCATCGGCCAGCCTCCGCACCTTGCCGCGATCGCGCCGACCGTCGCCACCGCGGACCCCGTGCGTATCGTGCCGTACATCGACATGGTCTTCTCACCCACCTTCGTGCCGTGGCTCTGCCTCACCGCCATCAAGGACCGGATGTCCGACATGAGCGGCGTGGACGAAGTCCGCGCGTTCGAGCACCTGCCCGTCATCGATGCCGACACCGTGGCCGGCTGCCCTCGCCGGCAGTTCTGGCTCGACTGGTTCGACCACCAGAGCCAGGATGCCTACTGGAAGAAGCTCGGCGTCGAGAACCAGCTCGACCGCGTGAGAGTGCCGGTCCTCGGTATTGCCGGCTGGCACGATGATGCGCGCGGCACGATCCGCAACTTCGAGGTCATCAGTCGCCTGCCGCGGCACCCGCCGCTGCGTGTCGTGATGGGAGCGCGCGCCCACAAGGGCATCGACTACGTGACCGGCCACTTCGGTCCGCGCGCCCGCATGGATGTGCGCCGACTCCAGCTGCGATGGTTCGATCACTGGCTCAAGGGCGTCGACAACGGCGTGGATGCCGAACCGCCCCTCGACTTCTTCATCATGGGTGACAATGTCTGGCGCAAGGAGAACGAGTGGCCTCTCGCGCGGACGGTATGGACCGACTTCTACCTGCACTCGGGCGGACGGGCCAACACATCGGCAGGCGACGGCACGCTCGACACCATCCCGCCGGGCCCCGAGCCCGCCGACACGTTCACCTACGATCCGGCGGATCCGACGCCGTACCTGGTCGATGCGCGTGAGCTCGAGCTGAGCCTGAACGAAGACTATGCCACCGTCAACGCGAGCCGGTCCGACATGCTCGTGTTCACGACCGCGCCGTTCGAGCGCGAGCTGGAGATCACCGGACCCATGAGTGCTACGGTCTGGGCCGAGACCGACGCGCGTGACACGGACTGGCACGTCATGCTGCTCGACGTCTTTCCCGATGGCCGGGTGCTGCGCATCCAGGACGGCATCATGCGCGCACGCTTCCGCGACGGGTTCGACCGGCCCGCGCTGCTCGAGCCCGGCACGGTCTACCGCTACGACATCGACCTCTGGTTCACCGGCCAGGTCATCCCGGCCGGCCATGCGCTCCGCGTGACAGTCGAGTCCGCCGCGTTTCCCAAGTACGACCGCAACCTGAACACCGGCGGCGACAACGAGCGGGACACGACGTTCGTGTCCGCGCACCAGCGTGTGCTGCACGATGCGGAGCACCCGACGCACGTACGGCTGCCGGTGATTCCGCAGGGCGGGGCCGCCTCGGGCGGTTGATCTGCCGGGGCCGCCGAACGGCGGCGGGATCGACTGACAGACTCGACAGGCGTGGCCGTGCATTCGTGGCCGCCCCCTGCGTGTACGGCATCACGCACTCACCGCGGGCGCAAGTCCTCAACTCCGGCGCCAGCCCGCCCGATACATCTGATACACGAAGTCGTTCACCCCCTCGACCCGGTGGAATCCTGCCCCCGGGCCGATGTGCGTGCGTCCACCGGCCGTGCGGAACGTCGTCCATCCTGTCCGCCGTCACTGTGACCGGTCAGGTGCAACCGGGAGGTATCATGCGACACGTCTTCTTCTGCGTTCCCCTTCTCCTCGCCGCCACCTTCACCGCCGAAGCCGCGCAGTCGACTCCACCGGCGTGCGGCACGGCCGCCCTCGATGCCGCGCAGGATCAGTGGGATGCCGACAGTGTCGTGTCGGGTGACCTCACGCTCGACGGAAACGACGATGTCGCTTTCTGGAAGCGGGAGGACAGCGCGATCCGCGTCTACATCGCGGCCTGTAACGGCGACAGACCCGTCGAGACCTGGCGTTTCCTCGTGCCGCTGTCCGACGATTGCCCGCCCGATGGGTTGGCCGTGGAAGTCGGCAGCCTGCTCATGGATGCGGCGCTCGTCGATCGCGTCTGCGCTGCGGACAACGCCGCGGAATGCCTGCACATGCGCCAGGAGAACGAGCGCCGTCGTGCCATTGCCGAGGCCGGCGGCCGCGAGCTGCGGGTCGGCGCGGCAGCCTGCGGGGGTGTGCATTTCCGCTGGTCGAAGGAACACAACGGATTCATGAGGATCGGCGCCTGAACCGACGCAGTCGACGATAGTCGGACAGATCCGCCGGCCGTGGCTCGGCCGCGGCCGGCGGAACCGCTCAGCGGCCGTTCTTCGCGGGCAGTCGCAGGAAGTCGTCGATGTAACGGGCTACCGCGTCGATATCCGATGGCTTCAGCCCCACCAGACCCCAGTGCGGCATGCCCTTCTCGTTGCCTGCGAAGATGTACCGCCTCAGACCGTCGAGGTCCGAATCGAATCGCCAGTCGGACCGGAGGAAGGATGGCGGCCGCAGTGTGTCTCCCTGCGCCACGAAGCCACCATCGCCCAGACCGGTGGCACCATGGCACTTGCTGCAGCTGAAGCTCCATACCACTGCACCACGCTTGAGTGCAAGGCTGTCCGCCGCCCAGTGGATCGTGTCGAAGACCGCCGGGTCGTACGCCTCCTGAGCCATCCTGACCGTGTCCGCCGCCGCCCGGCGTGCTTCATCCGCCGCCGCGTTCCGGTCCACACTGTCGCCTCCACACGCCGTGGCCAGAACGCACAGGAACGCGATCGATCGCGAACGCATGTACGCCTCCCTTCCCGCATCACGAAATGGCCGGTCCGCTAATGCGCGAACGCCTGTCAATCGATGCTGCACGGCATGCGCCGTGTCTGTAGGGCACTGGCTGACAATCCGTCGTGCCAGCCACGCTCCGGTCGTCGGGATGAACGCTACAATAGCGGATCGGCTGGCGGTACAACCCGCGGCGGAGCACTCGGCGAGGACCGGGGGCACAGGTCGCGGCACGGGCAATCCGGGGCTTCGAATGTCACTTCAGCGGGAATACGCGACCGACCATGGCCGGACGACAGGCGACCTGCCGGCTCTTACGGTACGTCCATGCGACGCAGTCTTCGCACTGCAAGGACGAAGAAAAGCGCGAGCGCGACTGCGGACGTGACGACTGCAACGGTACCGCCCAGATGTTGCGATGTCGCAAAACGGCGGCTGTCCAGCGCGTGCATCAGCGCGATCGAATAATGCCTGATGCTCAGAAACCGCACGCCCGAGACGTAGCCGGAGAAGAAGCCCTCCCACAGCACGATGTAGAGCAGCCCGATGGCGATCGCGTGTGTCGTCATGAGGCCGAGCCACACGAACGCCGCGGAGTACAGAATGACGCCGACGAGGGTTGCGCTGGTGATCGCCATGACCGCCTTCGTGTCGCCGAGGAACGCGGCCTGGCTCGAGGCGAACGCGCTGATCCCGATGAACGGCGCGGCGATCGTGATCACGGCCGCCAGCTTCGGCAGGACGATCTGCCAGCGGGCGAGCGGTGTCAGTGTCAGGTTTGCCAGCGTTCGGTCGTCGATCTCGTTCGCAAACGCCGCCGCGGCAATCGCCAGAACGACCAGCGGCGAGATCGAGCCGGCGAGCATCCCGCTGAACACGACAGACTCGAATTCCCGTACGCTCGGCGCCCGCGTCGACCGTACGGTCAGCAGCGAGATCACGACCGGCATGGCGGCCAGGACGGTCATGATCACCATTCGCCACTTGCCGGTCAGCTGACGAAGCGTGAGTCGGTAGACCGCGCCCATGCCGTTACCGCTCCACGAGGTAGCCGAAGACACTTTCGAGCGAATCGTCGAGCGGCTCGACTCTGCGCAGACTGATCGAAGCCGCCTTTGCCAGTCGCGGCAGCTCGATCTGGAGGTCGCGTACGTTCCGGCTCAATACGACGATTGCGCCATCGGGATCGACGTTGACTGCGTCGACGGAATCGAGCACGACGACCTCGGCAGCGAGCCGGCGAGGCGCGTTACTCACGACGCGAACGTGGTACGGCCGTTCGTTGAGTGCCGCCCGGATCGCGCGGAAGTCGCCTGACGCGGCCAGCTTTCCGTTCACTACCAGGAGTACGGTGTCGGCCAGTCGTTCGACCTCCTCGAGGATATGCGAAGAGAGCACGATCGTCCGGCCCTGCGCCGACAGTCGTCTGAGCAGTGCCTGGAAATGAACGCGCTGTCTCGGGTCGGCGCCGTTCAGCGGCTCATCGAGGATCAGCAGCTCGGGGTCGTGGACGAGTGTGGCCGCCAGCCGCATGCGCTGCCGCATGCCGCGCGAGTACGTGCCCATCGGTCGGTCAGCCGCATGCGCGAGGTC
>Ga0210096_1000726_pt1 | contig 11082 bp, 9 predicted proteins | sample China_Galinas_PW_4_FD_184864 | JGI IMG/M metagenome (GOLD analysis project Ga0210096, IMG submission 184864) | Wetland microbial communities from San Francisco Bay, California, USA, that impact long-term carbon sequestration - China_Galinas_PWA_D2... | ecosystem: Environmental > Aquatic > Marine... | reverse complement strand
TGTGGTTCCTGCTGTTCCTGCGGGTTCTGCCGGGTGTGTCCGTGGCCGAGCTGAAGGAAGTGCTGCCGGCGCCGATCCGGCGGCTGGGGCGTTCGCGAGTGCAGCCCGGTGCGAGCGGGGAGGTCGCGACATGACAGCGAATGGCGGAATGCTCGCGATCTTCGAGGCGCGCGATGACACGGTCGACGCGATCAACGCGCTGCGGGCCGCGGGGCTGAAGCGGATGACGGTGTACATGCCGGCGCCGGACCACGAGATCGAGCACGCGCTGCACGAGCCGAAGAGTCCGGTCCGGCTGTTCACGCTGGTCGGCGGACTGACGGGAGCGGCCACCGGTTTCGCGTTGCCGACCTGGACATCACTGGACTGGCCGCTCGTGACCGGCGGCAAGCCGGTGATCTCGCTGCCCGCATGGGTGATCATCGCGTTCGAGCTGACCGTGTTGTTCGGTGCGCTGTCGACTGTGCTGGGCCTGTTCATCCTGAATCGCTGGCCGTACCGCAAGCCGCTGATCATCTACGATGGTTCTTTCACGGCGGACCGGTTCGGCATTCATGTGGATCCGCCGGCCGAATCGGCCGCGCGGGCGCGCGACATTCTGAATCAGGCGGGCGCGGCCGAGATCCGTGAGTCGCGAGGGGAGGTGACGAGTGCGTCGTGACGTGCGAGGCATCGTCGTCGCCCTGACAATGGCGGCGTCTGCCACCGGCTGCACGCGCATCGAGTACACGCTGGGCCGGATCTCCTTCCTGGCGTACATGCGCAGCGCGCCGTCGTTCGATCCGTACGAGGCGACAAGGCCCGCACCGGCCGGTGCGGTGGCGTTCGATTCCCCTGCGGGCGACACACCGCCGCCGATCACGCCGAGCGACGCCGGTCTGAACACGTTCGCCGCCGGGCCGCACGCCACGAATCCGTTCCCGGTCGACTCGGCGTTCCTCGATCTGGGGCAGCGCATGTTCGAGCGACACTGCGCGGTGTGTCACGGAATGCAGGCGAAGGGCGATGGCTCGATCGTCGGGCCGGACAAGTACCCGCCGCTGGCGCCGAACCTGACGCTGCCGGCGACGGTCGCCCGGCTGGACGGCTACATCTACGGCATGATCACGGTCGCGAGGGGCGGGCTGATGCCGCCGTACGGACCGCGCACGACACACCGCGAGCGGTGGGCGATCGTGACGTGGCTGCGGCACCTCCAGGCCGAGGCAGCCGGTCAGGGCGGAGGCAACTGAGCGATGGCGCACGCGGCTAGCGGGTCGGACGCACCGATCGCCCGGCTGGACCCCGTACCGTCGATCGCGACCGCCGGCGCGATCGCGCTGACCGTCATCGGCTTCTGCGCATTCGCGCTCGCGCTCGTCCGGGATGCCGACCGGGCGTGGCAGGCGTACATGATGAACTGGCTGTACTTCACCGGCATGGCGCAGGGCGCGGTGATCCTCGCGGCCGTCGTAACCATCACAAAGGGCATGTGGTCGAGGAACATGCGACGCATTGCGGTCTCGTTTGCGTCGTTCCTGCCGATCGCGCTGCTGCTGCTGCTGCCGCTGCTGTTCGTCACGCAGCGGGTGTTCCCATGGGTCAGCGAACCGGTGCCCGGCAAGGGGGCATATCTCAACGCGCCGTTCTTCATTGCGCGTCAAGTGATACTGCTCGGTTCGCTCTTCAGCCTGAGCGTGCTGTTCGCACGCTGGGCGCTGCGGCCGGACCTCGGCCTGATGCGTGACCGGGTCGAAGGCAGGCTCGCCGAGTTGTACGCTTCGCTGACCCGCAACTGGAAAGGGCAGGAGGAGGAAGAAGCGATCGCGCACAGGCGGCTGGCCCGGCTGAGTCCGATCCTCGCACTCGCGTACGCGGTCGCGTTCGGTGTCGTTGCCTGGGACTTCATCATGAGTCTCGAACCGCACTGGTTCAGCACGCTCATCGGACCGTACTTCTTCATGGGCGCGTTCCTGTCCGGCCTTGCAGCGATCGGCATCGTGACACACTGGGTCGCCCGTCGAGTCGGTCACGAGGACCTGATCAGCGCGGATCAGTACCACGACCTCGGCAAGCTGACGTTCGGATTCGTCGTCTTCTGGGGATACCTGTTCTTTTCGCAGTACATCGTGATCTGGTACGGCCTGCTGCCCGGTGAGCAGAGCTTCGTGATCCACAGGTTCACACCGCCGTTCAGCCTGATCTCGAAGCTCGTCTTCGCGATGATCTTCGTGGTGCCGTTTTTCGGGCTGCTCGGCGCCGCGCCCAAGCGGGAGCCGCGGATCCTCACGATGTTCGGTGCACTGCTGCTGCTGGGCTTCTGGCTCGAGCGCTACCTGCTGCTCTACCCGTCCTGGCACATCGGCGCCGGCAGCCTGCCACTGGGCTGGCAGGAGATCGGCATCGCGCTGTTCTTCCTGGGCCTGCTCATGCTGTCCGTGCTCCGGTTCCTGCACCGGTACCCGGTATTCCAGGTCTGGCAGCCGATGAGCGAGATCGAGCTGAAGGGTATCGAGGTCGAGGTGGCCGAGGGCGCCGGTACGGCGTAGCCGCCGCCGAGGCGAGAGCCGGGCCGAGGCGAGCGTCGGGCCGGAGGGACGGGGCGAGGGACCTGGCCAGGGTCAGGTTCGCGCGTGTACGGGCGCGCGCGACCGGGATTGGCGGAATCGTCGCGGACCGGAAAAGCGGTTGCGCCGATCCAACAATCCGTCCGTTGCGGCCTCCCGGGTGAAGGTCGGTCGCTCTGCATGGCCGGTGCTGTTTCCGCCGCTCGACCAACGCTGCGAAGATCCCATCCAGATTGTTGTGTAACAACGACTTGAGGCGACATCACGGCGGATTGTTTCGGGCGCTTCGGATGGTCCTGCGCGCCGGATCCCGGAATCCGGCATGTCGCTTGCTTGCGACGTACCTTACCCCGTTGTTCCCACCGGCAGGTACATCCGTTGGGGTAGAAATGAGCAAGGCGAGCTGGGGCCCGGAGAGCGGCGCGCCACCGTCCACGAATCTGAACGTCGCACTGGCGGTGGCCCGCCAGCGGCTCGGCGACGCGCATTTCCAGTTCGCGCTGGAGATGATCCGGCGCGGGCAGGGCGAAGTCGCGGCGCCGCAGGTTCTGACGATCTATGCGCGACTGCACGATCTGAACGAGATCGACTTGCAGGCGTTGCGGAACCGCGTCCTGATCTACCTGGGTCAGGTGGCGAACACGGATGTGACGCACTTGCCGAACACATTCGTGGCGATCGACGGCGGCGTCGAGTGGGACGTGACGGCGTCGCTGGTGGAGCGGATCCGCAAGCGGCTGAGCGGCCGTCGGAACCACCCGTTCCGCGAATGGGTCGAGCTGCATTCCGGTCACGTCGAGTCGAAGCTCCAGCGGATCCACGTCGAATGTCTGGCGGCTCTGTACGATGCGACGGACGGCACTCTGAAGCTGCCGGAACTGACGCGACTGTACATGCGTGAGGTCGGCCTGCGCGATACGCTGTACGAGCCGCTGCACGCCGGTCTGCTCGAGCGGCTGTACGAGCAGATGGATGAAGACGAAGCGGCCGATGGAGCCGACGCGGTGGGCGCGGAGCCCGTGCAGGGCGCGGATGCCGGGTCGATTCCGAAGAGCAAGTCCTCAGTGGCCTGACCCCCCCAGCCCCTCCGGCAGCACGGACGCCCGGTTCGCACCTTGCGCGCCGGGCGTTCGTGCGTCGTGCAGGCCCGCCGCGATGAGGTCGGGCCGATCCTTGCATGCCACGGTATGGACAGGTGGACACGACCGGGTTGACCGGTCTATTCTGAGGATGTGGCGAGCCACGCAGGGCGCCTGGTCTCGCAGAATTGCGGATCGAACCGAAGGGAGTGAGCATCGATGGCCGGCATGAAGGATCTCGCTGCACTGGGTCAATCGGTATGGCTGGACTACATCCGCCGTGAGATGGTGAGGAACGGCGAGCTGGAGACAATGATCGAGCGGGGGCTCCGTGGCCTCACGAGCAATCCGTCGATCTTCGAGAAGGCGATTTCGGGTGGTTCCGAGTACGACGACGACCTGCGCATCGCGATAGCGACGGATCCGGAGCAGCCGACGCTGGCATTGTTCGAGGGCGTGGCGATCACGGATATCAGGGAAGCCGCGGATCTCCTGCGCGGCGTGTACGACGAGACTGGCGGTAATGATGGCTTCGCGAGTCTCGAGGTCTCGCCGCACCTCGCGTACGAGCGGGACCGCACGATCGAGGAAGCGCGCCGTCTCTGGGAGACCGTCGATCGGCCGAACCTGATGATCAAGGTGCCCGCGACGGCGGAAGGCATCTCCGCGATCGAGGAGCTGACGGCCGCCGGCATCAACATCAACGCGACGCTGATGTTCTCGCTCGCGCACTACGACGGCGTGGCCGGCGCATACCTGCGCGGGCTGGCAAGGGCACAGACGCCCGCGACCATCACATCAGTGGCATCGTTCTTCGTCAGCAGGGTCGACACCCTGGTGGACTCGAAGCTCGATGCAATGGACTCCCCGGAAGCGAATGCACTGCGCGGGACGATCGCCGTTGCGAACGCGAAGCTGGCGTATCAGCGGTATCTCGAGACGTTCCACGGTCCATCGTTCGACGCCCTGCGCAGACGCGGCGCCCGCTCACAGCGTGTCCTGTTCGGCAGCACGAGCACGAAGGACGATGCGTACTCGGACGTGAAGTACGTCGAGGAGCTGATCGGTCCGGAAACGGTCAACACGATACCGCCGGACACGATCGACGCATTCGAGGACCACGGTCTGGCCCGCGTGACGCTGAGCAGAGGTGTCGAGGAGGCGCGCAGCCGGATGTCCGAACTCGAGAGTCTGGGCATCGACATGACTGCGGTCACGGAGCAGCTCCTGCGGCAGGGCGTGCGAAAGTTCGCCGTTTCGTTCGACGCGCTGATGGCCGCGCTCGACCGCAAACGCGAGGAGATACTCCAGCCCGCGACCTGACGCACGGACCTGGAAAATGCCCGTGGATCGGGCTACCTGCTCATCGCCGAGGATCCCGAGGCATCACCGCTGGAGTACCTGCCGCTGTTGCGTGGCTCGCCTTCGATTCCCAGAGAGCTATCCTTCTCCCTGCGCCTGTGGCCGCTCCGGCTCGAACGGTTCCATGTGCACGATCACGTCGAGGAACAGGGGGTCGGTGCGGATGGCGCTCCGCACGCGGCCGCCCAGGTTGTGTGCGTCACGCAGACTGAGTGCGGGGTCAGCCTGCACGTGAATCGTTACCAGGTAGTTCAGACCGGTTCGCCTGCCCTGTACCTTCTCGATGGCCAGCACACCCGGCACCGAGCGGGCGAGTTGGCGGACACGGTCCAGGACGGCGGGCTCCGGGGCGCGGTCCATGAGGTCGGCGACTGCGGGTCGAAGCATGCGGAATCCGTTGAATGCAATGATGCCTGAGGCCAGGAGTGCGGCCCAGTCGTCCGCCTGTGCCCATTCGGGGCCACCAATGACCGCCATGGCGATGCCGATGAAAGCCGCGGTCGACGTGATCGCATCGGTGCGGTGATGCCATGCGTCGACCTCGAGTGCGCGGCTGTGCACGTCGTCACTGACGGCGCGGACGCGGCGGAACAGCAGCTCCTTCACGATGATGACGGCGACGATCACGGCGAGCGTGAACGGCGCGGGTCCGGCACGCGGTCTGTGGATCTCGCGAACGGCTTCTACGGCGATACCGGCGGCCGCAGCGAGCAGCATGAGTGAGACAATGGCGGCGGCAATGGTCTCGGCCTTGCCGTAGCCGAAATGGAAGTCCTCATCGGCGGACCGGCCGGCAATGGTGAGGCCGCGCCAGACGATGATCGAGGAGAAGACGTCGGTCGCGGACTCGACGCCATCGGCGATCAGAGCGTACGAGCTGCCGAGGATGCCTGCGCCGATCTTGATCGCGACGAGGACCGCATTGGCGGCGAGACCCAGGCCGGCCCACCGCACGCCCCGCCTGTGTCGGTCGTCCATGTATCCGTCAATCGTGGGCGGAGCGCGCGCGATCGAGCATGCCGATGAGTTGCTCGAGTTCAGCTTCATCGAGTGACTCGAACGCGGTGACATCGGCGTTCTCGACCACACTGTCCAGTGCATCCAGCGTGGCCCGACCTTCATCGGTGAGCAGACAGTAGACGACTCGCCGGTCGCGGGTGCCGCGTTCGCGGCGGACGAGCTTCTTGCGCTCGAGCCGATCGATCAGTCTGGTGACGCCGGGCGTGCGCTCGACCATGCGCGCGCCGATCTCGAGTGTCGGCAGACCTTGCGGCCCGGCGCCGCGCAATATGCGCAACACATTGAACTGCTGGAGCGTGACACCATGCGGTCCGAGCTGTCGCTCGAAGAACGCTCGCACGACATCCGCTGTGCGCAGGAGCGAGATCACCGCTTCCTGGCCAAGCGAATGGAACGGCTTGCGTTGCTTGATCTCCTCCTGGATGCGCGAGCGTCTGGCCACGAGGATCAACCTCCGGTCCCGGCGGGATCAGCGCCGGCGTGGCACGGTGAGCGCATTGAACAGAAGTGGCCAGGTGGCGACGGACTGTCCGCGATAGTTCGGCTGGAACCCGAACAGCACGACCGAGCCGCGGCCGACCGGTTCCACGACGAGCGCGGCCTTGTCGGCGATGCGCTCGGGTCCGAGAATCCAGCCCGACTTCACCGGATCGCGGGAGCCGTACGTGGCGACTGTGCGGGCGGTCGTGTCGTGCACGTTGAATGCGCGGCTTGCGCCCCAGTACCAGCCATACACGTTTTCGGCGAGTCCGGCGGTCAGCTTCGAGCCGACGTCGAGCACGAGCTCGACGATAGAGCCGGGCACGTAGAAGTCCTCGCGCCGCAGACCGGCGACCGCATTCGAGATCTGGAGGTCGAACGTCTCGATGGCGAAGTCGGTCGCATCCTCGATGGCGACGAGCCGGCCGCCCTGTTCGACGAACTCGCGCAATGCGTCGCGGCCGTCGGTTCCAATCCCGCCCGTGTACTCGTCGGGCGCGGCATCCGATGCGAGACCGGACAGGATCGAGCGGGACGCCTGCGACTGGAGCAGGATCACGTCGAAGTCAGTGCCGAGGTTGCCGGCACGCATGCGCGCGTCCTTGATGGTGTCATAGGCGAGTCCGTGGGCGTCGAACATCCAGCGCGTCCAGCCGCTCTCGCTCGGTTCGGCCCACGACTTGTAGATGCCGATGCGTGGCGCATTGCGTCCGCGCAGTGCCGCGGGCAGCTCGAATTGCCAGTCCTGCTGCGGTATCGGTTCGGACATGGGAGGCGGCGCGCCATCCCACTGTTCGATGGGCATTGCATTGAAGCCCATGAGCATGGGCAGCGTGTGCGCGGTCACGTCGTAGGGTGCCTTGGGCGGTCCGCCCGGGTATTCGCGCAGGTCGGGATAGTGTTGTACCTCGAGCATGGTCTGGGCGAATGACGCGTACGGCTGCTGCATCGGGATCACGTACGTGCCGGCGGCGAATGAGCTGTCGCCCGCAGTGAACGCGGCGGTCGCCCGGTGCACCTCGACATCGCCCATGGTCAGGATGCGTAATGCGAACGCCAGCCCCTCGCGGTTCGGCTGGTCCGCCGGTATCACCCACGCGGCCGGCCACGCGTCCCAGCCCTCGACGGCGCGCCGGTTGATCTCGTAGAAGTTGCGGAGCCAGAATCTCCTGTTCCCTGCGGCATTCGAGAGCAGCGCGAGGGCGCCGGACTCCATGTAGTCGACGATATGCGGCAGGCCCCAGCGTCCACCGGTCCATGGCCACGGGTACTTCCAGCTCGAGGTCTTCGCATCGTATTCGCGGCCGCCGCCGATCCGCGACGAGTCGATGTCGACCGGCGTCGCGAGCCGGGCGGACGCCGTCTCGGACAGGATGCGGACGCCGCCGTGGTAGTGCTGGTATGCGCGTGCCGGCGTCCACGCGTCGTAGATCGCGTCAATGACGACACCGCGCTTGCCCTCACTCGTGAGACTGGCGGCCATGAAGGCGCCGAGCTGATTCAGAGCGCTCACGATCGCCGGGTCGACGTTCGGCTCGACCGGGTCGATGAAGGGCGGCATGTAGATGCGCGCGCCATTGCCGCCCATCTGGTGGATGTCGTGCACGATCTGCGGATGCCACGCGTTGTGCGCACGCAATACCGTGTTGATCGTCTCCTTCTGCGTGAACGCGTACCAGTCGCGGTTGTTGTCGTGTCCGGTGTAGAACTGATACAGCCACGGCGGCGAGGTACCCTCGAACGCGGTGCCGACCCACTGGTTGTACCACTCGTTGACCCAGTCCGTCCCGTCGGGGTTGAGCGAGGGGATGTCGAGCAGGATCACGTTGTCGAGTATTTCGCGGATCGCCGGATCGCTGGACGTGGCGAGTCGGTGGATGAGGCGGGCGGCGGTCTGCGCGCCGCCGACTTCGGTCGAGTGGATGCCGTGTGTGATCAGGACGACGGTACGTCCCTGATCGAGCAGGCGATCGAGGTCCGCCTGACCGTTGATGCGACGCGGATCGGCCAGTCGCATCTGGATGTCGTGCAGTTCATCGAGCTTCGCCTGATTGGCTTCGCTCGTGATCGTGAGCATGACGAACGGCCGGCCCATGGTCGTGGTGCCGATCGTGTCGACGCTCACGCGCGGACTGGCCAGTGCGACCTTCTCGTAGTACGCCAGCAACTGGTCCCAGTCGGCGAGCTTCCGATCCGCGCCGATCTCGAAGCCGAAATGCTCGCGAGGGGTCGGCACGTTCTGGGCGGACAGCGGCAGCGCCACGATGAACGCGACGGCCGCCGCGACGAGGGAACGAGCCATGAGGCATTCTCCGTTGTGGACCGGCGTCGTGGGACCGAACGGGCTAAAGTGAAGCGGCGGCGTTCATCCGGCAATGCCGGGCAGCCGGGACTCGACACCCTGAAGCGCGTGGTCGACCGCGGCATCATCGGCCAGCTTCTCGACGGTCAGTCGCGTTCTCCGGGTCCAGCTGGGGAACCGGTCCGCGGTGACGCCGGGCAGGTTTACGGGTTCCGTTTCGCCGGCCAGGTCATCGAGCGCAACGCCGAGCAGCGGTGCCGGCGAGCAGCTGAGGAACGCGTGCACGGCGGCGCACAGGTCGGGGGCATCCGGATTGGCGCCTTGGGGCAGGATGTTCGCCGCGGCGAGCCTTCGGCGCAGCGATGCGCGTTCGGCGGCTCGCAATTCGAGGGCCCGGCTACGTTCGGTCTCGTCGAGGTCGCCAGCCCCGTAGCGGGCCTCGATGTCACGGTCCCGCCACCAGCCGGCGAGTGGCGCGTGATCGTGCGTGTTGACGGTCACGAGAGCGCGTCGCGAGTACGCGGAAGGCGGCCGGAACTCGCCGGCCGCGTCGCGTTCGAAGTACAGCACACGCGTCGACAGAATACCGTGGCGGGCGAGTCGTGATGGCAGCCCGCGCGGCACGGTACCGAGGTCTTCGCCGATGACGATGGCTTCGCGGCGCCGGCTTTCGATGGCCAGAATCGCGAGCAGCGCGGCCGACGGGTAGCGGACGTACGCGCCGTCCCGGCGATCCCCTGCCGCAGGTACCCAGAACTGCCGGAACAGGCCCATGACGTGATCGATGCGGAGTGCGCCGCAGTGGGAGAGGGCGTTTCGGACCAGCAGTATCCAGTAGCGATAGCGGTCGGCGGCCAGCCTGTTCGGATCGAGCGGCGGCAGGCTCCAGTTCTGGCCGTGCGGCGCATAATCGTCAGGCGGCGCGCCGATCGCGGCGTCATCGATGAACAGGTCGGGGAAGCTCCAGCGGTCGCTGCCACTGATCGCGGAGCCAATGGCGAGGTCACCGTAGATTCCGATCCGGAGGCCGGCGGACCGGCCGCGTTCGGCGGTCCGGCCGAGCTGCCGGTCCAGCTCGAACTGGAGGTATGCGTGGAAGTCGACCGCATCCTCGTTGGCGTTGCGGAACGCGACGACATCAGCGGATCCGGGATCCCGGAATCCGGCCGGCCAGTCCCGCCAGTCCGCCGAGCCGAGCGCGCCGGCGAGAGCGTGGAACGTGGCGAAGTCACGCAGTGCCGCGCCGTGTCGCCAGGCGAACGCGGCGAACGCACGTCCACGCGGCGTCCCGGCACCGGCCGCGCGGAATGCCCGGTGCAGCGCTTCCAGGACCGGCCGCTGGATGGCGGTGACCGCATCGCAATCGAGGCGGTGCGCGGCGCGAAGTGATGCGAGCCGCGCGGTCGTGTCCGCCGACTCGAGGATCGCACGGGCTTCCGCACTACCCTCGAGCTCGGGCACGGCTGACACGTCAATGTACAGGGGGTTGCGGAAAAGCCGGCTGACCGGACTGTACGGGCTGATGTACGAGCCCGTATTGCGCAGCGCGTGCAGCGGATTGATGCCGACGAATTCACCGCCCTGGCGCGCGGTCCACTCGCACAGCGCAGCCAGGTCCGTGAGATCTCCGACGCCCCGGTTCCTTGCGCTCCTGACCGCGTACAGGTTGACGGTCAGACCGAACACACGGTCGTCACCGATCACATCGTGAAGAGGCGTGCATGTCTCGGGTGCGGCGATCAGGAACGTCTCGCACTCGTGGAGCGCATGGTCGATCCGTAGACTGACGCGCGCCGAGTGGTAGCCGTAGCGCAGGCCGTCCGGCAGGGGAACGCGCATTGTGCGCTGGCCACGTCTGCTCGTCGCGGTTCCCTCCGTCGAACGGCGGTCACCGTCCTCGGTGATCAGGTCGACTCGCCATTCGATACGTCCGTGCCGGTCCTGAGGCAGGTCGAGGCGCAGGCCTGAAAGATCATGGCGCAGGACCGTGACCGGCTCGGCGATGGCATCGCGTCGCTCGCGCTCGATGCGCGAGAGTGCGTGCTCGGCCAGCTGGTCCGATGATGCATCGATGCCCATGGCCGCGAGCAGTGCTGCGCGCGTTGCATCGGACGTGACTCGCCGGATCCCGCGGATGTCGTCGTATTCGGGCACAATGCCGTACGCACGGGCCAGCAGGCCGAGTGCCGGCCGGGTCACAGGCGCAGTGCCCGCATCAGACGATCTCGTAGCGGAACAGGATGCATGACCGGGCGACGAGACTGACGCCCGTGGACTTCACGCGGCGAGTGCC
>Ga0210096_1000725_pt1 | contig 11083 bp, 10 predicted proteins | sample China_Galinas_PW_4_FD_184864 | JGI IMG/M metagenome (GOLD analysis project Ga0210096, IMG submission 184864) | Wetland microbial communities from San Francisco Bay, California, USA, that impact long-term carbon sequestration - China_Galinas_PWA_D2... | ecosystem: Environmental > Aquatic > Marine... | reverse complement strand
TGGAGCAGTTGAACAAAAAAACTCCCCGACCCCTCAAGCAACTGAAGGTTAAATGTTTGTTGACTTAATACATAACTTTAGAATATTATTCACTTAATGATCTGTCTTAGCATTTTTAATTCTAATACTGGAGGTTAAACAATGACAGAAGGATTGAAAGTTGGAATCACCCATGAAATTGAACGAGAAACCACCGAAGACATGTCTGCGCAAAAGGTCTTCCCCCACGTGCCCAATGTCTATGCCACAAGCGTGATGGTTGGACATATGGAAGCGGTTTGTGCCGAGATGGTTCTCCCTCACCTCGGTGAAGGTGAACAAACCGTCGGAACCGGCATGAAATTCAAACATATGGCAGCTACGCCTTTAGGAATGAAGGTTCGATATAGTGCCAAATTGACGGCAGTTGACGGCCCAAAACTGGCTTTTGAAGTAGAGGGATTTGACGAAGTGGACAAAATCGGTGAGGCCACTCATTTTCGTTTTATCATCAATGCCGAAAAATTCAACAGCCGGGTAGCAAAAAAGGCAGAAAAATAGTGTCGGGGGTCGGGCAGTTATTATTGTAAATCTTCATATATCAGCCCTCGGCTCAGAGAGCCTACGCCTCGGAGAGCGGAATGGATATTTTTTTAAAAAAAGCGTGTACTGTTTGAGTGGTTTAGGGATCGTTAGAAAGAACAGACGCTTACCGAAACAATTCAACAGTGAAGAAGTGTTTGTTATAAGTTGAACCCATTGTTTTTATGTTGATATCTGTTCTTTATTTACGATCCTTTAACCACGAGTTTACACGGTTTTTTAAAAAACATTATCCATGGAGTAATTTGACAAATAAAACACCCCGACCCTTGAGTTAATTAAGTATTAATAATCCCTGACAACTTTTAATTAAAACTATTGGAGGTTGACCATGGCCGTGTCGGATCCCATTCGCCAACTGGATGCGATTCTCAAACCCAAACGTGTGGCCGTTATCGGCGCCTCATCCAGCCCGAACAAAATAGGCTACGAAATTCTGAAAAATATCATCGACAGCGGCTTTAAAGGGGCTGTTTTTCCCATCAACCCCAAGGCAGATGTTATTCTCGACCTTCCCTGCCACAAGAGTGTTAAAGATATTGCAGAACCACCGGATCTGGCTGTAGTCATCATTCCTGCCCGATTTGTACCCCAGGCAATTCAGGAATGCGGTGAGGCCGGCGTGAAGGGCGCGGTGATCATTACCGGTGGCTTCAGCGAGGCCGGTGACGAAGGCGAAGCTCTTCAGAATCAAGTCGTTGAGGCAGGAAAAAAATTCGGCGTTCGCATCATCGGGCCCAACTGCCAGGGGGTAAACAATCCCCATCATCCTCTGTGTGCGTCCTGGCCTCTGCTGACCTACCAGGGCAAGATCGCACTCATTTCCCAGAGCGGCACGGTGGGCGCCGCCATGATGGACAGGTTGTCCGAAGATAAACTGGGGACTTCAAGCTTTGTCAGCATGGGCAATCGCGCCGACGTCGATGAAACTGATCTTATTGCCTATTTCAATCAGGACCCCAACACCGAGGTGATTGCTGCTTACATCGAAGGGATAAAGCGCCCCGATCAGTTTATTAAATCCATAAAACAGCTCCGAAAACCGCTGGTGGTTCTTAAATCCGGCCGGACGCCAAAGGGAAAGGTTGCGGCCGAGTCCCACACCAAGGCTTTGGCCGGTGCTGATGCCATTTATGAAGCGCTCTTTAAAAAATATAATATTTGCAGGGCCTACACGGCGGAAGAGTTTTATGATTATGCCAAGGCCCTGGCTTATCTGAAACCACCAAAGGGCAATCGTATTCTTTTTATTACCACATCCGGAGGTGCTGCTATTCTGGCAACAGATCAGGCCGAACAAGAAGGTTTAGATGTTTCTCCGCTGCCCAAGGAGGCGGTGGAGGCCATAACACCGCTTATTCCGGCTCATGCCATAAAGGCCAATCCCATAGATCTTACCGGAGACGCCACTGCACAGATGTTTGGCGATGTTATTGCGGTCACCCGCAAATACTATGATACACTGGGTGTGATTTTTGGAGATCCGGTGGAAGATGCCTCCAGCGTCGTGACCCCCAATGCCAATGAGTTAATTATTTTTTATGGAGGGGCTGACGTCGAACGTTACGAAAGTGAACGCATGCACCTTAAAGGAATTCCGGTTTTCCCCACTCCCGAACGAGGAATAAAGGCCCTGGCCCAGGTGCTTGAGCGTAAAACTCTGAATTTACCACAGAAACCGACCTTAACTGTTCCGGCCATCGGCCGGCAACTGCCGCTTCATCAGGCATTTTCACGCATCGCCGAACAAGGCTTGCCCTGTACCCCATTTGCTTTGGCGGAAAGCCGGACCCATGCTGTTCAGCTTTCACAGGAACAGGGCTTCCCGGTAGCGCTTAAAATCAGCTCTCCCGATATTCTTCATAAGAGCGATGTCGGCGGCGTACAGCTCGATATAAGTTCTGCTGAAGCGGTCGAAAAAGCTTACGATGCGTTGCTGTCAGCTGTGAAACGCAACAATCCTAAAGCCCGGGTGGATGGCGTGTTGGTAAGCAAAATGGCGTCACCCGGACTGGAAGTCATTGTGGGAATGAATCGCGATCCTCAGTTCGGCCCTGTGATCCTTTTTGGCATTGGCGGTATCATGGTGGAGATTTTTCAGGATGTGAGCCTCAGACTTCTTCCCCTGACAAACGAAGAGGCCGTGTCCATGATCCGGGAAATAAAAGGCTACGGGCTCATCTCCGGTTATCGCGGCCGGTCGGCGGTGAATGAACAGGCTTTGGCAGATTGTCTGTTAACTGTTGCCCGACTGGCAGAAGAGGCTCCGGATATTATTGAAATCGACCTTAATCCTGTCTTCGCCTATCCAAGCGGAATACAGGTTGCAGATGCTAGAATGATTGTAAAACAGGAGTAGGGAAACAACCCGATGATGAATGAATTTGATAACCTTGTTTCAAGGCTCAAGAAGAAGTACCCCATGTTGCAAAACTTTACCGATCGCACCTTTGGTGTGGAAATCGAATTTTTCGGGCTGAAATATGTTACCATGCCGACAAATAACGGAATCATAAAACCCTACAACATTTCCTCCAGGGCCAAAAACGGGCAACACATCGTTGATCTCATCAAGGATTGCGAGGTATCCATCGGTGATGACAGAGACTCCTGGCACTTCGAAAAAGATTCGTCGGTTCGAGGCAAAGGACACACCAGATGTGGTGCCGAACTGATCAGCCCGATCTTAAGCGGCATGGAAGGACTGGTAGAAGTCTTCAACGCTTTCCAATTTCTCAAATCAATTGAAGGAATTGATATTGATGCAAGTTGCGGCATGCATGTTCATCACGGTGTTGACCCGAAAGTTTACAACTGTAAAGAACTCCAGCACCTTGTACGCATCGTTCACCACTATGAAGATCTCTTTTACCTGCTTATCCCTGGAGAACGTCAGAATGCCGAAACCTGTCGGCCCATGGAAATTGACGTGAACGCCTTCCTGAATGTCTGCGAAGGCGGTGATGATGGCCACAATTGCCGAGTCAAAGACCTCTGGTATTCGCTTCAAAACCGTTACGACGAAAATTGTGGTGTGAATTCACGCTACGACAAAACCCGCTACCACGGTCTGAATCTGCACTCCTACTGGTATCGCTCCACCATTGAATTTCGCTATCACTCAGCCCTTCTGGATAAGGTAGATGAAGCCATCCAATGGATCATTTTTACCCAGTTTATCATAGAACTGAGCCAAGATCACGCTCCCGATATCTATTACTATCCTGGAGCGAACAAATGGCTGTCAACCATCTATAAGATTTACAAAGTATTCGGCTATCAGGAGCGTATCAAGCAGGCACCAACCAGCTTAAAACAGTCGATAAAACATATAAAATTGTTTAACTAATAAATTTGGTGTAATCATGTGTGACATATTGGCCATCTCGGCGGGATATAACTATACACCCAAAAATTATCTTCCCATTTTCGCGGAAAAGGGCAGTGAAAACATGCACGGATGGGGTATCGGTTTTTTTCGCGAGGATCAGGCTTTGGTGGAAAAATCCGCGGAGAAGGTATTCAGTGATCAACAGGTTCACAAAAGCTTCCAGAGACTCGCCCGGGTCATCGACAGCCGGATCATCATAGCGCATGTGAATTGTTCCAAAAGCGGTGGGCGCCATAGTGCTCAGCTCCATCCTTTCAAGCTTTCCTTTCTGGATCACGACTGGTTGTTTGCCCAGGTGGGCGTTGTTGAAAAGATTAACGAATATCAAACCGACGGAACACCTCGGCTGGACGTCGATGTCGATACAGCCAGAATTTTCGAATATTTGAGAGATCAACTGGTATTGCTGCACCGCAAGAACCCGTACATCAGTGTATACATCGCCCTGCGCATCGCCATTCAAAAGCTCCTTGATGACTATCCCGGGGATTACAGTTTTTTTCTGGCCAATGAATCGTTTCTCTTTGCCTTTTGTAACTTCCAACAACTGATGGTTCTCAAGGCGTCCGAAAGTATGGGAGATATTTTTCTGGTGACTTCCATCAGGGAAGGACTGAGTCGCACCGATTGGCATCCCATAACACCGGACCCACAATCCCAAGGCGAGCTTTTGGTGATTGCCGGTCCGGATGTGTTGTATGCCGGTGAAGTCTAATTAGTGCCCATCCATAAATGGCCATTTTTGTCCTGATCGGCGTTCTCCACGGGTTTCCGGCTGCGGCGTACAGACGTACGCCTCACAGCAAACCCTTGTGCGGCCTTGATCAGAACAAAAATTGCTCATTTCTGAATTGGACACCCATTATATTCATTTTGAATTCATGGATGGACACTGATTAATGTGTAAATTTTTCCATTGTTATCATGCTCAAATCCGTTCCATAAGGTTCAAAAAAAATGTGTGACCTCTTTGCACTGTCTGCCAAAAAAGATTATTCAGCCCCGGAATTCCTGCCCGTTTTTGCAGTTCGGGCCAAAAAGAACATGGATGGCTGGGGCATTGGTTTTTATCGTAAACAACATGCCATTGTTGAAAAGTCGGCTGAACAAATTTTCCACTCAGGCGAATTGCACGACAGCTTTCAAAGGCTGGCCCGTGTCGTAAAGAGCAGAATTATCATTTGCCATCTCCGTTTTCGGACCAGCGGGCTCATAGACGAGTGCCATGCACATCCTTTTGTTCTGAAATTCGGTGGGCATGATTGGATGTTTGCACATAACGGCAAGGCACCGGCCATTGAATCTTACAAAAGCAGCGGCATTGCCATTGAAGATGCCATTAGCGACTCGGCCAGAGCGTTTGAATACCTCCGGGACCGTATGGTAGACCATCACAGAGAGGATGCGAAGCCTGAGAAGCTTTTCAATTCCTTGGCAAATAGTACTTCGCAAATGATTGACCAGTATCCGGGTGACTACAACTATTTGCTGTCCAACGGACATCTTCTATTTGCCTTCACCAACCATCGCCAGTTTATGTTTATGAAAGGAAGCGAGAAACTAAAAGGTGCCTTCCTGCTCACCACCCTGGCACGCGGATTAACCACAGAAAAGTGGTTGCGGGTGGCAAAAGCCACCAATCGCCGGGGACTGCTTCTGGCAATTTCAGGCAACGATGTTATTTTACATCAATCGATTTAACAAACAAGCCGATCCAAATAGAGCGTTTCAAATACGGGTGGTCGTAACAGACGACCATTCAACCCCGAGCATATCTCCCATGGTTCACTCCGGCGAACCTGTTCCTGTTATAATGGCAGGCCATAGTGTGCGTAGAGATGATGTAAAGCAATTCTCCGAAATAAAGGCTGCACGAGGGTGTCTGGGAATGCTTCGCTGCGCTGAACTGATGCTGATGATCTTCAATTTTTCAAATCGAGGTAATTTGGACGGGCATCAATTGGGACCCATCAAGAGGGCGTATCTGCCGTCCGACGATGAACCATTTGAATTGATTTAAATCTAAACTGAGCGTTTATACTATTCTCTTATCAATGGTTTGGGTAAGGCTGTGATTTGAAGCAGTCATCAAAGGATCAGCTTATTTCCATATACGTAGGAGATATCTCATAATTTCGAAGCCACTAAAAGCCTGCGATAAATTGCAGATATTCAAGATTCCAAGGATCTGATTAAAGGTTCGATTTTAAAAACCGGTTCTATTGATGCTTATCAGAGTCAGGGTGTTAATTTTTTAATTATTGACACGATTATCGGCTTTTTATATTTTCCACTTAAAAATTAAAGGAACATCAATTAATTTAGGAGAATAAAGATGCATAATTTAAAATTGTGTTTTTTAGTTCATTTTTTCATCATTATTGCTTTTATCATACCTTCATATGGTGCAGATGTTGTCAAAATAGGTGTTGTAGATACTCAAAAAGTTCTAGATACATCATTGCTTGGTAAACAAATGACAAATGAACTCAACAAACTCCATGCCGGCTTTTCCGCTGATCTTGAAGCTAAAGGGAAGGACATTCAAAAGCTGCAAAAGGAAGTTGAGAAGCTATCTTTATCAAAGGAAACCCTTTCGGTGGCAAATAAGGAAAAATTTGACAAAAAAACTCGTGAATTAAGAATTAAAATTTACGATGCTGAGAAACTAAAGGAAAAATATCAAAATGATTTTAACAAAGAAGAAATAAAAAGATTAAAAAACATAACCCAAATTGTTGAAGAAATTATTGCTGAAGTAGGAAAAAAGGAAGGTTATCTTTTAATTAAAAATACTAGTGGTACCCTTTATTCTCCAAAAGAAATAGACATTACAGATAAAGTTACTAAACTATTAGATTCTCGATATAAAAAAGAAGAGGTTAAAGAACGTAAAAAGAAACTATAGTAAAATAAACTCATCTTTTCTGTCCCCACCAAAACCTGATTTGACAAATCCAAAGGCGGATTAATATATCGCTTGAAAGTTCAATTTTAAGAGTTAAAAATTATGAGCATCAATCAAGAATTTACGAAAATTGAAGCTTTCCTACCGAAATCAAACTTGTGATTTCTTGCCAAAAGCACATAAATTGCTAAATTGCAGATACCTAATCGGTATCAGCCAAAAGCAAAACCCCACTCTCTATTTGAGAAACGGGGTTTATTTATATCCGGATCATAGCTCCCTCATTATTTGAGTTAAGAGCATTATTAATGATTTTGAGTCATTACCATAAAGTTACATTTACAGTCAAGGTTTAACCTACAAGACTTTTCTCACCTTTTTATCCGCCGCGTGTTTGGCGGGCTTAAATTCTTAGTTTCCCACTTTCTTTTGTTCCAGCCTCTCATCCGCAGGTTTCGCTAATGTTTGCAGACACAAGTTTGTATATGTCGCTTACCTCAAGTGATTTTTCCTTGGTCGCATTATGCTTTCCACAGAGCGGATAAATGTAACAGTTTTTATCTTTAGAGTCGTCTTTTTGAACATGGGCACCTTCCAAATCCATTTCAAGGCAATTCTCAACCGGGCAAAAACTTGCTGTTTGCTTAGAAAACTTTTCCCAATGCTTAAGCCAACTTCCGCAGTTACATTTTTTCTGACTTGTATTATTGACGTTTCGAATCTTCATATTCTCCATCCTTTCAAATTGTATGTCTTAATGTCCGGCTCGTCCCTTTTCCCCGAAATTAAATTCATCAAAGTATCAGCCATCAAGCTCCGGCCCGCCGGAGTCAGATTTTTGAAATCCTCTAAAATTGAGGCAGCATAGCGAAACGCCATTTCATTGGCCTTGTTAATTTCGTTCACAGCTTTGAGAAATTCACAAATTTCCATGGCAATCTCTTTATTCAATTTTGCTGCGTGGATTATATAATCAATATTTGTGCCAATCCTTCTGAACGGGCAAACACAGATCTATATGGCTTAAGTCATGCACTTTTAAGGGGATTTGTTGTCTGATGGTTTAAGAGAGGAATAATGATCATGCACAGAAAACAGGGCATGCTTGCACATAATATTGTGCAGGATTTTGGGAGAACACCTGGGCTATTAAGATAATTTTTAAGGTAAAAGGGAAATCCTTTTTCGGGAGTTTGTTTTTTTGCATTTTCGTACGAAATAGAGTATATGTACTGAACGAGATCCGTTTCAGGTTGTACTTATGGTAAGAAATCACAAGTTTGATTTTGGTTATAAACCTTCAATTTTCGGAAATTGAAGCTTCAGGAAATCAATCTGCAATACGAGAGAATGCGTGCAAGTGTTGTTTTTTAACGTTTTATTCTATTTCATCTTTGAAAGGAGTCTATTATGGGCGTGACCAACAAACAGGCCGGTACTCGTGTGGATGAGATTACCGAGGGAATCTACCGGATCAGCACTCCAGTCAGCGAAATCCCTGGAGGTTTCTCATTCAACCAGTATTTGGTAATAGGCGATCAACCGTTGCTGTTTCACACAGGACCAAGGAGAATGCAATCGCTGGTGCAGGAGGCAATCTCGAGCGTTATAGACGTCAAGGATCTGCAATTCATTGGCTTCTCGCACTTTGAGTCAGACGAATGTGGTTCCTTGAATAAGTTCTTAAGCCTCGCTCCCAATGCGGTGCCATTATGCGGTCAGGTAAACTCAATGATCAATGGTGACTGCTTCGACAAGCCGGCGCGCGTTCTCGCTGATGGCGAAACGCTCTCACTCGGCAGTCATATCGTTCGCTGGTTCGACACACCGCACCTTCCCCATGCATGGGAGTGTGGGTACCTAATGGAGGAAAAGACCAGCACGCTTCTGTGTGGCGATCTGTTCACCCAAGGTGGCGCCGATCTTACTCCTCTTACTACTGCGGATATCCTTGAGTCGAGTGAGGCTTTCCGAAAGCAGATGGACTACTATTCGCATACAAAGAATGTTCATTCACTGATTGATAGCCTGGTGGCAACCAACCCAACGACGCTCGCTTGCATGCATGGTAGTGCTTGGCAGGGTGACGGCAGCCGGTTGCTCAAAGCGCTGGCAGAATCTCTAGATTCCAGAGCTTGAAGAAAAGGGACTTCTCAGATGTTTGGGGTCGATCAATAAACACAAACCCCGCCCAAGCGGCTTGCACCCGACCGGGCCACGCGGCTGAATTGCTTGGCGGGGTACGACCATCAAGGCAATGCGATGGCCTCACAACCACGTGGCCCGGCTGGCGAAACCTATCGTAGTATGGTTACCGATACCTGCTATAAATCTGGAAATCTAAAATCGATTCAATTGGTTGTGATATCATATTCCAAAATTTGAACTAATCAGAGATGTATTGACCAGTTTACCTAAACCCGTCCAAGGACTGCTTTTTAGACCTGAGATAGCATCCTTTCAGGTGAAGATATCATCCACCCTAAAATCCTTCGATATGTCTGACAGAGACCGATCTTGGCCCTGATTGAAAATATCTCAACAATTTGGTATGCATAAAAAAGGATTTTCTTGATTCTGAAGTTCATTTGCAAAGAACTTTGTATCAGTTGCTACAGACAATACTGATTTCACATGATATCAATATAACACTTGGCGTAATCTAAAATCAAAATCATAAAAAAGGATAAAAATGGCTTGTCTTTGTGAAAAAATTGCCGGTAAGGGCATCGAACTGTCTCCAACCTGTATCGGCCACCTTTGGATATTCGAAAATCTTGACCCGGAGGAGGTCAAAGCACTTAGCGGTGAAGCGCTGAGAAATAAATTGATAAAAGGTCAATCGTTGTTTTTGCAGGGTGACTCGGCTGACGAAATGTTTCTCATCAAGGGCGGACGAGTCAAACTTACCAAGGTTCTTGAAGACGGCAACGAGCTTACCCTCGATATTCGTAAAGCCGGTGATTTTGTCGGCGAAAATATGTTTTCAGAAGAGGGTGAATATCCTGTAAGTGCATACTGCCTGGAAGATACGTTAACTTGCGGGTTTAGTAGAAAACAATTTGAACAGATCGTTTTGAAGCATCCCAATGTTGGACTTCAGATAATTAAAAACTTAAGTGAAAGGATTTCGTGGCTGACCAGCCGCGTTGGGAGCCTTGCCGTAACGAATATTGAAGACCGCCTTTACCGCGTCCTTGCAAGTGTTGCCAGAGAGCATGGGACAATGGGTGCTAAAGGAACCGTTATTCAATTTCCTTTAACTCATGAAGATCTGAGCTTTTTAACCGGAGCTCACCGAGTTAGCATTACCCGCGCTATGAAAGCTCTTAGAAATGCCGGTAAAATTATTCATGAAGATAAAAAACTCATTCTGCCTTCTTTGGAAATTGCTTGGTAACATGCTTTGCTGGTGATTCAGACGCCGGATATTTCCCTTTTACGCTTCATCCTCGATAATCACTTAATAGATTCTTGAATAGGATATCCCTACCCTTTTTAAATCAATTCCTTTGGATTTAATATAATAGTCCGTAATGTAACAGTTGCTACAGACACGGTTTCATACATTGCCTATTATGAGGGTAAAATTAATAAACAGGAAAGGAGCAAGGGGTATGCAACCTCAGATTATCGGAATTTCAGGCAGCCCAATTAAACACAGCAACACAGATCGGCTAATTCAAGCAGTACTTGAAAGCAGCGGCCTATCAGCAGAGTTCATTAAGCTCAGTAAAATTAATGTGCGACCTTGCATTGCCTGCCTTGGATGTAAAAAGGATAATATTTGCAAGGTAAAAGATGATTTCCCCGAGCTTGGAGAGAAGGTTAGCAAGGCAGGTGCCATTGTCGTTGGAGGCTACTCTCCTTATGGAGCTGTTGATGGGTTTAGCAAGGCTTTTCTTGAAAGATTATTTTCACTGCGGCATCAAAATGGTTTGAATCGAGGCAAACTTGCGGTTGTTGTAACTACTGGAATCGGGCGTGGAGCTCCCGGCCTTGAAGAAGCCAGCAACCAAATTGCACATGCTCTAAAGCTTGAAGGTATGGATGTGTTAGGCCAACTAAAGGTCATCGGTAACCCTGAATGCATGGTTTGCGGATACGGCGAATCATGCCCGATGAGTGCTTTGCCCTGGATTTTTGGAGACGATACCCGGGTGACCTCGGATAAATTCAGTAATGTCGAAGATCAGACGGAA
>Ga0210096_1000724_pt1 | contig 11092 bp, 11 predicted proteins | sample China_Galinas_PW_4_FD_184864 | JGI IMG/M metagenome (GOLD analysis project Ga0210096, IMG submission 184864) | Wetland microbial communities from San Francisco Bay, California, USA, that impact long-term carbon sequestration - China_Galinas_PWA_D2... | ecosystem: Environmental > Aquatic > Marine... | reverse complement strand
CCCGCCACGAGTCGGTAGTCCTCGTCGCGCACGGTGGCATGGGCGTAGTCGAAGACCGCCCGCGCGCCGGCCGCCACCGACTCCTCCGAGATGTCCAGCGGCGTCGAGTTCTGGTGCACGGTGATCGAGGGCGCCGCCTTGACATAAGTATACGGACGCGTGTATTTAGAGTACGTGACATCTGCGACTGAACGCCTCCTCGGCTTGGTCGGGGCGGACGACTGCTTCGACATCGCCGCCGCCGACCTGTTGCCGGTACAGCTGCAGGCGGCCAACGAGCGGCTGCAGAGCCAGATCGGCAGCATCGGCCTCCTTGCCAACCGTGCCGCGTCGGCGGAAGTCAAAGAAATCAACGAGCCCGCCGACCTGGTGCCACTGCTGTTCGCGCACACGACCTACAAGACCTATGGAGAAAGTTGGCTCAGCGAACGGCGCTGGGACCGGATGGGCAGGTGGTTGGCGACGGTGTCGACCCGTTCGGTCGACGGCCTCGACACCAACGGAGTCGAATCGCTCGAAGACTGGACCAAGCAGCTGGAGACCGTCGGGCATTACCTGTCGTGTTCGAGCGGCACGACGGGCAAGCCGGCCATGCTCAGCTGCACCGAAGCCGATATCGAGATGTCGGCGCGGGTCAACGTCGAGGGGTTGTTGTGGGCGACCGGACTCAAGCGCGGTGAGGACCGCAAGTTCCTCGGACTGGGGCCACGATTCGCCGCGCCCCGCGAGGACGCCATCCGGCAGGCCATGATCGACGCGTTCTCTTCGCGGTATGAGCCGTATCAGTTCGGTGAGGGCGAACCGATCACGGTCGGTTCGATGGTCGACATGATCACGTTGCGGCGCAAGCTCGCGGACGGCACGGCACGGCCGGGCGAGATCGCGGAGTTCGAGAAAATCGCAACGCAACGCGCGGCCGATATGGAAGTCTCGGCAGCCAACGCGATCGACGCGGTGATCGACGCCTGTTCGCTACCGTTGCTGGCGACCGGCATGTTCGCCACCCTGTACCAGATCGCCGAGGGCATCCGCGCCAAGGGCCGCGGCGGCAAGGATTTGAACCCAGACAACGCGCTGATGGTCGCCGGCGGCCTGAAAGGCGCTGAGCTACCACCGAACTACCGCGAATACGTCCTGGAGACGTTCAACGTCTCCGAGGACCGGCTGTACCACATGTACAGCATGCGCGAAATCAACTCGACATTCCCGTTGTGCCACGCGGGACGCTACCACGTCTCTCCATGGGTAATCATGCTGCCGCTGGATGTGAGTGGTGAGCAGGTGCTGGATGCCGACGACGGTGAGATCGAATCGCGTGCGGCCTTTTTCGACGCCACGATCGAGGGCCGATGGGGCGGTGTCATCAGCGGTGACCGCGTGACCGTCAGCTTCGCCGAGTGCGAGTGCGGCCATCAGGGACCGACCATCGGGCGGGAGATCACGAGATATTCCGACCTGCCGGACGGCGACAAGATCACCTGCGCGGGCAGCATCGACGCGTATGTGCGTGGTGTCGCATGAGCGGGCCGTTGTCGGCACCGCACTTCGTTCAGGGGGCCCTGGTCGAAGGAGGCGACGTCCGCCATCGCTCACGCGACCTTGGTGCCGACTTCGCTACCCCGGCAATCGATCTCGACGCCCTGATCGTGCCGCGATCGCAACTGCCGCCGCTGCTTGACGTCAAACTGTCAGAGATCATCGATTTCTTGGTGGAGGCTGGCGAGCGCCTGCACCTGGACCGCAACCCGTATCTGCAGCAGTGCTTGGAACTGATCGCGGCGACGAACTCGTTGCCGCGGCGCGTTGTTGAGAACCTCTATCGGGAGGCGCCGTACTTCCTGACCAGAACTGTGCTTGAGAGCATCGTCGACTCGAACGTCGCGAACCGAGAAGCCCTCGACGGCTGGGTGGAGCGAGTCGACGCGTACGGAAACAAAGGTGCGATAAGGGCATTCCCGCCTCGGATGGTCCACATGCTGGCGGGCAACGCACCGTCGGGCTGCATCTCCTCGATTGCGCAAGGAGCGCTCGTCAAGGCGGTCAATGTTTTCAAGATGCCCTCCAGTGACCCATTCACTACGGTGGCAGTGCTGCGGACGATGGCCGAGATCGATCCAGGGCACCCCGTGGTGCGCTCCATGTCAGCCGTCTACTGGCAGGGCGGCGACACGTCGATCGAACGCACGCTTTATCGCCCGCAGTACATCGACAAGATCGTCGCGTGGGGCGGCGGCGACGCGATCAACAACGTGATCCAGTACCTGGGTCCCGGCATCCAGCTGGTGTCCTTCGACCCCAAGTCGTCGGTCTCGATGATCGGTCGTGAGGCGTTCGCGTCAGACGACACCGTCGCCGACGTCGCCGAGAGGCTGGCCGCTGACACCACCGTGTTCAACCAGGAAGCGTGTCTGGCCAGCCGCTACGCGTTCGTGGAGGGCGACGCGGCGCAGGTCGAGACGTTGTGCGCCAGGCTCGTTGAGCGGCTCGGCGCGGACCGCGACTTCGCGTCGGCCGTGGCCCCTCCCCTTCCATCGGACGTGCGGGAAGAGGTCGAGGTCCTGAACGCGATGGGCGACATCAAGGTCTGGGGCCGCTTCGACGGGCGCGGATTGGTGATCCTGTCCGACCGTCCCGTCGAGTTTCAGCCGAGCAACAAGACGTCGAACGTGGTGATGGTGCCGTCCCTCGACGACGCGGTGCGCTACGTGAACGTAGCGACGCAAACCATCGGCGTCTACCCCTACGAGCGCAAGGCCAAGCTGCGTGACAGGCTGGCGAGCGCCGGTGCTCAGCGGCTATGCCGCTTGGGCACTGCGAACGCGCACGTTCTTGGTAGCCCGCACGATGCGATGTATCCGCTGCAGCGGTTCGTCAACTGGATGGGCGACGACGACATCACTCTCTGAGATTCAACGGGGAAGAACGCCGCGAAGAAAGAGATCTACCGCGTACTCAAGACGGCCCTCCTGCTCCTTCTTCTTGCGGTACACGCCGAAATCGGCCAGCCGTGCCGGCAACACCTCCACCATCGCGAGGAAGTGTTCGGCGGTAAGCTCGACGTCGTCGACCTCTATAGTCCCGTCCTCCTGGTGGCGGCGGAGCAGATCGACGACCTGGCGATGCCGACGTGACCAGCCGAAACTCTCTGCACTGACCGCGAATTCGGGAAACCGCGCCGACACGTCCATCGCGATGCGGTGCAGCCGGATCGTGTCGGGATCCAGTGCGTGCTGCAGCGCGCCACGGCCGATCGCGAGAAGCACGGTAGGTAGATCCTCCCCGTCCACTTCGGGATTCTCCCGCGCGACCGTGCGTGTCAATGCCCAGGGAATCACATCGAGGAACACCGCGCGCTTGTCGGGGTAGCGGGCGTACAGCGTTCGCTTGGTGATGCCGGCCGCCTGCGCGATCGCCTCCATCGTCGCGGCGTCGTAGCCGTGCTCCAAAAAGGTCGCGACCGCCGCATCGCGCAGCTTCTCCTGGAGTTCTTTCGCCTCGGCCTGGGTCGGCCGTCCCCGCCGGATGGTAACCACAGGTTGAAAGTATACGCTGAGGTATATTTGCCGAGTGGTAGCGACCCTGTCGTTCATCGACGGTAAATCGGTGGCCTCTGCAGAGGTCTACGACAACATCGACCCGTCGAGCGGCCGATCGCTTGGGCCGGTCGGACGCGGCGGCGCAGACGAGGTCGACCGTGCTGTCCGTGCGGCACAACGGGCCTCGCGTAGCTGGTGCGCCATCGCGCCCGTGGACCGTGCGCGGCTACTGACCCGGGTTGCCGATGCGCTCGAGCGCGACCAGGAACGCCTCGCGGTGCTCGAAAGCCAGGACACCGGAAAGCCGCTGAGCCAGGCCCGTGCCGACGCGGCGATAGCCGCGCGCTACTTCCGGTTCTACGGCCACGCGATCGACACTTACTACGGCCAGACCATCCCGCTCTCGAAGGATCTGCACGCCTACACCCGCCGCGAACCGCTCGGCGTAACCGGCCACATCCTTGCCTGGAACTATCCGATGCAGCTGTTCTCGCGTGCGGTGGCGCCTGCGGTTGCCACCGGCAACTGTGCGGTGATCAAGCCGGCCGACGAAACCCCCCGCACTGCGGTGGCATTCGCCGAATTGGCGCTCGAAGCAGGCCTGCCCCCGGGTGTGCTGAACGTGGTGACCGGCATCGGCGCGGAAGCCGGTGCGGCACTTTCGGCACACCCAGGGGTGGACCACATCGGATTCGTGGGTTCGACGACGACCGGTTCGGTGGTTGCCCATGCTGCCGCCGAGCGGGTGGCGCCGGTAACGCTGGAGCTGGGGGGCAAGTCGCCACAGATCGTCTTTCCCGATGCTGACCTGCTACGTGCCACCGAGTTCATCGCGAAGGCGATCCTGCAGAACGCCGGTCAAACCTGTTCGGCGGGTTCACGACTGCTGGTTCACGATTCGGTTCACGACGAGCTCGTGGAGCGCGTGATCCAGTGTTTCGGCCGAGTAACTATCGGACCCGGCCTCGAGGACAAGGACCTCGGGCCGCTGATCTCTCGCAAGCAGCAGCACAGGGTGGAGACGTTCATCGACGAGAACACAAAGGGCAGAATCCTCTGCGGTGGAACAGCTCCGCATGTGGGCGGTGGCTGCTACTTCGCGCCGACCGTGATCGATGACGTCGACCCGGCATCCGCAATCGCGCAGGAAGAGATCTTCGGGCCGGTCATCACCGTCAACACGTTTCGCGACGAGGACGAGGCGATCCGGCTCGCAAACGGCACGCGGTACGCCCTGCTCGCCGCGGTTTGGACCACGGACATCTCGCTTGCCCACCGAATGGCTGCCGACCTTCAGGCCGGGCAAGTCTACGTCAACACGTACGGGGCCGGGGGAGGCGTGGAGCTGCCGTTCGGTGGGTTCAAGAAATCGGGATACGGTCGCGAGAAGGGATACGAGGCGCTCGACACCTTCACTACCACCAAGACCGTCGTGGTGGACCTGACCTGAGCAAGGAGAAGCATTGGCCGACAACACTTTCAACAAAGGATTCAAGATACGCACCGATGTACTGGGCACAGACTACGTCGAGAAAGCGGTCGCGGACAGCTTCACGAAACCGTTCCAGGACCTCGTCACCGAGTACTGCTGGGGCGCGGTGTGGGGGCGCGAGGAACTCAACCGCCCGACCCGCAGCATGCTCACCCTGGCAATCATCGCTGTCCTCAACCGTCCACAGGAGTTGCGCACACACGTCAGGGCGGCATTGACCAACGGCGCGACGAAAGAGGAGATTCGGGAGGTGTTCATGCACGTCGCCGTCTATGCTGGCGTCCCGGCTGCGGTCGACAGTTTTCGCATCGCGCGTGAAGTGTTCGCCGAACTCGAACAGGGCTAGGACGTCATGCAGATCGGATTCATCGGCCTGGGGCACATAGGTTTTCCGATGGCGCGCCGGCTGGTCGAGGCGGACCACGACCTCGTCGTGTACGACACCCGCCCCGAACCCGTCGACAGGATCGTCGCGCTCGGCGCACATGCCGCGTCGTCGGTGAAAGAAGTCGCCGACCGTGCCGAAACCGTGATGGCGAGCCTTCCCTCCCTCCAGGCGTCTCTGGACGTCGCGACCGGAACGGGTGGCGTCGTTGACGGCTCTCAGGTCAAGCGGTTCGTCGACCTGTCCACAGTGGGAAGCTCTGTGGCAGAGCGCATAAACGCAGCACTCGGCGAGCGTGGCATCGCCACCCTCGACAGTCCCGTCAGCGGCGGGGTGGCTGGCGCCGAGAAGGGCACGCTCGCGGTGATGGTGTCGGGTCCCCGAACCGATTTCGACGTGCTGACGCCCGTGTTCGATACGATCGGCCGACCGTTCTATATCGGCGAAAAACCCGGCTCGGCTCAGACGATGAAGCTGGTCAACAACATGCTCGCGGGCACGGCCCTCGTCGCCACGTGTGAGGCGGTCGTGATGGGTGTTAAGTCCGGCTTGGACCCGGCGGTGATGATTGACGTTCTCAATGCCGGGTCGGGCGGCACCAACGCGAGCCGTGACAAGTTCCCGCGTTCAATCCTGCCGCGCACCTTCGACTTCGGGTTCGCCACGGGATTGATGGTCAAGGATGTGCGGCTCTACGTCGAAGAAGCGCGAGCGCTCGGAGCGCCGACGGAAGTGGCCGACGCAGTCGCGCAGTTGTGGGAGGACACTGTTCGCGAACTAGGACCCGACTCCGACTTCACGTCCGCGATCAAACCCATCGAGCGGGCGGCGGGCGTCGTCGTGGGCGGCGCATTAGATGAGTAGGTGGACAGCGGCCGATGTGCCGGATCAGACGGGCAGAATCGCGATCATCACGGGTGCCAACACCGGCATTGGATTCGAAACGGCCGCGGTTTTCGCCGACAGAGGCGCGCACGTTGTGCTGGCGGTGCGCGATCTTGAGAAGGGAAGAGCGGCCTCAGCGAGGATTGCCGAGCGTAGTCCGCGCGGCGACGTCTCGGTGCAGCACCTTGACCTGACGTCGCTCGACTCGGTGCGCTCGGCCGCCGCCGAAATCAAAGTGCCGCATCCGCGAATCGACGTGCTGGTCAACAATGCTGGCGTGATGTTCACGCCGAAGAGCGCCACGAAGGACGGGTTCGAGCTGCAATTCGGTACCAACCATCTCGGCCACTTCGCGCTCACCGGCCTGTTGCTCGACCACATGCTTCATGTCGAAGGGTCGCGGATCGTGACTGTAAGCAGTCAGGGCCACCGCGCCAGAGCGACAATCGATTTCGACGATCTGAACGCTGACAGAAATTACGACCGAGCGGCCGCGTACGGACGATCGAAGCTGGCCAACCTGCTGTTCACTTATGAGCTTCAGCGTCGGCTCGCGTCAAGCGGTGCTGCCACGATTGCCGTTGCCGCGCATCCCGGTGGTTCACGAACCGAGCTGGTGCGCAATTCGCCGGGTTGGCTGCGCATGGGCTTCACGGTCCTTGGGCCAATGCTGTTTCAGAGCGCCCAGATGGGCGCATTGCCGACCTTGCGGGCGGCCGCCGACCCAGCCGTCCGCGGCGGTGAATACTACGGACCGCGCGGCCTCGGCGAGCAGCGCGGTTATCCGAAAGTGGTGCAGTCGTCGGCGATGTCGCATGACGAACAGCTGCAGCGGCGGCTCTGGGACGTGTCCGAAGAGCTGACCGGCGTCACGTATCCGGTGTGATGGCTCAGGTAGCCGACGCCGCCGCGATCTCGGCGATCGACTTGTCCAGCATCGCGTCGAACTCCTGCGCACTCTGCTGGGCGGTCAGCCCCTCGGTCAGCGCCCGGGAGAAACTCGCGATCACGCCGCGGTTGCGAACCAACCGGGCGCAGGCCTCGTCGCGGCTGTAGCCGCCGGACAGCGCCAGCACACGCAACACCTTGGGGTGCTCGACGAGCTCTGCGTACAGGTTGTCCTTTTCGGGCAGGGTCAGCTTGAGCATCACCGTCTGGTCGGCGCCGAGCTGGTTGACACCCTCGAGCAGGCCGGCCTTGAGCTGCTCTTCGGCCTCGGATTTGTGCGGGCTCTTGATGTCCACCTCCGGCTCGATGATCGGCACCAGTCCGGCGGCCAGGATCTGGCGGGCCACCTCGAACTGCTGCTCGACGACTGCATCGAGGCCCTTGCCCGGCAGTGAGATGAACGAGCGCATCTTCGTCCCGAAGATGCCCTTGCCGACCGCCCGGGACAACAGGTCGTCGAGCCCCGGCATCGGCTTCATCACTTTGGCGCCGTCTGCCTCGTCGGCCAGCCCTTTGTCGACCTTCAGGATCGGCACGACCTTCTTGACGTCCCAGAGGTAGTCGGCGGTCGGGCGGCCTTCGATGTCGCGGTCCATGGTGTTCTCGAAGAGGATCGCCGCCAGTATCCGGTTCCCGTCGAAGCTGGGACTGGTGATGATGCGGGTGCGCATCTGGTGGACCTGCTCGAACATCTCGTCGTCGCCGGAGTACTCGTCCTCCTCGACGCCGTACAGCCGAAGCGCCTTGGGCGTGCTGCCGCCGCTTTGGTCCAGGGCGGCGACGAAGCCGGCGCCCTTGGCCATCTTGTCGTACTGTTCTGCGTTCATCACTACCTCCGACGTCCGGGGCGCCTGTGCCCCTCATTGGCATGTTTACACAGCCGGCCGGCGCGGCAGACGGCGGTGCTGTTCGGGCAGTACCCGCCGCCTCAGGGCATCGGCAGGACGCCCGCCGCCGCGTTGCCGACGCGGGTGGCGGTCATGGGCTGCGACAGCGGCCCGGCCTGGTCGCCGACGCATCCGCGGATCGTCGCCACCGTGCGGGTCCCCGAGAGCGCGTCGGTCCCGCCCTGCGGGGCGAGGAACCACGTCAGCAGCTGATTCCGGTCGCTTCCGTCTTCGCACGGCGAGTCGTAGGGCAGGGACAGCTGCCAGGTGCCGTCGACGAACTGCAGGGTCAGGTCGGGATTGTGCGCCGAAACCGCCTCGGTGTCGGTGGTGTTGAGCAGGACCGCGCGCGCGACGCAGCCGTTTGCGCACGACGACGTGAAGGAGTACGTCGCCGAGGTATCGACGGTCGGACTCGATGCGCCGTTGATGGTCCGGTTCGCGCCGTCGAAGCCGAGTCGGTAGGTGCCGTCGAGAACGGGGTCGGCGGCGTGTGCGTATGCGGTGGACGTGAGGCCGCAGAGCAGAGCCGCCACCGCCGCGACTGAGCGGACGAACATCCGTCGAACCTACGCTCTCCGGTGTTTTGCGGGGATGAGTTCTCATTTGACAGCAGAGCATCATATGTCTTGATGCTAAGCTGTCAACATGCGCACCACTGTGACTCTCGACGACGACGTCGTCCAACTGGTCCGCAGACGCATGGCACAACAGCAGGTGTCGTTCAAAAAGGCGCTCAACGACGCCATCCGTGAGGGCGCCGTCGGCCGAACCGCGCCGCGTCGATTCTCGACACGTGTGGTGGACATGGGCGTGCCGGCGATCAACCTCGACCGGGCACTGCAGATAGCGGCCGACCTCGAAGACGAAGAGCTCGTCCGCCGTCAGCGCCGGCGAGCATGAAGATCGTCGACGCGAATGTACTTCTGTACGCGGTGAACTCGGAAAGTGAACACCATCGTGCTTCACTCCGGTGGCTTGACGAGGCGCTGTCGGGTGCCGACGGTGTCGGTTTCGCGTGGGTTCCACTGCTCGCATTCCTGAGGCTGACGACCAAACACGGCTTGTTTCCTCGGCCATTGCATCCGGCAGAGGCGATCGGCCAAGTCGCGGACTGGCTCGGCGCTCCGACTGCCGTTGCCGTCGTGCCGACCGCTCGGCACTTCGACATCCTGGCGAAGATGATCGAAAAGGTGGGAACCGGCGGAAACCTTGTCGGCGATGCCCATCTCGCAGCGCTCGCCGCGGAGCATCGTGCCGGCATCGTCAGCTACGACAGCGATTTCGGCCGGTTCGGCGTCCCGTGGCACCGCCCCGACGAGCTCAATCCGCGTCGAGCAGACGCTTGACCACCTTGCCGGTCGGATTGCGCGGCAGTTCGTTGACGAACACGACGTCGCGGGGGACCTTGAACCGCGCGAGCCGGCTCTCGACGTAGTCCTTGACGTCCCCCTCGGTCAGCGACGCGCCCGGTCGCACGACCACAAAGCTGCGCAGCCGCTGCCCATACTCGTCGTCGGGAGCTCCCACCGCAGCCGCGTCGAGAACGTCGGGGTGCGTGGCGAGCACGTCCTCCACCTCGCCGGGAAAGACATTCTCGCCGCCCGAGACGACCATCTCGTCATCGCGGCCGTCGATGAAAAGCCTCCCGGTGGAATCGAAGTGGCCGACGTCGCCGCTGCTCATCAACCCGCGGATCATCTCCTTCGTCCCGCCGCCCGTGTATCCCTCGAATTGCAGGCTGTTGCCGACGAAGACCCGGCCGGTGGTGCCCGTCGGCACCTCGCGGCCGTCGTCGTCGAAAATCTTGGCGACGGCTCCGCGGACCAACCGCCCGACACTGCCCGGCTCTTCGGCGAGGTCCTCTGGCGTGGCGACCGTGCCGTACGCGACTTCCGTCGAGCCGTAGAGGTTGTAGACCACCGGCCCGAACACCTGCATCGCACGCGCACACAGCTCGGCGCCGAGCTGCGAGCCGGCGACGAAAATGATGCGCAGCGTGGAGAGGTCGTGGTCGGCGACAGCCGAAGGCCCCAGATCCAGAATGCGGCGCAGCATGATCGGCACCACGATCAGTGCTGAAGCCTGGTGCTGCGCAATGCTTTCCAGCGCCCACGCGGGATCGAAGCGCCGGCGCACCACGAGCGTTGACCCCAGAATCGTCGCAATCATCAAGTGGCCGAACCCCAGCGAGTGAAACAGGGGTGCACAGCACACCGTGACCTCTCCGCTGCGGAACGGCGCCTTGTCCAGCAGCCCGGCCAGCGGCAGCAATGAGCGCGGAACCGACCTCGACGCTCCCTTAGGGGTACCGGTGGTCCCGCTGGTCAGGATCACGATGCTCGGTCTCACCCCGGCCCGCGGCGGCGGCGAAGGATCACCGCGCCGGATCAACTCGTCGATGGTGTCCGGGCCCGGCTTCTCTGCCCACGCGCGGATGCAAACGTGAGGAACTTCCACGTCGGCCACCGCGTCGGCGTATTCGTCGTCGTACACCAGTAATTCGGCGCCCTCCCGCGCGAGCACCTCGCCGATCTGGGTGCGGCCGAAGTCGGTGTTCAGCAACACCACTCGCGCACCGATCTTCGTACCGGCGAACAACGCGTCGAGCAGGCCGCGATGGTTGCGGGTCAGGATCGCCACGGTGCAGCCCGGCCGCAGCCCGGCGCGGCGCCACTCGTTGGCCACCGCGTTGGACCGCGCGTCCAGGTCGCCGAACGTCAGCGCTCCGCGCTCGTCGATGAGCCCGACGGCGTCGCGGTGGCGGACGGCGGCCAGCGTCACCGCCGCGCCGAGCTCGCCGTGGTCGCGAACCGCCCGCAGGACCGCCGCCAACTGAACCGGGGACAGCGGCCGCAGCAGTCCGGCGCGCGCCAGTTGCAGCACCGACCAGCCTTCGTCGCCGATCCGGGTGGCAAGGTCTCGCAGCACGCTCACCAGCATGTCAGACGAGCATGTC
>Ga0210096_1000722_pt1 | contig 11122 bp, 8 predicted proteins | sample China_Galinas_PW_4_FD_184864 | JGI IMG/M metagenome (GOLD analysis project Ga0210096, IMG submission 184864) | Wetland microbial communities from San Francisco Bay, California, USA, that impact long-term carbon sequestration - China_Galinas_PWA_D2... | ecosystem: Environmental > Aquatic > Marine... | reverse complement strand
GTGTCTACGCCCCCTGCGGGGACTACGCGAGCCTGTTGCCCTACCTGGTACGACGGCTGCTCGAAAACGGCGCCAACACCTCGTTCGTCCACCGGGTCGCCGACCCGCACGCCCCGATGGAGGAGCTGACCGCCGATCCGGCCGCCGCGGTGCGGGCACTGGAACGGATCCCGCATCCCCGTATCCCGTTGCCGAGCGAGCTGTTCGCTCCAGAGCGACGGAACTCGCGAGGCATTGACGTTGCCGACGAACATGCCCTGGAGGCACTGGCTACGGAGATGCAGCCCTGGGCGGGTCACATCTGGGGCGCCGCTCCGCTGGTGGATGGACGCGCGTGCCCGGGGCCATCCTACGAGGCCGCCAATCCCGCCGATCACCGGCGCATCGTCGGGGTGGTGACACTGGCCACCGGCGAGGACATCGCCCTGGCCGTCACCCGTGCCAGCGCCGCGGTCAACGCCTGGGCCAGCACCCCGGTCCCCGTACGCGCCGCTTGCCTGGAGCGTACGGGTGACCTGTTCGAGCGCAACCGGGCCGAGCTGATCGCCCTGTGCGTGCGGGAAGCGGGCAAGACACTCGAAAACGCCGTCGCCGAGGTTCGCGAGGCAGTGGATTTCTGCCGGTACTACGCCTGCCGTGCCCGCGAGGCATTCCCCGGCCCGCGCGATTTACCTGGGCCTCACGGGGGAAGGGTCAATGACCGGGCGATTGGAACCTTCGCCTGTATCAGTCCCTGGAACTTTCCGCTGGCCATCTTCACCGGACAGGTAGCGGCCGCGCTCGTCGCAGGCAACACCGTGGTCGCGAAACCCGCCGAGCAGACGCCGCTGATCGCCATGCGGGCGGTGATGCTGCTGCACGACGCCGGCGTGCCCGTCGAGGCGTTGCAACTGGTGACCGGTGCAGGCGAGACCGGCGCCCGTCTGGTCGCCGACCCACGGATCGACGGCGTGGCCTTCACCGGTGGCGCCGCGACTGCCTGGCAGATCCGCAACACGCTCGCCTCAGGGCGGCGTCGCAACGTGGCCCCGCTGATCGCCGAGACCGGCGGGCAGAACGCCATGATCGCGGATTCCACCGCCAGGCTCGAACAGCTCGTCAACGACGTCCTGCGTTCGGCCTTCGATTCCGCGGGCCAGAGATGTTCGGCCCTGCGGGTCCTGTTCATCCAGAAGGATGTCGCAGACAGCTTCGAAGCACTCCTCGCCGGGGCGATGGCACAGTTGAAGGTCGGGGACCCGGCGTGGCTCAAGACCGACGTCGGTCCGGTCATCGACGCCGATGCGCAACATCGCCTGGAGGTGCACGCGCAATGGCTGGCGGCGAATGCACGGTTGATCCAGCGCTGCGAGTCAGGCCCGGAGACCCGCTACGGGACCTTTTTCGCGCCGTGCGCCTACGAGATCGATTCGCTGACGCAACTGACCGAAGAGCACTTTGGCCCCGTCCTGCACGTCGTGCGATTCGGCGCGGACGAGCTCGATCGCGTGGTCGAAGAGATCAACGGCACGGGATTCGGCCTGACCTTCGGCCTGCAGACCCGGATCGACGGCGTCGCGCGGGAACTCTACCGTAAGGTCCGCGCGGGGAATCACTACGTCAACCGCAATATGATTGGCGCGGTGGTGGGATCGCAGCCCTTCGGCGGTGAAGGCCTCTCGGGGACCGGACCCAAGGCGGGAGGACCGCACTACCTGCGACGGTTCTCGCGCACCGTACCGTACGGTCCGGTAAAACCTATCGAGGCGATGCGCGCCCCCGTCGTAACGTCCGGTTCGCCGCCGGGCGTCAGGGAACCCGGTTCCGACGACGCCGACGCTCGACGAACGATCAGTCTCGCCAGCGCGGCGGCCCGTCTCTGTGACGGGCTCGATACCACGATCCGGCGGCAGTACCTGGAACGAGGTGCCGCGAGCCTCCTCGACGCAGCGGCTGAGATCGCACGAACCCTGAACCTGGAGATCGACGCCCCCCCCGATCAGGCAATCGAGCAATTGACCCAGGCGCATGCCCTGTGTCTTGCCTGGGGAAATCGGACGGAAAGTGAATCTTCCGAGGGGATGGCGCTGCCTGGGGCGACCGGCGAACGAAACCGCTACCGGCTCCACAACCGCGGTGCGGTACTGTGCGTCGTCGAGCCGAGGGTGGCGGCTTCGATCGCCCCCGCGATGCTCGCCGCCGTGCTGGCCGCCGGCAACGCGGCGGTCCTGGCGCCTCTGCCCGGAGCGGAGACCTCAATGAAACGCATCCTCGACTGCTTCGGCCAGGCGCCCTGGCCGCAGGACGCACTCGGCTGGGCCCCGATTACCTCGGGCGAGTCGCTGGACGGCAAGCTGAAGCACCCCGATCTGGCCGCCGTGGCCTACGCCGGCGGCCCGGAAACCGCGCGTCGCCTGGAACGGGCGCTCGCCGAACGGCCGGGCGCGCTCGTTCCGGTGATCGCCGATACCCGATTCTCGGGGGAAACCGGCCCGTTCTCGGATCCAATGAGTCTCTATCGGTTCTGTACCGCCCGCACCCTGTCGATCGATACCACCGCCACGGGTGGAAACGCGTCGCTATATGTGGAGGATTGAGTGGCAGTGGTGGAATGCGCAGCGCTTTTCCACCCCACGCAATATCGTAAATCATTGAAAAACAGTAGGTTGGATCAAGCGAAGCGGATCCAACAAGCAATGGAGAAGAAAAACCCAGGTGTTTGTGGACGGACACCACCGAACGATCATGGATATTGACCCTCACCCCGGAAGTCCTCGTAGGGCGGACGAGTGAAACGCAGTCCGCCATTTCTATGGTTTCATGCCCTCACTCGCCTGTTTCACGATCAGTGAATTACCGTTGACCGAGACCACGGTCACGCGGCTTCCCGCCGGGACGTCCTCGCCCTCGATTCGCCGGTGCCAGTAGTCGACCCGCCAGTCCCACTCACGCGGACTTGTCCCGGAATGCCTCTTTGGCCGGTTCCCCCACCCCGGCAGCCTATCCGATCACCGCGCTTGCCCCCAGCGGCATCGAGACGCGCTTCTGGTTGGCGGCCGCACCGATCTTCTCGAGTGCCTCCACGTAGCGCTGTGCAACAAAGTCATTCACCGCGTTGATATCGCCCTTTGCGATCGCCTGGGAAACCATGTGCGTCGCCTTGGCCGCCGCCTCGGCTTCGCGGTAGGTGGACTCTTTGCGCCCTTCTACCTCCAGAATCACAGCCTGCTTTTCGCCCTCGGCTTCGAGGATCGCCGCGCGTTTTTCGCGTTCTGCCTTCCTCTGCCGGACCATGGCCTCGATCAGGTCTTGCGGGGGCTGGATATGCTTGATCTCGATACGCGTGACCTGCACCCCCCAGGGGTTGGTCGCCTGGTCGACGACACCGAGCAACTGCGAGAACATCCTCGGCGGTAACCTGCAGTCGCGACGTGTGGCGTACCAGTATGGTGCCCTCATCCCCCGTGGGCCGGAAGGCATGATGACCACAGGCTTGGCCTGGCAGCGCCGACCGGCACGACGTCGTTCGTCGTGCCCACCCACGTGATCACAAAAGATGGCGAAACCATTAACCTCGCGGGTCTCTAGGTCGAGTTCATTCTGGCACCGGACACCGAGGTACCCTCGGAGTTGTTCTTCTACGTCCGGAAGTACAAGGCACTCTGCACCGCCGAAGATGCCGTGCATGACGATAAAGGAATACATACAGGATTCACGCATCGAATTGGTTTTTCTTCCCCCCTACGCGCCGAATCTGAACCTGATAGAACGATACTGGAAGTTTTTCAAAAAGATCGTGCTATACAACCGCTACTACGAGACTTTCGAAGAATTCTAAACGGCATGCGAAGATTTCTTTCGCAATACTCGCCAATACCGGAAACAACTTCGTTCCTTGCTGACGGAGAACTTTCCGATCATTGGCGACGCCACTTCGTGACCGGGAAAACCTATCCGTGATGGGTATAACGTGCTTTTCGATGCCCGCTCCAAGAGGTTCCAGTGGGGTTATCTGCTCACCTGGCAAGGCAGTTTCGCTGGAGATGATAGCCGCGAAGACGTGAACGCTGACGCCCTCCAGCCCTTCCTGTTCTACCAGCTCGGCAAGGGACTCTATCTGCGCTCTGCCCCGATCTGGGTCTACAATTTCGAGAACGACGACTACAGCGTCCCGATCGGGCTCGGCATCGGGCAGGTTGTCACCAAGGGGAAGACCGTCTACAACTTTTTCACCGAGCCGCAGTACTCGGTCGCCGATCACGGTCCGGGCCAGCCACAGTGGCAGATCTACTTTTCTCTCAACATGCAGTTTAAGAAGTAGCAATCTGCAGCGCGACGATCGTTGTTGGATTCAGACCTCACGTAGAGGTCTCAAAGGGTTTGCTCGGCACAAACTATCCCTGCAGTAGCTGCCAGAAAAGGACCGATTATGGCCGGAAGTTGCCTGTCAGGTCGGATGGGAGCGGAAGTCAAGGTCGAGCGACCGAGTTCGACCCAAAGGAGACATAACATTAAGCATGAGGCACGGCTGACCAGGAGGGCGCGCTCGATGCAGGGCAGGGATTGTAGTTGCGGGAAGTCATTCGAACTCGGGGCGGGTCAGCAGTTGCTCTCCATGCGCTTGTTAGGTCTTGTGTTGCATTGAATACGCCTGCATTCGCCGACTACGTGAATCGACGAAGGACTCTACCCCTCCCTTATAAATGAGATAATCGCCCACATCCCTGAACTGGGGTGGTGACTGAAAGTCGTCAAATGGCAAATAGAATCTCACCGTGCCGTTCTCGTCGATCAGGTCGTCCAAGAGAAAGAACTGAACGTAGCCCGCGAATGTCTCAAACAGGCGGAAAAATCCGTAATACCTCTCCAAGGTCGCCGCAAGTGGACTTGGCTCTCTCATATAGAAGCGTCTGATGCACTCTAAAGTGAGATCGAATCGGTCGTCAATCAGCCGCAAAATGCCCCTAGCCTGATTTATTGTGTGCTTTCGATCCACTTTGTTGTTGGGAAAGACGAGGTATGCACCGATTGTTGATCCGTGATCGAAAAGCTCCTGCACCTCCTTCGGGATTTGCGTCGTCAGCCACTTCTTGTTGACCTGGTTCTTGTAGGAGTGCGTAATGGCATCACTCCCCAATGAAAAATCGCCCAACGCAGAGCTGTGGTAAAGGTAGTAACCAGGCTTGTCATCGTTCAAGCTGAAGAGATCGCCATTGGGCAAGGACTTGCTCCAAAGGAGTTTATGATAGCTTCGCAAAGTAGGACTGGTGGCATCCGGGTCTCCACCATTCGCGTCGGTATACATATTGAAGCTCGTATCAATCATCATTGAATGTGGGGCGGGGAATTTTTTGACCTAACGCCTAGCTCACCGAGCGAGCGGTAGCAAGTCCGGTGCAGCTATTTGTTAGCACCTAATTGTACTGAGCTAAAAGTTGGTTAACAACGGGAGTCATTTTGCTTTCAACGCTAGCCCATTTATTTAGAGCAAAACCGCCCTTTCCCTTTAAGTGATATTCAGCATAGCCAATTCGTTCACGCCCTTTAAATAATCTAAGTTCCGCATGGCTCAAATAGGGAGAAAAATCCCAAGAACGTAGAGCGGTATATGTAAGCTTAAACACACAATTACCCGGCATTTCTCCAGAATACACTTCAGTCGTTATTCCGTGGCCATGAAAAACGTCCTCAACTGTACTGGCAAAATCCCCAACAATCACTTTAGGATTATCTTCAATACAAACATGATCAATGTTATGTGATGAATCTACTTGCTTGACATCGATGGCGGTGCAGCCGGTAAAAAATATGACTGCATTTATCAAAGCCAGTTTTTTCATGATCTCTCCTATCTGAATTAAGTGCTAACATCGAATGGACGGAGAGAATCCGTAATCCCACTGGGAGACTCTCTGCCCAAGTGGATTATTCCCGAATCCGACCGTGAAGTGTTCCAAGGTATGGATAGAGTATATTCTACCGTCGGATCAACTGATTATAGATTCTCGGCGAGGCGAGAACCGGGGTGGCCGAGGAGCTGCCCGAGATACTTCGGTGGAGACTGTCCGCCTAACACGCTTAAGCGGTGCCAGGGATGTCCGCATTTGGCCGTAAGCTGCCGCCCGGTAGCTCCTCTCGGCACGTCTTGGCGCGATGGTCCGCTCCCGACCCAGTGCTGCCAGCCACAACCAACTCGCCAAAGTCTGCTCCTCGTCCTTTAGCGGACGGTTCTCGAAGCTCGTAGCCCGGGTAACGTCCGCGAGCGGGCAGCTCCCTTCTCAATCCCCGTCCAAACGCATAGGTGTGCGCCGTGGCGGGATCCATGGCAGGATTTGGGCTCCGTTGGTGTTTGAGAAGCAACGGCGTCCGGATTTCCGAACGCCTCCAGACGATGGGAGAAAGCGAGGAGCCCCATGATCGAGCAGCCACCCCCTCATCTGGAACAGCTCCGCCGCGCCCTAGAAGCCGGAGCCATCGACCAGGGCACCTATGACGCCGCCGTCGCGGCGATGAACGCACAGGTTGAAGGAGGCGGCACTATTGCCCAAGGTCAGGACGCAACGGCCGTTGGCCCCGGCGGCGTCAATGTCCGGGGTGACAATGAGGGACCCATTAACCTCGGCGTCCTCATCCAGCAAGGAGCCCGCCCCCGGGCCAGTGCCGAGGATCTCACCCGAGCCTACCTCGCGCGTATCGTGACCCAGTCCAATCAGCTGCCGCTGTTCGTTGGTGACGGCACCAAGGCCCAGATCCAGCTCTCGGCGGTGTACACCGCCCTACTGACCCAACGCAGCGAGGCGGAAGCTGGCATGGATGTCGCCGCGCGCGCTGCCCGACGATCCCCCTCCGGGGAACGGGACAGGCGTCTGTCCCCCCTCGAGGTACTCGAAACCGAGCCCAGGCTGGCACTGCTTGGGGGGCCGGGCAGCGGCAAGAGCACCTTCGTGAGATTCCTCGCCCTTTCAATGGCCGGCGAGCTGCTCAACCTCCCCGGCCCGAACCTCGAGACCTTGACTGCCCCCTTGCCCATAGACAGCGAGGACGACGACAAACCCCAGCCCCAGCGCTGGACCCGGGGTCCGCTGCTGCCCGTCATCGTGGTGCTGCGCGACCTCGCGAGCCAGCTGCCGCCGCCGGGCACGCCCGCGAACGCCCAGACCCTGTGGAACTTCATCCAGGGGCAGCTGCAACAGGCGGCCCTCGGGGAGTTCGTGCCCATCCTGAAGCAGCGGCTCCTCAAGAGCGGCGGCCTGGTGCTGTTCGACGGCCTGGACGAGGTCCCAGACGCCGACCAGCGTCGCGTCCAGGTCAAGCAGGCGGTGCAGGACTTCGCCGCCTCCTTCGATCTCTGCCGCTACCTAGTCACCAGCCGCACCTACGCCTACCAGCGCCAGGACTGGAAGCTCGACGGCTTCGCGCAGACCGAGCTGCTGGATTTCACGAATGGCCAGATCCACGGCTTCGTTGAAGCCTGGTATCGCCACATGGTAGAGCTGTATCGCTTGTCCGACGCCGACGCCGCCGACCGCGCCGAAGTACTGATCCGCACCGTCGATCGCAACACGCGCCTTCACGAGTTGGCCGGGCGCCCGCTGCTGCTCACCCTGATCGCCCAGCTGCAGACTGAGGGGGGTGGTGCCCTGCCGGAGAAGCGCGAGGAGCTGTACGACAAGGCGGTCGAGCTGCTGCTCACCAAGTGGGAGAGCATGAAGGTACAGGTGCGCCCCGACGGCACCAAAGAGGTTGAGCCCGGCCTGGCCGAGTGGCTGAACGCCGACCGCGACGACATCCGCAGGCAGCTCAACCAGCTGGCCTTCGAGGCCCACCGTGACCAGCCGGCGCTGACCGGCACCGCCGACATCCGTCAGGCGGACCTGATCGCCGCTCTACTCAACGCCAGTCGTCACCGGGAGGATCTGAACGTCGGGTTGCTGGAGCGCTACCTGCGCGACCGTGCCGGCCTGTTGGCGGCCCACGGCGAAGGTATGTACCAGTTCCCCCACCGCTCCTTCCAGGAGTACCTCGCCGCCTGCCACCTGACCGACGAACTTTTCCCCGATCAGCTGGCGGAGCTGGCACGCACCGACCCCAACCGCTGGCGCGAGGTGACCCTGCTGGCAGCCGCCAAGGCGACGCGTGGCTCCTCCCTAAATGCCTGGACCTTGGCCGAGACGCTGTGCCCGGCATCCCCACCGACGGAGACAGGCTCGGAGGCCGACGATTGGGGCGGCCTGCTGGCCGGGCAGGTGCTGGCGGAGTGCGCCGACCTCGCCAGGGTGGCGCCGCGGGACCGACCGAAGCACGAACGGGCGCGGGACTGGCAGCTCCACCTGCTGCGGGGTGATACCCTGCCGGCAAACGAGCGCGCCCTGGCCGGGCGCTCGCTGGCGGTGCTCGGCGACCCGCGCGACGAAGTGCTGCAACTCGAAGCCATGCAGTTCTGCCTGGTGCCGCCCGGCCCCTTCATCATGGGTGACGAGAACTCCCCTTATGAAAAGCCTCGGCACCGCGTTGAGCTGACCTATCCCTACCTCATCGCCCGCTACCCGATCACGGTCGCCCAGTGGCGCGAATACGTGGCGCGAAGTGATCGGCCGGTGGACGACGAGCGCAACCTGCGGGGACGGACCAATGACCCGACACTGTATGTCACCTGGTACGATGCCGTGCGCTTCTGTGCCTTTCTGACCGAGGCGTGGCGGGAGGTACTGCCGCCAGGGTTTGTGGTCACCTTGCCGTCGGAAGCGGAGTGGGAGAAAGCGGCCCGAGGCGGTGCGCAGATGCCCGTCGAGCCGGTCCTGGTGGCGCCTTCACAGGCCGCCTCTCAGCTGGCAGCGATGTCGGACCTGGCGCTTCGACCCAATTCGATTCCCCACCGCGACTATCCCTGGGATGGTGAGTTCGACGGAGAACTGGCCAACGCCGAGGGCACCATCGGAGAAACGAGTCCGGTGGGTGCCTATGCCAAGGGGGTCAGCCCCTATGGCTGCGAGGAGATGAGCGGCAATGTCTGGGAGTGGACACGCAGCGTCTGGGGCGAAAACCTCTTGTACCCGGAGTTCAGGTATCCGTACGATCCGGACGATGTCCGGCGTGAGGCCTTGGACGCTGGCGATGAAGTCTCCCGGGTCGTGCGCGGTGGTTCGTGGGTTCTTCTTCCGGGGCTTCGCGCGCTGTGCCTTTCGCCTCAGGCTTCCTCCCGGGTTTCGGGGCCGTGGGCTGGGTTTTCGTGTGGTGTTGCGTTCTTCCCCTGTTTCGTGACTCCGGGCTCTGTCGCCTCTGGACTCCGATGCTCCGGGTCTCTGCCTCCGGAAGGGGTGCGGGGGAGCCTTCCCCCGCCGCGCGTAGCGCGGTCTTTTCGACTATCATCGGCTCTCCGGTCGGAAACGGCCGGTCAGGCCGTCTGGAGAGGTCGTGCGCGGCGGCTCGTGGAACAACAACCGAGACAACGCGCGCTGTGCCTATCGCAACAGGAATCAACCCGACAATCGGAACAACAACCTGGGCTTCCGGGTGGTGTTGCGTTCGGCCCACGTTCTTCCCTCCTTTCTTCTGGTCCCGCCGCCCGGCGGGACGGCGCGCCGGCACCGCCGTGTCGCCGTGCTCCGGTAATGCGGGCCGATCCGTACGAACCGATTGTTCCGCCGAGGCGAAGGAAGAAGAACAGCGCCAGGTGGGTCTGGTCCGCGCGCGAGCCGCGAGGCAGGGCGAGACGGGGTATCGCCCGCGCCGGGCGCATACCAAAACCGGGCACGGCCAGGCCACCAGGCCCACCGTTGCCCACCCCACCATATTCCTTCAGCAGGTTGTTCGCACTGGACATGATCGGGACTCGGCGGAGGCACGCGGATGGGCGCCATGTTCTAGGCGATCACGGGATGGGACAATCTGTGGCTCGCGTATCGCAAGACCGTCCGCGGCAAGCGCCGCCGGGGCAGTGCCGCGGCATTCGAGTATCAGGTCGCCGATCGGCTGCTCGATCTCCAGGAGGCACTGCGGAGCGGGCGCTACCGTCCCGACGCCTACTGCCATTTCTTCATTCACGAGCCCAAGCGACGCAAGATCAGCGCCGCACCTTTTCGCGACCGGGTGGTGCATCACGCCCTGTGCAACCTGATCAAACCCCTGTTCGAGGCCCGGTTCATTGCTCACAGTTACGCCAACCGCAAAGGCAAGGGTACGCACCGGGCGCTGGATCGCCTCCAGGATCTGGCACGGCGTTACCGCTATGTGCTACGCACCGATGTCGTCCAGCACTTCCCGTCGCTCGACCACCGGCTATTGCGCAGCAAACTCGCGCGAGTGATAGGGGACGACGCGGTGCTGGGGCTGGTGGACAGCATTCTCGCCAGCGGCGCCGGCGTGCTCGCCAACGAATACACCATGGTCCACTTCCCGGGCGACGACCTGCTCGCAGCCTGCCGCCCGCGCGGATTGCCCATCGACAACCTGACCTCCCAGTTCTGGTCCAACGTCTACCTGGACGACTTCGACTGGTTCGTGCAGCGCGGATTGGGTTGTGGAGCCTACGTGAGATACGTGGACGATTTTGCGCTATTCAGTGACAGTAAGTCCCGGCTGTACCAGTGGAAGGAGGCGGTCATCGACCGTCTTGCCCGAGAGCGCCTGACCATTCACCCGGAACCGGCCCAAGTGCTGCCGACCCACTGCGGCATCCCCTGGCTGGGCTTTGTGGTGTACCCGGACCACCGGCGGCTGAAGCGGCGCAACGCGGTGCGATTCACGCGCCGGCTGCGCCGAAACCTGGACGCCTACCAGGCCGGGCGGATCTCCTTCGCCGAGCTGGATGCCAGTGTCCAGGGCTGGATCAATCACGTCCGCTATGCCGATACCTGGGGGTTGCGCGAGCACCTGTTCGCCAACCACCCGATCCCGTTACGGAAGCGCTGAGGCCATTGCCCGAAAGGCCGGGTCGATCACGCGCAACGCGCGGCGGGGGAAGGCTCCCCCGCACCCCCTCCGGAGGCAGAGACCCGGAGCATCGGAGTCCAGAGGCGACAGAGCCCGGAGTCACGAAACAGGGGAAGAACGCAACACCACACGAAAACCCTGGTTGTCGAGCCGGGACCCGGGCGGATCCCTGAGGCGACAGGCACAGCGCGCGAAGTCCCGGCCGTAGGCC
>Ga0210096_1000720_pt1 | contig 11127 bp, 6 predicted proteins | sample China_Galinas_PW_4_FD_184864 | JGI IMG/M metagenome (GOLD analysis project Ga0210096, IMG submission 184864) | Wetland microbial communities from San Francisco Bay, California, USA, that impact long-term carbon sequestration - China_Galinas_PWA_D2... | ecosystem: Environmental > Aquatic > Marine... | reverse complement strand
CGCCCAGCTGGCCGCCAGCGTGGTGGTCGGCCCCACTCTCGCCACGGCCTACAAGTTCTGGACGACTGCGCAGGCCGGCAACACGATCACGGCCTATGGCAGCATCGGATACGACGCATCCCTTGGCGGCTGGTCGGTCGGCGACACCGGCTTCTTCGGCTTCAAGTTCACCAGCGGAGGGGCGGAGCATTTCGGCTGGGGGATGCTGGATATCTTCGGGGACGCGGTGAGCCCGGGCGACGGCTACACCATCCTCGAGGCCTACTACGAGTCCACCCCGCGTGCGGCCATCCACGTCGGCGACCGGGGTTCGGTGCCCGAGCCCTCGTCGCTCGCGCTGCTGGCGCTCGGCGCGGCGGGGCTGCCGGCGCTGCGCCGGCGTCGCAAGCAGGCGGCCGAGCGTCGCGCTGACTGATCGGGGCCGGTTCCGCCGCCCATCGCCTGCGCACCGACGGCCCGGCCGGTCGGTGTCGCCGGTTGCGTAGCGTCCGGCGCTTCCGCTTGATTATCTAACACTTCACAGGATACCCATGACGGAGACCAGCGGCCGACGCAGGCTCCTGCTGGTCGGCTGGGACGCCGCCGACTGGAAGGTCATCTCCCCGCTGCTCGACCGCGGCCTGATGCCGCACCTCGCCGGCGTGCTCGAGCGCGGCGTGATGGGCAACCTGGCGACCCTGAGCCCGGTGCTCTCGCCCATGCTCTGGACCTCCATCGCCACCGGCAAGCGCGCCTACAAGCACGGCATCCATGGCTTCGCCGAGCCCGACCCGCACACCGGCACGGTGCGGCCCATCACCAACCTCTCGCGCAGCACCAAGGCGCTGTGGAACATCCTCAACCAGGCGGGCAAGACCTCGCTGGTGGTGGGCTGGTGGCCGAGAAGCCCGGCCGAGCCGATCCGCGGTGCCATGGTCTCCAACCACTTCCAGGCGGCGGTGGCGCCGCTGGACAAGCCCTGGCCCCTGCGCCCCGGCACCGTCCATCCGCCCGAGCTCGCCGAGGATCTGGCGCCGCTGCGGGTGCACCCCCACGAGCTCGACGGCGACCTGCTGCGCCTGTTCGTGCCGCGGGCGCCCGAGATCGACCAGAAGCAGGACAAGCGCCTGGAGACGGTGGCTAAGATCATCGCCGAGTGCTCGGGCGTGCATGCCGCCGCGACCCACCTGATGGAGCGCCACCCGGACTGGGACCTGTGCGCCGTGTACTACGACGCCATCGACCACTTCGGCCACGGCTTCATGCGCTACCACCCGCCGCGGCTCGACTGGGTGGACGAGCGCGACTTCGAACTCTACCACAACGTGCTCAGCGCCGGTTACCTCTACCACGACATGATGCTCGGGCGGCTGCTGGAGCTCGCCGGCCCCGAGGCCACGCTCATCCTGGTGAGCGACCACGGCTTCCATCCCGATCACCTGCGCCCGCGCGAGCTGCCCAACGAGCCGGCCGGACCGGCGGCGGAGCATCGGCAGTTCGGCATCTTCGCGGCGGCGGGCCCCGGCATCCGCCGCGACGAGCTGGTGTTCGGCGCCAGCCTGCTCGACGTGACCCCCACCGCGCTGTCGCTGTTCGGCCTGCCGGTGGGCCGCGACATGGACGGGCGCGCGCTGACCGACATCTACCAGCGCCCGCCCACGCTCGAGTACGTCGACTCCTGGGACGCCATTGCCGGCGAGGACGGCCGCCATCCGCCCGAGACGAGCATGGACGCGGTCGACGCCCAGGAGGCGATCCGTCAGCTGGTGGATCTGGGCTACATCGAGGAGCCGGACGAGGACCTCGCCAAGGCGGCGGAGGAGACCGCGCGGGAGCTGCGCTACAACCTGGCCCGGGCCAGCGCCGACGGCGGCCGCCACGCCGAGGCCGCGGCCCTGCTCTCCGAGCTCTGGGAGGGGTGTCCGCAGGAGAGCCGCTTCGGCGTGCACCTGCTGAACGCCCAGCTCGGCCTCGGCGACGTGCCGGCGGCGCGAGCGACGCTGGAGCAGCTCAAGGCGCGCAAGGCGGCCGCGGCCCGCCAGGGCGCGCAGGAGCTGCGCGAGGCGCTCGAGGCGCTGCGCGAGCAGCACCCGGGGGGGACCGACTCGGAGCAGGACGGCATCGACTGGGCGGCGGTGAGCGACCAGGACAAGCGCCGGCTGCGCCGCCTGCGCGGGCGCGCCGGCACTAACGTGCGGGCCTTCGCCTTCCTCGAGGGCAGCGTGCTGCATCGCGACGCCCGCACCGCCGCTGCCGCCGCTGGAGGAGAGCGTGGTGGTGGTCACCGGGCTGCCCCGCTCCGGCACCTCGATGATGATGCAGCTGCTGCGCGCCGGCGGGGTGGCGGTGCTGACCGACGGGCAGCGGGCGGCGGACGCGAGCAATGAGCGGGGCTACTTCGAGCACGCCTCGGCCACCCGGCTCGCGCGCGACGCCGGCTGGGTCGGCGACGCCAAGGGCCGGGCGGTCAAGATCGTCGCCCAGCTGCTGCCCCACCTGCCGCGCCAGCACCGCTACCGCGTGATCATGATGCACCGCCCGCTCGAGGAGGTGGTGGCCTCCCAGACGAAGATGCTAGCGCGGCTCGACAAGGGCGGCGGGCGGATCGGAGATGATGCCCTGCGCAAGACCTTCGCCCGTCAGGTCGCCCAGGTCCGCTCCCTGCTCATGCACCTGCGCCGGCACGGCGTGCTGGACGTGCTCGACGTCAGGTACCACGACGCCCTCGAGGACCCGGCGGCCGTGGCGGCGCGCGTCCGGGAGTTCCTGGGCAGCGGGTTCGACGCGGCCGGCGCCGTCGCCGCGGTGGACCCGGCGCTGCGTCACGAGGGGCTACCGAGAACGCCGGTCTCGGCCTGATGCCCGTTGGCAAGGAAGGCGCGTGCAGGGGGGAACTGGATGAACAGCGGGGAAGAAGACGCACGGCGGTCCAGCTTGACCGCTCTTGGCCGGAAAGCGGCCATTGGCGACAAAGTGGAAATATCTTCCGGAAGATCTCCCTCGTTCTCTACCCTCTTCCTGAATGAGTCGCTTCGGTGCGGTTTGACCTTCACCGTACCCTACGGAGGACCGGGCCGAGGAACTGGCCGGTGTGCGAGCTCCGGATTTCAAGCAGGTCTTCCGGCGTGCCTTGGGCGACGATCTCGCCTCCACCATTGCCGCCCTCGGGACCCAGGTCGATCACCCAGTCCGCAGTCTTGATCACGTCCAGGTTGTGCTCGATGACGATGACGGTGTTGCCGTGGTCGCGCAGTCGGTGCAGCACTTCCAGCAGGTGCTTGACGTCGTGGAAATGCAGGCCGGTGGTGGGCTCGTCCAATATATAAAGTGTATTTCCCGTGTCGCGTTTGGAAAGCTCCCGAGATAGCTTGACTCTCTGGGCCTCGCCGCCGGACAGGGTGGTGGCGCTCTGGCCGAGCTGGACGTAGCTCAGGCCCACGTCCACCAGGGTCTGGAGCTTGCGTTTCAAGGGTGGGACGGCGTCGAAGAAGGGCAGTGCTTCTTCGACGGTCATGTTGAGTACCTCGTCGACGCCCTTGCCCTTGTAACGGATCTCCAGGGTCTCGCGGTTGTAGCGACGGCCCTTGCAGAGGTCGCAGGTGACGTAGATGTCGGGCAGGAAGTGCATCTCCACCTTGATCAGCCCATCACCCGCGCAGGCCTCGCAGCGCCCGCCCTTGACATTGAAGCTGAAGCGCCCGGGTCCATAGCCCCGAGAGCGGGCCTCGTGGGTGGCGGCGAAAAGCTCACGGATGGGGGTGAACAGCCCGGTGTAGGTGGCCGGGTTGGAGCGGGGGGTGCGACCGATCGGGCTCTGGTCGATGTCGACCACCTTGTCGAATTGCTCCAGGCCCTCGATGGTATCGTGGGCGGCGGCCTGGAGGCCTGCGCCGTTCAGCGCGCGGGCGGCGACCGGGTAGAGGGTGTCGTTGATCAGGGTCGACTTCCCGGAGCCGGAGACGCCGGTCACGCAGGTGAGCAGGCCGACCAGGATCTCCACGTCGATATTCTTTAGATTGTTGGCGCGGGCACCGCGAATCCACAGACTACGGCCTTTTTGCGAAGCCGTGCGCTGGGCGGGTATCTGAATGCGCAGCTCGCCGCTCAGGTAGCGTCCGGTCAGAGACTCGGGGACCTGCTCGATCTCGACAGCGCTGCCCTGAGCGATCACGCGGCCGCCGTGTACCCCGGCGCCCGGGCCTATGTCCACCACATGGTCGGCGGTCCGGATGGCGTCCTCGTCGTGCTCGACAACGATCACGGTGTTGCCCAGGTCCCGGAGATAGCGCAGGGTCTCCAGCAGCCGAGCGTTGTCGCGCTGGTGCAGGCCGATGGATGGCTCGTCGAGGATATACATCACGCCGACCAGCCCCGCCCCTATCTGGCTGGCCAGGCGGATGCGCTGGGCCTCCCCTCCGGACAGCGTCTCGGCGCTGCGCTCCAAGGTCAGGTAGTCCAGGCCGACGTTGACCAGAAAGCTCAAACGCTGCTCGATCTCGGTGACGATCTTGGCGGCGATTTTGCCCTTGTGTCCCTCCAGGGCCAGCTCACGAAAGAATCCCAGGGCGATGCCCACGGGCAGAGAGGTGATGCGAGGCAGAGTCTGGTCAGCGACGAAGACGTTGCGGGCGGCATCGTTGAGCCGGCTGCCCGCACAGCCGGGGCAGGGGCGGGATGACAGGTAGCGTGCCAGCTCCTCGCGAACCGCACCGGACTCGGTCTCCCGATAGCGCCGGGCCATGTTCGGGAGCACGCCCTCGAAGGTCTGGGTCTTGCGCGCTGCTCGCCCCCGCTCGTCCAGGTAGCTCATCTCGATGGGCTCGCCGCTCCCCTGGAGTATGACCGCTCTAACCGTCTCTGGCAGCTCGTCCCAGCGGGTCTCCGGGTCGAATCCATAGTGTCGTCCCAGAGATTGGATGCGCTGGAAATAATAGGCGTTGCGCCTGTCCCAGCCGCGGATGGCCCCGGCGGCGAGGCTCAGCTCCGGGTGGGCCACCACCTTGTCGGGATCGACGAACTGCTCCGCTCCCAGACCGGCGCAGCTGGGGCAGGCCCCCACCGGGTTGTTGAAGGAGAAGAGCCGCGGCTCCAACTCCTCGATGCTGTAGCCGCATTGCGGACAGGCGAAGTTGGCGGAGAAGACCAGCTCCGGGCGGTCCGGCTCGTCCATCCAGGCGACTCGGGTGATGCCGCCCGCCAGGGCCAGGGCGGTCTCGAAGGACTCGGCCAGACGCAGCTGCAGGTCCGCTCGCACCTTGAAGCGGTCGACCACCACTTCGATGCTGTGCTTCTTGTGCAGGTCCAGTACGGGTGGGTCGTCCAGCTCGTAGAGCTGCCCGTCGACCCTCGCCCGCACGAACCCCTGGGCCGCCAGCTCCTGCATCAGCCGGTCGTACTCGCCCTTGCGCTCCGAGACCACCGGGGCGAGCAGCATCAGGCGGCTGCCCTCGGGCAGCGCCAGCACCTGGTCCACCATCTGGCTGACGGTCTGGGCCTCCAGGGTCTCGCCGTGGCGGGGGCAGCGGGGCGTGCCGGCCCGCGCGAACAGCAGCCTCAGGTAGTCGTAGATCTCGGTAATCGTGCCGACCGTGGAGCGCGGATTGTGACTCGTGGTCTTCTGCTCTATCGAGATGGCCGGGGACAGACCTTCGATGTGGTCCAGGTCCGGCTTCTCCATCATCGATAGAAACTGGCGCGCGTACGCGGACAGTGACTCCACATATCGGCGCTGGCCCTCGGCGTAGATGGTGTCGAAGGCCAGCGAAGACTTGCCCGAGCCCGATAGGCCGGTGATCACGATCAGCTGATCCCGGGGCAGATCCAAGTCGATATTCTTGAGGTTGTGGGTCCGGGCACCGCGGATGCAGATTTGATCCATGGGCGCTTAGCCACCGCTATGGGAAAATTTGCTAATATACTGCGCTTTTCTTGGCCTAGACAAAGGCGACAGCCTGTGAGCTCAGCTACAGTCTCCTCCTCTTCGATGAGCGCCGTCGAGCGCCGCGCCACCATTTCGCTGGCCAGCATCTATTCCTTCCGGATGCTCGGTCTGTTCATGATCATGCCGGTCTTCGCCCTCTATGCGCACGGCCTCAAAGGTGTGACCCCCACCATGATCGGGCTGGCTCTCGGCATTTACGGTCTGACCCAGGCCATGCTCCAGATCCCGTTCGGTATGCTCTCGGATCGCATCGGGCGCAAACCGGTCATTACCTTCGGGCTGGTCATCTTCGCCATCGGCAGCGCCGTGGCGGCGCTGGCGACCTCGGCCAACAACATCGACGGCATCATCCTGGGCCGCGCCTTGCAGGGCGGCGGCGCGGTGGGCTCGGCGCTCCTGGCCACGGCGGCGGATCTCTCGCGCGAGGAGCACCGCGTCAAGGTCATGGCCGTCATCGGCATGAGCGTCGGCGCGTCCTTCTCCGTCGCCATGGTCGGCGGGCCGCTGCTCAACGCCTGGATCGGCCTGTCCGGCGTCTTCTGGCTGACTACAGCCCTGGCCCTGGGCGGTATCGCGGTGCTGCAGTTCTGGGTGCCCACGCCGAAGCATACGCGCCTGCATCGCGATACCGAGGCCGTGCCCGCCCAGTTCAAGACCGTGCTGGCCGATACCCAGCTGCTGCGCCTGGACTTCGGCATTTTCACCATGCACCTCATGCTCACCGCCCTGTTCGTGGTCCTGCCCGTGGCGCTGCGCGACGTCGCCGGCCTGCCCGAGGCTCATCACTGGTTTGTCTATTTGCCGGTCATGGCCCTGGGCTTTTTCACTATGGTGCCGTTCATCATCATCGCCGAGAAAAAGCGGCGCATGAAGCAGATCTTTACGGGAGCCATCGTCGTGCTGGTGCTTGCCGACCTTGGTCTCTACGAGCTCCACGACTCCGTCGTGGGCATTGTGATCGCTCTGTGGGTGTTCTTCGGTGCCTTCAACCTGCTGGAGGCCAGCCTGCCGTCGCTGATCTCCAAAATGGCCCCGACCCAGTCGAAGGGCACTGCCATGGGTATCTATTCCAGCTCCCAGTTCCTGGGAATATTCGTCGGCGGCTGGGCCGGCGGCTGGATGTTCCAGCATCACGGCTTCGACGGCGTGTTTCTGTTCTGCGCAGCGGTCGTCGCGATCTGGCTCCTGGCCGCGCTGACCATGCGCAGCCCGCGCTATCTGAGCACCTATTTGCTGAACGTCGGAGAGGTGCAGCGCGACCAGGCCGCCGTGCTGCGCGATCGCCTGCTCGGCATTAGCGGCGTGGCCGAGGCTGAGGTGGCCGGGGACGAAGGCGTTGCCTACCTCAAGGTGGATCGCGATCAGCTCGACGAGAGCGCTCTGCGTGAATTTTCGGTTGCTGCGGCGTAGAATCGCTCTTTTTCGGGCGCAACCGCGCCCATTCCTGCTACAACAAGCGATCGGGAGGCAGCGAAGCCATGGCGAGAGGCATCAACAAGGTGATCCTAGTCGGCAATCTGGGTAACGACCCAGACGTTCGGTACACCGCGAGCGGCTCGGCGGTCGCCAACCTGAGCGTCGCGACCTCCGAGAGCTGGAAGGATCGGCAGAGCGGCGAGCGCCAGGAGCGTACCGAGTGGCACCGCGTGGTCATCTTCGGAAAGCTTGCCGAGGTGGCGGCCCAGTACTTGAAGAAGGGCGCCAGGGTCTACCTGGAAGGCAAGCTGCAGACCCGTAAGTGGCAGGGCCAGGATGGCCAGGACCGCTACACCACCGAGGTCGTCCTGGACATCAACGGCAATATGCTGATGCTGGACGGCCGGACCGGACCTACGACGGCGCCCTATGACCAACCTCGCCCCCAGACGGCCTCCGAGCCCTCGGGCAGTTACGGTGGTCCATCTCCCGCGGGCCCCGGCCCGGGTCCCGGGGACTTCGACGACGATATTCCCTTCTGATGCGGTTCGCTGCGCTCACCGCATCCTACATTGACGGGGATGCGGTAGGATGCGGTGAGTTTCGCGAGCTGCATCACTACGAAAGCAAACCGCTATTTGCCGGATGGCGTCTTGCCGAACAGCAGGGGCTCGACATCCTCGAATCGGCACACGAAGTGCGCCTTCATGCCCTTGCGGACATGCTCGGGCACCTCTTCGAAATCCCCCCGGTTGTCGTCGGGGAGGATCAGCTCGCACAGGCCCGCACGCCGTGCCGCTATGACCTTCTCCCGGATGCCGCCTACCGGGAAGACCTCTCCAGTCAAGGTCAGCTCACCGGTCATGGCGATGTTGCGCACGCCCTGGCCGCGAGCCAGGGAGAGCAGGGCGCTAGCCATGGTGATACCGGCCGAGGGGCCGTCCTTGGGGGTGGCGCCCGCGGGTACATGCAGGTGGATGAAGGCGTCTTTGAAGAAGTCCGGGTCTATGCCCAGGGCCTCGGCGTGGCCGAGGACAAAGCCGTAGGCGATCTCGGCGGATTCCTTCATCACGTCCCCGAGCTGCCCGGTCAGCTTGAAGCCTCGGGTAAAACCGTGGGTGCGTGCCGCCTCGATGCTCAGGGTGGCCCCGCCCATGGCGGTCCAGGCCAGCCCGGTCACGACGCCGGGTCCCGAGAGCTTGCGCTCGTCCCGGAACACGGGCTTGCCCAGATAGTCCGCCAAGTCGTCGGCGGTGACCTGAATGGGCGTGGGCTCGCCGTCGAGGATGCGCACCACGGCCTTGCGCACGATGCGCCCCAGCTGCTTCTCCAGCAGCCGCACCCCGGAATCTCGGGCGTAGCCCTCGATGATGGTCCGCAGGGTTGCACTGTCGACTTTGACTTGCCCGCGCTTGAGTCCGGCGCGCTTGAGCTGGCGGGGTAGAAGGTACTTGCGGGCGATCTGCAGCTTCTCCGAGGCGATGTAGCCGGAGAGCTGGATCACCTCCATGCGATCGACCAGGGGGCCGGGGATGGTGTCCAGCTGGTTGGCCGTGCACACGAAGAGCGCCTTGGAGAGATCGAAGCGCAGGTCCAGGTAGTGGTCCAGGAAGTCTACGTTCTGCTCGGGGTCCAGCACCTCCAGCACGGCGGAGGCGGGGTCGCCGTGGTAAGAGGCACCGATCTTGTCGATCTCGTCGAGCATGATCACCGGGTTCTGTGTACCCGCGTCCTTCATCGCCTGGATGAACTTGCCCGGCATGGCGCCGATGTAGGTGCGTCTGTGGCCCTTGATCTCGGCCTCATCGCGAATGCCGCCCACCGAGAAGCGGTAGAAGCGGCGCTCCAGAGCGTTGGCCACCGAGCGACCGACAGAGGTCTTGCCCACCCCGGGCGGCCCGACCAGCAGCAGGATGGAGCCGGCCACCTCGCCTTTCATCATGCCGACGGCGAGAAACTCCAGGATGCGCTTCTTGACGTCATCCAGGCCGTAGTGGTCTTTGTCGAGTCGCTGGCGAGCGGCCTGCAGGTCGAGGCTGTCTGGGGAGTGCTTGCCCCAGGGGAGCAGGGTGATCCAGTCCAGATAGTTTCGGGTGACCGCATACTCGGGGGAGCCGGGCTCCAGGATCGACATCTTCGCCAGCTCGTCGTCGACCCGCCCACGGGCCTCCTCTGTCAGGGTCAGGCCTTGCAGCCGCTCTTTGAAACGGTCGATCTCGGCCGTGCGGTCGTCTTTGGCAATACCCAGCTCTTTCTGGATGACCTTGAGCTGCTCGCGCAGAAAGAACTCCCTCTGCTGGGCCTCCATGCGCTCTTCAACGGTCTTGCGAATCTTGTGCTGGGCCTTGGCCAGCTCCAGCTCGTTGTTGAGTAGAACCAGCACCTTCTCCATTCGCGACAGCAGGGGGATTGCCTCCAGCACTCCCTGGAGCTGCTGCTTGCTGGAGGTGGTGAGACTGGCGGCGAAATCGGCGAGATGGGAGGGGTCTTCCGGGCCGAACCGGTCCAGGAACATGCGCAGCTCCTCCCCGTAAAGGGGGTTGAGCGGCAGCAGCTCCTTGATGGTGTTGATGATTGCCATGGCATAGGCCTTCACCTCCTGGGAAGGGATGCCTTCGGGCTCGGCGAAATAGTGGACTCGGGCGGTGAAGGGAGCCTGGGTGTTGAGTATCTCCTCGATCTCGAAGCGTTGCAGGCACTCCACCAGGATCTGCAGGTGGCCCTCCATCTCCTGGGCGCGGTGCACCCGGCAGGCGGTGCCGATGCGCTTGAAGCTCTCGACCTCCGCCTGCTCGGAATTCTCGCCCTCCACCAGGATCAAGCCGAGCAGATGGTGGGCGGTGTTGCCGACCTGCTTCAAGGTCTTTGCCCAGTGCTTACGGTCCATCAGCAAGGGGACGGCCTGTCCCGGGAAGAAGGGGCGGGCGGCTACCGGCAGCAGGTGGATCATGCCAGGCATTACCTGACCCGGGCGGGCCAGCGGGTTGTCCTTCACCACCTCGGCGTTCTCGACCAGGTCGCTCTCTTCACTCATCTCGACAGGCTCCAGATTGGGTCACGGCGGATCGGATGCGCTCCTGTCCGAGCCATTCATTTCAGGGTGCGGGGACGGATTTGCAAGCCACACGGGCCAGACGGGAGAAGCGCGAAATGTCGAGCGATTCAGGCCTCAAGCCGGGATCGACCCCGGCTTTCGCGATCTCGTCTGCCGAGAGCAGTCCCCGAAGGCTGTTGCGCAGCGTCTTGCGCCGCTGGGCGAAAGCTTGCGCGACCAGCTGGGCGAACACCGGCCGGTCGGCAACGGGGACTCGGGGCTCGGCAAGGGGGCACAGTCGCACGAAGGCGGAGTACACCTTGGGTGGCGGGTTGAAAGCCCCGGGCCCTATCTCGAACAACGGCTCCACCTCACAGAAGGACTGCAGCATCACCGACAGCCGTCCATAGTCCTTGCCGCCCGGCCCTGCCGCCATGCGCTCCACCACCTCTCGCTGCAGCATGAAGTGCATGTCCCGGATACAGGCGGCCTGATCCAGCAGGTGGAAGAGCAGGGGCGTGGAGATGTTGTAAGGCAGGTTTCCGACCACGCGAAGGGGTCGGCCATCACCGGCCAGGGAGCAGAAGTCCAGCTTCAAGGCGTCGGCCGAGTGGATGCGCAGGGTCCCCAGCCCGGCGCACCTCCTTGCCAGCGGCTCCAACAGGTCCCGGTCCAGCTCCACCGCCTCCAGCTCGCCCGCCGCCTCGAGCAGCTGGGTGGTGACGGCCCCTCGCCCGGGCCCTATCTCCACCAGATG
>Ga0210096_1000716_pt1 | contig 11138 bp, 7 predicted proteins | sample China_Galinas_PW_4_FD_184864 | JGI IMG/M metagenome (GOLD analysis project Ga0210096, IMG submission 184864) | Wetland microbial communities from San Francisco Bay, California, USA, that impact long-term carbon sequestration - China_Galinas_PWA_D2... | ecosystem: Environmental > Aquatic > Marine... | reverse complement strand
CCCGGCACCCGACGCTAATCCTGCGCGCACAGGCTCCCGGGTATGCGCTCATTGCTCCTCGTGGCGCTTCTTGATGAGTGCTTCGATCTCGGCGACCTGGTCCTTCGTCACCGGCTGGAAGTCGCCCAGCACACATTGCCCGCCGGTCGACCAGCTCGCGCCCCATTCCCAGGGCGCGCGGCGGTACCACGGCCATTCGAACCAGTCCGTCGCGGAGAAGCGATCGCCATCGCAGAGCTGGCTGCCCATGGTATGCCGGACGACCAGGACGTTGCCGTAGCGCAGGTCGGGGCAGCGTACCCGCAGCCTGTTGATCCACTGCCGGTCGCGGGTGCCCGTGAACAGCACGTGTTGCTCGTCGAGCGGGCGGAAGTTCGTGTAGTCGCCCTGTCCCAGGCAGTTACGGGTCTTGCCGTATTGCTGCTCGTCCAGCGGCAGCGCCAGGATTTCGTCGATGTCTGCCTGGATCTCCTTGGCTTGCTGTTCCTTCATGGGCGAGGACGCGCAGCCCGCCAGGCCCAGGGCCGCGATCAGCATCGGCAGCACTGCAACGCGCAAACCGGTCATGATGAACTCCTTTTCCGAGGTGGCGCGCCAGCAGCATGCCGGCACGCAGGCTCGGCAGTCCGTACTACCGGTATTGGACAGCGCACGTGTAACCCGGTTCGATCCGCCGCGACGCCGCGGCCGGCGCAGGGGCCGATGCGTTCAGTCGCTCAGCGTCTCCACGTCGGCGGTACTGATCGGCTGCCGGGACCTGTCCGCCGCGGGCCGATGCATTGCCAGCAGTTCGTTGACCAGGTCGAAATTGCTGGCCGCCACCAGCCGGATGTTCGACGCCTTCAGCTGTTCGAGATAGGCCTCCACGTCGGCGGGCCGCACGTGCCCGAAGTCTTCGCGGGCCCCGGCCAGGTCGCCCTCGTACACGCGCAGCACTCCCCGGTTGTTCAGGGCGTAGTAGCTCGGATCCGTCCTTACCGCCTTGTTGCACGCCCGATTTGCCCGCACCAGCGAGAGATCGATGATGTAGGCGGCGCAAAGTGTCGACCAGACCTCGCCTCTTTGTGCGGGATCGGCTTCTTTCAGCTGATCCTCGAGGATCCGGATGCCGGCCTGCACGTCGCCTGCCTCCACTTCGTCGGCCCCGGGGACGTTGCCGAGCAGCACCCGATAGCGGGCCTCGTCCGCGTGGCCCGAGCTGCACAACGCCAACGCCGCAACGAGCGCAAGGCGCCAGGCCATCCGCGACGAATTTCGCCGCTCGCCGCGCGCCCCGGATTTATTAGTGTTTGAACTGTTCATCGTCACCCCCTCCCATGTTTCCGCGGAAACTACGCCGCCGCGGACCCGCCGGTCCCGCAGAAAGGCGACTGTTTTCCTGCAGAAAACCTATAGAGGCGCCGCCTGCTGCTACTATTTCTCTATAGAAAATGCAAAAGCCTCGGTACCAGGCCACGCCTGCCAAATGTCGCCCACTCATCTGAAACCCTTTCAGCTAGGCCCCTGGACCGTCGATCCACTCGGCGGAGCCGTGACCGGGCCGGACAGCGAGACGCAGCACCTCGAGCCCAAGGTAATGGACGTCCTGGTGTGCCTTGCCGGGCATGCCGGGGAACTCGTGACGCGGCAGCAACTGCTCGAGACGGTCTGGAACGCGGGCACCGGCTCCGACGAACAGCTGACCCGCGCGATCGGCGAATTGAGACGCGCGTTCGGCGACAGTCCCGGCGATGCAAGCTACATCGAGACGGTCCCCAAACGCGGCTACCGCCTGATCGCGGAAGTCCGCAGGGAGCCCGGCAGCACGGATGCCGCCGCCGTCCCCGGCCGCGCTGCCCGCGTGCCCGGCCGAAGACTGGTAACGACGGCCGCCACGGTGTTGGTGCTTGCCCTCGCCTACATCGCATTCAACCGGATCGAAAACGATGCGATACCTGACGCGTCAGTCGCGAGCGGCAAATCGATCGCGGTCCTGCCGTTCGTCAACCTGAGCGACGATCCCGGCAACGAGTTTTTCTCGGACGGCCTGTCCGAGGAGATCCTGAATCTGCTGGCGCGCGTCCCGGGTTTGAAAGTCATCGGCCGCACGTCGTCGTTCTCTTTCAAGGGCAGGCCTGAGGATCTCAGGGAGATCGGCCGGGCGCTCGGCGTGACGAACGTGCTCGAGGGATCCGTCTTCAAAGCGGGTGAACAGTTGCGGATTACGACCCGGCTGGTCGACGTGTCGGACGGCTCGACGATCTGGTCGGACCAGTTCGATCGCACGATGACGGATATTTTCGCGGTCCAGGACGAGATCGCCGCGGCGATTCTCGACGAACTGAAGATTCACGTCGGCAATCCTCCTGTCCGCCGACAGCCGACGAAGGTCACAGAGGCTTACGTGCAGTTCCTCAAGGCCAGAGCGACGCTGGTCAACCAGGACAACGTCAAGCAGGGCGAAATTGCCTTGCTGCGGGCAATCGAACTCGATCCGAAGTTTGCCGAGGCCCACGAGTTGCTGGCGCATCTGTACTGGACAGCGTACATACCCGGAATTCCGATCCCGGATACGCGGCGGCTCATGCGGGACCAGGCCGCCGCTGCGCTTGCCATCGACCCGAGTCTTCCGCTCGCCAGGGCCCTGTACCTGATGGGCAACGCCGACAAGTACTCGTCGCCTGACGTCATCGAGGCGCTCGAGAGCGCCGCCCGCGAGCGCCCGAACGATCCGGCGATCCTGCGCACCCTGAGCTGGGAACTGTTGATTGCCGGATACCTGCAGGAAGCGCTGCAGACGTCAGAACATTACGTCGATATCGATCCCCTGTCGTCGGTCGCTCACATCCGTTGTTCCGTCGCCCTGCGTGCCGCCGGGCGCGTGCCGGAGAGCCGGACCGAATTCAAGGCCGCGGCCGCGCTAACGTCCGACAACCTGGACTGGTATTTCGGTGAGATCGAGCTATACGGCAACAGAGATTCTGCAGCCGTCGAATACATGAAGAACTCCCTGAGACGACAGGGGTTCGTGGACACGACCTGGCTCGAGGACATAGTCACCCGCGGACGCGACCCGCTATCCGGTCAGGCGTACCTCGACCAACAGATTCCCCGCATAGTCGAATCGGTGCCACAGAACAAACGCGAGGAACTTCACGACGACCTGAACCGGTTGTACCTGCTCTACGGCTACCTCGATCGATACTTCGACATCATCCTCGAGCATCTCCCCGCCGACTTCGCGTGGACGGGCGTGGACATGTACGTCTGGTACGGGACGGCGTTCCGGAGCGGCGGCTTCACGGCGAACCCGAAATATCTCAAGGTTGCCGAATGGCTGGGACTCACCGACGTCTGGGACCGGCGCGGCCCGCCGGACTACTGCCGCAAGGTCGAGGGCCGCTGGGTCTGTGAGTGACGGATCATCTCGACAGGACCTCGGAAAGGTCCTAATCTCGTCGCCGTCCGACTGCAATATTGTCCGGATCCCGGCCCCGGATCCGTGGGGGATGGCCGCGATGACCCGCTACACCCGATTCGCCCGGCGCAGGCTTGCCGGCCTCGCGGCCGTGGGCGTGCTCGGTCCCGTGCCGGCCTTCGCGGAAAACTCGCCGGCGGACGAATCCGCGGCGTTGGAAGAAGTGATCGTCACCGCGCGCAAGACCGAGGAGCGCGTGCAGGACGTGCCGATGAGCATCCAGGTCTTGTCCGCGGAATTCCTCGACAACACGGACCCCACCCACTTCTTCGACCTGCAGAACAGCGTGCCGGGGCTGGTCGTGAACAACGTCGGCCTGTACGGTGCCGGATTTTCACTGCGCGCCGTCGCCGACCAGGGCGGCTCCAGCCTGTCGGTCGCAACCCACCTGAACGGCGTCTACCTCGGCACCTCCAACCTGTCGACGACGCGCCTGTTCGACCTCGAGCGCGTCGAGGTCCTGAAAGGCCCGCAGGGTACGCTGTACGGGCGCAATGCGACCGGCGGCTCGATCAATCTCATCACGCGCTCGCCGCAACCGGACTTCAGTGCCGACGTCGAGGCCGCTTACGGCAGCTTCGCCACGGCCCGCGTGCAGGGCCACGTTAACCTTCCCTTCGGCCGCTCGGCCCTGCGCGTCGCCGGGATCGCGTCGGAAGGCGACGGCTTCATCCGCAATTCCGCCGACGGCCGGCGCTTCGCCGAGAAGGACTTCCGGGGCGCGCGGGCGAGTTACCGCATCGATGTGACGGACCGGCTGCGGATCGACGCGATGGCGCAGCACGTCGTCGACGACGGCGCTGTCGGCGAGCTGTGGCTGCCGAACCCGGAATTCCTGCCGGACCCGAACGACATCTACCTGACGACCGTGACCCTGCCGGATCCGCACCTGGAGAACGAGAGCGACATCGTCACCGTCAACGTCGGCTACGAGCTCGGCCATACCACGCTGACGGCCGTCAGCGGCTACGCGGACAATACGATCAGGGATCTCGACGACTGCGCCGGGCTGCCGTTCCTCGCCGGCTGCATCCGCGGCACGACCTCGCCGGCCCGCACCCGCCAGTTCAGCCAGGAGATCCGCCTGGCCTCCGCCGGCGGTGAGCGTTTCGACTGGCTCGCCGGTGTCTATTACTACGACGACGACGCACACCGGAGCTTTTACCAGTACACGCCCGTGATCTATCCGGAGCCGACCATCGACCGCCGGTCCAGCGCGGCGGAGACGACGGTCGCTGCATTCGGCCAGGCGACATGGCAATTTGCCGGCCAATGGAGCACGACCTTCGGATTGCGGCTGAACCGGGAAGATCACAGGCTGTCGACGTCGGGCACGGGCCGGGACGACAGCCCGACGCCGGTCAGCGACGAGGAGATCGAGACCAACCGGTCCTGGCGCGTGGACCTGCAGTACGCCGCCAGCGACGACGTGCTGCTCTACGCCGGCGTGTCCACCGGCTTCAAGAGCGGCGGCATCACGATCCAGGCCGGCGGCGTGCTCGACGCGTTCGCACCGGAGGAGCTGATCGCGTACGAGACCGGCATCAAGTCGTTGTGGCTCGGCGAACGCTTCCGTCTCAACGCGGCCGCGTTCTATTACGACTTCCGCGACCTGCAGGTCAGCACGGCCACGGTCACCGATACCGGCCCGATTTTCGAGACCGACAACGCTGCCCGCGCGAAGATTGCCGGCATCGACGCCGACGCCGCGTTCAACGTGACCGGGAATCTCGCCGTCGCCGGCGGCGCCGTCTGGCTGCCCAGGCGCGAGTTCGTCGACTACCGCAACGACCTGACCGGCGACATCCTGTCCGGTAACGACCTCGCCCGCGCGCCCGAATGGTCGCTGAGCGCCGCGCTCGACTACGGCTATCCGTTGCCGCGGGGCGCGCGCCTCTCCGCCCGCCTCGAGTACAACTACCGAAGCGGCTACTTCTACACCGTCGATAACAACCCGAACTTCGCGCAGCACGCCTTCGGCCTCGTGAACCTGTTCCTGCGCTTCACGCCGACGAGCGAGAAGTACTACCTGTTCGCCTCCGGCCGCAACCTGACCGACGAGGCCTATTTCAACCAGGTCTTCATCCAGGCCAGCCCCGGCTTTCCGCGTACGGTGGAAGCCGGGTTCGGCTATCGGTTCTGATAGCATTGTTGCGGGAGGCCGGGCCGGTGGCGCAGACGTACCGTTTTGCCGAGTTCGAACTGGACCTCGATGCTCAGCAGCTCCGCGCGCACGGGCAGCCGCTGCGCCTGGAGCGGCGTCCGCTGGACCTGCTCGTGATGCTGGTCGAGCACCGCGGCCGGCTGGTGGGCCGGGAAGAAATTATCGCGGCGCTCTGGCCGAACAACGTCATCATCGATTTCGACTCCGGCCTCAACACGCTGGTGCGCAAGGTACGCAATACGCTCGGTGATTCGTCGGAGGCCCCCCGCTTCATCGAGACGGTACCCGGCCGGGGCTATCGCTTCGTCGCGCCGATCGAGGCACCGGCAGCCGCGGATCAGGCGGCGGCACAGCCCGTCGTGGCAATGCCCTGGTGGCGCTCGCGCCTCGGCGTGGCGCTGATGCTCGCGGTGCTGCTCGCCGGCGGCCTCGCCTGGCGGTACATGGTCAGCGAGCCGGAACAAGCTCGCATCGCGATCCTGCCGTTCGAGAACCTCACCGGCGACCCGCAACTCGGCTACCTGGCCTCCGGCATCGCGGAGGAGACCAACCTGTCGCTCGCCCGCACCGACCTGCCCAACCTGACCGTGATCGGCGTGGTGTCGGCGCGGGCGCTGGCGGCCTCCGACCTGCCGCTGCCCACGATCGGGCGGCAACTCGGCGTCGACTTCATCGTCACGAGTTCGCTGCGGCTCGACGGGTCGCGCATCCGTGTCACGTCGCGCCTGCTCCGCGTCGCCGACGGCGAGCAGATCTGGTCCGCGTCGTTCGATCGTGAGCTGACCAACCTGCTCGGCCTGCAGCGCGAACTGAGCGTCGCCATCGCGGAGCAGATCCGCCAGCGCCTGTCGCCGGAAGTAGCGGCCGCGATCGACGCGCGCCAGACGAAGAACCCGGCGGCCTACGAGCTGTACCTGAAGGGCCGTTACGAGTGGATGCAGTTCCAGCCGGGCTCGGTGCCCCGGGCATTGCAGTACTACCGCCAGGCCGTGGAGACAGACCCGACCTATGCGCTCGCGTGGGCCGGCATCGCGCACGTGCTGATCACATCCACGGTGACCGTGGAAGCGAATCATGCCGCGGTGGTCGCACCGGCGCACGAGGCGCTCGAACAGGCCCTGAAATACGGCCCGGACCTCGCAGAGACGCAGCTCGCGCTCGGCTCGTTCCGCTCTTTCCTGCAAAGCGACATACCGGGGGCGGAGGCGGCCGCGCGGCGGGCGATCGAGCTCGATCCGAACAGCGCGATGTGCCACATGTTCCTCGGTCTCATGTTGACCCAGCAGCAGAAATACGTCGAAGGGCGAGCCATGCTGCGTCGTGCCCGCCAGCTCGATCCGTTGTTCCCGCTCATGTTCGCCAACTCGGCCGTGGCCGCGCTGATGGCCGGCGAACCCGAGGAAGCGCGCGAGCTCGCGACACAGGCCATTGCGATCAACCCGGAGTTCTGGGTCGGCCACCTGCATCTCGGCGGCGCGCTCTACGATCTCGGCGACTACGAGGGCGCGATCAGGGCGTATGCCGAGGCGGAAAAGCTTTCGGGCGATAACTCGGCAGGCGCCAAGGCGGGGCGGGCCGGGGCACTCATCAAACTGGGCCGCGAAGACGAGGCTCGCGAGATCCTCGCTGAATTGCTCGCGCGGATGGCCGACCGAAACGTGCCGCCGCTCGTCATCGTCAATCTCTATGCAAACCTCGGCGATATCGATCCGGCGTTCGGATGGCTGGAACGCGGCATCGAACAAAGCAACATTTTCTGCAAGGACCTCGAAGGCGACGAATATCTCGATCCGCTGAGGTCCGATCTGCGATTTCAGCCCCTGGTGGATCGCTGCTGGTCGACGCTGAAGGCGACGGGGATCCGGTAAGCGCAGACGCCGCTAGAACGTCAGCGCGAAGTGCGCGCCTTCGCCTTCGCTCTCGAGCAGGCGCACGAAACCGCCGTGCGCGGTCATGACCTGCCGGGCCAGCGCGAGGCCGACCCCCGAGCCGCCGGCCTTGGTCGTGAAGAACGGCACGAAGATCCGGTTCGCGATCTCGTGCGGCACGCCGGGCCCGTTGTCGGTGACCTCGATGACCACGTTGCCGCGCCGGTTCAGGCGCCCGGCCAGCCGGATCTGCGGAGTCTCGAGGCGCTCCGCCGCCTGCCACGCATTGCGCAGCAGGTTCAGCAGCACCGGCTCGAGCAGGTCGCGATCGGCAAACACGTCGAGTTCGCCCGGGCTGACCTCCGTCGTCAGCGCCGCCTCCGCGCGTGGCCATTCGGCGATCGCGAGCAGCCGTACCGACTCGAACAGGTCCCGGACCAGTACGCGCTTCTTCTCCGGCGGCGCGAGCCGGGTCAGCTGGCGGTAGCTGTGCACGAACTGCATCAGGCTGTCGGAGCGCCGCGCGACGGTGCCGATGGCATCGCGCAGGTCCTGCAGGTCCTCGCGCAACGCGGAATCGTCGCCCGCCTTCGCGACGACGTCGTCGACCAGGTCCGAGGCGGTCCGCGCCAGCGACGTGACCGGCGTGATCGAGTTCATGATCTCGTGGGTCATCACCCGCACCAGGTCGTGCCAGGCCTGCGCCTCGGTGACATCGAGCTCGGCCTGGATGTCCTGCAGCGAGACCAGGCGCTCGTTCTTGCCGGCGACGATCACTTCCGTCGCCGCCAGCGTGAGCTGGTAGTCGATGCCGTCGACCGCGAAACGGACCAGCTCGCGACGTCCCGGCACGGCTTCGGCAACCGCGTCGTGGAAGTCGGCGCCGAAGCTGCGCAGGTCGGAGAGCTTGGTGACATGCGCGGCACCGAACAGCCGCCGCGCGGCGTTGTTCTGCAGGGTCAGTTCGCCGCCGGCGTGCACCGACAGCAGCGGTACCGGGATGTGTTCGATCAGCGCGCTCAGGCGCCGCACTTCGATTTCCTGTTCGCTGCGCACGGCGCGCATTCGCTCGAGGATCTCGGCGAACGCGGCGCCGAGCTCCGCGAAGCCGGCGCCGACCTCGCCGAAGTCGAAGCGCTGTGAGAAGTCGGCATGCCGTGCCGAGTCCAGGAAACGCGTCAGCTCGCGGTTGGTGCGGCTGACGAAGCGCCACAGCTCCGCGGCGGCCGCGGCCAGCACTGCCGCGACCAGCAGCGTTGCCGACAGGTAACCGGGCAGCACCACCAGCCACGAGGTCAGCGCCATCAGCAGCCCGAGCACCACCAGGCGCACGGTCAGCCGGATTGCGAAGTGTCTAAAGACCATGCTTTTCCATGCGCCGGTACAGCGAGGCGCGCGTCAGCCCCAACTCTTTCGCGGCATGCGAAATGTTGAAGCCGTGCTTGCGCAGCGCCGCGGCGATCGTCTCCTTCTCCACCGCGTCGAGGTTCAGGCTGTCTGCTTCCCGGCGCGGGGCAGAGGCACGCTCCGCGACGGGCGCAAGTTGCAGGTCCGCCGGTTCGATCCGGCCGCCGCCGGCCAGGATTACCGCCCGCTCGACCGCATGGCGCAGCGCACGCACGTTGCCCGGCCAGTCGTAGGCAACGAGTGCTTCCTCGGCCTCGGGCGAGAACGCGATCGCATCCTTGGCGTAACGGCGTGCATAACGCTCGAGGTAGTGGCGGGCGATCGGCAGGATGTCGTCGCGCCGTTCCCGCAGCGGAGGCACGACAATCTCCACGGTGTTCAAGCGGAACAGCAGGTCGGGCCGGAAGTGATCGCGATCGCGCAGCACGTGCAGCGGCAGGTTGGTCGCGGCGACGACGCGCACGTCCACGGCCTGCGGCCGGTCGGCGCCGACCGGCGTCACCGTGCGTTCCTCGAGGACCCGCAGCAGCTTGGCCTGCAGATGCTGCGGCAGGTTGCCCACCTCGTCGAGGAAGATCGTGCCGCCGTCGGCCGCCTGGAAGCGCCCGGGCCGGTCCGCGCCGGCGCCGGTGAACGCACCCTTGCGATGGCCGAACAGTTCGGCCTCGAACAATGTCTCGCTGATCGAGCCCATGTCGACGCTCAGGAACACGTTGTCCGCGCGCCGCGACAGTCGGTGCAGCTCGCGGGCGACGAGCTCCTTGCCGGTGCCGTTCTCGCCGAGGATCAGGACGTTGGCATCCGTCGGTGCCGCGCGGGCGACAACCGACAACACCTCGCGCATGCCGGCGGAATCGCCGACGATCCGGTTGCCCGTCGCGCCGGCGGCCGCCAGCACCCGGTTGGCCTCCCGCAGCGAGGCCGTCTCGCGCCGGCTCTGGCGCAGCTTCACGGCCGCCGAGACCGTCGCGATGAGCTTCTCGTTCTGCCAGGGCTTGGCGATGAAATCCAGCGCGCCGCATTTCATGGCCTCGACGGCCGTGTTGACGCTGCCGTGCGCCGTGATCATCACGACGACGAGCTCGGGGTCGATCGCCAGCATGCGCTGCAGCCAGTCGAGGCCCTGGCGGCCGGACGACTCGCCGGGGCCGAAATTCATGTCCAGCAGCACGGCGTCGAAGTCGTGCTCGGCGAGCAGCGCCGGGATGCGGTCGGGCTCGCGGGTGGTCTCGACCGCGGCGAAGTTGCGCCGCAGCAGCAGCCGGCCCGCCGTCAGGATGTCCTCGTCGTCGTCGACGATCAGAATATTTCCGGTGCTGGCCACGGCTCCTCCCGACTGTCCGGAATCGTACACCCGGTGTCCGCCAGCGTACAGTCCGGCGCCGCCCCGAATCCCGAAAGCCCGTTAAAACAATGACTTGGAGATTGGCACGGCTCTTGCTACTCCATTGACAGGAACCGCGTCATCGTCAATCGGACAACATCGAACGTGAGCAACGTCAGCAGAATGCCGGATTCACCCACGGAGCAAGGCGTCAACATCTCGGGCCGCAGCATGGACCGCATCGTCGCGCGGAAGATGCCGCTCTCGACCAAGCTCGGCTACGGCGCCGCGGCCGCGGCGGCGCTGCTGTTCGCGTGGTGGCTGGCCGGCATGCTGCTGGGCGGGACCAGCCTGAACGTCAATTCGCAACGGATCAGCGTCTCGAAGGTCACGGTCGGCACCTTCGAGGACTTCATCCCGCTGCGCGGCCGGCTGGTGCCGAGCAGCACCGTCTACCTCGACGCGATTGCCGGCGGCCGGGTCGAGGAGGTGCTGGTCGAGGACGGCACCCTGGTCCAGGCCGGCCAGCCGATCGCGCGCCTTTCCAACACCAACCTGCAGCTCGAGGTCCTCGGCCGCGAAGCGGCCGTGACCGAGCAGCTCAACGACATGCGCACGCTCGAATTGCAGCTCGAGCAGAACCGGCTGGCGCACAAGCGCGACCTGGTCGAGATCAACTACCAGGTCAAGCGCCTCACCCGCGCGGTCGAGCGCCAGCGCGAACTCGTCGACAAGAAGCTGGTCCCGCAATCGACGATCGACGACCTGCAGGACGAACTCGACTATTACGTCAACAAGCGCGACGTCACGCTCGAGAGCCAGGCGACCGATGCCCGCCTGCAGGAGACCCAGCTCGCGCAGCTCAAAGCCTCGGGCGAGCAACTCGAGAAGAGCCTGGCCTTCGCCCGCGAGAACCTC
>Ga0210096_1000714_pt1 | contig 11156 bp, 10 predicted proteins | sample China_Galinas_PW_4_FD_184864 | JGI IMG/M metagenome (GOLD analysis project Ga0210096, IMG submission 184864) | Wetland microbial communities from San Francisco Bay, California, USA, that impact long-term carbon sequestration - China_Galinas_PWA_D2... | ecosystem: Environmental > Aquatic > Marine... | reverse complement strand
ACGGCACGATTCGTGCACATTCCGCGCAGCCGGGGGCGGGCGAGGGTGCGCGCCCGAGCGGAGGTGCCGGTGGAGATTCCCCCCATCCTGCCTGCTGTACCGGCCCTGCCGATCGCCGCGTCGGCAACCACCGCGACGCGCCCGGTGTCAGTCGTGCAGCTCACCGAAGGCGGCGTTGGCCGCGTTCAGTGTGATCTCGATGCAGGAGTCATCGTGGGCGAGGCTGGGGAAGATCGCCTCGAACTGCGACGGCGGCAGGAGGACGCCGTGGGCCAGCATCGCGTTCCAGAAGCGGGCGAATTGTTCGGTGTCGCTCTGCTTGGCGTCGTCGTAGTTGGCCACCGGACCGGGCTGGAAGAAGGTCGAGAACATCGCCCCCACCTGGTTGGTGTGGGTGGCGATGCCGGCGTCGGCCGACGCCTGCATGATCCCCGCGGCGATGCGCTCCGAGATGTCGTCGAGCCGCTCGTAGGTGCCGGGCTGTTTGAGGATCGCCAGGGTGGCGATCCCGGCAGCGGTCGCCAGGGGGTTCCCCGAGAGCGTGCCCGCCTGATAAACCGGCCCAGCCGGGGCGATCATCTCCATCAGCTCGCGCTTGCCGCCGTAGGCGCCTACCGGCAGGCCGCCGCCGATCACCTTGCCGAGGCAGGTGAGGTCCGGAGTGATCTCGAACCGCTCCTGGGCGCCGCCGTAGGCCACCCGGAAGCCGCTCATCACCTCGTCGAAGATCAGCACCATACCGTGCTCGTCGCACAGGCGGCGTAGGCCGGGGAGAAACCCGACGGTCGGGGCGATGCACCCCATGTTGCCGGCCACCGGCTCGACGATGATCGCCGCCAGGGAACCCTTGTGCGCCTCGACCTTCGCCTGGACGTCGTCGATGTCGTTGTAGCGGGCGAGGATGGTATTGCGCACGAAGTCTGCGGGTACGCCGGGGCTGTTCGGGATGCCGAGGGTGGTGGCGCCCGAGCCGGCGGCCACCAGCAGGCCGTCGAAATGGCCGTGATAGCACCCTTCGAACTTGAGGATCTTGTCGCGACCGGTGGCGGCGCGGGCGAGGCGCAGGGCGCTCATCGTCGCCTCGGTGCCGGAGTTGACCAGGCGCACCATCTCGATGCTTGGCACGGCCTCGCAGACCATCTCCGCGAGGGTGTACTCGGCGGCGGTAGGGGCACCGAAGCTGGTGCCATAGCTGGCGGCACGCTGGATCGCCTCGATCACCTCGTCGTGGGCGTGACCCACGATCATCGGTCCCCAGGAGCCGATGTAGTCGATGTAGGCGTGGCCGTCGACGTCGTGGATGCGCGCGCCCTTGGCCCGCTCGATGAACAGGGGGTTGCGGTGCACGGCGGACATGGCCCGCACGGGCGAGTTGACCCCCCCCGGAATCAGTTTGCGGCTCTTGGCGAAGAGGTCGTCGGAACGGGTCGTCATGGTGGGGTCCAGAGGCGAGCGGGGGAGGTTAGGCAGGGGGGGGAGAGGCTGTCAAACGGCCGCGGGGGCGGGTGCGCTACGGGGTTGGGAGACCCGCGAATGGGTCCGTGGAGGGGGTAGGGAGAAGGCGCACGGCGGGTTATCTTAGGCGCCGTGGTGAACTGCCTCGCCCCCATCCTGGCCGCGCTCGTCACCCTGGCCATTGTCACGCCCAGTCGCACCGTCGCCGCCGAGGAGGTGGTGGACCAGGTCGTCGCGGTGGTGGGGCAGGAGGTGATCAGTCGTTATGACGTGGTGACCGCCTGGTGGATCGAGGGGCGCCCGGCGCTTGCGCCGGCGGAGCTGGTCGACGAGCTGATCGACCGTCGGGTCCTGGTGGCCGAGGGGATGCGGTTCGGCCTCCAGGAGGAGGGCAAGGCCGCGGTGAGCGAGGCGCAGGTGCGGGCCCTGGTCGAAGCGAGCCGCGCGCAGGGTGGCACAGTCGAGGCGAGCGCGGCGCGGCGCTGGCTAGAGGATGAGGCGATCATCACCGCCTACCGCCGGGTGCGGGTCGACCCCTTCGTGCGTGTCGCCCACGCGGCGGTGCGGGCCACCTTCGACGCGGGGGGAGATGCGTACGCCGGCCGGCGCTTTCTCGAGGTCGAGGGCGAGATCCGCCAGAGGTTGCTGGCGGAGGCACAGCGCCAGCGGCTGTCGGAGCTGCTGGCCGACCTGCGCGGCAAGGTGGCGATCCACCGCCCCCCGGAGGCGTTGCCCCTGCGGCTGGAGTAGGGCGGCGGCCTCAACCCCGCGGCTGGCTTGACTTCGCGCGCAGGGGGTTTCTATCGTCACGCCCCTTTTGCGGCGAGGACGCGGATGGTCGAGAAAGTGCCCTACATCTGGATGGACGGCTCCCTGGTGGAATGGGACGAGGCCCAGACCCATGTGCTCACCCACACCCTCCATTACGGTCTCGGGGTGTTCGAGGGGATTCGCTGCTACGACTGCGGCGACCGCGGTTCGGCCATCTTCCGGCTGCCCGAGCATGCGCGGCGGCTGCTCGACTCGGCCCATATCTGCCAGATTGACGTGCCGTACGATCGCGCCGCCATCGAGGCGGCGATCATCGAGACGGTGCGGGCGAATAAGCTCGCCGCGTGCTACATCCGGCCGATCATCTACCTCGGTGCCGGCCAGATGGGGCTCTACGCCCCGGAGGCGCCGGTGGTGGTGGCGATCGCCGCCTGGCCGTGGGGGAGTTACCTCGGCGAGGACGGGCTGGCCAACGGCATCCGGGTGAAGATCTCCTCGTTCACCCGGCACCACGTGAACGTGGCCATGACCAAGGCGAAGGTGTGCGGCTATTACACGAACTCGATCCTGGCCAAGCGCGAGGCCAAAGGCGCCGGGTTCGACGAGGCCCTGATGCTCGATACCGAGGGGTACGTGTCCGAGGGGAGCGGCGAGAACGTCTTCATCGTGCGCGATGGCGTGGTGAAGACCACCCCCCTCACCAGCGTCCTGGACGGCATCACCCGCGATACCCTCATGCATCTGGTGCGCGAGGCGGGTCATGAGCTCCGCGAGCAACGCTTCACCCGGGACGAGCTGTATGTGGCAGACGAGGCGTTCTTCACCGGCACCGCGGCGGAGCTGACGCCGATTCGCGAGGTGGACGGCCGGCGCATCGGCACCGGCAAGCCCGGCCCCGTGACCCAGGCGCTGCAGAAGCAGTACTTCGCCACGGTGCACGGCGAGGTGCCGGAGCGGGACGGCTGGTTGACCTTCCTTTGAGCGCTGCGGGCGGGTAAAGGTCGATCGGTCGTCCTCCCACCACCGGGATCACCTGGAAAGGATACCCATGGCCTCCCCATCTCAACCCACGGCGGTCGTGACCGGGGGTACTGGTTTTCTCGGTACCGCCGTGTGCCGCCGCCTGCTGGCGGACGGCTACCGGGTCTATGCTACCGCCGAGTCCGAGGCGGCCGCGGAGCGATTCCGCGCGGAGTCCGCCCACCGGGAGATCGAGACCCGGGTGGTGGAGCTGACGGATGCGGCCGCGGTGGCTGGACTGTTCGCCGAGATCGATGGCCCGGTCGATGCCCTGGCCTGCCTCGCCGGTGGCTGGGTGGGGGGTCCCTTCGCCCAGGCGACGGGTGACGACCTGGCGTTGATGATGCGCATGAACGTCACCAGCGCGGTGGCTACCGTGCGCGCCGCCTACCCATCCCTGTGCCGTGCGGCGGCCGGCGCCGGGGTAGTGCTGGTGAGCAGCCGCACGGGCCTGACGGGGGGCGCCGGGTCGGCGGTATATGCCGCGACCAAGGCGGCGCTGGCCAACCTCGTCTACTCCCTCGCCGCGGAGTGGCTGGAAGAGGGGATCTCGGTCAATGCCATCGCGCCCGGCATCCTCGACACGCCGGCCAACCGCCAGGCCATGCCCGACATGGATCACGGCCGCTGGCCGACCACGGAGGCGGTGGCACGGGTGGTCGCCTTCTTGCTGGGGCCGGAGGCGCGCATCGTGTCCGGCGCGGTGGTGCCAGTCTACGGTCGCTCCTGAGCCCCGGATCGCAGGTCATGCGATTCAGGTGCAGCGGAGCGGCGCACCCGAGCACGCGTGATGGATGGGGACCAGGCCCAGATGTCGGCCGACGGTCGATCCACGCGGCCCCAGGAGACGAAACCTGAGGGAAGGCCTTCTCCTGGCTTCCTGGGTTACCGCGTCCCACGATCTGCCTGCCGCCCCGTTCAGGATTTCGCTGCCTGCTTAAGCGGGGCCACGGAAAACCCGGTATGATTCCGCCCGCGATGGAGTGGCACCCGACCTACGACGTCCAGCGGAGCTACGACGAGAACTACGCCGTCGGCCCGACCTTTGCCGGCCCCCTGCCGCCGGCCCGCCTAGGCGAGCCACGGGCGCGCTTCTTGGGTCACCCGGTCTATTCGCCCCTCGGGGTGCCGGCAGGCCCGTTGCTGAATAGCGACTGGATTGGCCTCTACGCCCGGCTCGGCTTCGATCTCCTCACCTACAAGACGGTCCGCTCGGTGGCGCGGCCGGCTCACCCTTTTCCCAATTGCCTGGTTCTCGATGCACCGCGCCCCCTGGAGGAGGCGGACCTCGGCGGCGAGGCCCGGGTCCTGGGCGAGCAGCAAGGGACGCCGGCGCGGATGACCATCACCAACTCGTTCGGCATGCCGTCGCGCGCGCCGGCCGTGTGGCAGGCCGATCTGGAGCGGGCGCTGGGTATGGTCGGGCCCGGGCAGGTGGTGATCGCATCGGCGGTTGGGACCGACGGCGAGGGGGATCTGTCCGAGGATTTCGGACGCGCCGTGGCCCTCGCTGCCGAGGTGGGGCCCCACGCGATCGAGATCAACCTGTCGTGCCCCAATGTCCAGGGCGGCGAGGGCAGCCTCTTCCAGAGCCCGGAGGCGGCGGAGCGGGTCGTGCGGTGCGCCTGGCAGGCGGTGGGCACCATTCCGCTGATGATCAAGATCGGCTATGTCGCGGATGAGGCGGTGCTCGCCGAGCTGGTCCGACGTTGTGGCCCCTACGTGCAGGGGGTGGCGGGGATCAACACCATCCCCCTGGCGATCCGCGACCGCGCCGGGGCACCGGCCCTGGGTGGTGCGGAGCGCCTGCGCGCCGGGGTGTGTGGCGAGGCCATCCGGGACCTCGCCCTGCGCCAGGTCGCGCGGCTGGCGGCATTGCGCCGGCGGCTCGGGATGGAGTGGACGATCGTCGGTGTCGGCGGCATCTTCACCGCCGACCACGTCGACGCCCACCTCGGCGCAGGAGCCGATGCCGCCATGTCCGCCACCGGCGCGATGTGGAATCCACTGCTCGCGCAGCAGTGGTGGGAGAAGAGCCAGCGGTCAGCGATCAGCGGTTAGCTGTCAGCGGAAACAGAAAGCCCCGCCGTGCGAAGCACGGCGGGGCTTTCCCATCAGGCTGATGGCTGAAAGCCGATCGCTGACAGCTAGCTAGGCCGAGAACGACGACCCGCAGCCGCAGGTGGTGGTGGCGTTCGGATTGTGGATCGAGAAGCCGGCGCCGTTGAGCCCCTCGGTGTAGTCGATGACCGCGCCGCTGAGGAGCGGGGCGCTCAGGGGGTCGATGCGCACGCTGAAGCCGCTCTTCTCGATGACGTTGTCACCTTCGCGCTCGTTCTCATCGAGTCCCATACCGTACTGGTAACCGGAACAACCGCCACCCTCTACGTACAAGCGGAAGGCGGCACCCGGCTTGTTCTCCGCCTCGACGAATTCGCGAATCTTGGCCTCGGCGGCCTCGGTGATGGTGATCATGGAATCTCTCTCCTGGTCTGCTCGGGGGCGCGAAGATCTTCTTTTTCGGTACACCCAACGGTTACGAAATGGTGATTGGCTCACCGCACTTCCCAACTTAGGTACGCTTTGGAATCTAGTCAAACGTGGCGCGACGCCCGGGGGTCGGTCGGCAGGCTCGCGGGTGCGAAGATCGGGATATCGGTCGCGCTGCGACCGGTCGTCGTCTGGTCGCGGCCGTGCCCGCCTGACCCCTTCCATCTGGTGTCGGACGCAGGCACAATATGAACCATGCCCAGCCTTGAACTCCGTAGAACATTCCAGGTCGAGGCAGCCCATCGACTGCCTAACCTGCCTTCCGAGCATAAATGTTCCAGGCTGCACGGCCACAGCTTCCGGATTACCCTGCGAGTGTGCGGTGAGATGGACCCGACTCTCGGCTGGGTGATCGACTACGCCGACATCAAGGCCGCGTTCGCCCCGCTCTTCGAGACCCTCGACCACCACTATCTGAACGAGGTGGCGGGTCTGGAGAATCCGACGTCGGAGCACCTGGCCATATGGGTCTGGGAACGGCTGGTCGGCGCGCTACCCGGCCTGTCCGCGGTGGAGATCGCCGAGACCTGCACCTCCCGTTGTATCTACCGCGGAGCGGTGGGGTGAGCGACATCTTGGTCGTCGACGATAACCCTCTGAATACCGAGTTGTACCGGCGCCACCTGGAAGGCGCCGGACATCGGGTGACGACCGCGGAATCCGGTGATGCCGCCCTGCGCATACTGGATACGCCGTGGCCGGATCTCATCATTCTCGACGTCCACATGCCGGGGATGGATGGCTTCGAGTTGTGCCGGAATATCCGTTCCCGGGAGATGTTGGCGGAGATCCCGATCTTGTTCATCACCGCCAAGTACCGCGACGACGTCTCGATGGCCCGCGGTCTCGCCCTGGGTGCGAGCGACTATCTGGCGAAACCGTTCAACTCCTCCGAGCTCCTCGCACGGGTGGCGGCGGTCGCCCGGCAGCACACCGAGGAGGTCGCCTTACGGGAGCGCACCGCCGACCTGGAACAGGTGGTGGTGGAGCGTGACCACGCGCTGGCCGAGTCGGAGCGCCGGTTCCGAGGGGTGGTGGAACACGCGGCCGAGGCGATCTGTCTGATCGATCGCCGCAGCCGGTTCACCGAGATCAATCCCATGGCGTGCTCCCTCCTGGGCAAGGAGCGGTCCGCCCTGATTCACATGCGGGTGGCGGATTTTCTCGACCCGGCAGAGCATCGTCGCCTGCGACGCGAGGTGGCGGCGGCGCTGCGCCGTCACACCAACCTTCAGCTCACTTGCACCGTGACCGGAGCCAATGGCGAGCACATCCCGCTGGAGATCAGTGCGTCGCGGCTCCAGGGGCAGCTTCTCGTGCTGGCGAAAGACGTGCGTGAGAAGCGGCTGCTGGAGGAGCAATTGCGTCGCTCGGACCGGTTGCACGCCATAGCCCAGCTCGCGACCGGCCTCGTGCACGAGATCCGCAACCCGCTCACCGGCATCGCCGCCGCCCTCCACCATTGGCAACGCCAGGGACACGACCCGCCCGAGCGTCAGGAGATGACGGGCCGCATGTTGCACGAGATCGACCGGCTGGAGCACCTGCTGCGCGACCTCCTCAACTTCGCCAATCCGCGTCCGCAGCGGCGCCAGTCGGTCCGGGTGGTGGAGCTGTTCACGCAGGTGCGCAGCCTCATCGAGCCACAGATCATCGACCGGAACGTGTCCTTTTCCTTTCAGGTCGATCCGGAGGAGCTGACGTTTGACGTCGATTCCCACCAGATCGAGCAGGTCCTGCTCAACCTCTGTCTGAACGCGCTGCACGCCGTGGCGAACGAGGGCGAGGTCGACCTGCGCGCCTTCCGCTCCGGTGATCACGTGGTGGTGGAGGTGAAGGACACGGGCTCCGGGATCGCGATGGCGGATCTCGAGCACATCTTCGATCCGTTCTTCAGCACCAAGGGGAGCACGGGGTCCAGCGGCCTCGGACTCTCGGTAGTCCAGCGCATCATCCAGGACCACGGCGGGGAGATCCTCGTGAACAGCGATCCCCCGCACGGCACGACATTTACTTTGCTCATTCCCTCTTCACTCCAACCAAGGTGATTCGCGTGAAACCTTCCGTCCTGCTCGTCGACCACGAGCCCCTGATCCTCTCCAGCCTCAGCCTGATTCTCGACGATCTCGGCTTCCGCGTGCACACCGCCACCGATGGTAAGGCGGCGTTACAGCTCGCGGATGAGACCCAGCCCGAGGTGGTGCTCCTCGACTGGCGCATGCCCGGCATGAGCGGCGACGAGATCCTCAAGATGCTGGTGAAGAACCACGGACACGTTCCGGTGATCATCCTGACCGGTGCCGGCGACTCGGGTACGGCAGTCACCGCGCTGAAGCTCGGCGCCTTCGACTACATCAACAAACCGGTCGACATCGAGAAGGTGCAGGCTGCCCTGTTCACGGCGGTGGAGGCGTATCGCCTGCGGCTGCGGGCCATGCAGCGCTATCACGAGGATCTGGAGAAATACGGCTTCGAGACGCTGGTCGGCACCAGCCCGCGCTTCCAGACGGTGATCCAGGCGGCCAAGCGTACCGCGGCGGTGGCCAACATGCCGGCGCTCATCGAGGGGGAGAGCGGTACGGGCAAGGCCCATCTCGCCCGGGCAATCCACCTCGCCTCCTATTCGGAGGATCGCCCATTCCTCTCTCTGCGCGTTGCCGCGTATGACGAGGGGCGCCTGATGACCCTGCTGTTCGGCGATGACAAGACCGACCGCGGCATGATCGGTGCGGCCAACGGCGGGACCCTGTGCATCGACGGCATCACGGCCTTACCGATGTCGGTACAGGAACGACTCCTCACCGCCCTGGCCGACCAGAGCCTCGCGCCGGAAGGGGTGCGGGTCATCGGTACCAGCCGGGTTCGCCTGCAGAACGCCATCGCCGACGGCAAGTTCTCGGAGGAGCTCTCCTACCGTCTCGCCGCGGCGCATCTGATCATGCCGCCCCTGCGTGAGCGCCGCGAGGACGTGCCGATGTTGATCGAGCACTTCCTGGCGGAGTTCAACCAGCGCCACGGCCGTCGCGTCGGTCCCTTCACGCCGCGCGCCCTGACCCGCATCGCGGACCACCGCTGGCAGGGGAACGTGCGCGAGCTGCGCAACCTCGTGGAGCGCACCTTCATCCTGCACGGCGACAAGGAGGTGCGCGTCAAGGATCTCCCGCCCGACCTGCAGACCGCCCCCGAGGACGATTTCGATCAGATCCTGACCGTGCACCGTTTCGTCACCCTGCGGGACTTCGACCGCGCCTACTGCAAGGCGGTGCTGCGCCACGTGAAGGAGAACAAGAGCGCCGCGGCGCGGCTGCTGGACGTGAGTCGCCAACGCCTGCGACGCAAGCTGGAGGGAACGGTGTCAGGGGATGGCGATTAGCCGATAGCGTTCAGCGGTCAGCTTGTTAGGTCGGCTGGCGCCGGCCATTTGCCGCTGGCGGTGATCCGCACGGCCGCACTACAAAAAATTTCCAATCCGATCAGGCCGACCGCTGACCGCTGACCGCTGACCGCTAATAGCTGAACTCTCCCATGTCCCAGCCGTATGCCGGGGTGGCGCTGATCGCCGACCCGGTCCACCACTACCTGCAGTTCACGGTGCCCCTCTCCCCCGGGGAGGTGTGCGAGCAGACGGTGCTCGACAGCCCGTGGGTTCAGCGGCTGCGCTACATCTATCAGCTCCAGAGCGCCCGCTGGGTCTTTCCCGGGGCCGAACACTCGCGGTTTCAGCACTCCCTGGGGGCGATGCACAATGCGGGGCGGTTCGCCCGCCACCTCTACCCGACCCTGCGCGAGCACTACCCGGACGTGCCGTCGGCACCCCTGGTGGAGGAGATGCTGCGCATGACGGGCCTGTTGCACGATGTGGGCCACGGCCCGTTTGGCCACTTCTTCGACGAGAACCACCTGGCGCGCTTCGCCCTCAGCCACGAGCGGGTAGGGGCGCGTATCATTACCACGGCCGTCGGGCACCTGCTCACGGCCCTGCGCCGCAGCCCCCACGGTGCGTTCGCGCCGGGTGAGGCGATCGACCCGCGCCACATCGCCTTCCTGATCAGCAAGGGGCCGCAGGAGGAGGCGGAAGACCCGTCCATTCCGGCTTGGGTAGCGGCCCTGCGCCCCTTGTTTTCCGGCGTCTTCACCGCCGACAACATGGACTACGTCCTGCGTGATTCATACATGTGCGGGGTGGCCATCGGGCCGGTCGACATCGATCGGCTCATTCACTACACCTTCTTCTCGGAGTGTGGGCTCACCTTGCACCGTTCGGGGTTGTCGGCGCTCAACATGTTTCTCACCGCGCGGCTCTACCTGTACTCCAACGTCTACTTCCATCGCACCACCCGGGCGATCGATCTCCACCTGCGCGAGATCTTCCCCGACACCATGGCGCAGGTGTGGAACGACGACCCGTCGCTCGACATCGCTTCGTATTTGCACGTCACCGAGTGGGCCCTGCTGGAGGAGGTACGGCGCTGGGGACCGGAGGTCGGTGGGATCCGGGCCGAACTGGGGCGGGAGTGGCAGCGCATCCTGTCGCGCGACGTGAAGTGGAAGATGGCCTACGACACGGTGGTCTCGACCCGTGACGTGGCGGAGCAAACGCCGCGCATCGACCCCGATCGGTTGGAGCAGGAGATCCGCGAGCGGCTCCCGGCGGCCCTGCGCGCCATCGATTTCCGCGTCGACCTTGCCTCCAAGGACACCCGCCCTCTGAACCCCTTGCACATGGGCCATAAACAGATCTACGTCTTCGATCCGAGTCGCGGCGAGGTCTCCACGGCGGCCCTGCGCGACCACTTCGATTACATCCCGGCCAAGATCCTCCACTGCCGGATCTTCTCCCTCGACCACCGCCACGACGCGGAGCTGGGCGCCGCCGCCGAGGCGGCGCTGTATGGGTAACGCTCAGCAGTCGTAGGGTGTGCCGAGCAAAGCGAGGCGCACCGAGTCCCCATCATGCCCTAGGGTGCGGTGCGCCGCGCTGTGCTTGGCGCACCCTACGGTGTGGCTGAAGTCGGCCCTGCGTGTGGGGCGGGTTGCAGCCCGCCGCGCGACAGGCAAGACATTTCTCCTGTCGTGGGTATCCTGCGGGCTGGATGCAGCCGACCCTGCCTCCGGTCGACAAGTGGACCACCCCCGATTCAGTCCCGCCATGCCGCGCCTCTCGCTTCTCGCTCTGATCCTCCTGCTCCCCGGCGTCGCGGGCGCGGGGACCCTCACGGTCCGCAACCTGTTCGCCTCCGAGTACCGCGACCTGACCCGGGATCTCGCCGCAACCCTCCAGTTCAAGCAGGTGGCTCCGGCGGCTGCCCTCGGGGTGCGCGGCTTCGAGGCCGGCGTGGAGGTGTCGGCCACCGACATCG
>Ga0210096_1000713_pt1 | contig 11159 bp, 11 predicted proteins | sample China_Galinas_PW_4_FD_184864 | JGI IMG/M metagenome (GOLD analysis project Ga0210096, IMG submission 184864) | Wetland microbial communities from San Francisco Bay, California, USA, that impact long-term carbon sequestration - China_Galinas_PWA_D2... | ecosystem: Environmental > Aquatic > Marine... | reverse complement strand
ACCTCTCCATGCACATCGGCAGCAACGACCCCGGCGTGTTCATGCCGGTGAGCGTGATCCCCGAGCCGTCGACCATCATCCTGCTCGGCATGGGCCTCGTCGGCATGGCCGCCTACGGCCGCAAGCGCCTGTCGTAGGATACAGGAGGAAAGTCAACCCAATGAAGAATAAGGAGAGGCGCTCGGTGGAGCGCCTCTCCTTTTTTCTCACCCAGCCCGCGCGTTGCTCACTCTACATTCGGAACTACTCTGGGTAAGTTAGCGACGGCCGGGGAAGATATAATTTCAGGTACGGAGCGTAGACAACCGTCGGTTCAGAAAGGGGGAAAGCGATGAGCACAAAAGCGAAAAAATCGATCCCTATTACAGTTGGCTCGGTGTTGTTATTTTGTCTGATGGTCCTGCAAGCGCCGTTGGCGTTTGCGTTGCCCCAGGTGATCGGGGCGTTCAACGGTCTGTTCTTCCGGAACAGCGAGGTGTTGCTCGACAACGACGGCGACGGTTTGGTCAGCGTCGGCGATGTGTTCTGGGGGACCGTGAACCTGAACCAGATTGTGGCGCCGACCACCGCGGATGGCCAGACCGGCCCGCAGATCTGGCCCGGGGTAGCACCCTTGGAGGTCACCGCCTATTTCGCCATCGAGGTGGTCGACGTCCATCTGCCGGGCACACCGGCACCGCCCAACCACCCCATCTCGGCAGCGAGCGCAACGATTGGCACGATCATTTACGGTGCGGTGGAAGCGGGCGATCCGAATGGGATCTTGGCACCCGGAGAGGTGATGCGCGTCTATGAGGACGCCAACATCGACTACAATGACGCCACCCAGGGCTCGGCCCTGGCCACGGCCACGGATGGCGCCCTGCGCTGGTCCCTGGGCGTCGATGCCGGCTATTGGTACACCTTGTCGCCGCTCGTCCCCCTGGGCTCGGGCGACGTGGGCGAGACCTTCAGCGGGCTCCACGTGATCATCGACGGCGGTGACATCTTCGGCCTCGTCAACGATCCGAACGAGGACTACTCGAGCGATGCCGGCGTCGCCGGCGGTCTGAATGTCAGCTTCTGGTTCAACACCGAGATCTTCGGCCTGCCCCTCAATCCCACCCGGACCGTGGGCCCGAATGAGCCGATGCACTTCGGCAGCAACGACCCTGGGGTCTACTTCCCCCGGAGCGAGGAGGAAGTGGGGGCCTGCCGCATGACCGGCGGTAACGCCACCGTGAGCCCGGCGATCGGGTTTGATGGCACCGATACGTGGGCCTATGACTTCGATGCGACGGCCGAGAACTTCGCTACCGGCTACTGGATCACTACCGGCGGCCAGATCAACGCGCCGTCCGGGAACACTCCGCCCGCCGGCCACTGGGTGCACGCCCAGCACGGTGGCGCCGAAGGCAACTTCTCGTTCCACGCCGGCACTTCGTCCGCCCCGGACGGGACCGAGATCAGCACCGTCGAATGTGCCGATCCGGGCTGGTGCGTCCAGGCCCGGTGTGCGGGCTTCAAGCAGCTCTTCTGGACCGGCATCGGTAACTTCGCCAACCAGCACTTCGACGCCGTGTTCCCCGGCTGTGAGGTCGTCCCCACGCGAGGCAACGTAGGGACCCAGCACTTCGTCAGGGTCATGATCGGCGACTTCGGCGAGAATGACCGGCCGACGAGAGAGGCCGCGTTGCAGGATGCCGATCCGGCTACCTGCAACTGGTTCGACAAGCTGCAGGGCGCCGGCTACCCAGGACCCCCGGGACCGTACACGGCCGCCGACGCGGTATTCCTGGATAGCGCAGCCGATCCGAAGTTCGGTGACAAGGGTGGCCAAGTCTGTGACAAGTGCCCAGACTACTATCAGATCGAGATCCACTGCACGACAGACCCGGCGAGCGCCGTCATCTACGACTTCCAAGGGTTCCTGGAGAGCGGCAACTACCAGATCCACCCGGAGACCGGCACGCAATGCCCGGTGACCGAGGAGCTGGTTCCGGAGCTCTTCCAGACGACCACTACGAAAGGAAAGGGTCACAATAAGTAGCAAAGCCGTCGTCCAACGGCTGGAGTAGCCAAGGCGGCTCCCTTCTCGGGAGCCGCCTTTTTCATTCGCCGCCGATCGCCACCAACACGGCCACGTTGCGCACCTCGCCAGCCCCGCTGCGCTTCAGCTACACCCAGCCCAGGTAGGCGGTGGGATGCTTATCCTGGCCACCCATAAGCCATCCTCGATGAGAGGAAGGAGGTGGACGGATGACTGCGGAGATTCCCGAACAAGCCCGGCGTCGGACGGCGAAGCGGCGCTCCGCACTGGTGCTGAGGCTCCTCGAGGGTGAGACCTCGGTGGCGGAGGCGGCGCGCGCCAGCATGGGCTGAGGGTAGCCGCAGTGGAGGACTGGCAGGACCAGTTCTCGCTGAGCGTGGAGAACGCCCTTCGGTCTCGGCCCCAAACGAGGACCACCACCTCGCACCCCCAAAGTGCGAAAGAAGCCGTACGTCATCCTACGATTCCGTTTGGCCCGGGCAGTTCCGGTCGATAAGAATGTTGGCGACAGATGACGTTGCATTGGCCCACCGGCGCCGGAAAGGGTGCCCGCGACCTAAAGGCGCGTTGTAGTGGCCTACCGCTGGTTAGGTATTGTCGGCCAGAGGCCACGGTGACGGGCCAAGTCTGTCGGACTACCTTGCGGGCAGGCACATCGAGCGGGGCCCATGGAGATGAGAGATTGAGTCGTTTGATCGCGATGCTGTCGATGCTGATCCGGGAGAACCTGATCCCTGGGGAGCTTGCGCGAAGGCCCGAAGCGAATCTGATCATGAACGCTGAGGGTCAGGCCGCCGCGTGGCACGAACAGGGGGCAGACGACGGCCCGATTGCGCCCGTATATCACCTAAACGCGCTTGCCTGCAGCCGTCTGGTGCCGCTTGGCGGTACGGTCGTCGACCTTGGCTGTGGAAGCGGCCAGTTTGCGGCCTATCTGGCCCGTTGCCGGCCCGACCTGCGCATAGTCGGGTTCGACCTGTCGGCGCCGATGATCGACGTGGGAAATACAGCCCTCCATGCGGAGGGTCTAGGGGGCCGAGTGGAACTGCGTCAAGGGGACATGACCGCATTTGCGCGAGAGATCCCACCGGAGACGGCGCTGATCAACTGTCTGTTCGCAATCCATCACCTACCCGGGTTGCGCGAGGTCGAGCGATGCTTGACCGAGATTCGGACCGCAGTCGAGGAGATCGGCTGTAGCTTCTTGATCTTCGATCTGGTGCGCCCGCGTCACGCCAGCACCACGAGGGACTATCCGCGAGCCTTCACGCCCGATGCGCCGGAGGTGTTCCAACTCGACTCGACCCACTCCCTTATCGCGGCCTATTCGCACCGGGAGCTCAAACACGCAGTCGATCATCTTTTCCGGGACGGGACGGTCAAGATGACTCGTTCACGCGTCTTGCCCCTCTATCAGGCCTTCTGGCACGTCGGCGCGTTGCGGGGCGATGGTCCGCCTGTGCCGCTGTCAGCGGATCGCTGGGACGCCCTAAACGCACGGGCTCGGGGCCAGTACCGTGCATTGCGAGCCATCCTGCCAGAGATGACACGCTGAGAAGAAAATGGCCTTCCAACGGAGGCCCTTTGATTGAATGTGCCTCTCCCGTTAGGGCTGGGCGCCCTGATAGCCTGCTAGCGTGGCGAGCGATCGTCATGCCGGCAGCACAGCCATCGTCTCTTCCCCCCTCTGACGGCTACCTCCACCATCGTCCCGGCCATCGTCGTGGCAGACTCGTCGACCCTCGTCAGGACCGCGCGCCAGTTCGAATTCTACGCACGATACGTGTGGCCACTGCACCGGCTGGTGGTGCGCAAGCGGATCGCCAAGCGGTGTGGCCGGTGCGCACTCTCCGAAAGGTGCTCGCCCCTGGACGGCGACGGAATCTGCCGGTTGTGCCGGGAGCACGAAGCGACCGGGCCTCAGCCCCCGTCCCCCCCCACCTCAGGCAACGTGGAGGCGGAGCTGACTCACATCCTTGCCGCACACCAGGGGCGGGGCGAGGGGGCATACGACGCCCTGCTGCTGTTCAGTGGCGGCAAGGATAGCGTCTACATGCTGAAACGGATTCGGGACGAGTTCCCGGGTCTCCGCATCTTGGCACTCACCGTGGACAACACCTTCATGAGCCCGGTGGCACGAGACAATGTGACCTACCTCATCCGCGAGCTCGATGTCGACCATCTGTTCTATCGTGCAAGCCGTTCGTTCATGAAGACGCTCTTTCGATACTGCCTCACCCACCTCAACGAAGATGGTGGCTACGGCACCGTCGACTTCAGTGACGGGGAGTTCCTGCTGGACACTGCGCGGCGGACGGCAGCGGAGAAACACATCCCGTTGATTCTGTGTGGCTACTCCCGGTACCAGCTCATCAATGGCCTGAAGCTGAACCACTTCGAGTCGCCGCGCGAGAGGGAGCTGAGCGACCGGCGCGAGACCGCCGGCATCCCCCTCGATGAGATCTTTTCCGCGAACGAGGCGGCGCGATGGTGGCGGGGTTCGGCGTGGCCCGAAGAACAGGTGGCACGGCTGCTCTTCCCGCTCTTTGCATGGGATCTTGAGGAGGGTTACATCAAGGAGTGCGTTGTGCGGTGGGGGCTGGTGCGAAAGGGCTACGACAGCCCCATCGTCACCAACCACGAGCTCATCCCCGTGGTAGGGGTAGTGGACGTGCACCAGATGGGCTACAGCAGCTTCGAGGTCGAGTTTTGTCGCATGATCCGCGAAGGCAAGGCGGACAAGGGGACGTGGCAAGGCGTCTTTGAGCTACTCGAGCACACGTCGCGAACCGGTCTGTTTGTACGACCGACGGTGCTGGCGGGGCTACACAACCTCGACCTGACATTGGCCGATGTCGGGATCCGATTTGACCGCTGACCTGCGTCGATTGGTTACGGTTGGGAGCCACCCGCTGTGGCGCTGTCACAGCGGCGAGAGACCCAACCACCTCGACCATCGGAGGAGTGGTTACGCTCGAGTCACGCCCACCTCACGCCTTGCTCGGCGGCGGCAACTGCCCCACGTCGACCATCCACCGGTAGCAATCGAGGAGCATCTCTTCCAGGGAAGAAGGCTGGTAACCGAGCTCGCGAATCGCCTTGCTGGTGTCAGAGAAGACTGTGTCGCACAGCACATCCGCGACCTGAGGTGTGAAGGTCGGCTTGCGGCCGAGCAGCTTCGATATGGCGTACTCGGCCCGGCCGTATAGCCGAAACAACCATACCGGGACGACATATCGCGGGAGGGGACGGTTGAGGATCTTCGCAATCGTCTGGCCAACCTCCAGCCACGTGGCGTCGGGGCCGCCCAAGATATAGTGTTCGCCGCGACCTCCGCGGTGGAAGGCGCTGACATGGGCCTTGGCCACCGGGGCCATGTGGCACACGCTGCCGCCCCCGGGCGGCGCCAGCGGCAACGGCAGCCCCCGTTGGATTTCCCGAAACATCGTTGACCAGGAGCCCTTGTCGTACGCGCCGAAGACGGCCGACGGGTGCAGAAAGACCGCGTCGAGCCCCTGCGATACACCTCGGTCGACTTCCAATTCGGCGAGGTACTTGGAGTGGCCGTATATCTCATGGGTGTCCGTGTTCGGTCCCGCCTCCTCCGTCACCCGTTTCCCGGTGTGGAAGTTATAGGTCAGCACCGTGGAGGTGTAGATGAACCGCTTCGCATGCTTTCCCAGCGCCGTTTCTACGACGTTACGCGTACCGATTTGATTGACCTCGTATCGCAGATGCTCGTCCTTGGGGTCCAGCACACTGACCAGGCCTGCCGCGTGAAACACCGCGTCGGCCCCCTCGGGCATGGCGTCTCGGAGGCTCTGGATATCCGTAACATCGCCGACGACGAACCGCACTCCGGGAATCCCTTGCACGTCCGTCAAGTCAGACGTGGGGCGACGCAGGGCGATGATCTCCCACCCTTCGGCGGACAACTCCCGGAGTAGATGGATACCGAGAAAACCCGTCGCGCCCGTTACAAATGCTTGCATCGCTCTCCCATCCTGGCCGATGGCGTCCGTTCGCTCTTTCTAGTAACACGACTCACAGGGAATTGCTTATCGTGGGCTGGCCGGAAAGGCGACGGTAGGCGTTCGCGATGGTGAGATCCCACGGCAAACTGTGGCAATGGGAACTCTGCCAATGGCCGGCGGCGCTTCGGCAGCCGACGCCCGGATCCCGGCCGATAATGGTCCGATCCAAGCCCACGCGGGACAGCCACGAATCTACAGCCATGGAGCACGCACCTCACAGATACCGTCGGCGCCCGAGCCAAAGTTTGAGTCGTTGGATAGGATTGCGGTTTCCCCAGGGCATCACGCCCCGCCGATAGATGCCCCGACGAGTGTCAAACTGGGTATAACGGGGGGCGCAGCGCGGGTTGCCGTGCTCGAGGAGGATAGTGACCGCCTCGGTGGCGGCCATCGCGGCGCAGAGGTTGATGGCCACACTGACCGATGGTCCCCTGCGCTCCTCAACGCTCACGTGTCTAAGGTCGGTGTAGGGAAGATGGGTAGGCCAGGGCGCGAGGCCGATCCCGAAGTGCAAGATCTGGGAGATTTCATCTTGCCCGTCGTAGAGATCGAAATACTCGTCGAAGCTCATCCCATCGGGGCCGAAGGTCAGCATAGCAGCGGAAAATCCCATGGGCCCAGCGGTGATCGCGTGTAGGCCGCGCCGTGCCGCCTCCCGGAACACAACTCGCCGAGCCTCCACGGCGCACATGTCGAGTCCATCCAGCACCAAGTCTGCACCGTCGAGGAATCGGTCGACATTGTCACCCGTGACTGCCTCCTCGAAGACGCGCAGATCCAATTCTGGATTTACCTCCAGCGCTCGCTCCGCCATCGTCTGCACCTTGGAACATCCAACGGACGAAGTCGTTGCGCCATACTGGCGGTTGAAGTTGGCGACCTCAAATGTGTCGGGATCGGCGATGCTAAAATTTCCGACGCCGAGTCGCGCCAAGGTCATTAAATGGACTCCGCCTACACCTCCCATCCCCGGAATGGCGACCCTCGCCCGTCGCAAGTGTTCCTGTTCGGCCATGGAGATTAGGCCGATGTTCCGCGAGAACGCCTCACTATATGCCCAATCCACGCCGCCAACCCTTGACATCACAGCTTGTGCTCGTCGGGGACTGGATCCGGTGGAACCATCCTCTGGCGAAGCTCTCACGCCATTCTCTCGCATCGCCGTATTGTTGTGCTTCAATACCAGTTATCTGCCAGTCGTTAAAGAAACGTCTCTCGAAGTTGTGTCTGCATAATCTTCCGCCGAGGATCCCGAATCGACGACCGTGGCCACGTTATGGACGCTTTCGTCTACAGGGAAGACATACCCTCCGTCGACCCAACCTTTGCTGAAAACAAAGTGCCACACCAGCGCTTTGCCCACAAGAAAGCCGGCGGAAGTCGCTAGGAGATAGTACCGCCATGTCCGAAAGAAACGCTCGTCATATTTCTCTGGGTTGCGAGATTGAAGGTCAGCCCAGTTCTTTTCAAGGTTATCGAACCAGCACAGTAATGTCTGAGCGTAATCATAGCCGATGTTTTCTACATGTTCTGTCGAAAAAAGCCCTTCATGCGCCTGCGCGATATGCCGTAATGATGGAATAAACCCGCCAGGAAAAATATACTTTTGCAACCACGGGTTCTTGTAGTCCGACGTATTAAATCCAAGGGTATGTAATACAAATATCCCGCCATCAACAAGACTAGACTCCACCTTTTCCATGAAAGGTCTGTAATACCTGGGACCAACATGTTCAATCATTCCGATGGTCGTAACCCTGTCAAACGTGCCGCTCAGATTCCTGTAGTCAAGGTAACGAAAATCTACGTTTAGACCTTTGCAAAGTCTGCGTGCATGTTTCAGCTGTTCCTCGCTGATCGATATTCCCGTGACATGTACGCCATATCTCTCTGCCGCAAACTTCGCAAAGCCTCCCCAGCCACACCCTATGTCTAATAGCTTCATTCCCGGCTTCAATTTTAACTTACGACAGATGCGATCCATTTTCGAGATCTGCGCATCATCGAGCGTCTTTGCTGCGCCCCCCCAGTAACCACAGGTATAGTTGAAATAGGGGTCGAGTATTGCCTCGTAGAAATCGTTCCCAATGTCGTAATGGAACTTTCCGATCTCCTTTGAACGCCATTTGCTTCCATGCGGCAGGAACTTGCTGAACAGTGTCTTTATAAGGGTAGAGGGCGTATGGAGATGGTCAACGATTAGCTTTTCCGCAGTGTAAACCCGGAGCATCATCTCATCGATTCGCTCGCAGTCCCACCACCCGTCCATATAGGATTCGCCCAGTCCGAGCCGGCCATCGGTCAGGAATCGGCGATAGAATCGTGGATCGTGGACGGTAATATCGTGTCTCTCGGTACCACCGATTTTCACGCCGGCGAGGGAAAATAAGTCGGTCACCTTGCGTTCGAAGAAGTTCATAGCGGCCTCATGTCATCAATCGCAAAATGCGGTGCGTCGCCTTGGAGCTGCTACCCTCGCCGAGCGACGCACAAGGCAGCGAATTACCGGTTACGCGGTCCCTGGCCGATAGGCGGTGAACTTGCGAGTGCGTTGTGGCAGTCAATATTCGGGTCCGCCTCTCGGTAGAGGTGGACGAGCAATCGTGATTGGTCTGCATCTAGCGCGACAGGCAACGTGCCAATAAGAAAGCGCAGAGTAGTGTCGTCGGGAGGTCTACCGGGCCCCGGTAACACGTGGCCACCCTTCCAGGGACCGGAGAAGAAGTCGTACAGGTCTTGCTCGACCTTACCTCCAGTGTAGATCCGATGTCCCTCGGAGAGGGTTCGTTCGATGTTCATACGGAATGGCACGCCGGGAGCGCCGGAGACTGCACCATAGGACCGCTCCGGACCAATCTGCTCGAATAGAAGGATATCCCGGTAGAACCGCACGTGCTTGGGGTTGACGACCAGGACGAAGTCTGTCAGGCCCTTGCTCCGCCCGATGAGCAATAGCAGCCGGTACAGATACATGAATAGGCTCAGGCGGCGGTACTCCGCAAGGGTGGCGAGGCTGGTGATTTCCGCAAGACGCGCGCCTTGGTCCCGCAACGGCCGGAGGCTGTCTTCGAACTCATGCTCCATAGGTAGACCGAATGGCCCGTCGGGCACCATCGTAAGGGTTGAGTGAATATCGTTTTCCTTTCTTGCGATCAGTATCCGTGTGTCCGGCAGGATGTGGTGGAACGTCACACGGACACCTGGCGGCGAAGCGTCTACCAAGCCGAACTGCCGGTAACAAGTGTAGACAACCCGCAAGGCACTCTCGACCTCCTCGCAGGTCTCGGTGACCTTGAAGATGTAACCAGCGGCCTTCGAGGTATCGATGAGGTTTCCCCGCCTTAGCCGGCGACGGCGGCGTCCATCGACTTCACTATGACAATCCTTGCCCGTGATCGCTCCCACGTCATTGCTCTCCGATGGGGCTACGGGAAGTACCGTTTGCTTCGCGAAGCGAAGCCATTCTGACTATTCACCAGATGGTTCCCAACGAGGCCCCAGTGACGGCCTAGCTGCCGTCCCCCACTGCGAAAGGGAGGATGGGGCGACTGCATCACTCGACTCCACCGAGAATAGGAGGCGGCAGGAAGGATCAAAAAAGGTCCCACGCGACAACCGAGAAACCCCTTCGCGTCACCGGCTGACGCCGCCTCAGTGACTGTTAAACTTCGTACCGGTTGCTTACCGCCTGTATCGGCCTGCCAACCACTAAGAGTTAGTCATGATATTCGCAGAGGATCTACCATGGCCCTCATGGTGAGCGCAGATTTTCCAAAGTAATTCAATGCCTTGCCGGCTGGTCGAGCCTCGGATCACCCGCCTGTCGTTCTCCTGCGGCTCTCATGCTGGGTCGGTAAGTCGTCGAAGTAGCGAGTAACTCGCAATCGACATCACGTGCCGGTGCCGACCGGCCCTGGTCACCTGGGAGACCCTTTACGGCCCCGGCGACGCCACTCCACCTGGGAATGAAGGGGGGAAGCGTCGTCGACAAACGGCGCTCCTCAGCGCCCACAACCGAATGCCATTCCAGTTTCTCGCGGACCCAAGCGCTGTAACGTGGAAACGATCCTAGACCGTAGCTGTGTTCTCGAACTCAACCGCCCAAGGTAGATTGGCACCCGTCGTGGGTAGCGAGCAGAGTCGGATGCGGCAGTCTGACGGATCCGTTCCTTCGACCACGGATCTGGGCATTACCGCCATTCTGAGTGGTGGCGGGACATGTTTCGCCGCGCACGTCGGGGTCCTCCACGCCTTGGAGAACCTCAATGTGGCCTGTCACAGGGTGATCGGGCTGTCTGGAGGGAGCATCGTCGCGGCACTGTACTGCGCCGGCATGGGGACCGCCGACATGGAGGAGTGGACCTACAAGGTCCATTTTTCTAAGGTCGTGCGCCTTTTCCCCCCACGCCTGCTGTTCAGAGGGGGGATGTGCTCGGGGCGCCGGTTCGAAGCCTGGATGGACAAACGGCTCCGTGGCGCACGCTTCCAAGATCTCGAGCGCGACCTCGTGGTCGTGGCCACGGACATTCGCACGCGTCAGCCAGCGGTGTTCTCGAAGGCGACCACCCCCGATCTCCCGGTCGCCCGCGCGGTACGATTCTCGATGGGAATTCCGGTGCTATTTGACTACCAGCAACATGGCGACATGATCCTTGTGGATGGCGAGATCCTGGCCAGCCAGGTCCTCGTGACAGAGTCCCTGGCTAGCCCGATGCCGGTCGTGGTTTTCCAAGTGGGATCGCAACAACGAGCAGCCGCGTCCATGCAGAAAACCCGATTTCGAGTGTCCGACTACTTTATGCAGTTGGCCGATGCTTTCGTGCTCGCCCTGTCGTCCAAGCGGCTAAATCCATGGGCCTGGCAACACACGATTCTGATCGACACCGGCACAATTCCGCCGATCAAATTCGACCTGTCGCTTGCGGAAAAGCAAACCCTTGTCGAGTGTGGGTACACAACGACGCTCGAGGTCTTGCCTGTAAAACTCGGCAGATCTGGGGAGCTCCTACGTGCCGAACGTGGAAGCCCACCAGTTGCCGTGCTGGCATCGGACGGGCTGATCTCGCCCGACCGACGCTAAGCCGCGCTACCCGCCG